>JABLTR010106540.1_pt1 | contig 89725 bp, 83 predicted proteins | sample 7160071 | NCBI WGS metagenome assembly JABLTR01 (sample SAMN14651230, study PRJNA627086) | human gut metagenome | isolation source: feces | host: Homo sapiens
AAGCTGTTGGAATAAATGCGACTTTCTTATTTTCAATTTCTTCCTTTATCAGACTTCCTACACTTGAAAAATGCGAACATAAAAATAGTTTCATCCATATCCTCCTTAATGAATTCCGATTTATTGAGCCCAGTATACCATATTTCTCAATGAAAGAATATCCCTATATGAAGAATGTGGTTGTTTTGCTGTATCATTATTTCGCAAGGATCCCAAGGAATCTCAGCCCCTTACACACTGACCTTGCTTGCAAGGAATAGTGTATTTATACCTTGGTGATTAGGAGAATAAGAAAAAATCCGAACCCATTTCCAATTTGGAAAATCCGGTTCGGATTATACTGGCTTGGTGCACCTTCAGGGACTCGAACCCTGGGCACCCTGATTAAGAGTCAGGTGCTCTACCAACTGAGCTAAAGGTGCGACTGTCATCAACTGCTTGATGCGAAAAAGATTATAGCACGGCTTTTCAGAAAATGCAACCCCTTTTTTACAGAAAAAAGCATTTTTACGCATATTTTGAGCGAAAAAAAGAGAATCCCGTATTTCTGCGGGATTCTCGAAAGGGAAAAACGGGGGAAATTACTTGGCCTGAGCCGCGGCAGGCAGCTCGGCGAGCATGCGGGCGGCTTCTTTGCCGGGATAGAGATCGGGTGCGAGCTTGACAATCTGCTGGAGGATATTTTCGGCTTCGCGGCGGTTCTGTTCGGCCAGATAGGCGCGGGCAATCCACAAAGACGTGGTGATGCGGTGGAGCTGCTGGGTGTTGTTGCTCTGCACCTGCGTCTTGAGCGCCTGCACATCGCATTTGCCGGTGGAGAGCAGCTTCATGCACTGGTCGTTCAGCTCACAGGAGAAAGCTATGCGCTGCTTCGGCTTTTTCGTCTTCTGAATTTCTTCAAGCTCGTTCTTGTAACCGTGCAGCTCGTCAAGGTATTTTTTCGCCGTGTCAAGATCGCCCATCTGTTCCGCGCAGTAGCACAGGTTGCTGGTGACGGCGAAACGGTTCATGAGCGTCTGCTCCGGCTTTTTGCATGCGCGGATGGGGGTGGAGGTCAGCAGCTTCATCGCCTCGTCAAAGCGGCCCTGCGCCGCATAGGCGTTGGTGAGGTGCAGGCGAACCATCGTATACAGCTGGGGGTTTGAGGGATTCTGCTGAAGATGCGGCTCATATTCCTTGAGAAAGCCCTCCGCATCCAGCTGATTGTACAGCCGGTTGAGCTGGCGGTTGTGCGTGTTCACGGCGTTGATGTATTGCGCGGCCGCGATAAACAGCCCGCCGACAATCAGCATCAGCGCCAGCGCAATCGGGCTGGCCGTCGGCTTGAGCACATACAGCGTCACCATCAGGGCGACGTAGACGACTTCAAAGATGATCATCCGCTTTTTGAATTTGGGGAAAAGCGTCAGCATGGTTAACAACTCCTTACGATTCTGAATGCGTGATGCATATAGTATATCTGTCTGCGGCGGGAAAAGCAATTCTTTTGCGCTTTTTTGTCTGCTTTCTTTATAAAAAAGGAAAACGAAAACGGGCGCCGCGGCAAAGATATAAAAGAGAATAATACAGATATGACAAAATGAAGGTTAAAAAAATATTCAGAATGCCGATTGATGAACTTGTATGCAAGGTGTATATTATAGACAGAATTGCGAACGAAATTTAAATGATTTTTGAAAAACGGCTGAGAAACTCTGAGTGCTTTGCATAAAGAACGGATGAGATGATTTATCGACTTTTGTTTGCAGACCGGAGAAACCCGCGTATGGCGCACCTACGTCGGCGGCGCCAGGATGAACGAATGGCACGGCAGAAAAGCGGAGCAGAGTTTTTTCCCGGAGGATTGGGCGGCCAGCACGACGCGGGCCGTCAATGCGGGCAGAGAAGATCTGGTTGAAGGGCTGAGCCGCGTGGTCAGCATGCCGGATCAGCCGTATCTGCTCGATTTGATTCAGAAAGACCCGGAGGCTTTCTTCGGGAAAGCACATTTGCAGGCGTTTGGCGCGCAGGCTGGTTTTCTGGTGAAACTGATTGACGCGCAGGAACGACTGACCATTCAAGTGCATCCGGATCAGCAATACGCCAAAACGGTGCTGCACAGCGATTATGGTAAAACGGAATCCTGGTATGGTTATTTACAAGGAATTGAACTGGGAAACCCTGATGAAAACGCTCAAGGATTCCGTGAAGGATATCACGGTGATCACCATTATCCTGGCGTTCTCCGGCGTTTTCGGTTACGGCGTTGTGTTTGACGATTTGACGACCACGATCGCCAGCGCGCTGGTTTCCATCACGACCAATAAGACGCTGCTGCTGTTCCTGGTGATCCTGTTCCTGCTGCTGTGCGGCATGTTTATGGAAACCACGGTTATCGCGCTGATCCTTACCCCGATTCTGCTGCCGGTTATGCAGAATGTGGGCGTTGATCCGGTTGTCTTTGGCATGATCATGATGACCTGCGTGACCTTTGGCGTGATGACGCCGCCTGTCGGCACAGGCCTGTATACGGTTTTGGATATTATGGGGTGCAGCATTCAGGAGACCGTCCGTTACGGCTGGCCGTTCTACGTGGCGGTGCTGCTGGTGGTTGTCTTCATGGTGTTCTTCCCGGATGCCGTGCTCTGGCTGCCGAACCTGGTTTACGGCGCATAAAAAAGCATCAAAAGCGTGCCGGTTTAAGCTGCGTGTTCAAGCGCGGCTTTGTCCGGCTGCTTTAGATAAAAGATGAACAACGAAGGGAGAAGTCCTTATATGAAAATGACATTTCGCTGGTATGGCAGCGAGAGCGACAAGATTACCCTCAAACAGATCAAACAAATTCCCGGCTGCACGGGACTGATGGGCGTGCTCGATTACAAAGCCGCAGGCGAGGTATGGGAAGAAGACGAAATCAAGAAATATATCGATGAAGTGCATGCGGCCGGTCTGGAATGCGAGGTCATCGAAAGCGTCAACGTGCATGAAGACATCAAGCTCGGCCTGCCGACGCGCGATCAATACATCGAGAATTACTGCAAATCCATCCGCAATCTGGCGAAGCATGGCGTGAAGGTTATCGTGTATAACTTCATGCCGGTGCTTGACTGGCTGCGCACGGATTTGGCACGCGTCATTCCGGAGGACGGCTCCAACAGTCTGTATTACGACGAGGCCGAGCTGGGTACGATGACCCCGATGGAGATCGTCCGCCGCACGGCCGAAAATTCCAACGGCTTTAGCCTGCCGGGCTGGGAGCCCGCGCGTCTGGCCGAACTGGAGCACGTGCTGGAGCTCTACAAGAATGTGGACGAGGACAAGCTGTTTGAAAACTTCAAATACTTCCTCGACGGCATTATTCCGACCTGCGAAGAGGTCGGCGTGAAGATGGCCTGCCATCCGGACGATCCGGGCTGGCCGATTTTCGGTCTGCCGCGCATCACACATGATCAGGCGGGCTTTGACCGCATGGTCAAGCTGCACGACAGCCCCTGCAACACGCTCTGCCTGTGCACGGGTTCGCTGGGCAGCAATGTGCACAACGATATCCCGGCGATGATCCGCCATTTCGGCGAGATGGACCGCATCGGGTGCTTGCATGTGCGCAACATCAAGCATTTGGGCAGCGACCGCCGTTTCCGCGAGAGCAGCCACCTGTCCTCCGACGGCGATCTGGATATGTACGAGATCATGAAGGCCGCGTATGAAACCTGCCCAGATACGTATATCCGCCCGGATCATGGCCGCATGATTTGGGACGAGGTCGGCCGCCCCGGATACGGCCTGTACGACCGTGCGCTGGGCATCGCCTACCTTAACGGTTTGTGGGAAGCCATCGACAAGAACGCGAAAAGGGGATAAGCTCATGAAACTGACGCTTGAAGGAATCAAGGATCGCGCCGCCTGGCAGAGCGTCGGCATCAAACTGCCGGATTATGATGTGCAGGCGGTCTCTGAAAAGGCGAAGAAGCACCCGGTTTGGGCGCATTTCGGCGCGGGCAACATTTTCCGCATCTTTGTGGGCGGCATGGCTGACGCGATGCTGGAAAAGGGCGCGATGGATCGCGGCATCACCTGTGTGGAGACCTTTGATTTCGACGTGGTGGATCAGATTTATACGCCGTATGACAACCTTGTTCTGGCCGTCACGCTGAATGCGGACGCGACGACCGACAAGCGCGTGCTTGGCTCGCTGAGCGAGGCGATCAAAGCGCAGTCGAATGTGCCGGAGAACTGGAACCGCCTCAAGGCCGTGTTTGCCGATCCGGGCTTGCAGATGATTTCCTTCACGATTACCGAGAAGGGCTATGCGCTCAAGAATGCGTCCGGCGATTTCTTCCCGTTTGTGCAGGCGGATATCGACAACGGCCCGGAGAAAACGACAGGCGCGATGGCGATCGTCTGCGCCATGCTGCTGCATCGCTTTGAAAAAGGTAAAGCGCCGCTGGCCGTCGTTTCGATGGATAATTGCAGCCACAACGGCGAAAAACTGCGCGGCGCGGTGCTGACGATGGCGGAAGAGTGGCTGAAAAAGGGCTTTGTGCCGCAGGCCTTTGTGGATTACATCTCCGATGAGACTCAGGTCGCCTTCCCGTGGACGATGATCGACAAAATCACGCCGCGTCCGGCGGATTCCGTCTGCGCGGAGTTGGAAAAGCTCGGCTGCGAGGCGATTGCGCCGGTCATCACGTCCAAACGGACGTATATCGCGCCGTTTGTCAACGCAGAGAAGCCGCAGTATCTCGTGGTGGAGGATCGCTTCCCGAACGGTCGCCCGCCGCTGGAGCAGGCCGGCGTGTACATGACCGACCGCGAGACCGTCAACAAGACCGAGCGGATGAAGGTCACAACCTGCCTCAACCCGTTGCATACCGCGCTGGCGGTGTACGGCTGCATGCTCGGCTATACGCTCATCTGCGACGAGATGAAGGACGCGACGCTGGTTAAGCTGGTCAAGCGGCTGGGCTATGTCGAGGGGCTTCCGGTCGTCGTCGATCCGGGCATTCTCAGCCCGAAGGCGTTCATCGACGAGGTGGTCGAGCAGCGCCTGCCCAATCCGTTCATGCCGGACAGCCCGCAGCGCATTGCGACGGATACCTCCCAGAAGGTGGGTATCCGCTTTGGCGAGACGATCAAGAGCTATGTTGAAAAGGGTAAAGATCTGCATGAGCTGACCGCGCTCTCGCTGGCCATCGCAGGCTGGCTGCGCTATCTGCTCGGCGTGGGCGACGACGGAAAGGTCATCGAAATTTCCGCCGACCCGATGAAGGACGAATTGCAGGCGCAGCTGGCGGGCATTGAAGTCGGCAGACCGGAGAGCTACAACGGACAGATCCGCCCGATTCTCGCCAACGCGAATATCTTCGGCAGCGACCTCTGCGCGCTCGGCATGGCGGATCGTATCGAGGAAATGTTTGTTTCCGAGCTGGCAGGCGAAGGCGCAGTGCGCAGAACGCTTGAAGCTTATCTGGGGTAAGAAACGTGAAGCTTGAAGAAAGGCACTATGCCGAAACAGCCCGCGAATATGCGCGGCGCATGCTCAAGGAGAATATCATCTCCATGGATCTGAAGCCGGGCGCGATGGTCAGCGAAAACGAGCTGGCCGCGCAGCTGGGACTCAGCCGGACGCCCGTGCGTGAAGCGCTGATGGATATGTCACAGTACGGCGTGGTGGATGTCATGCCGCAGCGGGGAAGCCGGATCAGCCTGATCGATTACAATCTGGTGGAAGAGGCGCGGTTTGCCCGGCAAGTGTTGGAAGTGGCCATCCTGCCCATCGTCTGCGAAAATGCCGTGCCCGCTCAGATTGCGCAGCTTCGGCAGAATGTGCGCTTTCAGCAGCTTTCACAGGAACCGGAGATGAGTGGTTCCTTCGATCTGATGGAGCTGGATAATGATTTTCACCGCCTGCTGTTCCATATTGCGCAGAAGGACAACACCATGCGCATGCTGGAGGGCATGACGATTCACTTTGACCGCGTCCGCGCGCTGGCGCTGACGGTGGTGAAGGATCAGAAAGTGATCGACGATCACCGACAGATCTGCGACGCGATTGAGCGCCGGGACGTTGCCGCCGCGCAGGAGATCATGACCAAGCATCTCACGCGCGTAAAAGTGGATGAGGCGAGCATTCGACAGGCCTGCCCCGAATATATCAAAACATGACGACACACCCGCGCGGGACTTGTAAGCATCCCGCGCGGGTGTTATAATAATCCCCTCAGCCGTCAGGCGTAAGCCACGGCAGCGAAAGAAGTCGATAAGCGCAAGGCTAAGAGGAAGGTAAGGAGCTTGAAGATGAAAAAAATACTGTGTTTGTGCCTGGTGCTGGCGCTTCTGCCGATTTGCGGCATGGCGGAAATCGTGAGCCTGGATGAGCAGGTGGATCAGATTTTCCGCGACGCAAAGACGGTTGGCGGCGCGTTTCTGGTGGCGAGGAACGGCGAAATCGTCTACGAACGCTATTATGGCGAGCAGCAGAAGACGACGCATGTGCCCGTGACGGAAAAGAGCTATTTCCGCTGCGCGTCTGTGACCAAACTGGTGACGGGCATCGGCCTGATGAAGATGATGGACGACGGCCTGCTCGACCCGGACGAGGATATCAGCGCCTATCTGGGATATGCGGTGGGCAATCCGCGCTATCCCGATACGCCGATCACCCTGCGCATGCTGATGAGTCATACCGCGGGCCTGAACGAAAATTCGTCGTATTCCAGCAAATCCAGCAAGCTCAGCGACATGATCGCGCTGGATAAAAAGGCGGCTTCCAATTTCAAAGAGGTGCGCCCCGGCAGCCAGTATGCCTATTCCAACTTCGGAGCGGGAATCACGGGCGCGATCATTGAGTCCGTTACCGGGAAGGACGTTTCCACATTCATGCGCGAATATCTTTTCGCGCCGCTGGGCATCGACGCGGCATACAGCGCAACCCAGCTGGATGAAGCGGAGGCATACCTGACCGCGACCTATCACAAGGACGGTTCGCTTTACCGCGCGCCGAGCTACATTTTGCGCCAGCCCTACGACGCGTTTGCCACGCCGGATACGCATTACCGCATTACGGTGGGCAGCCTGCTGATTCGCCCGCGCGACCTGACCCGCTTGGGCATTGCCCTCTGCGGCGACGGCACGGTGGATGGCGTGCGCGTGCTCAGCGAAGACGCCATCGCCATGATGAGGCAGGAGCAGAGCGAGGCGACGACCGGAATCACCGGCGATACGCCGTATACGTTTTTTACCGTTCGGCAGGATACGCTGCTCGACGGGCGGCGCGTGTACGGCCATCAGGGAACGGATGAAGGCATTGTTTGTAATTTATATGTCGAACCTGTGAGCCAAACTGTGTTTTGCGTGATGACGAACGGCTGCAAGACCACGCGGGAGGATGGCATTATGCGCATCACCAGAAGGCTTTGCGCGGCGGCAGTTGAGAGCTTTCCGGTCGAATAAGCGATATTGATCAAAAGGTATCAAACAAAGGTGGATATTTTCGCGACGATCGTTGACAGAATGTCTAAAAGATGATACGCTGTATGCAGTATATCAGACAAGTTGCGCTTGCGGGTCTGAACCAAAAGGATAAAGGAGCGATTGACAATGGGCAAGCTTGAAGGAAAAGTTGCGATTATCACCGGCGGCGGCAAGGGCATCGGATTCGGTTTGGCGAAAGCGTTTGCCAAAGAGGGCGCGAACCTGACCATCACCGGCCGCACGATGAGCCGTCTGGAAGCCGCGAAGGAAAAGCTTGAGGCCGAATACGGCGTGAAGGTTTTGCCGATTACGGCGGACGGTGCGGACGAAGTTTCCGTGGCGAACGTGGTCAAGCAGACGGTCGAGACCTTCGGCCATATCGATACCGTGGTCAACAACGCGCAGGTTTCCAAGTCCGGCGTGATGCTCAAAGATCATACCAAGGAAGATTTTGATCTGGCGATCTATTCCGGTCTGTATGCGACGTTTTTCTATATGCGTGACGCGTATCCGTATTTGAAAGAGAGCAAAGGCTCGGTGATCAATTTTGCTTCCGGCGCGGGCCTGTTCGGCAAACTCGGCCAGTCTTCCTACGCGGCGGCAAAAGAAGGCATTCGCGGCCTGTCCCGCGTGGCGGCGGCGGAGTGGGGCCCGGACGGCGTTCGCGTGAACGTGGTCTGCCCGCTGGCGATGACGGAGAGTCTGGAACAGTGGCGCGACGCGTATCCGGATCTGTTTGCCAAGACGATTCAGGGGATTCCGCTGGGGCGCTTTGCCGATCCGGAGAAGGATATCGGCCGCGTCTGCGTGTTCCTCGCGTCGGACGACGCGTCCTATGTCACGGGCGAAACCATCACGCTCCAGGGCGGCAGCGGTCTGCGTCCGTAAGAAAAAGCAAAATCATTCAAAGGGAGACGGAAGAAATTCCGCTTCCCTTTTTCTTTTGAAAAAATGATAAAAATAGTGAAAAAACAGAAAGCTTTGTCATAAAATTCATCCAAGGCCTTGAATTCTATGTTAGACTGATGTAAAATCTATGTAAAGCAAAACGGGAGAGGAGAAAGAAAAAATTGATTGAATCGATGCAGGCCTCGCCGGTGGCGCGGGTCATTATTTCTATTTCGGCGATGCTTTTTGCCGGATTTGCAATGACGCGCATCACCAAGCGGCTCCGACTGCCCAATGTGACGGGCTATATACTGGCGGGCATTTTGATGGGGCCGTGCTGTCTGAATGTGATTCCGCAAAGTATCATCGACGGAACGGATTTTCTTTCGGATGTGGCTTTGGCGTTTATCGCGTTCAGCGCGGGCGAGTTTTTTAAAATCGATGTCCTCAAACGCAACGGCGCGAAGGTCATCGTCATCACGGTGCTGGAGGCGTGTCTGGCCTCGGTCGCGGTTTTCGCTCTCGTCTATGGGGTGCTCCATCTGGAATTGAGCTTTTCCATCGTGCTGGCGGCGCTGGCCTCGGCAACTGCCCCCGCCTCTACGATGATGACCATTCGCCAGACGGGCGCGCACGGCGATTTTGTGGATACGCTTTTGCAGGTGGTCGCGCTCGACGATGTGGTCGGCCTGATTCTGTACAGTGTGGCGATTTCCGTTGCAATGGCGTCGGAGAGCGGCCATATGCAGCTTGCCACGGTAATGAAGCCGATTCTGGCGAACATCTGCGTGCTGGCGCTGGGCGCGCTGTTCGGCGTGATGCTCAAGCTCTTTTTCCGCAAGCGTTCAAAAGATAACCGTCTGATTGTTTCCATTGCGACGCTGTTTGCGTTCTGCGGCATCTGTGCCATGGCGGATGTTTCGCCGCTGCTGGGCTGCATGTCCATGGGCATGACCTATATCAACCTGACGGAAGACGAGAAACTCTTTCGCCAGCTGGGCTATTGGAGCCCGCCGATTCTGCTGCTTTTTTTTGTGCGTTCCGGCCTGAGTTTCAACCTCGGCGCGCTGACGGATACATTGGGTGCAAGCGGAAGCGTGCCGCTGCTGCTGGTGGGGCTGCTCTATTTTGCGGGGCGCATTGCCGGTAAATACGCGGGCGCTTACGTTGGCGCGCTGCTGGCGGGCAAAGGGAAAGGCGTTCGCAATTATCTCGGCCTTGCGCTGATTCCGCAGGCGGGCGTAGCCATCGGTCTGGCGGCGATGGGCGCGCGGACGCTCGGCGGCGAAATGGGCGAGACGCTGCAAACGATTATTCTGGCTTCCAGCGTGCTCTATGAGCTGGTCGGACCGGGCTGCTCGAAGCTGGCGCTGTATCTCTCCGGCTCATATGGCAGGAACGCGCCCGAACCGATCGGGGAGGAGCAGAACGCCTCCAAGAGCGGATTGGAGACGCTGATTGAACGTATGAAAGCGATTGAGGCCCATCTGCCCGACCCGGTGGAGACGAGCGCCGAGGAGGAGCTGGCTTTTACACAGGCGGCGCTGGAACAATATGATTTGGCGCAGTATTATCACAACCGCCGCTTTAAGGGCGGCAGATCGACAGGAGGCATCCATCCATGAATATGAACGATCCCATCGCCAGCCTGCTGGGCGGCTGGTCAACCGAGTTGAACCTGTATTCCGTGCTGCTTCGGGTGGCCGTATCCGTCGTTTTTGCGGCGATTATTGGCTGTGAGCGCGCCAGCAAGCGCCATGCGGCGGGCCAGCGGACGTTTATTCTCGTTTCGCTGGCGTCTACCGTGGCGATGATGCTGGATAAGAGCTTTGCGGGCACGAGCATGCCGCTGATTTCCGCCGCGGCGGTGATTGCCATCGCCATTATCAGCAGCAATTCGATTTTGTACAGCTCTAAAAACCAGATTAAGGGCTTGACGACCTCCGTTGCACTCTGGATGTGCGGCATTATCGGGCTGACCATCGGCGCGGGGCTGTATACGGTATCCGTTATCGGCTACGCGGCGCTGATATGCTGTCTGGCGCTGTTTCCGACGTTTGAAATCGACCTCAAAAACCGTTCCAATCACTTTGAAGTGCATCTGGAACTGAAAAACCGAGAAGATTTGCAGCGCTTCATCACCACGATGCGAACGCTTGGATTGAAAATCGACGATATTGAGGCCAACCCGGCGTATATCAACTCCGGCTTGAGCGTGTATTCCGTTTCGCTGACCGTGCGCCAGAAGGACAGGACGAAATACAGCAGCCATAAAGAAATGATCGAGGCGATCAATACGCTTGATTTTGTTTACTATGCGGAAGAAATCGACTGATTCGGCGCAAAAAAATCGGGGAAGCGGCAGACTTCTCCGATTTTTTTATTCGTAGGAAATTGCAGCAAATTGGCCGCGTATGCCAAAGCTTGAGTTTTTGCAAGCTTTGGCGGAAGTGAGAGCGGCCTCAGGCCGCTTTTTTATGAGCAAATCAATCGGAAAGCTCTTCGCCTTTCTGCGCGAGAGGCGAAGGAATCCGCTGAATCAGCCCGATGAGCTGGCCGGAGAGTATCACCGTCAGCAGTGAGCAGGCGAGGCGGTTCAGCGGCAGATACGTCGCCGACAGAGCGAGAACAATCAGATCGCTGGCCAGATAGATGCGTTCAATCGGCTGATGGAGGACTTCGTGCAGGGTCATCGCCAGCGCGTCGTCGCCGCCGGGCGCGCCGCCTGCACGCACACTCAGCCCCACGCCGATGCCGACGAACAGCGCGCCGACAAACGCGGCGACCAGCGGCATTTGCGCTAACTGCGGCCAAAGCGGATCAAAACGTTCAAAAACCGCGTAAAACGCGGAAAAACCGCCGCCGGCGATGACGGAATAGAAGATGAACGAGCGCCCCAGCGTGCGCCAGCCGCCGATGTAACAGGCCGCGTTGAGCACAAGCCCTGAAATTGACGGCGACAGGCCGAACCAGTGGTACAACAGCAGCGTCAGCCCCAGCACACCGCCTTCGGTGACGCCGGAAAACGCATGCACGTTATACAGGCCGAAGGCGAGAATGGCACTTCCCAGAAGCGCCATCACGCATTTACGCAGAGAAAAGTATTCGCGGAAAGAACGCAAAATAAAACTCCCTTTCAATGTTATTGCGTCAAAAGTTTTTATAGTATAAGGAATAAATACGCTTTTGTCAAGCGCGGCTCTGAAGAAAAGACGACGGAAGTGGCGATAAAAAAGAGAAAAAAGAAGAAAAAATGCAAAAAAGTGGAGCAGATAAAACAGAATAACAAGATAAAAAATAAGAAAGTGGAGCGATTGTGGAGTAAAGACAGGAAAAACGCCCGGCGTTGTGCTTTTGCGCGCGCTGTGGTACAATACATATCAAACCAATGTGCAAAGGAGCGATGAGAGGATGAATCGATATGAACAGCGCCGCCGCCGCGTGCTCGATCAGCTGCAATTCGGCGAAATGATGGTGCTTTACAGCGGCGAAAGCGTCGCCTGCTCGATGGATGAGGGATTTGATTTCGAGGCTAATCACCATTTTTTCTATTTAACGGGTCTGCGCCGTGAGAACATGGCGCTCGTGCTGGCGAATACGCATTGTCCGGCGCATGTGATTCTGTTCATCGAAGAACCGATTCCCGATATGGAGCGCTGGACGGGTCGCCGCGTGACAATCGACGAGGCGCGCGCCGTCAGCGGCATTGACGATGTGCGCTATATTGACAGCGTGGACAGCCTGATCAGCCGCTGCATCGCGCGCGAAACGGTTGAAGCGGCGTATTTTGACTGCTACCGCAACGCGATGGGCGATGTGGACAGCTATAACATGCACAAGGCGAAGCGCTTCATGCAGGCGTATCCGGCGATCACACTCAAGGACGCGCACCCGATGATCGCCGCCATGCGCATGGTCAAGGACGAGGACGAAGTTAAGACCTTGGAGCGCGCAATTACCATTACGGATCAGGGCTTGCGCCGCGTGCTCGCGACGCTCGAACCGGGTCGCATGGAATATCAGCAGCAGGCGGAATTTGAATATGAAATCCGCATGCAGGGCGCGGAACGCGTCTCCTTCCCGACCATTGCGGGCAGCGGCATGAACGGCTGTATGCTGCATTATGGTACGAACCAATGCAAGCTGGAGGACGGCAAGCTGCTGCTGCTCGACCTCGGCGCGCGCGTGGACGGATACTGCGCCGATATCACGCGCACCTACCCGATCAACGGAAAGTATACCCCGCGCCAGAAGCAGATTTACGACATCGTGCTGCGCGCAAACCGCGAAGTCGCCAAGGCCGCGCGGCCGGGCGTGACGCTGCGCGAACTGAACGACCTGTGCAAGAAGGTGCTGGCGGAAGGGCTGACGGCTATCGGCAAGATCCAGTCTGCGGACGAAATCGGCAGGTATTACATGCACGGCGTTTCCCATCATCTCGGCATTGACACACACGACTGCGCCGTCCGCGAGGATCTCGGTCTGCGCGCGGGCATGGTCATCAGCGACGAGCCGGGACTGTATATTGATGAAGAGGAAATCGGTATCCGCATCGAGGATGATCTGCTGATTACCGACGAGGGATGCCGCGTGCTTTCCGAGGCAATTCCGCGCACGACGGAGGAAATTGAAGCGCTGATGGCGCGCTGACGCACGGAGGATGGACGCATGAAGCTGAAAATTCAGGCCAGAGCGAAGATTAACTGGACGCTCGACGTGGTCGGCACACTGCCCAACGGCTATCATGATCTGGATATGCTGATGCAGTCCGTCACGCTCTGCGACCAGATGACGATGGAAGAAGCGCCGCAGCTTACCCTCTATGTGCGGGCACAGGGGCGCTCGTTCGTTCCGGCGGACGGCAATAATCTGGTACTCAAGGCTGCGGCTGCGCTTCAAGCGGCGACGGGCTGCACGCGCGGCGCCCGCATCACGCTCAAAAAATATATTCCCGTAGCGGCGGGTATGGGCGGCGGCAGCAGCGACGCGGCGGCGGCGCTCGTTGGGCTGAATCGCCTGTGGGGGCTTGGACTTTCGCTGGATAAATTGGAGGAGATCGGCCTGACTGTCGGCGCGGACGTGCCGTTCTGCATCCGCGGCGGCTTGCAGCGGGCGAAGGGCGTGGGGGAGAAGCTGACCCCGCTTGCGATGAAAAAGCCGTTATATCTGGTGGCGTTCCAACCATGCCGCGGCTTATCCACCAAAGAGGTGTTCACCGCCCTGCACGAGGACGGCATCCGCGACGAGGACAGGCCGGATAACGAGGCGGCGCAGCGTGCGCTGGCCTGCGGCGATGTTCGCGCGCTCGGCGCGGCGCTGGGGAATGTGCTTGAACCGGTTTCACGGCGCATGCGCCCCGAAATTGACCGCGCCATTTGCGCCATTGAAGAAAACGGCGCGGTTGGCGCGCGAATGACGGGCAGCGGCTCAGCGGTTTTCGGCGTGTTCATGCACGCGGGCGCATGTCGCCGGGCGACGGATCGGCTCGTGACGGCTTATCCCACCTGCCGCATGATGCGAACGGCGGCGCACGGCATCGTTATCGAAGAAGAAGCGTAAAAACGGTATAATTTCACAGCCAACGGGCGACCCTTGTTGTATCAACCGCTTGAAACGGAGGAATGAACATGGGTCGCTTTTTTGCCGCGCTGCTTTTGTGCGCGCTTTTGATGACGGGTTCGGCGCTTATGAAAGGAAAGGCGCAGTCCGTCTTTTTCAGTCTGCTGTTTGAGCAGCTTCTGCCGGATTGGACGCAGGGCGAAGCCACGCCGGATGAGGCGGAGGAGGCATGCGCATGGCTGTGAGCAAAAAAACGGCGCGGATTATCGCGGCGGGGCTGTTTGCGCTGACGCTGCTGTTTGCGCTTGCGCCGACGGCCCTGGCGGCAGTCTATTGGGGGCAGAGCGGCGAAACCGTCCGCCGCGTGCAGCAGAAACTGAAACAGTGGGGTTATTATACGGGCGCAGTGGACGGTGTGTTCGGCCAGAGCACCTACGACGCGGTGATTCAGTTTCAGAAAAAGAACGGCCTGACGGCGGACGGCGTCGCGGGTGCGGCGACGTTAGCGGCGATGGGTATTTCCGAAACGACGGCGGCCTCGGCGGTGACAACGGCGGCATCCGGCTATGCCTCGGAGGTTGAACTGCTGGCGCGGCTGATTCACGGCGAGGCGCGCGGCGAACCCTATGTCGGCATGGTGGCGGTCGGCGCAGTGGTGCTCAACCGGGTGAAAAGCAGCCGATTCCCCAATACGATGGCGGGCGTGATTTATCAATCCGGCGCGTTCGACGCGGTGAGCGATGGACAGATCAACCTTGTGCCCAGCGAGCAGAGCCGACGTGCCGCACGGGACGCGATGAACGGCTGGGATCCGACGGGCGGCTGTCTGTATTACTATAACCCGGCGACGGCTACATCTTCGTGGATCTGGTCGCGCGAGGTGCGGCTGACCATCGGCGATCACAGCTTTGCCATATAAAGAGGGATGCTATGGAAGAGAGAAAGGGAGCGCAAGTCATGCTGGCGGCGTTGACGGTGATGCTCTGCCTTTCCATCGGGGCGAGCGGCGTGTTTCGCCTGCGCGAGGCGAACGTGCGGCGGGAGATGGCGATGCAGCAGCAGCGGGAAATGGCCGACGTGATTGCGGCGATGGCCGATATCGAGGTCAACCTGTCCAAACTGCTGATTGCTTCCGGCGCGCGGCAGAGCGTGTCGCTGCTGGGCGAAACGGCGCTGCTGGCTCAGCACGTGGAAAGCGGCCTGTCCCGCATGGCGGTCAGCGAACAGACGGCGGGCGACGCGATGAAATTTGCCGGGCAGATGGGGCAGTATTCCTTGGCTTTGGCGGCGCAGGTATCGGACGGCGGCATGCTCACCGGAGACGACGAGCGTCAGATTGAAGACATGATGCAGGCCTGTCATGCGCTGGGACAGCAGCTGGCCGGGCAGGGAGGCGAGATCTCGTGGCCGGATGCGGAAACGGACAGCGGCATCGAGTATCCTTCGCTGATTTACGACGGACCGTTTTCAGATAGAAGAACAGACCGTCGGTCTGCTTTGCTAAATACGAGTCGGTTTTCACGACAGCAGGCGCGGGAAGCGGCGGCAAAGTACGCGGGGGTAACGGTTGAACATGTAACGGAGGCGGCGGACAGCGGCGGACGGTTTGAAGCGTTTGGCTTTACGGCGGATACGCCGGACGGCCATATCGCGGTGCAGGTCACGGGGCAGGGCGGTTTTCTGCTCTGGATGATGCCCGAAAACGCGGAGTTTGCACAAAGACGCGGCGAGGAAGAATGCCTGCAAAACGCAAAAGTTTATCTGGCGGACGTGGGTTTCGGCGAGATGGAGCCGTGTTTTGTGCAGCAGTATGACGGCATGGTGGTCGCCAATTTCGCCGCCGTGCAGGACGGCGTGACGCTGTACTCCGATCAGGTCAAGGTGCAGGTGAGCATGGACAGCGGGCGCGTGGTCGGCGCGGAATGCTCGCAGTACCTCGCCAATCATACGCGGCGGACAGACATCGTGCCGACGGTGGACGTTTTGCAGGCGCGGGAAATGGTTTCCGGCAGACTGAGTGTGAAAAGCGAACGCCTGTGCGTCATTCCTCAGGACAAGGACGAAACCCTCTGCTGGGGCTTTGAATGCACGGACGGCGCGGCAGATTACTGGGTTTTCGTCAACGCGAAGACCAGGGAAATCGAGCAGATTCTCCGCGTGATTACGACCAATCAGGGGGAAGCCGCCTTATAAAAGATTCTCCTCCCCGAAGGGAGGAGAATCTTTATCTTAACCGCCGCAATACCGACGGCGGCAGAGACGCTTGCGGTTGACAATGGTGACGACGGTCGGTACGCACGAGTTGGTCAGCTGAACGACATTGCCTATGACCGGGCCGGTGATGGTTGTGCAGTATTCGTTCGGACGGTTGAGCAGCTCTTCGATGGCATAACAGCCGGGCTCAAGCCCGCTGATGACGAGCGGCTCGTCAAGCTGGGTGCAGCTGCCCGCGCGCAGGGTGAAAATCTCCCCATTGGGATAACTGGGGCCGGTGATGCGCAGGGTGAACGTGCGCTCCGTGCAGCTCTGGTTGCCGCAGGGTTCAAGCACGATTTTATGAATGACGAGCGTCGGGCCGTTTTCCCAGCCCGCGCAGCAGAAATGCGCGGGATTGCAGCACAGCGGATGAAGCCATTCCGAATAGGGGCAGCTCGGTCTGCATTCACAGTTGCATGACATATCGGACACCTCCGGTTGATATGGAAAGCGCGTCTGCGCCTGTTTTTGATTTCGTGGAAGCACATGCGGCCTCAGGCTTTTTGCACGGCTTCAAACCGATATGCTGAGCCGCGGGCGTAAAGGCTGGCGGCCAAACGGCAATCGGCGGAAGGGCATCCGGCCTCAGGCTGGGGGCTGGCTCCGATATAAACTATGACGGAGAAGGACGCAGGGTGAAAAAGCCGGCACGAAAAGCAAGAATAAATTGCAAAGGATGGAAATGCGCGGTATAATACATAATAGGCTTATTTGCTTTATCAAGTTGCAGAAAGGACTGCGTCCATGAATGTCAAGCGCATCATCCGCCGCGTGACGGATAACGATTATCTTTTTACCATATTCACTAAGATTCTGGCCGTGCTCATCGGACTGGTCGCTTCGTTTTATTCCAATCGTTTCCTTGGCCCGCAGCTCAAGGGCGAGCTGGGGCGCATTTCCTCGCTGCTTTCCATTGTGGCGGTGACGGCGAACTTTGGTCTGTATCAGCCGTATCCTTATTACAAGCGGCAGGGTGAGCCGGATGTGCTCAATCAATTTCTGCGCATCTTTCTGCTGCAATTCATCGTCTATACCGTGATCGGCGTGATCGGCGCGGTCTGTTTCAATTCGTTTGAATTGACGGCGGTCTGTCTGCTTGCGCCGATTCAGGTGCTGGCCAATCAGCTCAGCTTCATGATGATGGTGGAGGACGTCAAATTCAAAAACGCGATTTTCTTTACCGCGCGCATCACCAACACCGTCATCACCATTCTGGCGTTCTATACGATGGATAGGACGATTCTCGTCGCGCTGGCGCTGATCGTCGTGGGCGACGTGATCACCGTGGTGATGGCGCTGATGCGGATGAAACGCATGCCCAACCCGATGAAGGCCGACCTGCGGTTTGCCGCGAAGATTGTGCCGTTCGGTTTCGTTTCAATGATCACCACGCTAATGCTGACGCTCAACTATCGCGTGGATACGCTGATGATGGGCTATATGTATCATATTCCCGATACGGAAATCGGCTTTTATTCGCTCGGTGTGTCGCTCTCGGAATACGGATGGTTGATTCCGGACGCCTTCCGCGAAGTGCTGTTTTCCCGCACGGCGAAAGACGACGCGATTGAAGAAGTCACCATGAGCATGAAGGTCAACTTTTATCTGACCCTGCTGATGATTCTGGGCATTCTGGTGCTGGGCCGTCCGGTGATCCGCATTCTGGCGGGCGCGGAATATCTGCCGGCTTACCCGGTAACGGTGATGCTGATTGCGGGCATCATCCCGATGAGCTATTTCAAGATTATCGGCACGCTGCTGCTGGCGCAGGGCAAAAAGGGCGTGTATCTGGGCATGCTCAGCGCGTCGGTCGCAGTTAATATTCTTTGTAATACGATCACTATTCCGCTCTGGGGAAAGATGGGCGCGGCAGTCGCCTCCGTCGTTTCCTACGCTGTGGCGGGCTTTGTGTTCCTCGGCTATTATCTCAAAACCTATCAGATTCCGCTGAGCGCCGTGTTCGTCTTCAGCCCGATAGAAAAGGCCAAGCTGACGAGCAAAATCGGCGCGGTCAAGCGTAAGCTGGGGAAGAAAAAGGCTGTGTAAATCAAAAAAGATTGGGAAGATAAATGGTAGGGGCGCGCATTGCGCGTCCGCAGAGGGATTTGGGGCAAAGCTCCAAGAAAGGAAGCCGACATGGACGAGAAGCAAATGACGAAGGGCCGCGAAGCCTATCAGATGATGGACGAGGCCTGTAACCAGCTGGTGAAAAGCGGAAACTGGCAGCGCGTGGGCAGCAGCGACATCAAACTGTTTCTGGATATGTATGTGCAGGCGCTGCTGCTCAAGATGGCGCAGACCACGGGCGAAATTTCCGAAGCGATGCTGACCTATATTGCCAGCGTACCCGCACGCGACATCCTCAATATCGGCAAAGCCAGCGCTCAGCAGGCGCTGAATATCGGTTTCAAGAATCGCTCCTTTGCGGAGGGAACGCCGCTGCTTCTGCGCTGCTGTGTCGCCATGGATGATAAGGACGGCACGGCGACCGCGCAGCAGTTTGTCGATGGTGTCAGCCGCCTGCTCTATGCCGCCGCCGATGTGGACGGAGACATGAGCGGCAACGAGCTGAACTTCATTACCGCCTATGCAGGCGGGCTGCGCACATTCCTGATGACCCGTGCCGCCGGGCGGCATTATAACGGCGCGCAGGAAGCGGCGCGGCGCGTCGATATTCCGGGAGAAAACCAACCGAAGGTCGGAAATGAAAAGACGAATCCGACGAATGAAAAACAGACGGAAACGAAGCCCGAAGAGAAGGAAGAGACGCTTGACGAGCTGATGGAACAGCTCGACAGCCTCATCGGTTTGGATACCGTCAAACATGAGGTGCGCTCGCTGATCAACCTCATCAAGGTGCGCGCCATGCGCAAGGAACATGACCTCAAGGTCATGAACATGAGCTTCCATATGGTCTTTACCGGTAATCCCGGCACGGGCAAGACGACCGTAGCGCGGCTGGTTGCGAAGATCTACAAGCAGCTCGGCTTCCTGAGCAAGGGCCAGCTGATTGAAACCGACCGCAGCGGGCTGGTCGCGGGTTATGTCGGCCAGACGGCGGGCAAGGTCACGGACGTGGTGAACAGCGCGCTGGGCGGCATTTTATTCATTGATGAAGCCTACGCATTGGCGCGCAAGGGCATGGACAACGATTTCGGCCACGAGGCCATCGACACGCTGGTCAAGCTGATGGAGGATCACCGCGACGACCTCGTGGTGATTGTCGCAGGTTATTCCGACGAAATGCACGACTTTTTGACCAGCAACCCCGGCCTGATTTCGCGCTTCAACAAGTACATCGATTTTCCGGATTATACCGACGACGAGCTGATGGCCATTCTGGAAATGAACGCCAAGCGGCAGGGTTACCGCGTGACGGACGAGGGCAAGGACGTCGTTCGCCATATGCTCACCGCGATGACGCTCAGCGAACGGATGGATTTCGGCAACGCGCGCGGCATGCGCAACACGCTGGAAAAGCTGGTGCAGGCTCAGGCGAATCGACTCGCGGTCTGCGAGGGCGAAATCACGCGGGAGATGCTCGAAGAGATCACCGGGGCGGACGCGAAAACCGCGCTCGTCGGCGAGGAAGAACAGAAGCAGGCGGACAGCGAAAACGTCGCTCAGCTTGCGGAAAAAGGGGAACAGGAATAAGCTATGGCCGCGATTCTATCCGCAGAACACCTTTCCAAATCCTATACGCTTAAAAAGCTGCTGACCGACGTAACGATCTACATCGGCGAACATGACCGGATTGGCGTAGTCGGCGTCAACGGCACGGGTAAATCGACGCTGCTCAAGCTGCTTGCCGGCATGGAGGAACCGGACGGCGGCGTGGTCATGCGAAAAAACGGACTGCGAGTCTCCTATCTGCCGCAAATGCCGGATTACAGCGTGGCGCGAACGGCGGTTCAGCAGGTGCTTTACGACGCGCCGAAGGACGTCGGCGCGCCGGATGAATACGAGGCGAAATCGCTGCTCAGCCAGTTCGGCATCAGCGACTTTGACGCGGACGTGCGCACGCTTTCCGGCGGACAGAAGAAACGCATTGCGCTGGCGGCGGCGCTGATCCGTCCGGTCGATCTGCTGCTGCTGGACGAGCCGACCAACCATATCGACGCGGAGACCATTGCCCTGCTGGAAAGCCGATTGGCGAAATACCGCGGCACGCTGATGATGGTCACGCATGACCGCTATTTTCTCGACCGTGTGTGCAACCGCATCGCGGAAATCAGCGAAGGCGAGCTGTATCTGCACGACGGCAATTTTTCCTATTATCTGGAACAGAAGGCTGCGCGGCTGGAGATGGAAAACGCGGCGGCGCGCAAGCGCAGCTCGATCCTGCGGCGGGAGCTGGAATGGATCAGGCGAGGCGCGCAGGCCAGAAGCACCAAGCAAAAAGCGCGCATCCAGCGCTTTGAAGAGATGAGCGCCATCAGCGGCCCGCAGGAGGAGCAGAAGCTTTCCCTCGGCTCAACCAGCTCGCGTCTCGGACGGCGCATTATCGAATGCGAAGCGGTCTGCAAGGCGCTCGGCGGGCGGCAGCTCATTTCGGATTTCACCTATACCATTCTGAGGGATGAGCGCATGGCTGTCGTCGGGCCGAACGGCTGCGGTAAAACGACGCTGCTGCGCATGCTTGCCGGTCAGCTTGCGCCGGACTCCGGCACGATTGCCGTCGGCGAAACCGTGAAAATCGGATTCTTCACACAGGAATTTCCGAAGGTGGAGCCGAATGTGCGGCTGATTGATTTCATGCGCGACATTGCCGAATATGTGGAAACGCCGGACGGGCGGTTCTCCGCGTCGCAGATGCTTGAGCAGTTTCTTTTTCCGCCGGATGTGCAGTATACTCCGGTGGAGCGGCTCTCTGGCGGCGAAAAGCGGCGGCTCTATCTGGCCAGTCTGCTGATGGCTTCGCCAAACGTGCTGCTGCTGGATGAACCGACCAACGATCTGGATATCGCGACGCTGGAAATTCTGGAAGATTACCTGTCCGCGTTCAAGGGCGCGGTGGTAGTCGTTTCGCATGACCGCTACTTCCTCGACCGCGTGGCCGGGCGGCTGTTTGCCTTTGAGGCGGGCGGCAGGCTGACGCAGTATATCTGCCCGTTCAGCGACTATCTCGATGCGCGCATCGCACAGGAAGCTGAGGAAAAGGCGGAGAAGCAGCCCGTGCAGGCCGCGCCTAAGCGCATGCGGGAGCGCGAACTGCGCATGAGCTATAAGGAACAGCGCGACTATGAAACCATCGATCAGAAGATGGAGCAGCTGCAAAAGGATTTGGAAGAGCTGGACCGGCAGATTGAGCAAAATGCCAGTGATTTTGTGAAGCTCACCGAATTGACGCAAAAGCGCGAGGCGGCTCAGCAGGCGCTGGACGAAGCCGAGGAGCGCTGGCTGTATCTGACCGATTTGGCAGAGCGCATCGAGGCGCAGAAAAAGGGATAAACCGCCGGGCATGTTTTCCCCGCGAATGGCATACACTGTATGCGTCATTCGATTTGAAAGGGGGAAACATCATGAAACGCAGAAACAAAGCGATCCTTGCGGCGGGCATGCTGGCGGGTTCCTGCGCGTTGACGGGATGCGCTTCCGGCGGAGCGCCGCAGCCCACGCCAAGCCCGGACGTTGCCCAGCAGCAGAGCGCTGAACCCAGCCCGGAAGCGAGCGCCGAACCCAAGGAGGAAGCGCCGATACCATTATGGGTGGACGGCAGGGAAGCGGAAAACGCGGCCGTTGAGGAAAACGGCGCGCTGCTGCTGCCGCTCATCGAGACGGGCGAAGCGCTGGGATGGACGGCGGAAAGCGAGGAACTGACCGAGGAAACGCAGATCCGTCGGAGCGTTGCCCTGACGAAGGATAATAGTAAGATTTCCGTCACATGGATGGTCAGCGACAACACGGCCAGCGCCATCACGTGGCAGAAGGATGGTCTTCTGATTCCGGTGGACACGCGCCTGACCACGCTGGAAAGCGTCGTCTATGTGCCCGCGGCGTTCTTTGAAGAAGCGATGGACGCAAGCGTTATGCGAAAGGAAAATGCGGTGGAGGTTTCTTCGCCGGAAAGCACGGCCACACCGGAAACGATGCCGCAGGAAGAAAACAAAACCGAGTAAAAGGAGATGCATTTCCGCGTAAAAAAGCGTTGACAGCGGCGGGACAGACTGCTATAATAATCCCAGAGATCAGCGAAGGATATTCGCTGGATCAGATGTCCTGGGGTGTGCGCCAGTCGTCTGTATTTTCTCCTACATTTTCATAACAGGAGCTTCGAGTCGGTTCGTGGATGTCATGCCCCCGTCTTAGTACGCCAGGGGACGGCAGAAATGCGCCGCAGGGCACCGACCTACCGCGAGCGGTGGGTGAAAAACGACGACAGCGGCACTTTGGGATTTTTATTTTTGCAGAATCAGACGCAGTTCGATTGAGGACTGCGTTTTTTCTGTATCTGTGATAGAATCAACATGTCAAACTCCTTCCGTCACGCCTATGGCGTGCCACCTCCCTCAACGAGGGAGGCCTAATTCTTACGCCACCGGGGCTTATACCCAAAGGCTCCCTCCTTGAGAGCGTGCAGCTTGCCGCCCACAGTGTGGGAGGCAGGCAAGCGAAATGCCGAAGGTCTGTCAGCGAAGCTGACTGAGGAAGTTGAATGTGCGAGTTTATTTGAAAAGTATATGAACAGGAGGGAAACCAATGAAAATCAGGCGAATAGGGGCTGTGCTGCTGGCGTTGGCCATGCTGCTGCCGACCGTGGCGCTGGCGAAAACCATTGTCGTGGATGCGGCGGATTATGAAATCAGCAAAGATGGCTGGTATGACGGCATGGAGGAGGTGGCGATTTATCTCACCTTCTTTGATAAACTGCCAGGCAACTACATCACCAAGCGGGAGGCGCAGAACCTCGGCTGGGACAACCGGAAGGGCAATCTGTGGAGCGTGGCGGAGGGCTGTTCCATCGGCGGCGATCGGTTTGGCAATTACGAAGGCATTCTGCCGGATCAGAAGGGGCGCAAATGGACGGAATGCGATATCGACTTTGACGGCGGCTACCGCAACGGAAAGCGCGTCGTGTTTTCAAACGACGGTCTGATTTATTATACGGGCGACCATTATCAGACCTTTGACGAGGTTGAAGTGATCTGGACGGACAAAGACGACAGCTTTCTTTCGGGCGAGGAATTGAAAGACTTTGTGAATTGGCTGTATGGGGAGTGAACGACATGAAAAAAGTGGAGCTGGATATCGCCAACATTCATACGGTCAGGGCGCTGCACGTGTATTTGGCCTATAAACTGAATCTGCCGACGTATTATGGCGGCAATCTGGACGCGCTCTATGACGCGCTGGGCGACGTGGCCGAGCCGACGAACCTCGTACTTCGCGGCGCGCCCGCCAGCGATGAAATGGCGGCTTATCTGCCCAGACTGACGCGCGTGCTCGAAGACGCGGCGGCGGAGAACCGCAATGTGGAGCTGACGCGTTGAATTCAATAAAGAAAACCCGCGGCCGTCAAAGCCGCGGGCATTTTCATGCGGAACGAAAGGAAGTTACTGGTTGGTTGCGCCGCAGGATTTGGCGACGTTCATCGCGCCGAAGGTCATCTTCTTGCTGCCGTCGGGGAACAGCCAGATGGCTTCCACGCCGTCGAGTGAATCGATGAACGCGCGGCTCTCTTCATAAGGCATCAGGAACGCCGCCGTGGAGAGCAGATCGGCGTAACCGGAATCCTCCGTGATGATGGAAACGGAGCGGAAATCCGTATCCGGCATCAGCGTATCCGGGTCGATCAGGTGATGATAGCGCTGGCCGTCCACGACGTAATAGCGCTGATAATCGCCAGACGTGACGACCGAGCACCCGGTCAGGTACAGCGTTTCCACGATGTCGCTCAGGCCGAGCACCGCGCCGTCCGGGTCCTGAATACCCACACCCCACTTGGCGCGTCCGTCTGCCGGGGGATTGCCCATGCGCACGTTGCCGCCCGCGCTGATGATGAAGGAAGGCATGTCGCTGGCGAGAAGCGTCTGTGCGACGAGTTCCGTTGCGTAGCCCTTGGCGACCGCGCCGACGTCGAGCTTCATCTCCGGATCGGCGAAGTAGACGGTCTGGTTTTCCGCGTCGAGAATCAGGTTGTTGATGTCCATATGCTGTGCGGCGGCCTGCAAATCCTCCATCGGCGGAAGCTTGGCGTTGTCCGGGTCATCCAGCCCCGCCTCGCGGTATTCGTGCCAGATGGAAAGCACGCTGCCCATGGCGACGTTCGTCTGCCCTTTGACCAGCTCGTAATGGCTCTTGCAGAAGGTCAACAGGCCGAACAGAATCGGATCGACTTGGACCGGTTCGCTTGCCGCCTTGAGGTTCACGTCGTAGACGCTGACAATGCCCTCGTCGGCATAGCTGTTGTAAGTGTCAAACATCTTGTGCAGATGCAGATACATCGCATGCGTTTCATTGGCGCGCGCGTTAAATGTCTCCTGATTTTCCGCATAGCCGATGAGGGAAATCACGGTGTCAAACGTATCCATGAATACCGTGCTGTATTTGTTCATGTCGGCGCTGCCCGGCAGGGCGAACGCGGCGGTAAGCAGCACGAGCAGCAGGATAACGGCGGCTTTTTTCATGGTAAGTCGTACCTCCAACGATCAGAATGAACTTATTATAACAAAAACGCGCCAATTCTACAAGCGCCGCGCGCTGACAGGGATTGCCACGGGAAAACGATTGTCAATCCGGGCGAAAATGTGATACAATGCCGTTGGTTCCGTGTTTCGCGCTTTTGCGACACGGATGCAGCGAAAACGACGAAAGAGGGATTTTTTCATGGCAATGGTACAGACGAAACGGCTTGCGGCGCTGCTGCTGGCTTTGCTGCTGACGCTTTTTCTGCTGCCATCTGCCTGGGCGGATAGCGGCGTGGTCGGCGGAACGACGGTTTCCGGCACGGTTCGCGTGTATCTGTCCTCCATTTCGAGCCTGACGGCGGTGGATGTGAGCATCGCGGGCAGCTATTCCGTCGGCGGGGACGCAAGCCGCGCGCTGGCACGGGGACAGAATATCCGCGTGAGCAACAGCGGCGGCACGCTGATGATGACCGCCGACGGCCAGACGCAGACAATGGGCAGCCGCTTTAAACTGCGCCGCCACCAGACCAGCGGCGAAAACGGCGTGCGCATCGCGCAGGCGCGCTACCCGGCGAGCCTGTATCCGGGCGATATCGAGTTTATCGCCAAGGGAGGCAACGTGCAGATCATCGTCCATGTGTATATGGAGGATTACATGCTCGGCGTGCTGCCGTATGAAATGGATAATTCTTTTCCGCTGGAGGCGCTCAAGGCGCAGGCCGTCGCCGCCCGAACCTATGCGCTCAAGAAGATGAGCGCGCAGGCCGCGACCTACGACGTGGTGGATACGACGAGCGACCAGGTTTATAACGGCACGCCGTCAGGCAATGCGCGATGCGCGCAGGCCGTGCAGGAGACGAGCAACATCGTCGGCACGGTGAACGGCGAATACATGGCGAGCTATTATACCGCGTCCAACGGCGGCCAGACCGAATCGGTCAAAAACGCGTGGGGCAGCGGCTCATACAGCTATTTGCAGGTGAAGGACGACCCATACGATCTGCGCAACGGCGCTTCCATCGCCAAATCGGTCACGTTTTATCGCGACGGCACGACCAGCGTTTCCGCACTGACCGAGTTGCTTCGCACGGAGGCGGCGATGCTTGTCGGCGCGGACAGCGTGCAGATCACGGCCATCAACGGCGTGACGCTGGCCGAACCGAAGTACGCCGAACCTTCCCGCGTATACACCAAGGTGCAGGTCGGCCTGACGCTTGCGGGGTACGGCGACGTGACGGTGACGCTGGATTACTTTTCCCAGGTCGAGGGGCTTTGCTCCCTGTCCATCAACGTGCTGAAAAACGAGACGCTGACCGTGACGGAGGCTGTCGGCGGCTACAAGCTGACGGCGCGGCGCTTTGGCCACGGCGTGGGCATGAGCCAGCGCGGCGCGCAGCAGATGGCCAACGAAGGCTTTGCCTATGACCAGATTCTCGAATTTTATTATCCAGGCCTGACGCGCACGCGCTACACCATGACGCGCACACTGCTTAGCAGCATCGACGGCACGCCCTCCGCACCGGAGACGCCGGAGGAACCGATTGCGGACGCGAAACCCGCTGTCGTGACCCTCAAAAACCCGCTGGACAGCCTGAATCTGCGCCAGCAGCCGACGACGGCGTCCTCCGTCCTGGCGCGCATGCCGCACGGCACGCAGGTCAACCTGATCAGCCGGGAGGGCGAATGGAGCCGCGTGCAATACGGCACGCTGACGGGCTATGTGATGACCTCGTATCTGGTCGTGCAGGAAGACGGTGTGGATGAAACGCCTTCCGGCGTGGTCAGCCTCGGCACGGCGACGGTCGCGCTCTCGGACGAAAGCCAGACGCTCAATCTGCGCGCCGCGCCGACGACCAATGCCGCGATCCTGTCGCGTCTGCGCCACGGACAGACGCTGACGGTGCTGGAACGGTATTCCAGCTGGACGTATGTGCAGTATGGTACGCTGAGCGGCTATGTGATGAACGACTACATTGTCTATGACGCCGGCAGCAGCGATTCGGATAACGCCGATCAGGGCGCGGAAAACGGCGGCCAGGCGGCTTCACAGGTGGCGATTGTGCTGCCTTCCGGCGGGCTGAATCTGCGCGCAGGGGCGAATACGTTCTCCGGCGTGATCATGGTGCTGCCACAGGGAACGATGCTGACCGTCACCGGAGAGGTGCGCGACAATGGCATGCTCCCGGTGCTGCTGGGCTCTGTGGCGGGTTATGTCAGCAGCGATTACGTCTATGTGACGGATGAAGCGCTGGCAACAGCCACGCCCGCCCCGAACACAACGCCGACTCCGACGCCGGAACCGGCCTCGACGCCGATTGAAAATCCGACGCCGGAGACGCGCGAAGCGACGGTTACGGCCTATGGCGGGCTGAAACTGCGGCAGATGCCCGACATGTCTTCCGGCACGCTGGCGACCATGCCGTATGGATCGGCCGTAACGGTGACGGGCGAAGCGGTGAACGGCTTCTACGCGGTCAGTTATGAGGAATTGAGCGGCTATGCCAGCGCGCAATACCTGAGCTTTGACGCGGATGAGCCGCAGACGACTGTTCAGCCGACCAAGGTGCCGGAAGCCAGTCACCCCGTCGCGGGGCGCATCGGTACGGTGACTGCGCCGAGCGGATTAAACCTCCGTGCGGATTCTTCGGAATACGCCAATGTGCTGGCAACGCTGGGCTACGGCGTGCAGGTGACGGTGACGGGCGAGCGCGTCAGCGGGTTTTATCCCGTTCGCATCGGCACGCTGAGCGGTTATGTCAGCGCGGATTACGTCAGCTTTGATTCTGAATCCGCAGCGACGGCCGCGCCGACAGCGACACCCGCGCCGGGCACGGGCGGATACCGCGTCGTTGTGGAAAGCGACAACGGGCTGAATCTGCGCGCGCAGCCGAGCGCAAACAGCGACGTGCTCTATGTTCTGCCTTACGGCATGGTGCTCAGCGTGCTGGGCGAGGGGGAGAACGGCTTCCTCCATGTGCAGTGGGGCGGATATACGGGCTATGTTTCCGGCGATTACGTCACGCCGTTTGGGGCGCAGTAAACATTTTTCCGCGGGTCGGTTGCAATCGGTCCGCGGTTTTTGATATAATCATACATCACGCAGGACTGCATGCGGAATGTGCTGTTTTGAGCGCATGGATCGTAAAGCGATACATGCAGGAAGGAAGTCCCGAAACCTCAGGTTTCGGGCAGAATTTGGAACGGCATCCCAACATTTGCCAGGAAAGGAAAAGCGCAGATGAAACCCATCGACATGTCAACCTACTCGCGCAAGGACGCGTTCGCGTTCTTTTCCGGCGCGTCCAATCCGTTTTATTCCGTGACGTTTGAGCAGGACGTGACAAAACTCTATGCGTATACCCATGAAAAGGGGTTGTCGTTTTACCATGCGATGAGCTATCTGGTCACCAAGGCGATGAATCAGGTGCAGATGTTCCGCTATGTGGTGAAGGACGGCGTGATTTATGAAATTGACGGTCGCACGCCGAGCCTGACCGAACTACGCAAGGGCGAGGAACAGTATTACTGCGTCAATGTGCCGTTTGTGGACGATATGGAGGCGTTTTGCGCGGAAGCGGCGAAGCGCCGCGACAGCCAGCGCGAGTTCATGAAGGCGGCGGAGGAGACGAGCGATCTGCTGTTCATCTCCTGTCTGCCGTGGGTGGAAATCACCGGGCTGACCAATCCGCGCGATTTTGACCAGGATGACAGCGTGCCGCGCGTTGTCTGGGGCAAATATGTGAAAAAGGACGAGCGGGTTATCCTGCATATCGCCGTGGAGGTCAACCACCGGCTGGTGGACGGTCTGCACATCGGGCGGTTTGCTCAGCGGCTGACCGCGCTGATTGAAGCACTGTGAGCGCGGAATTGAAGCCCGGTGAACGCATCGACGATTTGCAGCGCGGCGGTCTGCGGATCATCCAGCGCGAAAACGGCTTCCGCTTTGGCACCGACGCGGTGCTGCTGGCGGATTTCGCGGCGGCGAAACGGGGCGAACGTGTCTGCGACATGGGCACGGGGACGGGCGTTCTGCCGCTGCTGCTCAGCGCACGGGCAGAGGGGACGACGTTCGACGCGTTTGAGGTGCAGCCGGATGTGGCGGATATGGCGCGGAGGAGCGTTGCGCTCAACGGCCTTGAAGAGCGAATTCGCGTGCATTGCGCAGACTGCCGCGAAGCGGGCGCGGTTATCGGGCATGAAACCGTGCAGCTCGTCGTGACCAACCCGCCGTATACGGCGCAAGGCGCGGGACTGGTCAGCCCGGAGACGACCCGCGCGCTTTCGCGAAGCGATTCGGACTGCCCGCTGGCGGACTGGATGGCGGCCTGCGCGCGTGTGCTGCAAAACGGCGGGCGGCTGTGTGCCGTCTTTCCTGCGCCGAGACTGCTGGAGCTCTGCGACGCCATGCGCGGGGCAAGGGTTGAGCCGAAACGCGTGCGCCTGATCGTTTCCAGGCCGGAAAGCGCGCCGAAGCTCGCGCTTGTCGAGGGCAGAAAGCGCGGCAGGCCGGGGCTGCATCTGCTGCCGATGCTGATCACGCATACGGCGGACGGCGGATTCACCGACGAAATGCGGCGGATTTACGGCGAATTATCATAATCGAAACGCCTTTTGATTTTCCCGCGCGCAGAGCATCGCCAGCACAAACGAAACCAGCGCAAAGACGAGCGACAGCGCCGAGTGCAGCAGCAGATAGAGCATCGTCAGCAGAAACGCGACGAGCAGATAGCGCCCCTGCTTGGCCGGAGCGAGCGCCAGCGCGCGAATGCGCCCGCGGGAAAATGGCGTTCGCTGCCGACGCGCACGGCGGGCGATTTCCGCGTCGGTAGCGGGGTGCTGCTGGCCGAAAAGCAGCGCCAGTTGACGGCCTGCAATCAGGCGAACCGGCGGTTCCATCCACTCGGCGGCACGCTGAGCGGATGGGGAAAAGCCGCCTGTTGAGGCTAGAATGCAGAATTCCGTTTCCGAGGCAATCCGGGCGCGGTGCGCGGCCAGCACATCGCCCTCTCCGACGAAAGAGCCGGACAGGGTTTGCACGCAGCGGACGAGATAGGTTTTATTTGCATAAGTTAAAACGGAATCCCGCGCGTTGCCGCCCAGGGTTTGAGCCAGCAGCGCGCAGACGCGTTTTTCGGCTTGAGCGGCAGGCAGGAGCATCAGCTCTTCCAGTGCGATCGAGCCGCCGACGCGCACGCGGAGGGCATGATCGCGCCGCGCCAGCGTTCGGCGTTCCATCAGAAGCAGGGTGAGCATGGCTAGAATAAACAGCGCGCTTCCGGCCAGCAGGCTGAGCGCGCCGCTGTGCCAGAGAAAAAAGAAATAGCCGACGCTCAAAACAAACAGCAAAACGCGCAGAGCCAGACGATCCAGCGCGGCGGCGACGCGGTTTTTGCTGTCAAAAGGGCTCGTCATACCTGAAATTCCTCCCGGAAAAACTTGGAATCGGCTTTAGTTTTTGCGCTTTTTTCAAAATCTATGCGGTTTCCTCTTTTCGACGCGCGCGGAATTTGATATAATAAAACATCATGCGCCGAAAAATGCGAAGGGAGGGGCTTGAATGCCGGAAATCGGATTGATGGGCGGCAGCTTTAACCCCATCCATTGCGGACACGTCGCGCTCGCCCGCGCCGCGCTGGAAAGCGGCAGGGTGGAACGCGTGCTCTTCCTGCCGACGGGCAACCCGCCGCACAAGAAAGAAGGGCTGGCCGATAAGTTTGACAGGCTGCGCATGGTGGAACTGGCCGTGGAACATGAAGCGGGCATGGCGGTCTGCCGGGAAGAGATCGACCGCGACGGCGTGATCTACACCGTCGATACGCTGGCCGCGCTGAAGCGGAAGATGCCGGACTGCACGTTGACTTACCTCATCGGCGCGGATACGCTGCGCGCGCTGGGCACGTGGCGGCGCGTGGAGACGGTCATCGAGCGATGCAAATTTCTGGTAATGATGCGAGAGGGAGAGACGCGGGAAGAAGTCATACGCCTGGCCGGACTGTGGACGCAGAGGGGCGCGCAGATCGACTTCCTCGACGCGAGGAAGATGGATATTTCCTCGACGCAGATTCGCGAACAGATACAAAAGGGATTGCCCTTCGAGCGGCTCGTGCCGCAGGCCGTCGCGGATTATATTCACGAACACGGGCTTTACGGGGCGAAAACGGGCATGGAGTTGAACCGATGAAACGCGAAAAAATGGAATACCGGCTCAAAAAAGAGCTGGATGCGGCGCGCTATGCGCATACGCTCGGCGTGGAACAGACCGCGCGCGAGATGGCCAGGCAGTTCGGCGAGGATGAAGAGAAGGCCGCGCTGGCCGGGCTTCTGCACGACTGCGCCAAATGCCTGCCACTCAGCCAGATGGTGAAAGCGGCGAAGGACGAAAAGCTCGATCCGGTGATGAAGGAATCCAAAGCGCTTATGCACGCTGTGGCCGGTATGCACCTCGCGCAGGACGTTTATGATGTGCATGACCCGGAGGTGCTCGGCGCCATCCGCTGGCATACGACCGGGCACGCCAATATGACCCGGCTTGAAAAAATCGTCTACCTTGCCGATATGATCGAGCCAAACCGGAAGCCCTATCCGGGGCTGAAGGCGCTGCGCAAACTCTGTATGACCGATCTGGACGAGGCCATGCATATGGCCCTGCGGATGAGCCTCGATCATGTGCGCGAGCAGGGAAAGCCCCTGCACCCCGATACCATGGCCGCATTGGCCGAGTATGAACCGGAATTGGTCTGAATCGACCGATTTTATAAGAATACGCGGACGCGCAATGCGCGCCCCAACGTCCCCTCTCGTTCCCCGTACCCTGAAGACAACTTGCGGAATACGCATTTGTTCATATTTTGAAGGAGGAAATAACATGGATCAGAAAGCGATTGCGCTGGCTGCGGCTAAAGCGCTGGACGCGAAGCGCGGCAAGGATATTGTGGTGCTCAAGGTTGACGAAATGACCGTCATCACCGATTATATGGTGATCGCAACGGGCCGCTCCGTGCCGCAGGTGAAGGCGCTGGCGGAGAATGTCGAAGAGGAGCTGGCTAAGCTCGACCTGTTTGCCCGCCGCCGCGAGGGCGTGAACGAGGGACATTGGTGCATCCTCGATTACGGCGACGTGATGGTGCATATTTTCCACGAGCAGGATCGCGAATACTATCAGCTTGAACGCCTGTGGAGCAACGGCACCAACGAAGTCGAATTTGAATCGGACGGAAACGAAACGTCTGCGGAGGAATAATCGATGCCGAAAAAGAAGGACGCCGCCATCATCGGCGTGGTGCTGCTGCTGGCCGTGGCGCTGTTTGCGGTTTCAAAGATGATGCCCAAAACCGACCTTTCCACCAAGACTGCCGATGTGACCCTCGCGCCGGACGCTGTGGAATACCTCGACGAAACGCCCGCGCCGGAAGCGACGGCTGAGCCGCAGCCGACGGAAGTCCCGGAAATCACGGCTGAGCCGCAGCCGACGGAAGCGCCGGAAATTACGGCCGAACCGACCGCCGCGCCGGAGAGCGCGAACATGGTCGGTCCGGTGATGCCCAAGCAGACCGATAAGGTGCGCGGCTATGTCGTCATCACCGTGGCGGGCCGTCAGTACGGCGATCCCATCCCGATGGACCGCGACAAGATCATCACCATCAAGCAGGATAACGGCGAGATCAATAAGATTCATATCACGCCGGAATATGTTGTCATGGAGTCCTCCACCTGCGAAAATCAGGATTGCATCGGCGAGGGCGAGGTCAACGTGAATACCTATAAAGACCGCATTCTGAGCACCTATATTATCTGCCTGCCCAATCAGGTGACGATTGAAATGGTGCCTGCCGACGAATAAGGCGATCTGGAAAGAAGGAAATGTCATGCGAAACAAGAGCGCTCAGCGGGTGGCTGTCTCCGGACTGCTGACCAGCCTGATGCTCGTTCTGGGCTTGATCGAGCGCCAATTTCCGCTGACGGCGGCGATCCCCGGCATTAAGCTCGGTTTGGCCAACTCGGTGCTGATTTATGCGCTGTATATGCTGGGCATCAAACAATCCGTTGTGCTGATGCTGCTCAAGGCGCTGATGAGCTGGCTCATTTACACCAATATGCAGGCAATGTTTTATTCTCTGGCGGGCGGCGCGCTGTCGCTGCTGGCGATGATCGCGCTCAGCCGCATCAAGGGCGTGAGCGTCATCGGCGTGAGCGCGCTCGGCGCGGTCGCCTTCAACGTGGGCCAGATTCTCATGGCGGTGGTCATGCTCAACACGCCGCAGCTCATCGTGACCTATCTGCCGGTGCTGATGGTTTCCGGCGTGGTGACGGGCGTGCTGACCGGCGTGGTCGCGCAGATGGTGATGAAACACCTCAAGGTGATCGGAAAAAAGGGATAATGTAAACTCCTCGGCTGTGCCGAGGAGTTTTGACGTTTATGCAGAAATATACGCCACACCGAAAGCGCCGGGGCCGACGTGCGAGCCGATTGTCGGGCCGATGGAAACCGCTTCCTCGATGGAACAGGCATAGCCCGCCTGCGCGGTCTGCCGAAGGAACGCGATACAGTTTTCGCGTCCGCCCGTGTAGAGCGGAATCAGCGGATAGCGCGGATCGATGGGGTGGCGTTCCATCAGTTTCATGATCGCGTCGCCTGCGCGATGGCGGCCGATGGCTTTACCGGCCATGGCCACAAGGCCGTCCGGGCTGACGGTGACAAGCGGCTTGAGTTTCACCAGCATGCCCACATCTGCGACGGCTTTGGGAATGCGCCCGCCGCGCGCCAGATACTCCAGCGTATCCAGACAGGCGAAAATGCGCACGCGCGGCACAAGCAGGCGAAGCGCCTCGGCGATTTCCTGCGCGGTTTTGCCGCCTGCATCGCGCATGCGGCAGGCTTCCTGCACCAGCAGGCGCTCGCCAACCGTTGCGGAGAGAGAATCCACCAGCGCGACGTCCAGATCTTCCGTCATACCGACGGCGATCAGCGCGCTTTGCAGCGTGCCGGAAAGCGCGGAGGAAACCAGCACGCACAGCACGCTGTCGCCCGCGGCTTTTGCGGCTTCAAATTCGCGAAGAAAGGCGTCCGGCGAGGGCTGGGAGGTCTTGGGCGTCTGCCCGGCTTCCATCCGCTGCCAGAAGATTTCCTGCGGCAGATCCACGCCGTCAGTGTAGGTGTCGCCGCCGAAAGCGATGGTCATCGGCACGCAGCGAACGTTGAGCTTTTGCAGCTCCTCCTGCGTGAAATCGGTGGCGGAATCGGTAAGAATGCGAATCATAGCGTTTAAATTCCTTTCGTTAAACGAGATGCTCCAGCGCGGAAACGGCTTCGTTGATGCCGTCAGTCAGTGCGCGCGTTTTGTCCTCGCCCAATGTATCGATCAGCTGGTTCAGGATGGCCGCGATATGCTCATGCTCGGCGAGATAAGCCGCTTTGCCTGCCTCGGTCAGATGGATGAGAATCACGCGTTTGTCCGCTTCGCTGCGCATGCGGAGAAGAAACCCCTTGCCTTCCAGCGTGGTCAGCACTTTATTCATCTGGCTTTTGAGCAGGCGCGTTTGAGCGATGAGCGTCGTTGCGGTACAGGCGCGGCCCGTGTCCTCCGCGCGGAGCAAAATGCCGAGCACGTGCGCTTCGTTGTAGGTCAGCGTGGAGACGAGACGCTTGTTCCAGAGCGTGGAGGTGAGGGAGAGCCACGCGGCGAGCAGGCGGTCGCCCGTGGTGGGGGTATACGGCATGCGGATTCCTCCTTTAAAAGTTCACAAAATGAACTACACGCATCATCATAAACCGCCAGACGGAAAATGTCAAGCGGTTTGACGAAAAAAAGTTCACAAGATGAACTATAACCCCGCACTTGACAAAGCGACAAAAAACGGCAATAATAGAAGCAGTAGAAACCATCCGTTTGACGCGGATGAAATGGAGGAACGACAGATGAACGAGCAGTGGGCTACGTATCAGGATTCAAAGGCGTTCGCCGACCGAGTGGCGACGCTTTACGGCGCGGGCGAGGATGTACGGGCGCTGCAAAAGGCGCGTTATGGCAAGCTGGTGGAGCGGTTTGAAAAGCGTTTCGGTGCGCAAAAGGGCGGGCTGTGCTTCTTCTCCGCGCCGGGGCGCACGGAAATCGGCGGCAACCACACCGACCACAACAACGGTCGTGTGCTGGCGGCTGCGGTCAATCTGGATACCATCGCGTGCGTAAGCAGGACGGACGACAATGCCATCGTGGTGGACAGCGAGGGCTTTGCGCCGATCACGGTGGAGCTGGATAACCTTGACATCCGCGAGAAGGATTTCGGCACGACGCGGGCGCTGATTCGCGGCACGGCGGGCATCATGAAAGAGATGGGTTACAAAATCGGCGGTTTCCGCGCGACGATTTCCAGCTCCGTGCTGCGCGGAAGCGGCCTGTCTTCCTCGGCGGCGTTTGAGGTGCTGATTGCGGCGATTCTCGACGGACTGTACAACGGCTTTGTTGTGGACGCCAAGACCCGCGCCGTCATCGCGCAGAAGGTTGAGAACGTCTATTTCGGCAAGCCGTGCGGCCTGATGGATCAGATGGCCTCTTCTGTCGGCGGCATGGTGACGATCGATTTCAAAGAGCAGGACGCGAAGGTGGAGGCGATTGCCTGCAATTTCGCCGCGAAGGGCTATGCGCTGTGCGTGGTCAACACGGGCGGCGACCATGGCGACCTGACCGACGACTACGCGGCCATCCGCAAGGAGATGGAGGCCGTCGCAGCGCACTTCGGCAAGCATGTGCTGCGCGAAGTGGAGCTGGAGACGGTGGAAAGCCACGTCGGCGAACTGCGCAGGGCGTGCGGCGACCGCGCGGTGCTGCGCGCGCTGCATTATTACGACGAGAACGCCCGCGTGCTGGAGCAGGCGGCGGCCATTCGCGGCGGCGATCTGCCCGCGTTTTTCGACGCGGTGAAGCGCAGCGGCGACAGCAGCTGGAAACTTTTGCAGAATGTCTATGCCCGCTCGACGGAAGAACAGATGGCGATGGGCATCGAGCTGAGCCGCCGTTTCCTGCACGGAGACGGCGCGCAGCGCGTACACGGCGGCGGTTTCGCCGGAACGATTCAGGCCTATGTGCCGCTTGATCGGCTGGATGACTATAAAAAGCTGATGGAGGACGCTTTCGGCCCCGGCAGCTGCACGGCGCTCATGGTTCGCCCGGAGGGCGCCGTGATGATGCCGATGGAAGGTTAAAACGCGATAGACGGCCGCTTTTCCGGAGAAAGGCGGCCGTATTATTTACACCTACTTGAAAAGAAGAAGGTGAATATGCTATAATCTATAATCAGCGAGACAGAGAGAATCTGCGCGCCTTTTTTGCGCGCGTTTAATTGGAGAGAGACAAACGATGAACAAGCTGAAAAACAACGCATGGTTCCGAAAAGCAGGCATGGCGCTGCTGGATATCGTGCTGATTGTGCTTTCCGTATATTTGAGCATGGAGCTGCGATTTGAGATGTACATTCCGTCGCGGCACATGGAGACGATGTACGCCGCCATGCCGATGGTGGTCGTGGTGTACATGGCCTGCTATGTGCTGGGCGGCATTTATCAGATCATGTGGCGCTATGCGGGCGTGCGCGATGTGGCGCGGCTGTGCCTGTTGAGCGCGATTGCCTGCGGCGTGACGCTGGCGTTGAACCAGTTCCTGACGCTGGGGCTTTTCCGCGGCGTGCTGATTCTGATTGCGCTGATGGCGACGATTGCCGTCGGCGGCAGCCGGATGATCTGGCGCGTGTGCTCGAAGGATCGCATTTCCGGCAGTCTGGGCGACGCCATGCCGGTGATGGTCATCGGCGCGGGCGAGGCGGGCGCGTATGCCGTCAACGTCTGCAACAAAAACCCGCGCAAGATGGGCAAGCCCGTCATTTTGGTGGACGACGCGAAGAACAAGCAGGGGCTCCGCATTCAGAATGTGCCGGTGCGTGGCACGACGAAGGACATCCCCAAGCTGGTTTCCCGCTATGGCATTCGCGAAATCATCGTGGCGATTCCGTCGCTGGGCACGGGCAGGCGCATGCAGGAAATCCTTGAACTGTGCAATCAGACGCACTGTCACACGCGCATGCTCTCCGAGCCGACGGATACCGACCAGAGCGCGGAGGAATCCACGCCGTTCATCCGCGAATTGAATATTTCGGACTTTCTCTCCCGCGACGAGGTGGAGCTGGATACCGATTCCATCGCGGGCTATCTCTCCGGCAAGGTGGTCATGGTGACAGGAGGCGGCGGCTCCATCGGTTCGGAACTCTGCCGCCAGATCATGCGCTTCAAGCCGAAGCTGCTGATTATCTTTGAGATTTATGAAAACTGCGCGTATGAGCTGATGTATGATCTGCGTCAGCGCTATGGCAAAGACTGCCCGGTGATCACGCTGATCGGCTCGATCCGCGACAAGCACCGCCTGGACGAAGTATTTGAGCTGTATCATCCGGAGGTCGTTTTCCATGCGGCGGCGCACAAACATGTGCCGCTGATGGAGCTCAGTCCTGCCGAGGCCATCAAAAACAATGTCTTCGGCACGCGCAACCTGCTTGAATCCGCCAGCGCGCACGGCGTGGAGCGCCTTGTGCAGCTTTCCACGGACAAGGCCGTCAATCCGACGAACGTCATGGGCGCGACCAAGCGCATTACCGAAATGCTGATTCAGCGTTACGGCGAAAAGACGAACATGAAGTGTATGGCCGTCCGCTTTGGCAACGTGCTCGGCAGCCATGGCAGCGTTATTCCCCTGATGGAAAGCCAGATTCGCAAGGGCGGCCCCGTGACCGTCACCCATCCGGATATCACGCGCTACTTCATGACCATTCCGGAGGCGGCTCAGCTCGTTTTGCAGGCGGGCGGCATCGCCAAGAGCGGTTCGATCTTCGTGCTGGACATGGGCGAACCCGTGCGGATCATGGATTTGGCGAAGAAGCTGATCCGCGCTTACGGCTATGAGCCGAACGTCGATATGCCCATCAAGATCATCGGCCTGCGCCCTGGCGAAAAGCTCTACGAAGAGCTGCTGATGGATTCCGAGCGCGACAAGATGACCCGAACGGCGCACAAGAAGATTTTCGTCGCCAACGTGGACAAGATCGACGACGCGCAGTACGACCACATGATGCAGGTGTTGCAGTCTGTGGAGGATAAGAACGACGAGCGCGCGGTGGAGGCTATTGCCGAGATTGTGCCGACCTATCACCCCGACGAAAAGAACCGCCCGGATAACAAGGTTGAACTTGCCGAGAAAGATGAAAAACAGGCGGCGGGCTGAGCCCATGTTTCTCCTCTCCGATGGAATGTCGGGGAGGAGATTTATATTTTTTCTGTTTCTGTTACATTTTTCGAGCTTCCATCCGTCTAATGGAGTGAAAGGAGGCAACAAAAGATGGAATTCGCTTCGGTACCAAGTGAAATCCGGCTGAAGGAGTGGATCAGCCGTTACAGCGACGATGTGTTGCGCACATGCTTCGTCCTGCTATCCGATCAATCACTCGCGGAGGACGCCATGCAGGATACGTTCACAAAGGCATGGAAAAACATGAGCCAGTTTGAGGGGCGGGAAAACGCTTCGCCCAAGACGTGGCTGATGCGCATTGCCGTCAATACCTGCAAGGATTACCGCCGCACGCAATGGCTGCGTCACAGGAGCCAGACCAGCCCGATTGACGAACTGCCGGAGGCCGTTTTGCCGACGACAAACGTCTCCCGTGAGCTGTTTCTGACCGTGATGGGCCTGCCGGATAAATACAAACAGGTGGTGCTGCTGTATCACTATCAAAACATGACGATGGAGGAGGTGGCCGACGCTTTGCGCGTCAGCCGCCCCGCCGTCAGCAGGAGACTGAAAAAGGCGTATGAACTGCTTCGCGCCGAGCTGGAAGGAGGAGCAGAGCATGAATTGGGATAAAGACATCAAAAACAGTCTGGACGCCCATCTCTCCGGCTTGCACGTCTCGGAGCGCCAGCAGGCGCAGATGTTTAACCGCATCGTGAGAGGAGAGCAACCGATTATGAAGAAAAAGATTTCCGCCGCGCTGGTTTTTGCGATTGTGATGATGATTGCGATGGGCAGCATGGCCTTGGCGGCCGGGCTGGGGCTGTTCGGGCATTTCAGGCAGACGCAGGAGAACAACAACGGCGCACGGCTGGAAAAGCTGGAGACGCTGGCCGACACATACGAAACGACGAAGGCCGTCGCCATGCCGACCCCGGCCGTCCCCGTGACGGGCGACACCATGTACGACAAGCTGCTGGCAGAGCAATACAGCCACACGTTTGAGCTGACGCTCGACCAGGCATATTGCGACGGCCACAAGCTGTATTATTCCTACACCCTCAGGCGCAGCGCGCCGATGGCGGCGACCTATGGCGAGGGCGAACCGACGGGCGATTTCAATTACACATGGGTGGAGGAAGGCAAGACCGCGAACGACTGCATGACGCTCGAAGGCGAGGAAAAGGCGTGGTTTGAGGATCACAAGGTCGCCTACGAGCTCTTTAACGGCTTCGGCCTCGGCGACGGCGCGAGCACGCCGGACGGGCACGATCTGATGATTCTGGACAGCGCGGACGAGCAGGTGGACGCATGCACCAAGCGCGGCTTCCAGGAGGTCGAAATTCCGGAGGATGTGACCGTGGGCGACACGCTCGACTTCGTGCTGTCCATCAACGAATACGGCGGCGTGTATTATCAGACTGAGAAGGACTTCAGGCGCGCGTCGGCGAGTGTTCCGGAGGATCGCGGATTCATCCGCGTGCCGTTCACGGTCAAGGTGGACAGAAAAGCCGAGATCCGCGCGGGCAGCCTGATGACCGACGCGTATTCCGCACAGGCCACAGTGTTTATCTCCGACGTGGACATCTCCGGCACGGTCTATTTCGACAATGCCGAGTTCGTGCAGGATTATAAAGAATATGACCAGAAGATGATGAACGGCGAAGAGGTGCAGATGCCGCGCGTCATTACCGGCTATGAGCTGGTTGCGGACGATCAGGTCGTCGAGCCGATAGACGGCGGATGGGGCGTGGACAACAAGACGGGCCAGTATCATGTTGAACTGCGCTATGATTTGCCGGAAAGCGCTGAGTTCCTGTCGCTCCGCCCGATTTACAGCAACGGCGAGGCGGGCACGGAGGACGAGGAAATCTGGCTGAACTGACGCGGAGGAAAACGCCATGAAAAGGCTGATAGCCGGATTGGTCTGTGCGCTGATGCTGTCGGCGACAGCTTGTGCACAGGAATATCAAAACGTTTCACAGCTTCGCGAAAGTGCTCCGGCACGCTGGACGACGACGATTGAAACCAAGTGGCGTGGCGTTGCCATCGATGCGAAAATCGTCACGCCGAACGTGGAGGCAATTCCTGTGGTGAAGGTCGGTTATGACCTTCACCCGTCTCCACTCACGCCGGAGGAAAGCGGATGGATGATTATCGACGATTCCTACGAAACGGCAGGCATGAGCATTTATCAGGATGACGATTTGGGTAAACCGCCGCGCAAAATTGATGGGCGTCAGGTTGGCAGCATGGCCGTACCCAAAGGCGCATGGTATGACACTTGCGAACCGGATCGAGCCTATATTCCGATGTGCGATGTGACGTATTCGGAAATGATGGATATGATTTCGACAGAAATAGCGCGGTTCGGCTACCCTGTTGAGGATTTCGATTTGGAAACGCCCGCAGAACTCAGGCTCTTTCAATGGTGCTTTGCAGGCACGAAAGAAGACGCTGCTCCGGGTTATTTCCATATGAGTTTCTATCCTAAAGTCAAAGGCGTGACGGTTTACGGACACATTCTGGATGCGGTGCATAATACGCGCGGTGAACGCAGACGCAAGGACGGTTTCTGGGAAAAGATGAGAAGCAGCGCATGTTATGACGGAATGCGCGGCGGTTTGTCGGATTTGTATTTCAAACATCCGATTCCAGTTAAAACCGTGGCGGAGGATGTGCCGCTTTGCTCCTTCGGCACGATTCAGCAGTCGCTTGAGCGGGAAATCCAGAAAGGCCGAGTTCGCAAGATTTACGAAATCAGCTTGGGTTATATTTTCTATTGCGAGCCGGGCGTATATGTTCCCGATTCGAGCGAATATGATTATGCTGATATTTTCTATTATGTCAAGCCGATGTGGCGGGTCAACTGCCTGAAAGCATCCGGCGCACAGCAAGAGCTGGAAGAAGCCTACGGAGACGATGAACGCAATACCGTCGCTTACACACAGCTCCTTGTGGATGCGCAGACGGGTGAAATCATCAGTCAAAGCGATGCGGCGGATCGATCGATGTTTCCCGGATATTTATCGTGGGAAGACGCAAAAAAGTAAAAAACAGATGAAGCGGGGGCGAAATGCTCCCGCTTTTGCTGTGCTTGAAAGAAAAATGGAAAAATCGGGAAGAAAAAGAGGGAGGGATTCGTTATAAGGACGAGTTCCCTCCGTCACGCCTGCGGCATTTTTCACCGAATGAATCCTTCACAGACGGCGACGATTTCAAATGTCTCTCTAAGCGGGAGACTTCATCCTCATGCTGCCGAGACTTATACTCAAAGGCTCTCTCACCGAGGAAGCTTGACTGAAGGAGTAAAAAAAGACCGCCATCAGGCGGTCGGACAATACATTACAGAGAGGAGAGAATGCGAACGACACTTTCCAGCGAATCGTGCAGCTCGCGGAATTCGGAGAGGGAAAGATCCTCCGCCTGCGTCTGAATCTGGCGAGAGATAGTTGCGCGGATGGCGGACAGCTTCTCCATGCCGGCAGGCAGAAGCACGATGTTCACCACGCGGCGGTCGTTTTCGTCGTGCTGACGATCGACATATCCCGCCTCGAACAGGCGATCCACCAGCGGCGTGATGTTCGGCTTGGCAATGCCCAGACGACGGGAAATCTCGGAGACGGACATCGTGCCGACGTCCTGAAGCATGGCCAGCACCTGCACATGGGAGAGAGGCGTGCCGTGCTCCTTTTGAACCATGTCCATATGGAGCAGGCGCTTTTTAATCAGCGGCAGGGCATAGAACATGTTTTGAGCGACAGAATCAATCATTTCGGGGTCGAGCGTGCGTTTCTTGGTCATAAAGGGATCGCTCCTGATCTAATCTTATATTCCGTACATATCACACGGTTACAAAATGCAAACGATGTATATTTTAACCGTTTGATGCTGATTTCGCAAGGAAAAAATTTGATGAAAACACAATATTTCTGGATTTCAGCAAATGGTTATAAAAAAGATGTTTCATTTCGGGTAATTCTGAATGCAGAATCAACACGAAATGAATGAGAAGTTTTCCCGTCGCTTTACAGAACGGTGAAAATCGGGTACAATGGATGCAACATGATTCCTTCGGTTTCATTTTGGAGGACAGCAGATATGCAGGCACTTACGATTCTCAAAAAGTTTTTCTCGGTGGATATGGTCATTTATGCGGCGATTGTGATTGTCGCGGCGACGGCGCTGCTGCGCTGCACGCTTCCGCTTTCCCGCGTTGCGGCTAAACTGCGCCGCGCGGCGCGGACCATCGTCACCGAAAGCAAGCAGAACAAAGAAAAAAAGTCGTGGAACGATATGCACTTCCTCGGCGATTCCCTTTCCGCGACATGGGCGGATTTTTTGCAGAACGCCGAAATGCGCGACGCGCACGGCGAAACCTGCGACGTGACGCAGTACATCAACGAGGACACGGTGATTTATGCGCTGGGGAGCACGGGCTTCGCGGGGCTTGCGCCGGGCGTGATGACTTCGCTGGGCATCCTCGGCACGTTCCTCGGTCTGGTGATGGGCCTGTCCGGCCTGAGTCTGACGGGCGCGGATACCGAAGTCGTGCTGACGGCGATGGATCAGCTCATCCGCGGCATGAGCACGGCGTTCCTGACCTCCATTGCGGGCGTGTGCGGTTCGTTGCTGTTTAACCTGCTCAACAACCGCGCGACAGACAAGTGCCAGAAGGCGATTGACCGTTTCTGCGAGGTGTTCAGCCTGTACGCCATGCCCAAGCCTGTTTCGGAAGACACGGCCATGCTCGCCCTTCAGCAGGAGCAGACGGCCTACATCCGCCAGGCGGTGGAGGACATGAGCCAGAAGATGGCTGTGCAGATGGAGCAGAGCATCATGCGCGCAATGCTGCCCGTGCAGCGCTCGATGGATAACTTTATCCTCGCGGCGACACAGGCGCAGGTAGAGGGCGTGGACCGCATTGCGCAGGTCTTCGTTCAGCGGATGAACGTCGCGCTGGGCAATGAGTTTGACCATCTGCGGCAGGTGCTTGCCGATACGGGCGCGGAACAGCAGAAGACCCAGCAGGAGCTGCGTGCCGCGACCGAAGCCATCGGCCAGATGACGCAGGACGTGGTCAACATGCACCAGCTTTCTCAGGGCGTGTTGGAGCATTTCCGCGCGTATGTGGCGGATATGGACGCCTCCCGCGCACAGGTGGACGACACCAACCGCAAGACCATCGAGTTGCTGGAGGCGATGGGCAAGACCAGCGGCCAGCAGGCGCTCTATCTGGCGAAATTGCAGGAATACCAGGCGGCGCTTACGGCGGCTTCCCAGCAGTATACCGCGTGGACGGATCGCTTCCTCGCCAGCGCGCAGGAGCAGACGCGCATCACCGGCAAGGAGATGGATCGCGTTGTGGCCGAGATGCACGAGGGCAGCCAGACGCTCTCCGGCGCATACGAGCAATTCACCCGGCAGACACAGGAGAATCTGGCGCGCACGACCGCGCTGTTTGACGAGAGCATTTCTTCCTCCATCCATCAGCTTAACGAGACGCTGGATTCCATGCGCGAGATGACCCGCAGCATGCCGCAGCTGCTCAGCCAGAGCCGCGACCGTTACGCTGAGCAGGTCGATCAGTTTGTGACCGCGCTTGTGCGGCTGCAAAAGGCGATGGAGAAGCTGAGCCAGACGGCGGACGGAAAGGAGTAAGCCATGCGGCCGGGAAAAAAGACGCGGCAGCGCGGCGGCGACAACAGCTATTGGACGTCGTATTCGGACATGATGGCGGGCATGCTGTTCGTCTTTGCGCTGATTCTGTTCGCGGCGGTGTATCAGCTGGTGGATTTGCAGCAGAAAAAGACGGTTGAGCTGCAAACCAAGGAGGCGCAGCTTTCCACCCAGCAGAGCCTGCTCATCGATCAGGAGGCCGAGCTGAAGGATAAAGAAGAACTGCTGGCCGCGACGACGCTCGCCTTGCAGCAGCAGCAGCAGGAGCTGGACGAAAACCGGACGGCGCTCACCAGCGCGCAGGAAAGCCTTTCTTTGCAGCAGAGCAAGATTGAAGAACAGGCGGCGCTGCTGGCCGCCCAGCAGGCGCAGATTGACAAGCTCGTCGGCTTGAGAAGCCAGATCATCGAGGATCTGCGCGATAACCTGAGCAACGTGGGCCAGCGCGTGACGGTGGATAGAAAGACCGGCGCGGTGACGTTTGAAAGCTCCGTTCTTTTTGATACGGGCAAAAATGAAATCAAGGACGCGGGCAAAGCGGCGCTCAACTCCTGCATTCCGGTGTATATTCACACGCTGCTCAGCGACGAATATCGGGATTATGTGGGTGAAATCATCGTTGAGGGACATACTGATACCACGGGCCAGTACCTCAACAATTTGGCGCTGTCGCAGCAGCGCGCGCTGGCCGTGGCGACCTACTGCCTGAGCGACGAAATGACGGGTCTGAGCGATGCGGATAAGGAGACGTTCAAATCCATTCTGACGGCGAACGGCCGCGCGGACGCAGACCCGATCTATAACGCGGATGGCACGGTGAACATGGATGCTTCCCGCCGCGTGGTCATCAAGTTCCGTATGAAGGATTCCGACATGATCGATCAGATGAGCGCGATTCTGGAAGGCAGCGCACAGGGGGAATAACGTGGGCAGATTCATGAAAATTCTGGCGATTCTGGCGCTGGTGGCAACAATCGCGGGCGCGGGCGCGGTGCTGTACGGCATCAACACGCTTGCGCCGCAGGTGGTGCAGACGGCGGCGAACATGACGGAAGCGCAGAGCGTGGCGGATACGTTTGACGACATGGTTACGCGGCTGGAAAACGGCACGTTCGGCGGCAGAATCTTTGGCGGAACGGACGATCTGCGCGCGGAAGACTGCGCCTTTGTGACCTATACCGTTCGGCTGCAAAACAAAGGCTTTTTTCCGGCAGAATGGATTTCCATGGAGCTGGTCGAGCCGAAGGACGGCGACGTGCTGGCTCTGCCGGATGACAGCCGCCACGCGTTGGCGGCGGGCAGCGTGGGCGATATGCAGCTGACCGTGCTCAGGCGCACAGACGAGGAAGAACAGGCCGATACCGCGCGGACGCTTCGCGTGACCTGCTATGTGTTTGGACGGAAGATCGTCTTTGACGTGTCCGTCGCTTGACAAAGAAAAAACCAGATGAAATCTGGTAATTTCTGCGCTTGAAAGCGCGATAAAGGTTCGTATATAATAGGGATACGCTTTCCGAGTCGGGTTAGCGTATTTCTTTTTGCTCTGAGCAAGCTTCATGCTTTCAAAGCGGAAGCCTTGATTTGCTTATTTTTTGTTGCTTAAAGCCAAAAGCCTCCCTATTTGAGGGAGGTGGCGCGCCGTAGGCGTGACGGAAGGAGTTAAAGCTTATGACGGAAAAACAACTGAAAAAGAAAATTCTGGACAGCGGACGGACGCTGCTGTTTTCAAATGAGGATTTAAAGCGGCTGATTATTCCGCTGGTCATCGATCAGGTGCTTGTGCGCACGGTGGGCATGGCGGATACGATGATGATTTCCTCCGTGGGCGAGGCGGCGATTTCCGGCGTGTCGCTGGTGGATATGATTAACATGCTCATCAACGCGGTTTTCGCGGCGGTGGCGACGGGCGGCGCGGTCATCGCGTCGCAGTATCTTGGCCATCGCGACCGGGAAAAGGCGTGCGAGGCTTCCAGCCAGCTGATGGTGGTGACGGCGGTGTGCGCGCTGCTGTTTACGGTGCTGTCGCTGGTGGCGAGAAAGCCGTTGCTTTCGCTGTTGTTCGGCCGGATCGACGCGGACGTGATGGACGCCGCGCTGACCTATCTGACGGTCTCTGCGATCAGCTTCCCGTTTCTCGCGTCATTCAATTCCAGCTCGGCGCTGTTCCGCGCGATGAATGATTCCCGAACGCCGACGATGGTTTCCCTCGGTATGAACGTGATGAACCTTGTCGGCAACTCCATTCTCATCTTCGGCATGAAGTGGGGCGTTGCGGGCGCGGCGATTTCCACGCTGCTTTCCCGCGTGATGGCGGCGGTGGTGATGTTCATCCTGAGCTTGAACAAGCACCGTCAGCTGTATGTGCGTCTCGATCAGATGACGCGCTTCCAGCCGACGCTTGTCGGTCAGATTCTCTATATCGGTATTCCAAGCGGCATTGAAAACGGCATTTTCGAGCTGGGACGCATCGTCGTCGTCAGCATGATTTCCACGTTCGGCACGGTGCAGATTGCCGCTAACGCCGTGGCGAACAATCTGGACGGTGTGGGTGTGCTGGCAGGCGCGGCGATGAACCTTGCGATTCTGACGGTCGTGGGGCGCTGCGTCGGTGCGCACGACAACGATCAGGTGCGCTATTACACCCGTAAGCTGCTCAAGATTGAATACGCGATGATGGTTGCGGTCAACGTCGTGCTGCTGGCCGCGCTGCCGCTGATTCTCAATCTGTATACGCTTTCGCTCGCTTCCCGCGAGCTGGCGACGCAGTTGGTGTTTATCCACGACGGTTTTGCGATGCTGCTCTGGCCGCTGGCGCTCTCCATGCCCAACGCCTTGCGCGCCGCGAACGACGTCAAATTCACGATGGTGCTTTCCATTGGCTCGATGGTCTGCTTCCGCATTGCGCTGAGCTATGTCGTCGGCGTGAAGATGGGCTACGGCGCGCTGGGCGTGTGGTTTGCGATGCTGGTGGACTGGCTGTTCCGCGCGGCGGTCTATACCTGGCGCTTTGAAAAGGGCAAGTGGGAAAACATGGCCAGAATTTAAGTCGGATTGACAGAAAATGGGAATTATCGTATAATCAATCCAGCGAGAAACATGGGAGGGAATGAATTGCTGGAGCAAATTAAAGCGATGCTGCTGGAGGAATACAGCGTCAGCCAATGGGTTTTGCTGTTTTTCCTGTACAGCTTCTGCGGCTGGTGCTGGGAGGTCTTTCTCTATCTGGTGAAAGAGCGCCGGTTTGTCAACCGCGGTTTTCTGTTCGGGCCGATTCTGCCGATTTACGGCTTTGGCGCGGTCGGCATTCTGCTGACCTGCGTGCCGGTGGAAGACAACATGGCGCTGGTAGCGCTGGTTGGCACGATTGCGGCCTCGCTGCTGGAATATGTGACCGGTTTTCTGATGGAATCGATTTTTCACGTGCGCTATTGGGATTATTCCCAGAGGCCGCTGAACTTGAACGGCTACATCTGCGCGCTGTCCGCGGCGACGTGGGCGGTGTTCTCCGTTATCATCGTCAGTGTGGTGAACCCGTTCGTGAAGAACTATATCTACATGATTCCGCTGACGATGGCGGATGCGGCGGCCGCGGTGCTTGTGGGCTTTGCCGTGGTGGATACCGGCTTTGCCGTCCGCCGCGCCCTCGATCTGCGCGCCTTGCTGGAATCCATGGAGCGCTACGCCAAGGAGCTGCAAGCCCTGCACGGAGGGCTGGATTCCATCAACGAACATGTCAGCGGCATGATCCGCGATTTTGCCGCCCATGTGGACAGCAAGCAGGAAGAATTTGCCGCTAATGCCAAGCGCGTAACCGCCGCGCGCGACCGCGTCCGCGAGATGATGGATCAGAAGCGTCTGAGCCTCGAAGACGGCGCGAAGGAGCGCTTTGCCAACTTTGAGCGTATTCTCAACGAAGCGGCCAGCTATCTGCCGGATGTCGGCGCGCTTCGCAAAGAGGTCGAAGAAGCGAAGGCGAAATACGACCGCCAGAGCGAGGAGCTGCGCAAGACCCGCGAGCGCCGTCTGCTGCGCGCCGAGCATGCGCTGCGCAACAACCCGACCGCCGCGTCCAGAAGGCACAAGGGGCCGTTTGAGCAGCTCAAGCGCATTCAGCAGCGCGACGAAGAAAAAAAGCACAGCGCATAATCACGCACACGCCTCCCGCATGGGCATAACGTGGAATCGTGAGGAGTTTTCCTCATGAGACCAGCCCAAGGAGGCGTGTGTTTTATGTCTTTTTACAGCTATAAAAACAGTGGCTCGACGCACTGTCCGTGCAGCCTGAACGGCAACGAAGTGCTCAGCGGCCTGAACGAAAAAATCTGCATTCAGGTGCAGCGCGTCTACGACAGCTGCCTGATGCAGGAGCAGCTCAAGGAGCAGAAGGTGACGCTGCTCAGCTACGGCCTCGTGCCCACCGGAAACGGGTCGAACTGCGACCCGCAGGAGAACGCCAGCACCCAGCCGAACATGCCGATCACCTTTGAAAGCTGCCGCTCGACCTCGACGGAGGGCGTGATTCGCAATCTGTCGGTGGAACGCCTGTGCGACAGGCCGTGCTTTGGCCGCGTGCGCTGCCAGATCGACGTGCCCATCGACATCCTGTTTACGGATGCGTCCTGCCGGGAATACATCGGCCGGGGTATGGTGACGGTGGATCGCGATGTGCTGCTCTCCATTCCGGATGAATCCATCGTGCCCTATAACATTGAATCGATGGTTTCCGCGATCTGCGTATCCGGTACATATCTGCGCAACAATGTGTTTGAACTGGAAATCTGCGTGACCGTCGTGCTCAAGGTGCTGGCTAAGGTGGAGATTCTTGTGCCGAGCTACGGCTACTGCGAAGTGCCGCCATGTGAAGAGTTTGCGGATTCGGTGTGCGATGAATTTTTCTCCCTCCCGCTTTTCCCGCAGACGATCTGCGACGAGGATTCGCTTCGCGCGCGGAACGTCAGCTGCACGTGCGGCAATTACACCAGCTCTACGGGGCTGGGGTGTGCGTCTGCGACGGCTGGCGTGGGCTGTGTCGGCGCATGCGGGTGCGGCTGCAAACGTTAAAGGCGAACCGTTTTTTACAAACGCAAGAAAGAGCGGCGCTTCCAAAGCGGGAGCGTCGCTTTTGCCGTATGAGAGGTTGACCGCATGCACGCGGTTTTGCCATTTGCCAACGCTGGCAGATGGGGCTCAAACCGATGTCATGCAGCCGGATAGACGTTCATAGATTGTAAGGACACGGACGGCGGGGAGGATGCGGCATGCGGAGACGGGGGAAAATCGGGCTGGCGATACTCGCGCTGGCGCTGGCGGGCGGCGGGGCTTACGTCGGGATGGAGCGGCCGCGCCCGCCGCTGGTCATTCGCGTGGCGGCGCAGCAGGGAGAAGCGGTGCAGGCCGCGGCACAAGAGGAAGCGCCGCGAATCCTGATCTACCATACGCATACCTACGAGGCCTATGAGATCACGGAAACGGAGACTTATACGCCGACGGAAAAGTGGCGCACGCGCGACGAGCAGTATAACATGGTCGCGGTGGGGGATGCGCTGGCGCGGGAACTGACGGCGCGCGGGTTTATCGTTGTGCATGATACGACGGCGTTTGAACCGCCGAATCTCTCCACGGCGTATACACGGTCGCTGGAAATGCTCAAAGCGCGGCTGGATACGGGCGAGCAATACGATTATTGGATCGACGTGCATCGCGACGCGTACAGCGGGGCGTACAACGGCGGAAACGGCGTTGAGATTGATGGGCAGAGCGTCGCGCATGTGATGCTGCTGGTGGGCAAGGGCACGGGCGCGACGGGTTCCGGCTTTGATGAGCGGCCTGACTGGCCGAAGAACCTTGCTCTGGCGCAGGCTGTCACGGATGCGGCCAATGCGCTCGCGCCAGGCCTCTGCCGCGAGGTCAAGATCAAGAACGGGCGCTTTAACCAGCATGTTTCCACCGGCGCGCTGCTGATTGAAATCGGAAACAACCGCAACACGCTTTCCGAGGCGCTGGCGGCGTGTCCGATTGTGGCCGAGGCTTTTGAGCGCGTCTACAAAGCGCAGCATTAGACCAGTTTGCGCATATGGCTGAGCGCGGCTTTTTCCAGACGGGAAACCTGCGCCTGACTGATGCCGATTTCGCCCGCAACCTCCATCTGCGTGCGCCCCTGAAAGAACCGCAGACTCAGAATGCGCTGCTCACGGTCGCTCAGGCGCGCCATGGCCTCGCGAATAGCGATGTTTTGCAGCCAGTTTTCCGCGTTTACGTTGTCGTCGCGCACCTGGTCGCCAATGGTCAGCGCGTCCGCCCCCTCGCCGCCGATGGGTTCGCATAGGCTGACGGGATCCTGGATGGCTTCCAGCGCGAGGGCGACGTCCTCTTCGGGCAATTCGAGTTTACGGGCGATTTCCTGCACGGTCGGTTCGCGGCCCAGCTCGGTTTGCAGCCTGTCCCGCGCGGAGAGCGCCTTATACGCGATATCGCGGAGCGAACGGCTCACGCGGATGGCGTTGTTATCCCGCAGATAGCGCCGGATTTCGCCGATAATCATCGGTACGGCATAGGTGGAAAAGCGCACGTTCTGCGTCACATCAAAATGGTCGAGCGCCTTAATCAGTCCGATGCAGCCGACCTGAAATAGATCGTCCACATTTTCGCCGCGATGATGGAACCGCTGGAGCACGCTGAGCACAAGCCGCAGATTGCCCCGGATGAACTCCTCCCGCGCCTGCATATCCCCGCCGTGCACGAGGGGGAAGAGCTGCCGCATGCGTTCGTTGCTGATGACGGGGAGCGTGGACGTATCCACGCCGCAGATTTCAACTTTGCCGATGGCCATGTTGTCGCCTCCCTTGCCTTTCTATGTGGCATTATGACGGAGGCGAAAGGAAAATATTCTCCTCGAAGGCGGTTATATTTGGGCGCTTGGCGCATAGACGCGGACAGGAAAGGCGGAAAAAACAGTGACATTTTCGGAATTGAAAAAGAAGGATATCATCTGCATCGGCGACGGACGGTTGGTGGGACGCGCGTGCGATTTGGCGATCGATCCGGCGTCGGGGCAGACGCTGGGGCTGATCGTCTGCGCGGGGAGCTGCGGCTTTCTGCGCGGCGAAAAAAACCAGATGGAAATTCCGTGGCGGCAGATTACGTGCATCGGCGACGACGTGATTCTGGTTTCGCCGGGAAGCTGCTGAAAAAGGTTTACCTTTTTCCGGAATGCGGGTATAATGAACGAATGAAAAAGGCAAAAATTTTCAAAAAGAGGGGTAAATCGACATGAAGTGCATATATTGTAATTGCACAGAGAGCCGCGTGGTGGATTCACGGCCGACGGAGGACGGCGCAATCCGCCGCCGCCGGGAGTGCGAAGAATGCAAAAGACGCTTTACGACCTATGAAAAAATCGAAATGCTGCCCGTGCTGGTGGTGAAAAAAGACAAGCGTCGGGAACAGTTCGACGCAGCCAAAGTGCGCAGCGGCATCATCAAGGCGTGCGAAAAGCGGCCGGTACCGCTGGAAGAGATTGAAAAGCTGGTGCGGCGGGTGGAGATCAACGTCTGCCAGCAGCCGGAAGAAGAGGTGACGACCGAGCAGATCGGCCGCATGGTGATGGACGGGCTGAAAGAACTGGACGAGGTGGCCTACATTCGTTTCGCGTCGGTCTATCGCCAGTTTAAAGATGTGCAATCCTTCATGGAGGAACTGCAACTGCTGCTGGATAGCCAGAAAAAGCCGGAAGCATAAACCGCGAATGAAACCGGCATGCTAAGCCGCGAAACGGAGGCTTTGGCATGAAACAGACGGTTCGACACGGCTTGGGCATTGCGCTGAGCGCAATGGCATTTCTGTGCAATTATTCGCCATGGGTGCGCGAGGCGGCGTCCCTGCCCGATGCGCTGACGCTGACGTCCGGGCAGAAATTCGTAGTGCAGACCGGCCTGCCGATGCTGGCCGCGTCGGACGGCGGCGCGGTGAGCGTGCTCGCCTCGCAGGACGAGCGGGTGACGATCAGCGCCGAGGCCGGCGGGCAGACGAGCGTGACTTTTTCGCTGCTCGGCCTGATTCCCGTGCACGAAACGCGCGTGAACGTCGTGGAAGAGCGGACGCTGATTCCAGGCGGACAGGCCGTCGGCGTGGCGCTGAAAACGCGCGGCGTGCTGGTGGTTTCCGACGCGGCGAAGGGCCGGGCGCTTCGCGCGGGTGACGTGATTCTCAGCGCGGATGGCAAAAACGTGGAAAGCACGAAGGCACTCAGCGAACAGGTCGGCACGGCCCAAACGGACACCGTCCGTCTGGAAGTGCTTCGCGGCGGGCAGACGATCACCGTGGACGCACAGGCCGAGCCTGACCCGTCGGACGGACGGCGCAAGCTCGGCGTCTGGGTGCGGGACAGCACGGCGGGCGTAGGCACGCTGACCTATATCGATCCGGCCAATCAGGCGTATGGCGCGCTGGGTCATGCGATCGTCGATGCGGACACGGGCAGGCTGCTGGCCGCGCGCGAAGGCGCGATTCTGCACGCAAGCATCGTTGGCGTGACGAAGGGACAAAGCGGAAAAGCGGGCGAGTTGAAAGGAAATTTCCTGAAAGCAGGGGAGCAGATTGGCAGCCTGATGGAAAACTGTGAATACGGCATATACGGCGTGCTGGACGACATGCCGGAGAATCTGCTCTATCCGCAGGGGCTTCGGGCGGGCGCGCGGAGCGCCGTACACACGGGCACGGCCAGCATCATTGCCACCGTGGACGCAGACGGCCCGCAGGAATATGGCGTGGAGATTGTGCGCTGCTTCGCGCAGAGCGAGCCGAGTCAGAAGGGCATGATTCTGCGCGTGACGGACGAACGTCTGCTGGAAAAGACGGGCGGCATTGTGCAGGGCATGAGCGGAAGTCCCATTTTACAGGATGGACGGATTATCGGCGCGGTGACGCACGTCTATCTGAGCGACGCGACACAGGGATATGGCATGTATATCGAGTGGATGCTCGAAAAAAGCGACGCGATGGATGCGTCGGAACAGGCCGTGTAAACACAACGGAAAGGCGGGGGGCGGATGAAAACGCATATTCTATGCGCGATGCGCGACAGCAGTACCTTGACGCATATGCTGCGCATGTTGGAGGATGAGCAGGAGTGTACCTGCCGCGTGGTGCGTTCCGGCGAAGCGGCGCTCCTGTCCGCGAAAAAACGCAGGCCGGACGTGCTGGTGATCGACGCGGTGCTGCCGCTGATGGACGGGCTGGGCGTGATCGATCGGCTGAAAGAGTTTTACGGCGAGCGGATGCCGCGCGTGATCGGCGGATACATGATGCCTTTTGCGAAAGAGGGGTTCGAGCGGCGAGGTGTAAACTGTCTGGTTCGCGTGCCGTGGGAGCCGCAGCAGCTTGGCGAGGCCTTGATGCAGATGATTGAAAAGACGAGGCTTGAGGTGGACTGGACGCATTTGTCGGCGGCATGTGATCGGGCGGGGCAGCTGCTCAGCAGCATGGGCATGAAAACGACGCTGCGCGGTTATGAATATCTGGCCAATGCGGCGGCGCTTGCGTGGGAAGACGAAAGCCGCATGGATGCGGTGGGCGAGCGGCTGTATAAGCCCGTCGCCGAGCACTGCGGCACGACCGAGCAGACCGTTGAGCGCCTGATCCGCCATGCGGTGGAAAGCGCGATGGATACAGTCGGCGTGCTGCGCATATACGGCTTTTTCGGCAACACCATCGACCCGATGCGCGGCAAGCCCACCAACGCGGAGATGATCGGCATGCTGGCGCAGCACATGCGGGTGACCTCTGCGGACTGATCCATGATTGAAAAAACGGGCCCGATGCGGTATAATGACCCTATCGGACTCGTTTTCCATTTCAGAGGAAAACACAGAAGGAGGAACACCATGAATAAAAAGGCGATCATCATCGTTCTGGACAGCGTGGGCATCGGCGAACTGCCGGACGCCGCAAATTACGGCGACAAGGGCGCGGACACGCTCGGCCATATTATCAACACCTGCCACCCGAATCTGCCGCACATGATGGAGCTGGGCCTGGCGAATATCGACGGCGCGGGTTTCTCCGGCGCGGTGGACGCGCCGAAGGGCTGCTACGGCAAGCTGCGCGAGGTTTCCGCGGGCAAGGACACGACCACCGGCCATTGGGAGATTGCGGGCATTCAGCTGGCGCACGCATTCCCGACGTTCCCCAACGGCTTCCCGCAGGATTTTATCGAGAAGTTTGAGCAGGCCGTCGGGCGCGGCACGTTGGGCAACAAGCCCGCCTCCGGCACGGCGATTCTCGACGAGCTGGGCGAGGAGCACCTCAAGACCGGCAAACTGATTGTCTACACCTCGGCGGACAGCGTATTCCAGATCGCGGCGAACGAAGCGATTGTGCCGCTGGAAGAGCTGTATCGCGACTGCCGGATCGCGCGCGAGATGCTGACGGGCGAGCTGGAAGTGGGCCGCGTCATCGCGCGTCCGTTTGTCGGCGATCATGCGGGCGCGTTTAAGCGCACCGGCGCGCGCCGCGATTTCAGCGCGCAGCCGCCGACGACGATGTGCGACATTCTGGCCGAAAACGGCAAGACGGTCTACGGCGTGGGCAAGATCGAGGATATCTTTGATCATCGCGGCATCACGAAGAGCAACCACGCGGCGGGCAACCCGGCCTGCATGCAGGCGACGTTTGAAGCGATGGACGAGGATTTTGACGGCCTGCTGTTCGTCAATCTGGTGGATTTTGACATGGTTTACGGCCATCGCCGCGACGTGAAAGGCTATGCCGCCGCGCTGGAGGCATTTGACGCGCAGCTGCCGCAGATTCAGGCGAAGATGGGCGAGGACGATCTGCTCATCATCACGGCCGATCACGGCTGCGACCCGTGCCACAGCGGCACCGATCACACGCGCGAACACACGCCGCTGCTGGTTTGGAGCAAAAAGATGCAGGGCGGCGCGAACCTCGGTGTGCGCGCGACGTATGCGGACATCAGCGCGACGGTGCTGGACTACTTCGGCTTGGCGAACCCGCTGCACGGCGTGTCGTTCCTGAAGGAGCTGAAGTAAGGGGAGACGTTGGGACGAGGGGACGTTGGGGCGCTGCCCCAAGCCCCGGCAGGAACCTGAGGTTCCTACACTTCCCATATTGATTCTGTGAACATAATGGGCTTTTCCGTCATTTATCGCGAAGCGATAAATGAAAGAGGAAGGTCAAGGGAACTCAGTTCCCTTGTGGGGTTTGGGGCAAGGCCCCAAGGAGAAAAACGATGGACGAAATGAAGAGAATCAACGACGCGGCGGAAAAGGTGCTCGCTGTCTGCGGTCAGGCTGAAATCGGTATTATTCTAGGCAGCGGGTTGGGCGATTACGCCGAGGCGCTGGAAGACGCGGTTAAACTGCCGTACAGCGAAATCCCCGGCTTCCCGCGCTCGACCGTCGCGGGCCACGCGGGCATGTGGTGCTGCGGCACGCTGCACGGCAAGCGCGTGGTGATGATGCAGGGCCGCTTCCATTACTACGAGGGATACAGCATGAAGGATGTCACCCTGCCCGTGCGCGTGATGCAGAAAATCGGCGTCAAGACGCTGATCGTCACCAACGCGGCGGGCGGCGTGAACATGGGCTATCATCCCGGCGATTTGATGGTCATCGGCGATATGTTCAGCCTGACGGCGCAGAACCCGCTCATCGGTCCGAACCTCGACGAGTTCGGCCCGCGCTTCCCGGATATGAGCTGCGCATTTGACAAGGAACTGCGCGCGCTGGCGCATGCATGTGCGGGCGAGCAGGGCTTTGCGCTGCGCGAAGGCGTTTATGCGCAGATGACCGGCCCGACGTATGAAACGCCCGCGGAAATCCGCATGCTGCGCACCCTTGGCGCGGACGCGGTGGGCATGAGCACCGTGCCGGAGGTCGTGGTCGCGCGCCACGGCGGCATGCGTGTGCTGGGCGTCAGCTGCATCACGAACATGGCGGCGGGCATTCTCGATCAGCCGCTGAACCACGCGGAAGTGACCGAAACGGCGAACCGCGTGAAGGGGCAGTTCCGCGCGCTGCTGGACGCGGTGGTAGAGAAGATGTGAGGAACGCCTTTCGTCACGGCTTTGCCGTGACGGAAGGAGTAACGCGCTCCAAATATAAGAAAATCCTCAATATCGCAGAAATTGCGGCATTGAGGATTTTTGATTATGCCATGGATTACACAACAATCCGCGCATGGGGAAGCCGGAAACCTCAGGTTTCTGGTGGGGGTTGAGGGCAAAGCCCCAACGTCCTTACAGCTTCGCCATCGCGTCGTCAAGGCGCTTCATCGTCTCGTCTTTGCCGAGCAGATACGCCATTTCAAACGCGCCGCCCGGCGTTGCGGCACGGCCGGTGATGGCGATGCGCAGCGGCCAGAGCACGGTTGCGTTCTTCATGCCGGATTCTGGAATGGCGGCCATCACGGTGTCGTGCAGGCTGGCTTCCGTCCAATCGGCGATACCGTCCAGAATCGGACGGACAAATTCGAGCGCGGTCTTGCTGGTTTCCGGCGTGGACTTGCTTTTTTTGTTGGTGAACAGCGCCATATCCAGTTCCGGCATCTCGGCGAGGAAATCCACCATGCCCGGAAGCTGGCTGAAAATCTCCGTGCGCGCCTGCAACAGCTGGCAGAGACGGTCGAGGTCAAACTTCTGCGGGTCGAGCACCTGAGAGAGCCACGGCTTGGCCAGCTCGGCATAGGCTTCCGGGGTCATGCGGCGGATATACTCGGCGTTGAACCACGTCAGCTTGTTGGTGTCGAAGATCGACGGGCTCTTGTTGATGCCGTTCTCATCGAAAATGCGGATGAGGTCGTCCATCGAGAAGAACTCTTCGTTGGTGTCCTTCGGCGCCCAGCCCAGCAGCGCGATGTAGTTGATGATCGCTTCCTTGAGGTAGCCTTTTTGCAGCAGATCTTCGAAGGACGGGTCGCCCCACCGCTTGGAGAGCTTGCGGACGATGGGCTGCTCGTTGCCGTTTTCATCCAGAATCGGCTGCTTTGTCTCCTTGTCCTTGAGCACGGACTCAATCATGACGGGCGGCAGATGGAGATAAATCGGCGGCTTCCAGCCGAAAGCCTCGTAGAGCAGGTTGTACTTCGGCGCGGAGGAGAGGTATTCCGTGCCGCGCATGACGTGGCTGATGGCCATCAGGTGGTCGTCCACGACGTTGGCGAAGTTGTAGGTCGGCAGACCGTCGGCCTTGATGAGCACGTTGTCATCCAGCGTGTCGCAATCCACCTCGACGTGGCCGTAGAGCATGTCGTCGAAGGACGCCTTGCCCGTGGTCGGCACGTTCTGGCGGATGACATAAGGCTCGCCCGCCGCAATGCGGCGCTTGGCCTCTTCCAGGCTGACATTATGCAGGCACTTTTTGTTGTATTTGTAGGTTTCGCCCTTCGCTTCGGCGGCCTTGCGGTCAGCCTCGATTTCTTCCTTGGTGCAGAAGCAGCAGTACGCGCCGCCCTTTTCGACCAGCTCCCACGCGTACTTGGGGTAGAGGTCGCGGCGCTGGGTCTGGATATACGGGCCGTAATCGCCGCCGACATCCGGACCTTCGTCATAGGTCAGGCCCGCCTGACGCATGGACTTGTAAATCAGATCGACCGCACCGGGCACTTCGCGCTCCTGATCGGTATCTTCGATGCGCAGAATGAACTTGCCGCCGTGCTTCTTGGCGAACAGATAGGTATACAGCGCGGTGCGCAGGCCGCCCAGATGCAGATAGCCCGTTGGGCTGGGGGCAAACCTTGTGCGAACTTCATCAGACATGTTTCTTTCTCCTTAAAAGGGAACGTTGGGGCTTTGCCCCATACGTACCCCGTTACTTATTCCGGCTTATAGCTGTCCTTCAGCGGCACAACGCGGTTGAACACAGCCATGTCTGCCGTGGAATCCTTGTCCTTGCAGAAATAACCCATGCGCAGGAACTGGAAGTCGTCGCCGACCTTCGCCTGTGCCAGATACGGCTCGGCAAAGCCGTGAATGACCTTGAGGGAATCCGGGTTCAGGCGGGCGATAAAGTCCTTCGCAGGCGCAGCGGTCTCCTCGTCGGCTTCCTCCTCCGGGGCGGCCTCGGCCTGCTCGTCGTCGTCGCGCATGAGCACGTCGTACAGACGCCCCTCGAACGGGATGTTCTGCTCGGCGCTGACCCAGTGGATGGTGCCTTTCACCTTACGGTCCGCGCCCTCCGAGCCGGATTTGCTGGTGAAATCCACCGAGCAGTAGATGCAGGTCACATTGCCGTTTTCATCCACGTCATAGCGCTCGCACTTGATGATGTAAGCGCCCTTGAGGCGAACTTCGCCGTCCGGCTTGAGACGGAAGAACTTCTTCGGCGCGTCGATCATGAAATCTTCGCGCTCGATGTAGATTTCGCGGGTCAGCGGCACGGTATGCGTGCCCATCTCCGGTTTCTTCGGGTGGTTCTCGATCACGCAGTCCTCGGACCTGCCCGCCTCGTAGTTGGTCAGCACGACCTTCACCGGGTCGAGTACGGCCATCGCGCGCGGCGCGGTCTCGTTCAGGTCGTTGCGGACGCAGTATTCCAGCAGGCGCACATCCACGACGGAATCCGCCTTGGAAACGCCCACGCGGTCGATGAAATCGCGCACGGCGGCGGAGGTGTAGCCGCGGCGGCGCATGCCCGCCAGCGTCGGCATGCGCGGGTCGTCCCAGCCGGAGACATAGCCTTCTTCCACCAGACGGCGGAGGAAGCGCTTGCTCATCACCGTGTTGGTCAGGTTCAGACGCGCAAACTCAATCTGGCGCGGCTTATCCTTGAAGTTGCAGACGTTGACCACCCAGTCGTACAGCGGGCGGTGGATTTCATATTCCAGCGAGCAGAGAGAGTGGGTCACGCCTTCCAGCGCGTCGCCGATCGGGTGCGCGAAGTCATACATCGGATAGATGCACCACTTGTCGCCCGTGCGATGGTGCGTGCAATACTTGATGCGGTAGATGGTGGGGTCGCGCAGATTGATGTTCGGGGAAGCCATGTCGATCTTCGCGCGCAGCACGTGAGAGCCTTCCGGGAACTCGCCGTTCTTCATGCGCAGGAACAGATCCATGTTTTCTTCAGGCGTGCGGTCGCGGTAAGGGGAGTTTTTGCCCGGCTCGGTCAGCGTGCCGCGATAGGCGCGGATCTCCTCTTTGGAAAGATCGTCCACATACGCCAGCCCGCGGCGGATGAGGTCGAGCGCGAACTCGTAAATCTGGTCGTACTGCTCGGAGGCATAATAGACGTTGGCATAGTTGAAGCCGAGCCAGTGGATATCATCCTTGATGGCCTCGACAAATTCTTCCTTTTCCTTGGTCGGGTTCGTGTCGTCAAAGCGCAGATTGCACACGCCGCCGAAACGCTCCGCCGTCAGGAAATCGACGGACAGCGCCTTCACGTGGCCGATGTGCAGGTAGCCGTTCGGTTCGGGCGGGAAACGCGTCTGCACGCGGCCGCCGTTCTTGCCCTCGGCGATATCGGCCTTGATGGCCTCCCAAATAAAGTTGGTTTTTTCCCTCGTTTCTTCTGCCATGGGAATCCCTCCTTAATTGCTTCATCTAATGAGTATCCATAATGCAACAGTATACTATACCGACCGCCGTAAAACAAGACCCGCGCCGAAATATTGACCGTTCAAACAAAAAAGAGCCTTTTTATGCCCGTAAAAATGGAAAATCCAATGGGGGAGAAATTCAAAAACTGAGGGAGTTAAACGGCGCAAAATAAGAAAAAAGAGCGAACTGCCCCTGACCCTGTGAAAAATTCCCCGAAAAGTGTTCCTTTTTGCATGGGGGATGTGGTATAATGAATCGGTTGCTTTTACAAGCTCAATCAACCGACTTACCAAGAATAAGGGGGAACCCAAAATGCAGTATTCCAAAGAAGTGGAAGACATGATCTGCGTCGCCAAGGGCCCTAACCACGGCCCCGCGCCCATCCCTGAAGAGGGAAAGTGGATTCAGGCGAAGAAAATCGAGGACATCTCTGGCTATACCCACGGTGTGGGCTGGTGCGCGCCGCAGCAGGGCGCGTGCAAGCTGAGCCTGAACGTCAAGAACGGCGTCATCGAAGAAGCGCTGGTGGAAACCATCGGCTGCTCCGGCATGACCCATTCCGCCGCGATGGCCTCCGAAATCCTGCCGGGCAAGACCATCCTTGAGGCGCTGAATACCGACCTGGTCTGCGACGCCATCAACACCGCCATGCGCGAGCTGTTCCTGCAGATCGTCTATGGCCGCACCCAGTCCGCGTTCTCCGACGACGGTCTGCGCATCGGCGCGGGTCTTGAGGATCTGGGCAAGGGTCTGCGCTCCATGGTCGGCACCATGTACGGCACCAAGGCCAAGGGCACCCGCTACCTCGAAATGACCGAGGGCTATGTGCTCAAGATGGCGCTGGACAAGGACGATCAGGTCTGCGGCTACCAGTTCCTCTCCCTGGGCAAGATGATGGACGCCATCAAGAAGGGCATGTCCCCGAACGAAGCCTACGAGAAGAACATCGGCACCTACGGCCGCTTCAAGGCCGAGGACGGCGCGGTGAAGTGGATCGACCCGCGGACGGATAAATAAGAAGGAGGCGTGCGAAACAATGGCTCTTTTTGAAAACTATGAAGGTCGTATGCCTCAGCTCCAGCCGGTGCTTGACAAGTACGGCTTCAAGGACTTTGACGAGGTCAAGGCCTATAACAACGCCAAGGGCGTGGACGCGTATTCCATCGTGGAGAGCACCCAGCCCATCTGCTTTGAAAACGTGAAGTGGGCCTACGAACTGGGCGCCGCCATCGCGATGAAGGAAGGCGTGACCACCGCCGCCGAAGCCGCCAAGCGCATCGGCGAGGGTCTTCAGGCGTTCTGCATCCCCGGTTCCGTCGCCGACCAGCGCAAGGTTGGCCTCGGCCACGGCAATCTGGGCGCGATGCTGCTGGATGAAAACACCGAGTGCTTCGCTTTCCTCGCGGGCCACGAGTCCTTCGCGGCCGCCGAAGGCGCGATCAAGATCGCGCTGAACGCGAACAAGGTGCGCACCAAGCCGCTGCGCGTCATCCTCAATGGCCTGGGCAAGGACGCGGCGATGATCATCAGCCGCATCAACGGCTTCACCTACGTGCAGACCAAGTATGATTACCTCTCCGCCGACGTGAAGGAAGACCATGCGCTTTCCATCGTCAAGGAGACCGCCTATTCCAACGGTGAGCGTGCGAAGGTGCGCTGCTACGGCGCGGACGACGTTCGCGAAGGCGTGGCTATCATGTGGCACGAGAACGCCGACGTCTCCATCACCGGCAACTCCACCAACCCGACCCGCTTCCAGCATCCGGTCGCGGGCACCTATAAGAAGGAGCGCCTCGAAGCGGGCAAGAAGTATTTCTCCGTCGCTTCCGGCGGCGGCACGGGCCGCACCCTGCATCCGGATAACATGGCCGCCGGCCCTGCCTCTTACGGCATGACCGATACCATGGGCCGTATGCACTCCGACGCGCAGTTCGCGGGCAGCTCTTCTGTCCCGGCGCACGTCGAGATGATGGGCTTCCTCGGCGCTGGCAACAACCCGATGGTCGGTATGACCGTCGCTGTCGCCGTCGCGGTGGAAGAGGCCATGAAGAAGTAAAATTCTTTTTGCGGTTGTAACAGAAGAGAGATGAAAGTGCAATTTGCCTTTCATCTCTTTTTCGGTTATGGCAAAAAACAATAGTAACATAGGGGAAAAAAGGGGAATAGACAGGTTTTTCTGGTACGCGTTGGTAACATCTTAAACGTTTTTTAAATAAAGGAGAAACAAAAAATGAAAAAGATGTGGGCGCTTGTTTTAGCTGTGTGGATGGTAAGCCTGAACATGATGGCGGTGGCTGAAGAAGTGGGGGCAGAACCTTTTGAATTGAAAGAATATCATATGAATCTGGAACGCTTTCGAGACGAGCCGGATAATATGATAGACTCCGACGGCAACATCATATTTGGTAATGCAGCGAGTAATAAATCCAAGACGGGCAAGAACGTCATGCTTATGAGTTATTCGGAAGAGGAGACGCTCATAGGGGACAACACCGTTCCCGTTATGCTTCTTGCTTTCAGCACGGGTTTCAGGGCAAGCAGCCGAAATCAGAAGACGAGATCGCAGCAGATGATACCGATGGAACCGTGTGGACGGCGGTGATCAATACGCAGAACAGCCCGCTCACCATGCGCGATGCGCCGAGCCAGAGCGGCAGGACAATCTGTAAAATCCCCAAAGGCGAAACTGTCAAAGTGCTAAAAAAGGGCGACTGGGCAAAGGTCGAATATGATGGCGAACAGGGTTATGTGAATGGTAAATATCTGAAATACGAGGAATAAGTTCAGAATGAAATAACGGGGGCTGTCAAGCTGAAAGCTTGGCAGCTCTTTTTTCTGTTTCTTTGCATTCATAGAATACATCCTCCTTTTGTCGTCGGGTTAAAATGGGTACAAAAAAACCGCCTTCACGTGAAAGCGGTTTTTCTAGTTATACGACTACAACCAAGTTTATCATATCACAATGTAATCCGGTGCGTCAAGCAGATATTTCCCGGACATTTTGTGCCCCCTCAATCCGGCCATGGATAGAACAGCGTGCCGTCTTCCAGCGTTTCGGCTTTGCCGTCGGTGACGCGGGTGATATCCGCCAGCAGGATTTCTTCGTCCCGGACGCGGACCATCAGCGTGCAGACGACGCTCGCGCCGAACTCGGTGTGTTCGATGATGACCGGGGCGGAGCGGAGAAAGTATTCCAGCCGCTGCCAGGTGGAATAATCCACCTCGATCAGCTGGCGCGCGCTTTTTTCCATCACGACCACGCCTGCCGCGTCGAGCGCGGTTTTGCTGCCCTGCGCATAGGCGCGGACGAGCCCGCCCGCGCCGAGCAGAATGCCGCCGAAATACCGCGTGACCACGACGGCGCAGTTGACCACGCCGCGCGCTTTCATGACCTCGATGATCGGCATGCCGGCCGTGCCGCCCGGCTCACCGTCGTCGCTGTAACGCATGATGCCGGAGTTGAGACCGATGATATACGCATAGCAGTTGTGCGTCGCGTCCTTGTGCTTCTGGCGGATGCGGGCGAGAAAGGCCAGCGCCTCTTCTTCCGTTTCGCAGGGACAGCCGTAGCCGATGAAGCGCGATTTGTTGATGATGAACTCCGCGCTGTTTTCCTCGCGCAGGGTTTTATACGAAAGCTGAGCGGGCATGGCTTATTTGAGCACGACGCGGTGGAACTTCTTTTTGCCGCTGCGCAGCATCAGGCCGTCGGTGGGAATCATCTCTGCTGTTACGACCGCGTTCACATCGGTGACTTTCTCTTCGCCCAGGCTCACGCCGCCGCCCTGAACCAGGCGACGCGCCGCGGAGTTGGACGCGGCAAGGCCGCAGGTGACGAGCAGCGTGGTCACGCGCGCGTCCTTTTCAAGGTCGGCCGCGGTGATTTCCGTCGTCGGGATGGAGCCGCCCATCGACGCGCCGCCGAACAGGGAAGCGGCGGCCTCCTGCGCCTTTTCGGCTTCCTCTTCGCCGTGGACGAGCTTGGTGACTTCGTAGGCGAGCACCTTCTTGGCTTCGTTGATCTGGCTGTCCTTGAGCGCGCCGAGGCGGCGAACTTCGTCCATCGGCAGGAAGGTCAGCAGGCCGAGGCACTTTTCCACGTCCTGATCGTCCACATTGCGCCAGTACTGGTAGAAGTCGTAGGGGCTGGTCTTGGCCGGGTCGAGCCAGAGCGCGCCCTTTTCGGTCTTGCCCATCTTGCGGCCGTCGTGGGTGAGCAGCAGCTGGAAGGTGCAGGCGAACGCGCTCTCGCGCTCCTTGCGGCGAATCAGATCCGCGCCGCCGAGCATGTTGCTCCACTGGTCGTTGCCGCCCATCTCCAACCGACAGCCGTATTTCTTAAACAGTTCAAGGAAGTCGTAGGACTGCATGAGCATGTAGGTGAATTCGAGGAAGGAGAGGCCGTTGTCCGTCGCCATGCGCGCCTTGTAGCATTCGGCGGTGAGCATCTTGTTGACGGAGAACATGGAGCCGATGTCGCGCATGAACTCGATGAAATTCAGGCTGCGCAGCCAGTCGCCGTTGTTGGCGATGATGGCCTTGCCGTCCGAAAAATCGAGGAAGCGGCTCATCTGCTGCTTGATATGCGCGACGTTGTTGTCGATGGTTTCGACGGTCATCATCTTGCGCATGTCGGTCTTGCCGGAGGGGTCGCCGATCATCGCCGTGCCGCCGCCCATCAGGGCAATGGGGCGATGGCCCGCGCGCTGCATGTGTGCCATTGCCATGATCGGGATGTAGTGGCCGATGTGCAGGGAATCGGCGGTTGGGTCAAAGCCGACGTAGAACGTCGTCGGGTTTTTGAGCTGTTCGTAAAGCTCGTCTTCAAAGGTCATCTGCGCGATAAAGCCGCGCTCTTTGAGCAGGTCGAGAACGTGTTGAGCCATGGGGATTTCCTCCTTCGATGTCGGGCAGATGATAAACGGGAGGGGCGGCGCTGCCCACAAAAAAACGCCCTCCCGATTGCAATCGGGAAGGCGTGAAACACGCGGTACCACTTCCGTTCAGAGCTTCATTGCTGAAAGCCCCCTTAGCCGCCCGCAGACACGGGCTGCACGCTGTATCCGGCGTACCGGCGGCCGCCTACTCGCCCAAGGGCTTTCGGGGTCGTGCTCCGGGATGTATTCGGCCTGTTTCCCGCTGCCGCCTTGCACCGACCGACGGCTCTCTGAAACGAAAAGGACAGGCGTACTTGTTCCCATCGTCGCGTATGGATGTATTATACGGACGATTGAATCGCTTGTCAAGCCCTATTTTGCGCGCCTTGCGCTTTTGCGCGAATTGCGATACAATAGGGCAGAAGAAAGAAATAAGGGTGGAAACGATGATTCATATCGTATTGGTTGAGCCGGAAATCCCGCAGAATACCGGCAACATTGCGCGCACGTGCGCGGCGACGGGGAGCGAACTGCATCTGGTCAAGCCGCTGGGATACAGCCTGGAGGATAAATATCTGAAACGCGCGGGGCTGGATTACTGGCCGCTGGTCAGGGTGCATGTCCACGAGAACTTTGGCGAGGTGCTCGCGGCCTATCCGGATGCGCCGTTCTTTTATGCCAGCACGAAAGCGCCGAAAAGCTATGCGCAGGTCGCCTATCCGAAGGACGTGTTTCTCGTCTTCGGCCGGGAATCGCGCGGCCTGCCGGAAAACCTGCTGGAACGGGTCTATGACTGCTGCATCCGCATCCCGATGATCGAGGGGGCGCGCAGTCTTAATCTGTCCAATTCCGTGGCGATTGTGACCTATGAGGCGCTGCGCCAGCACAACTTTGAACATCTGCTCGACCACGGCGCGTTGACCGGGCGCGACGAAGAACCCGGCGCATGGATGGATTATCTGTAATCCTTTGCCTGTCCTTGACAGCGCAAGATCGTTTTTGCTACAATAGGGGCAGAAGAAAGCCGAAAAGGGGCGGAACGCTTGAAAAAGAAAAAGAAAAGCCAGATCGGCTTCCGCGTTGCGGCGGGTGTGATGGATGTGTTTGGCGTGGCCGCCGCCGCGCTGGCGATTGTCGTGCTGCTGTTAATGATGGGAAGTCTCTTTTCGTGGCTGCGGCAGGATTTGGCGATGACCTTTGCCGATATCTCGGATAACATCACGGACGCGGTGATTGTCGGAAAATGAGCGGTATCAGGCTGTTTTTGACGCATTGGAAATTGAATAAAGTTTGTCCACGTGCATAAGACTTTGAAGCTTTACAGACTGTGGCGAAAGTGAGAGCGGCCTCAGGCCGCTTTTTATAAAACCCATCAGAATGGCATACTAAGAGAAAACGGGAGGCGGACGGCATGAACACATCGTGGCCAACGCTCACGGAAGCGGTTTTTGCCTGCGAAAAATGCAGGCTTTGTCAGACGAGGACGAACGTGGTGCTCGGCGAGGGCGACCTGCATGCGCCGCTGATGTTTATCGGCGAGGGGCCGGGGCAGCAGGAGGATCTGTCCGGCCGTCCGTTCGTCGGCGCGGCCGGGCAGTTGCTGGATAAGATGCTCGCGGCCATCGGTTTGAAGCGGGAGCAGGTATATATCTGCAACATCGTCAAGTGCAGGCCGCCGCAGAATCGCGTGCCCGAACCGGATGAGCGCGCCGCCTGCATGGATTATCTGCGCCAGCAGGTCGCGCTGGTGCGGCCCAAAGTGATTGTCTGCCTCGGTTCGACCCCGACGCGGGCGCTGCTGGGCGACGACATGCGCATTACGCGCGACCGCGGCGTCTGGCAGCTCAAAAAAGGCGTGTGGTTTATGCCGACGTATCATCCGGCGGCGCTGCTGCGCGATGCGGATAAAAAGCGCCCCGCGTGGGTGGATTTTCAGGCTATCCGCGATAAATTGATCGAACTGAACGCGTATCCGGGCGAAACGGAGGCGGGCTGATGGAAGAACAGAAGGAGCGGGAGGCGCTTAAAGCCCTGATTGCGGGCGTGATGCCTGGACGGGAGAATGCGCTGGTCTTTGGCGAAGGGCCGCAGAATCCGAAACTGATGCTCATCGGCGAAGCGCCGGGCGAGCAGGAGAGCTTGCAGGGGCGGCCGTTTGTTGGCAAGGCAGGGAAGAATCTGGATCATTTTCTGGAACTGGCCGGGCTGGCGCGTGAGGAAATTTATATTTCAAACGTCGTCAAAATCCGCCCGACGAAGACAGGCTCGACCGGACGCCTGAGCAACCGGCCACCGACAAAGGAGGAAATTGCGTTCTTTCGCCCGTGGCTGATGGCGGAGATTGCGCGCGTGAATCCGGGTGTCATTGCCACGCTGGGCAACGTGCCCCTGCAGGCCGTCACGGACAGCAGATTGACCATCGGGGAGGCGCACGGAAAACTGATGGCGGCGGGCGAAACGGGCAGGCCGCTTTTCGCGCTGTATCATCCCGCCAGTCTGATTTACAACCGTTCGCTTGCGCCCGTGTATGAACAGGATGTGCGCGCGCTGGCCGAAATTCTGCGCAAAGGCGTGTTTTAAAGCGGCAAAATGTATAATTGAAACAAAAGGGCTTTCTTTCCCGGCGAACCTGTGATATGCTCGGAGGAAAGAAAGGGTGAAGAAGATGGAAACGATTCTTGCAAATCTGCCGATGGCGCTCTGTCTGCTGCTGGGCATGGGGCTGATTATCGTGGAGGTTTTTCTACCGGGCTTCGGCCTGCCGGGCGTGGTGGGTATCGCGCTGGTCGGCGTGGGCACGATCATGGCGGCGATGCACTTCGGCACGCTGACGGCGGTCGCGCTGCTGCTGGTGATTATCGCGGTGCTGGCAGTGCTGATTTCGTGGCTGCTCCGCTCGGCGGCGAAGGGCGACATGGGTAAATCCAAGCTTTTTCTGCGTCAGAAAGACGAGCTGTGCGACCAGCAGCAGGATATGCAGGTGTTTGTCGGCCACGAGGGCAAAACGCTCAGCGTGCTGCGGCCGTCCGGCATTGGCGATTTTGACGGGATGCGGCTGAACGTCGTGACCGAAGGCGAGTTCATTGAAAACGGAACGCCGATTCGTATTGTGCGCGTCGAAGGCGGAAAAATCGTCGTCAAGGCGATGTAAATAACACGGACGAAGGAAATTGGAGGAAACGAAAATGGTTGCGGAGAGCATGATTTTGATTGTCGCCATTATTTTGGCGGTGCTGGTTTTTCTGCGTTTTATTCCGCTGAATCTGTGGATTTCCGCGCTGGCTTCCGGCGTGCATGTTTCCATCTTTACGCTGATGGGCATGCGTATCCGCCGCGTGCCCCCGGCAAAGATCGTCGGGCCGCTGATTAAGGCGGAAAAGGCCGGGCTGAATATGCAGATCAGCAAAATGGAAGCGCATTTTCTCGCGGGCGGCAACCTCGACCGCGTGATTACCGCGCTGATTACCGCGCGCGGCGCGAACATCAAGCTCGACTTCCCGGAAGCGTGCGCCATCGATCTGGCGGGCCGCGACGTGCTGCAAGCCGTGCAGATGAGCGTCAACCCGAAGGTCATCGAAACGCCTGTCGTCGCCGCGATTGCGAAGGACGGCATCGAGCTTCGCGCCAAGGCGCGCGTGACCGTGCGTGCGAATATCGAACGGCTGGTCGGCGGCGCGGGCGAAGAGACGATCGTCGCGCGTGTCGGCGAGGGCATCGTGACGACCGTCGGCTCGGCGGAGACGCACAAGGCCGTGCTCGAAAATCCAGATCTGATCAGCCGCACCGTGCTCAGCAAGGGCCTTGACGCGGGCACGGCGTTTGAAATTCTTTCCATCGATATCGCGGATGTGGACGTAGGCCGCAACATCGGCGCGCAGCTGCAAATGGATCAGGCCGAGGCCGACCGCCGCATTGCGCAGGCTAAGGCGGAGGAGCGCCGCGCGATGGCTGTTGCCCGCGAGCAGGAGATGAAGGCCGCCGCGCAGGAGCAGCGCGCGAAGGTCATCGAGGCCGAGGCGGAAGTGCCGCGCGCGATGGCGGCCGCGCTGCGCGAGGGCAAGCTGGGCGTGATGGATTATTACGAGATGAAGAACACCATCGCCGACACGGCCATGCGCGATTCCATTGCTTCCATGGGCGAGGGCGCAAACACGCCGCGCAAGAAGTAAACCGCGAAGGGAGGGGCGCGAAACATGGGCGAAATGCTGCTGTATCTGCTGGCCGCCGCGCTCTTTGTGATCGTTGAAGTGATCGCGGTTGGAAAAAAGAAGAAGAAGCGCCCGGCTGCCAAGCTGCATGAACCGAAGCGCGCCGCGCCACCCGAAACGACCCAGAAGCAGGCGGATGAGACGGCCCGCGAACGCGCGCGGGTGTTCGAGCAGGCGGACGAAGCGGACGAGTTTGACGACCCGTGCGAACAGGAGGCCGAACCGCGCATCCATCTGCATCACGCGGATGAACAGGCGATGGAGCAGGCGGGCGAGGGCGAAGACCCCTGCCACGCGGGCGGTGCGCCGAAACGGCCGGAGCCGGATGAGGCGTATGAACCGACGGAAGAGGAGGCGCGGCGGGCGGCGTTTCAAAGCGACGTGCTGCGCGGGGTCATCATGAGCGAGATTTTGATGCGTCCCGGCGAGCGGGCAGCGGTCAGACGGATGAAGCGGGGAAGATGAGCGTGAACAGCGAAGCGATTCGCGTCGTCATTGCGGACGACGAGCCGGGTATGCGCATGATTATGCGCAAAATGATTGAAAAGGCGGAGGGCTTCACCCTCTGCGGCGAGGCCGACAACGGGCCGGATCTGCTCAAGCTGGTGGAGCGGTATAAGCCGCAGGTCTGCTTTCTGGATGTGGAAATGCCGGGCATGACGGGGCTGGAATGCGCCAAGGCGATTCAGGATACCGACCCGCGCACCATCCTTGTTTTCGCGACGGCGCACGACGACTACATGGCGCAGGCGTTCGAGGTCTATGCGTTTGACTACATGGTCAAGCCGTTCAAGGTGGAGCGTGTGATGAAAACGCTGGAGCGCATTCGCCAGGTCGTCGGCGGGCGAGCGCAGTCCCAGAGCGAGGAGACCGGGAAGCTGGAGGAGCATCTGAAAACGATTCCGGCCAGAGGCGCGAGCAGCGGGCGGATTATGCTGCATCACAAGGAAGGCGTGAACTTCATCAACCAGTCGGATATTCTGCTGGTGCAGCGCGAAAACCGCTCGACGGTGCTCTATGCCACGGGCGGGCGGCGCTTTGAGACGAGCGAGGCGCTGGGCGATGTGGAAGCGCGGCTCGACCCGAAGATTTTCTTCCGCTGCCACAAGTCCTACATCATCAACCTGAACGTGATTGACAACATCACGCCTTACGGCCGCTGGACGTATGTGGTGCATCTGGTCGGCACGACGCAGGACGCGCTGATCACGCACGAAAAATACGAAGAGCTGGAAAAGATGTTCTCGTAAAAAAGAACGATGGGGCTCCGCCCCAAACCCCGGAAGGAACCTGAGGTTCTTTCACCTCCCATATTCTGATTGCTTTGCAATCAGAGAGAAAAAGCATGAGAAGGCTGTCAAGCTCATAAACCTGATGTTTCAAAAAACTAAGTATTTTCGCCCGAAGGTTTCCAAAGGGCGAGTGGAAAGCCCTTTGGCGGGGCGATGGGGCAAAGCCTCATATCCTGGAAATGCTTAGATTATTGTATCTTGAAATGTTTCGTTTAAGCTTGACAGCTCCTTTTTGCGAAAAAATGGAGAATAACAAAAAAACCCTCCCGAATGGGAGGGAAGAAAGACTGAGATAAATTTACTCGGCCTTGGCCAGCTCACGGGCCATGCGCGCCTTTTCACGGTTCGCAGCATTCTTAGAGATAACGCCCTTAGCAGCGGCCTTATCGACAGCAGAAGAGGCGGAGCTCAGCATTTCAGCGGTCGCGGTCTTGGAGGCCGTGGCGGCGTCAAACTTCTTGATCGCGGTCTTGGTAGCAGACTTGACCATCTTGTTGCGGAGGGTCTTGTGCTCAATGACGCTGACGCGCTTGATAGCAGACTTAATGTTCGGCAAAGGAATTCACCTCCTCAGGTGTATTCAATAATCAGCAGAAGTTATTATAGCACGTCATTTCAGAAAAAGCAAGGCAATTTTACAATTTTTTTTCTGTTGCGCGAAAAATCGGATTTCGGAATAGCGCGGAAAGCTTCCGTTCAGAATAGGGGCAAAAGAAACGGAGGCAAGATGACGATGGAAAAAGGAAAAAATCGACAAAATCTGATTCCGTATGCCTTGCAGGCGGTGGCCCGGCCCGGATCGAGGGAAAGCCGGGCGCGCAGACCGCCGGATGGATTGCACATTCGCCATGAAAGAGGTGAGCAGGGTGCAGAGTAAGCGCGCGCAGGCGTATCAGAAGCTGGTGGAGCGGCTGTCACCGAAGAGCGACATGGCCAAAGGCATTTTCCGCGCGTACTGGGTGGGCGGCGCAATCTGCGTGCTCGGCCAGCTTATCAACGATCTTTTTTCCTATGGGCTGAAATGGGGAATGCAGAGCGCCTCGACCGCGACGAGCATCTGCCTGATTTTCATCGCGTCGCTGCTGACCGGGTTGGGCGTGTATGATAAAATCGGCAAATACGCGGGCGCGGGGAGCATCGTGCCGATTACGGGCTTTGCCAACAGCGTCGTTTCGCCCGCGATGGAGTTCCGGCGCGAGGGACTTGTCATGGGCGTGGGTGCAAAGATGTTTACGCTGGCCGGGCCCGTGCTGGTTTACGGCATCGGCAGTTCGGTGCTTGTCGGGCTGATCGTCCTGCTGCTGGGCATGGGCGGATAAAGGCATTTTGCCGCGCGGCGCGCATAGGATAAAGGCAGGAGGGGGATGCGCATGTGCGGCAGGTTCAGGCAGATGGCGGGCGTCCTCCTGGTGCTTTCCGGCGTATTGATCGTTTTTCTGTGCCTGCCGATGGAATTTTTCCTGATTGCGTTGGGTGTGGCGCTGGCGGCAGCCGGGCTGCTGCTTCTGCGGTGAAAGGGAGGAAGAAAAGAGATGGGCGTGAAAATGGTCTGCATCAAGCCGCCGAAATTTCTGCGCGCGCTGCTTCGCCTGCTGACGGGCAAAGCGGCCTGACAACGCGGAAACTTTGCAGAATCAACCGATGAAAAAAGCGGGCCGAGCCCGCCTGCATTTGCTGAGCGTAAAAAAACGCCCCATCAGAGATGGGGCGCTATTTTGCGCTCAAACCATACGGAGCAGGCAAACTGATTACAGCGCGCGCTCCACTTTGCCGCTGCGCAGGCAACGGGTGCACACGTTCATGTGACGAACAGTGCCGCCCACGGTCACGCGAACGCGCTGGGTGTTCGGCAGCCAAACGCGATTGCTCTTGCGGTTGGAGTGGCTGACATTGTGGCCGCTCATCGCGCCCTTCTGGCAGACCTCACAAATCTTTCCCATAATCACACCTCCTTCTGGTGCGTAAACAGTCATAACGTGATTATTGTAGCACCTCATCCGCGTTTTGACAAGTGTTTTTTTGATTTTCGTTTCCCAAATTTTCAAAAAAACCTGCGGCGGCTTGTCTTTTTTCACGGAAATGGCATTTGCAGGGCATGTTTTTTTTCGGAATCCTTGTAAAAAGGGACGTTTTCCTGTATACTGTACGTTGATCGCTTGATATTTCGGGTCGGATGACCCTGCGCGAGGAGGGTTTCTTTATGGAATACAAAATCAGCAACGATCTCGGTCTGATCACCATCAGCGAAGATGTTCTGCTCAAAGTAGCGGGTTATGCGGCGCTTGAGTGCTACGGCATCGTGGCCATGTCCAGCAAGCGCGCCAAGGACGGCTTTGTGGAGTGGCTCGGCAAGGAGAATTTGACCAAGGGCGTGCAGGTCAACATCACGGAGGCCGGCATCGACATCGATCTGTTCATCATCGTCGAATACGGCATTTCCATCGTGGAGGTTTGCAACATCATCAAATCTCAGGTTTGCTACAAGATTGAGAACATGACGGGCGCGAAAGTGCGCAGAGTAAATATTTCGGTCGAGGGTATCCGCGTCTGATCCCCTTACGGAAACTGGAGGCGAGATTTTTTGTCACAGCAATCGATAGACGGATTGCTCCTCAAGGAAATGATTATTGCAGGAGCCAATCTGCTTGAACAAAACCGCGAGGCGATCGATGCGCTGAACGTTTTCCCCGTGCCGGATGGCGACACGGGCACTAACATGTCCCTGACGATGAAATCCACCGTCAAGGAAATTGCCGCAGTGGACGAGCACAGCGCCAGCAAGCTGCTGAGCATGGCCGCCCGCGGCGCGCTCAAGGGTGCGCGCGGCAACTCCGGCGTCATTCTTTCCCAGATTCTGCGCGGCTTTGCGCGCGGCATCGACGGGGCGGAAACCATCGACGCGGAGACTTTCGCCAAGGGTCTCGAATCCGGCGCGAAGACGGCGTATAAGGCCGTCATGAAGCCGAAGGAAGGCACGATCCTCACCGTCATCCGCGTGATTGCGGAGGATTCCGCCCGATATGTGGTCAAGCATCCGGGCGACCTGCCCAGGCTGCTGGACAAGGTTATTCGCAGCGGCGAAGCCATTTTGGAGAAGACGCCGGACATGCTTCCGGCGCTCAAGCAGGCCGGCGTGGTCGATTCCGGCGGACAGGGCCTGTTGACCGTGCTCAAGGGCTGGCGCGCGGCCTTTAACGGCGAAAAGATTGAGGATACCACCGCCAACATCGGCAGCGCGGCGACCTTCGAGTTCGAGGACGACCACGAGTCGATGGAAGAGGTCAAGTTCAAATATTGCACCGAGTTCATCATTCAGTATATGAACCCCGGCGTGACCGAGGACGATATCAACAAATTCCGCACCCGCCTGACCCGCATCGGCGACTGCGTGGTTGTCGTCGGCGATTTCTCGCTGGTGAAGGTGCATGTGCACACCAACGACCCCGGCAAGGCGATTCAGTATGCCTGCGAGCTGGGCGAACTGGTCAACCTGAAGATCGATAACATGGCCGAGGAGCGCCGTGAGCGCCTCAAGAAGGCCGAGGCCGATCAGAAGGCCGCCGCCGAGAAACAGCAGCAGGAGGAAGCCGCGAAGGCCGAGCAGCCGCTCAAGGAATACGGCATGGTGGCCGTGTCGCTGGGCGAGGGCTTCTCCGGCATCTTCGGCGATCTGGGCGTGGATCACATTGTCGAGGGCGGCCAGACCATGAACCCCAGCATCGAGGATATTCTCGACGCGGTGGAAAAGGTCGGCGCGAAGAACGTCTTTGTTCTGCCGAATAACTCTAACGTCATTCTCGCCGCGTCTCAGGCGGCCGAGCTTTCCGAGCGGAACGTCATCGTTCTGCCGACGAAGAACGTCGCGATGGGCATCGGCGCGGTCGTCGCGTTCAACCCGGAGGCGAGTGTGGAGGAAAACCGCGAGGCCATGACCGCCGCCGCCGAACAGGTGAAAACCGGGCAGATCACCTTCGCCGTCCGCGATACGGTGTTCGAGGATAAGGAGATCAAGGAGGGCGACATCATCGGCATTCATAACGGCCGCATTGAGGTTGTCGGCCAGAGCATTCACGATATTGCGCTCGATCTGGTTAAGCACGTCGTGGAGGATGGCGATTCGCTCATCACCATCTACTATGGTCAGGATACCAAGCAGGAGGACGCCGACGCGCTGGGCGCGGAAGTGGCTGAAATGTTCAGCGATCTGGACGTTGAGGTGCAGTATGGCGGACAGCCGCTGTATTATTACCTGATTTCTGCGGAGTAATTTCGGAAAATTTACATGCCGCGTTTCTGCACTGCCGGAAGCGCGGCGTTTTCATATCGATCTGGAAAACCGGGGTTCTTGTTTTTTATTTCTCATGTATCGCTTGGCGATACATGGATGCAGTGTATTTCAAACCGCCGCGAAGCGAAGAAGGGAGTCTGAGGAATTCGTCCCTCAGCGGGGGATGGGGGCAGAGCCTCATCGTGCTCCCCATGAAAGGAACATCATGCGCACACTTGCCGAAATTAAGGGCTTCGGCCCGGTTCGCCTCAAAGCGCTTGCCGCCAGAGGCATTGAAACTGCGCTCGATCTGGTTGAGACCCTGCCGACAGGCTATAAGGATACGACCCATCCGCTTTCTCCGGCGCAGATGACCGAGGGACGGCAGGCGTGCTTCACCGGCTTCGTGAAGGGAAAACCCGCGCTGCATCGGGTGCGCGGCATGCAGTGGGTCAGCGCAACAATCGCCGACGCGTTCGGCGCGGTGCGCTGCATGTGGTTCAACCAGCCGTGGATGAAGGATAAGCTTTTCGATACCTGCGAGGTCACGCTCTATGGCCGATGCGTTCGCAAAAAGAGCGGGCTGTTCGTCATCAATCCGTCGCTGGAAGAGCCAGGAAGCATTGTTCCCGTATATGCTGCCGTGCCGGGGGTGGGGCAGAAGCCGCTGCGCGACGCGGTGAAGCTGCTGCTGGATGAATACGACGCGTCCGACCCGCTTCCGCCGACGTTGACGGCGCGGTGCGGCCTGATGAATCGGCTCGACGCGCTTCGTGAGGCGCATTTTCCGACGGATTTTGAACGGCTGGGGCAGGCCAAGGAGCGTCTGGCGTTTGAAGAGCTGCTGCTCTTTCAGGCCGGCGTGGCCGGGGCGGCTGGCGAACGCAAACGCGCAAAACCGCTGGAAATTCAGGATGAATGGATTGAGGAATTTTTTGCCAGACTACCTTTTGCGCCGACAAACGCCCAGCGCCGTGTGGTCCATGAGGTCGCGGCGGATATGCGCAAAGACCGCGCGATGGCGCGGATGGTGCAGGGCGACGTGGGCTGCGGCAAGACGCTGATTGCCTTCTGCGCGCTGTATCTGTGCGTGCGCGCGGGTGGACAGGCCGCGCTGATGGCCCCGACCGAGATTCTCGCCTCTCAGCATCTGCAAAGCGCGGTGGAAACGCTCGCGCCGATGGGCGTGACCTGCGGTCTGTTGACGGGGCACATGACGGCGTCGGAAAAGCGGCGCGCCAAAGAAGCGATTGCCACAGGCGCATGGCAGGTGGTCATCGGCACGCACGCGCTGATCTCCGAAGGCGTTGAATTTGCCAATCTGCGGCTGACCGTCACCGACGAACAGCATCGCTTTGGCGTCCGTCAGCGCACGACGCTGGAAAACAAAGGCGACGCGCCGCACGTCATGGTGATGAGCGCCACGCCGATTCCGCGCACGCTGTCGCTGGTGCTCTACGGCGATCTTGACCTGTCCGCCGTGGATGAGATGCCGCCGGGGCGCACGCCCGTCCGCACGCGCATCGTGCCGGAGGAGAAGCGCGAGGGGCTGTATGCGTTTATCCGCGCACAGGCGGCGCAGGGACGGCAGACATATGTCGTCTGCCCGCTGGTCGGCGAAGCGGAGATGGACGACACGGATCTGCGCAGCGCCGCACAGGAGCAGAAGGAGCTGGAAAAGGCGCTTGCGCCGCTCAAAGTCGGGCTGGTTCACGGCAAGATGAATAAAGCGCAGAAGGAAGATACGCTCTCCGCGTTTTACGCGGGGGCGCTGGATGTGCTCGTGGCCACGACGGTCATCGAAGTCGGCGTGAACGTGCCCAACGCGACGGTGATGGTCATTGAAGGGGCGGAGCGCTTCGGATTGGCCCAGCTGCACCAGCTTCGCGGGCGTGTCGGCCGCGGCGCACAGGAAAGCTGGTGTTTCCTGATGGCCGAGCCGAACGAACGGCTCAAAACGCTGGTTTCCACCAACGACGGTTTTGTCGTCGCTCAAAAGGATTTGGAGCTGCGCGGCGCGGGCGAGTTTTTCGGCACGCGCCAGCACGGCGAGCCGCAGATGCCGGCGCTCATGCTGACCGGAGACGTTCGCCTGCTGGAGCGCACACGGGCGGTTTTTCTGCAAATCAGCAGGCAGGAAGAATACGCGGCGGAGTATCGCGCGGTGCTGGCTGCGGCGCGGCGGCAGTTTGCGCGCAGCGGTTCATTGCTGGCGAGAAACTGAACGAATGCATTCAGAAGCAATTTGATTGAAACCGAGCTAAAACCCCCGTCGCATTCTTGTCAAACCCGACAAAAGGTCTGATGTATTTGAAAAAAAGAGGCAAAAAACCGTTTAAAAATTACAAAAAACGATTGCCAAATGTCGGAAAAGACCGTATAATGTTTCATGTGCGACCAAATTTGGTCTGTTATCAGTGCGGCTGTCACGCATGATTTTTTTCACGCAAAGCTGCAAGGATGATGAATCTTTCAAGGAGGAACAAACAGCATGACGAAGTATGTGTACCTGTTTAAGGAAGGCAACGCCAGCATGCGCAACCTGCTGGGCGGCAAGGGCGCGAACCTTGCCGAGATGACCAAGATCGGTCTCCCGGTGCCGCAGGGCTTTACCGTCACCACCGAGGCTTGCACCCGCTACTATGAGGATGGCAAGACCATCGGCGAGGATATTGTCGAGCAGATTTACGCCGCTCTGGCCGAGACCGAGAAGATCTGCGGCAAGAAGTTCGGCGACTTGGAGAATCCGTTCCTGGTTTCCGTGCGCTCCGGCGCGCGCGCGTCCATGCCCGGTATGATGGATACCATTCTGAACCTGGGCCTGAACGACGTGGCGGTCAAGGGTCTGGCCAACCTGACCCAGAACGAGCGCTTTGCGTATGACTCCTACCGCCGCTTCATCCAGATGTTCTCCGACGTGGTCATGGAGATCCCGAAGAGCTTCTTTGAGCGCGTTCTGGACGATATCAAGGAGAGCAAGGGCGCGAAGTACGACACCGATCTCACCGCCGACGACATGAAGGAAGTCGTTGTCCGCTTCAAGGAGATCTACAAGGAGAAGAAGGGCGTCGAGTTCCCGCAGGACCCGAAGGAGCAGCTCATGGAGGCCATCAAGGCCGTGTTCCGTTCCTGGGATAACCCGCGCGCCATCTACTACCGCCGCATGAACGACATCCCGTCCGACTGGGGCACGGCTGTCAACGTTCAGAGCATGGTCTTCGGCAACATGGGCAACACCTCCGGCACCGGCGTTGCGTTCACCCGCGACCCGTCCACCGGCGAGAAGAAGCTCTACGGCGAGTACCTCATCAATGCGCAGGGCGAGGACGTCGTCGCCGGCATCCGCACCCCGCAGAAGATCGAAACCCTTCAGCAGGTCATGCCGGATGTGTACGAGCAGTTTGTGAACATCGCGCATACGCTGGAAAACCACTACCGCGACATGCAGGATATGGAGTACACCATCGAGCGCGGCAAGCTCTACATGCTCCAGACCCGTAACGGCAAGCGCACCGCGGCCGCCGCGCTGAAGATCGCTGTCGATCTGGTCAATGAAGGCATGATCACCACCGACGAGGCCATTCTCAAGGTGGAGCCGAAGCAGCTTGACTCCCTGCTGCATCCGCAGTTTGACGCCGTCGCGCTGAAGAAGGAGAAGGAAATCGCCATGGGTCTGGCCGCCTCTCCGGGCGCTGCCTGCGGCATGGTGTATTTCACCGCCGAGGAAGCGACCGCTGCTGCCAAGACCGGCAAGAAGGTCGTTCTGGTTCGTCTGGAGACCTCTCCGGAAGATATCGAAGGCATGGCGCATGCGCAGGGCATCCTGACCGCCCGCGGCGGCATGACCTCTCACGCGGCCGTCGTTGCCCGCGGCATGGGCACCTGCTGCGTCGCCGGCTGTGGCGCGCTGCGCGTTGACGAGGAAGCCAAGACCGCGACCATCGGCGACGTTGTGTTCCACGAGGGCGACTGGATGAGCATCGACGGCTCCACCGGCAAGGTGTACGCCGAGGCGATCCCGACGGTTGACGCTTCTGTCTCCGGCGATTTCGCGACCCTGATGGGCTGGGCTGACGCGGCCCGCAAGCTGGGCGTCCGCACCAACGCGGATAACCCGCACGACGCGGCTGTGGCTGTGAAGTACGGCGCGGAAGGCATCGGCCTGTGCCGCACCGAGCACATGTTCTTCGAGGCGACCCGTATCGCCGACATGCGACAGATGATCCTCTCTGAGACCGAAGAGCAGCGCCGCGAGGCTCTTGCCAAGCTGCTGCCGTATCAGAAGGCGGACTTCAAGGGCATGTACAAGGCGCTGGAAGGCCGTCCGATGACCGTCCGTTACCTCGATCCGCCTCTGCATGAGTTCCTCCCGGCCAAGAATATGACCGAGGAAATCGAGGCGCTGGCTAAGGAGCTGGGCACCACTACCGACAAGATTGTCGCCAAGATTGACGAACTGCATGAGTTCAACCCGATGATGGGCTTCCGCGGTTGCCGTCTGGCGGTGCGCTATCCGGAAATCGCCGAGATGCAGACCCGTGCGGTCATCGAGGCGGCCATCGAGGTCAAGCAGGAGGATGGCTACGACATCCATCCGGAAATCATGATCCCGCTGGTCGGCGAGGTCAAGGAGCTGGCCTACGTCAAGAAGATCGTTCTGGATACCGCCAAGAAGGTTATGGAAGAGAAGGGCGTCGAGCTTGAAGTCAAGGTCGGCACCATGATCGAGATCCCGCGCGCGGCTGTGACCGCGGACGAGATCGCCAAGGAGGCACAGTTCTTCTCCTTCGGCACCAACGATTTGACCCAGATGACCTTCGGCTTCTCCCGCGACGACGCCGGCAAGTTCCTCGGTGCATACTACGACAAGAAGATCTACGAATCCGATCCGTTCGCTCGTCTTGACCAGAACGGCGTCGGCAAGCTCGTTCAGATGGCCGTTAAGCTCGGCAAGCAGACCCGCCCGGACATCAAACTCGGCATCTGCGGCGAGCACGGCGGCGATCCGTCTTCCGTCATGTTCTGCCACAAGGTTGGCCTGAACTACGTTTCCTGCTCTCCGTTCCGTGTGCCGATCGCCCGTCTGGCGGCCGCTCACGCTGCGATTCTGGAAAAGCAGGGCCAGCTGTAAGCGCATAAATTCCCATGGAGATGCGGCAATTTTGCCGCATCTCTTTTCTATTTGCGTTTTTTATGATATAATCAAACTTGTGCGATAAAAAGACGAGGGAAAAACCAGCTTTTTTGCGCGGTGAAGCATGATTTGGACGCGCGTATTCGTTTTTTTAACGTATGGAAAACTGCGCAGTTCGACCGCGCGCAGAACGCCTTGGGCGGTTTGAAAACGCGCGGTTTCGGCTGTTTTTACAGGAGGCGATGTCATGAGATCCAACAGGCCGAATTATGCTTCGACGCCTGCCGGTTCGGCGAAGGCGCTTGATCAGAAGCCAAAGCCGAAACGCTCTAAGCGGGAAATCAATCAGCTGATGCTGACGCTGTTTTTTATTGTGCTGCCGGTATTGGGACTGCTGGCCATCTTTTTCCAGCCGATGCGCTGGGCATTTATGATTGCGGTTGTGGCTGCCGTGGCCGTGATGTGGGTCATTCACGCGTTTCTTTTTCCGGGGCGCATGATTCTGACCGCTGTTTACGGGCTGCTGATGGTGTTCACGCTGGTGAATGCGCTGAGCGCGAGCCACGCGTCGTCCATTCGTCCGGCGCAGACGATGCTTGTGCCGACGCTTGCGCCGGTCGCAACCGATGTGCCGTTCGCGTCGTACAGCACGATGGGCACATCCGTGCCGGACGGTTATTATGACAGCCAGATCGCGGATGGAAGCGGCACAGACGATCTCGCGGAGACCGGCTTTGCAGGCGGCAGCGGCGACGACAGCATGGATAGCAATGTCTACGACGACAGCGAAACGGGCGTATCCACGCCGTATGTGTCCGGTGTAAAATCTGAAGCGGAGATCGCGCTTGAAAACTTCATGGAAAAATGGCGCAAGGGCATTGTGGCCGATATGGTGGAATTCACGGCGAAGAGCTGGCAGGACGCGCTGAGCGATCAGCCGAGCCAGCAGCTCTTCTGGAAATTTGCGCAGAAACCGCTGCTGGATTGGCGGCAGATGGCTGCGCCGACGGGCACGGATGAGAGCACGGCCCGCACGATCACCATTCAGGCTGATGTGAATTACGGCGGCAAGACGCGCACCTACGAATATGACGCGCTGGTGCTCTGCGAGGATGGCAAGTGGGCGGTCGATCCGGATTCCCTTTCGACCGGCGTGCTGGTTGAGGCCGCTACGCCGACCCCCGATCCCAACGTTACGCCGACGCCCACGCCGGAACCCACGCCGACTCCGACGCCCGGCCCGAAGACCAAGCTTTATTATAACAAGAGCGGCGGCAAGTTCTATCATGCGGATCAAAACTGCTCGAAGGTCGCGAGCCAGTATCTGCCGCTGACGGGCAGCTTCACCTATAAGGATATCAACAAGAGCCCGTATGATAAGCTCGAACCGTGCGATAAGTGCAATCCGCCCGCGAGGCCGAGCAAATAACTGTCAAACAAGGCTAATCAAAAAAACGACGTTCGTGATGAGCGTCGTTTTTTGATTGCTCCCCTTCTTCAGGGAAGCTGACCGAAGGAGTTTGCAGTTTTACAGCGACAGCAGAAACATTTCGTAGGAATCGTCAAAACAATCGTAGGGCATCGGGTTGCCGCCGTTGGTGGATTTCGTCTGGTTGCAGGAAAATTCCTCGCCGTCGGAGATGATGTCCGCCAGCGTCAGGTTAAAGCCGTTGGCCTGCGCCAGCTCGCAGAGAGGGGTCAGCGGATCGGCGGCGTTTTGCGTCGCCAGAATGGCCTGACGGAACGCGGCGTCCGTCAGCGCGCGTTCGCGCATGGCGCGTAGAATATCGTTCATCGTTTACACCTCCGGCCGCAGAGCGCCGCCCGCGACAAAATGCTTTTCGCCCGCATCGGATGCAATCTGGAAAGAAAATGCGTCGTCATTGCGGGCGAGCGTCACCCGCAGCGGGTCATGGCCGCGGATTTCCTTTTCATATCCGGCGACCAGATCGCCGATGTATGCGCCGCGCAGCGCGTCAAAACCGAGCGCGTCACAGAGCCACGCGATGTATTTGGTGTTGTTCACGTGCCCGTTCACGTCGAAATCGGAATACTGCGGCGCACGGCTGAACACCTGCGGCGCTTCGCCTTTCAGCGCGGGCATGCGCGTGGGCAGGGCGATCGGCGCGGTCAGGTCGCTGTTATCCGGAAAGCCGAGATCGACCTTCTGCGGGCTGACGATGCGGCGCTGTTTCGTATCCAGCATCACCCACAGCGCGCCGGCGGCGGCCAGCGGCGTGCCGTCCTGCAAGGTAAAGACATGGTAACGAGGGCAGAAGAAGCGGTTCATTTCGCCCGGCCATGTCGTGTGGACAACGGTTTCGTTCTGCCGCGGCGCGCGGAACGTGCTGACATGGATGCGTGCCAAGGCGAAGAACAGCCCGCGCGCCATCATCTGGTCGTATCCTGCGCCGAGGGAAAGCGCGTGGTGTTCGCCGCCTTCCTGCATGGCGGTAAAGAGCGCGTCCAGCCGCATGCGGCGCTCAAAGTCGCAGTCCGTTGCGCGCACCTGAAAAGATTCCGTATAGGTTTTATTCATAAAATGCCTCCGTTTTTGTCACTTGAAAGTATAGCGCAATTCGCTTTTCTTGACAAGACCCGCCGGATGGATTAAAATGAATCGATTGGATGAATTTGTTCACGCTGCCGCAATTTGCAAGCGGGTGCGGATGAAAAGAGCTTTTTCCCGAAAGCGGAGGAATATTGTTTTGAATCAAATCATCAAAGCGGGCGCACTGGTGTGCGCGTTGGCGATGCTTGAATGGAACGCTGCGGCAGTCGCGGAGGAAAAACGCCTTGGCGACTATATTTATGTGCCCGCCATGAGCGCGCCGGGCAGCGTGGGCACGATCAGCCTGCGCGTGGAAGGCGTGACGGACAACGGAACGGTTGAGTCTTTGGCCGGGGCGGAGTTCGGCGTGTATGTCTACGCCAGCGACGGAAAGCTGACGCCGTGGGCCAATCCGCTGCTGCCCAGCGAACCCATGCGCATTCGCACGGGCGAAACCGAGACGCGTTTCAGCCTGCCGCAAGGCACGGAGTTTTATCTCAGGCAGGAGAGCGCGCCGGAAGGGTTTATCTTTGACGCGCAGACGCTGATCCCGGTGACGGACAGCGAAATCGTCGTTCGCAACCAGGCGTATGGGCGCGTGACGATCTCGGTTCGGGATACCCTCGGCGAGGGGATCGAGGGCGTATCGCTGACGGCGACGGACGGCGCGGGCAATCAAACCGAGCTTGTCACGGATGAAAACGGTCAGGCTGTTTTGCTGTGCGACCATGCTGGCACCTATGCGATTGCGGAAAGCGGACTGCCGGAAGGCGTGCTTCCCGCTGAAAACGACAGCGTGCAGGTGCAGGCGGCGCCCGCGTCTGCGGCGGAAGTTGCGTTTGAACACCCCGCGCCGGGTCTTGTGCAGGCAGCGGCGACACTCGTTTCCGTCAATGCCCTGGGCGAACAGGAGGAAAAACCGCTTGCCGGTCTGGCGTTGTGCGTTGCCGGACAGACGGCGACAACGGATGCGGATGGCGCGGCGAGCCTGAATCTGCCGGAAGGCACATACGATGCGCAGCTTGTTTACACGGGTGAGGGAAGCGTCGTTCTGCCGTTTACACAGGGGCAGATCATCGTGCGCAGCGGCGAAACCACGCGTGTGGAAGTGTCGGCCTCAAGTGCCGAAGGACGCATTGCGGTTCAAGCGGAAAGCGGGCACGCGGTATCCGGCGGCGCTGTGCGCTTTATTTCCGATGCAACGGGCGAAAGCTATGGGCCGTATGCGATGGATGCGGACGGTTTTGCGGTTTCCGACGCGCTTCCGGCCGGTCATTATCACCTTGAATCGGTTGAACTGCCGGATGATACCCGTCTCGGCGCGCTCTTTGCGGACGAACGGGAAATCGATCCGCAGGCGGTGATCGAGGTGAAAGCGGGGCAGGCTGTGTCTGTGCGCATGCAGCTGCTCACGCTGGAAAAGCAGCGTTTTTCGCTCATGCGCGCAGAAATCGGCGAGGATGGCGCGCGGCAGGAAACGGCTGTGCAGGAAGAAATAACGGTCGATCTATGCACGGTGGACGGAACGATCGTCACGGGGGATATTCCGCTGGAGGACGGCAGCGTGACCGTGGAAGCGTTGAGCGGCGAATACGTGCTGCGGCTGGCGGAAAAGGATGCGGCAGGACTGGACGTTCTGCCGCAGTCGGAGCCGTTTGAACTGCCCGGCCGTGAGGAAACCGTTGTCTTTGAATCGACGCAGACGAGACTGATGCTTCGCAGCGTCGATGAAAACGGCAGCGCGATTGCGGGCGCGGCCTATACCGTGACCGATTCGAGCGGACACAGCTATTCCGTGACGACGGATGACGCGGGCACAGCCGTCACGCCTTTGATGGCGCTCGGCGAGGCGACGATCCGCACCCAGCGCGCGCCGGAAGGTTATGACGACGCGGCACAGGTGCAGGCGCAGGCCGTGGCGGGCGAAGCGGCGCAGGTTGAGCTGCTGCATGAAAGCCACGGAACGGGCCGTTTCACGGTCAGTCTGCAAGGGCTTGATGCAAACGGAAACCCGACGGTGCAGCCACTTTCCGGCACGGCGATCCGGCTGTACAGCGTGCAGGACGGCGGCCAGCGGATGAACGACACGGGTGTTGAACTGCAAACCGATGAGAACGGGACGTGCGAGGTGCGCCTTGAGGCGGGCGAATATACCGCACAGGTGCAAAATCTCCCGGCAGGCATGGCTGCGCCGCAGGCCGCGCGTTTCACCGTGCGCAACACGCAGCAGACGGATGTCGCGCTGACCTGTATGGATGCGCTCGGCGGCGTGCGCGCGGCGTTCACGGGCGGCACGCTTTCCGAAGAGCAGATGGCGCAAGCGCGCTTTGAGCTGCTGGCTTCCGACGGACAGCGCTTTGATTTGGCACAGACGGGCGACGCATTTTACGTGGGCGGCCTGCCGGCGGGTACCTATGTGCTTCGCCAGACACAGATGCCGGAGGGCTATACGCTTTCAAGCGAGCAAACCGTGACCGTTGTTGGCGGCGAAACGCAGCAGGCAAATGTGCCGCTGGAAGAATACGCGCTGCTGACGGTGGATAAGACGGGTCTGACGTTCAACGACCAGCTGCAAACTTACGTTGTGCCGCTGACGGGCGAATACGGCATTTATACCATGGAAAACGGCGAACTTGCGCCGTATCCTTCCGCGTCGGAACAGCTCACCGTCTGGGCAAACGCGGCGCCAGACGGCCAAAAGGCTGTCAGCGCGAGACTGCCCGCCACGGTGGAGGGCACGACGTACTATCTGCGCGAATTGAGCGGCGCGGCAGGCTTTGCCAGGGACGAAACGACGTATGAAGTGACGCTCACGGCGGGCGAAACGCGCGTGCTGGCATGCGCGGTTTCCAGCGACCGGGGATTTTTGAATCTCGACGTGCTGGATGCGACTACGGGCGGCCACGTCTCCGGCGGACGATTTGAACTGCTGGATGAAGACGGCGAAGCCGTGTTGGATTTTGAGATGGGCGAAGCCGCCTATCGCAACACGATGGCCGTGCCTGTCGGTGTCTATACGCTGCGTCAGATTGAGGCGGCAGACGGTTACGCGCTGTGCGAAACCGACGAAATCACGGTCGATATCCCGCCGTATCTGACGCAGGGCGGCACGGCGGCGGAAGTAAATCTGACCTGTTTGTCCCTGCCTGAAACGGAGGAGATCGACGGGCTGATTGCCGACGTGTACGCGGCCAGCGAACAGGGACTGACGCTGCTGACGGCGGAGATGAGCGCGGTGCGCAAAGGCGAAACGTTGATTCAGCCGCGCGCGCAAATCGACGTGGCGGAACAGAGCGGCGCGCGGGTGAAGATCGAGAGCCTTGTGCTGACGGCCCCGACGGATGAAAGCGGCGGGCAATACCGGGCGCGCGTGGAATACAGCCTGGCGGGCGGCGGCTGGCGGCCCTCCGAGGCGCGGGTGACGGACGTGCTCACTGGCCCGACGGCGGTCAGCCTGGCGGATGTGCAGAACGACATCGATGCGGTGCGCGTCACCTATCTGAACGCCGAGACGGGCGAAGAGCGGGCGGACAGCGGCTTTGCGCCGGGACAGATTACGCTTAATATCAAGACCGGCGTGGACGGAGAAGCGCAGCTTAACGTGCAGACGCGCTTTGACGGCACGCTGCTCGTGCGCACAAACGAGGGGCGGCAGGCAATCGCCCGCAGCGCCGAGCGAAGCGACGGTTTCACCGTGACGGGAAGCGGCGCGTTTGCGGCGGCTTCCGCGGGCGTGGACGGCAAAATCAGCGGCGTGGCGTTTATGGATGGCAACGCCGACGGCCTGATGGGCGCGGACGAGACTGCCCGTTATGCGGGACTGAACGTGACGCTGCTCAATCAGTCCGGCGAGGTGGTCGGCAGCTGCCGCACGGGCGCGGACGGCCGGTATGAATTTGCGCCGGTTTCCGGCGGCATATATACCGTGCAGTTTGACGCGGGCAGCGGCGTGGTGTTTTCCGACGGCGCGCTGTATTCCGAACATGTGCAGAGCGCGGTGCGCGACACGCACTACGGGCTGAGCGACGCGCTGGTTATCGATGGCGACCACAGCGACTACATCGTCAATGTGGGCTGTATCTATGCCGGCGAAGTCTACGGCGCGGTGCTTGAGCGGCTGGAGGACGGCCAGACGGTCGGTTTTGGCGGCCTGAGCCTTGAAATGGAACAGACGGGCAACGAAGAGCCTGCCGTCGTCATGACGGGCGACGACGGACGATTCGATTTTTCCGGCATTCTGCCCGGGCGGTATGACGCAGTGCTGACCCTGCCGCAGGGCTACCTGTCTCCCGACGCGGAGGACGGCGAAATCCGCCGCTCCATCGACCTGGAACAGGGCGACACGATTGATTTCGGCACGGTGACGCTCTGCCAGAGCGCGTCGATTTCCGGCGCGGTGCGCGTGGATGCAGACGGCGACGGGGTGATTGACGACGGCGCGGAAGCGGTTTCCGGCATTCGCGTGGTGCTGCTCAGGGCGAAGGACGGCCATACCGAGGGCGTGGCCGAGACGACGACGGACGCGGGCGGACGCTATCGGTTTGACGACCTCTACGAGGGCGCGTACAGCGTGCTCTTTGAGCTGAACGGCGAATGGACGTTTACACGATATGGCGAGGATTCCGCCGTCTACGGCGCGCTTTCCGGCAGCGGAAGTACGCAGACGATCGACCTGCACATCGGCGAAGATGTGGAAGGCGTCGATGCGGGCGTGACCATCCCGGCGCAGCTGACCGTCAACGTGTTCAAGGATACGCAGGCGGACGGCGTGAAGGGCGCGTATGAAGAGAATTTTGAAGGCATCAGCGTGACGCTGATTCACATCGAAAACGGCGAGGACGCGGAATCCGTCACCTATAAGACCGACGAAGAAGGCAACGTGACCTTTGCGGGCGTCAGCCCCGGCGAGTATGCGATTGCCTATCAGCTGCCGGGCCAGTGGCGCGCAACGAGGCAGGTTTCCGCCGCAAGCGGCCAGATCACCAGCAACGTGCCGCAGACGACGCTTTCCGCCGGCAGAAGCGAGCCGTTTACCCTGACGATGGGGCAGACGGGCGTGAAGATGTATATCGGCGCGATGCTTTCCGGCTCGATTTCCGGCGTGGTCTACTACGACGACGACGCGGATGCGAAGCTTGGCGCGAACGAGACCTATTGCAGGGGCGCGACGGTCGAGCTGCTGAGCAGCGCGGGCGAAGTCGTCGCCTCGGCGCAGACGGCGGAAGACGGCAGCTATGCCTTTGAAGGCGTCGCGCCGGGACGCTATCGCGTGCGCTTTACGGCCAAAGAAGCGGACAGCGGCTTCTCCGCGACGGAACGCAGCATGGTCAGAGGCGGCGTGCAGCAAAGCGACGATCCGATTGCCGCTACGCGCGTGCTGACCGTTTCCGGCGGCGACGCGCTCAGTGAAGTAAGCGCGGGCGTTGTGCGCATGGGCACGCTGACGGGCACAATCTGGGTGGATCAAAACGGCGACGGCGTGCGGCAGGAGGGCGAAAGCCCGCTTTCCGGCGTGGAAGTGCAGCTGATGAACGGCGCGGGACGCGTGATCGTCACCAGCGCGGAAACGGATGAAAACGGAAGGTTCACCTTTGAAAAAATGGCTCCTGGCAGTTATAAACTCCGCGTGGACGCGCCGGAAGGCTACGTTTTTTCCGGCACGGCACAGGACAGCGCGCTTCCGCTGGAAAGCACGCGGGACGGACGCGGATATTCCGCTTCGTTTGCCATGCTGGGTGGCGCGAAAGTCGAGGGCGTGGCGTTCGGCTTGCTGACACAGGGACAAATTGCGGGCCGCGTATGGCAGGATGACGATTATGACGGCGTACTGAGCGAAAGCGAAAACGGCTTGCGCGGCGCGGCAGTCACGCTGCTGGACGGCGACGGCGCGGAAATCGCGCAGACGCAGACCGCCAGAAGCGGCGAATTTACCTTTGATCAACTGATGCCGGGCGCGTACAGCGTGCGGATCACCCTGCCGGAAGGCTATGTGTATACCGCGGGCGGCGCGGATTCGATGGCGGAACGTACGGACGAAGCGACGGTTACGCTCGATCTGAGCGAACTGCACATGGGCGAAACGCTCGGCGGCATAACGGTTGGCGCGCTGAAACCTGCGTCTCTCGGCGGCGTGGTCTGGTTCGATTCGGACGACGACGGCCGCAGACAGGTCGGCGACATCGGCGTGCAGGGAGCGACGGTTCGGCTGAACGTGACAGACGGCGCGGATGCGGGTAAAACCCTCGCTGTGACGACCGACGAGACGGGCAGCTACCGCTTTGACGGCGTGATGCCCGGCCAGGCGGAGATTTCCTTCGAGCTGGCGGAAGGCTATGCCTTTGCGAAGAACGCAGGCGGTGAGCGCCGCGTGAGCGTCGTGCCCATGCAGGACAGCGTCAGTGGGCAGACGGGAATGATTGAGATCCTCAGCGGCGAAAACAACCTCGATCTGGACGTGGGCGTCGTTGCGGTCGGCACAATCGCCGGCACGGTTTGGCAGGACAGCCAGTACGACGGCATCTATAACAGGAAGGAAAGCGGCCTTTCCGGCGCAACGATTGAGCTGGTCAATCCGGCGGACGGACAGACTGTGCATATGACCCAAACCGATGAAAACGGCCGATATGCGCTTGATTTTGTGCGCATGGGCGAATATGCGCTGCGGGTGACGCTCCCGGATGGGATGATGTTTACGTGCGGCGGCGAAAGCGTTGTTGCGCAGACGGATGCAAGCCGTGCGGAAAGCGACAGCTTTGCCGTCGCGATGGGCGAGAACCGCGAAATGAACATCGGCGCGATTTCTGCCGCAAGCCTTGCGGGACGCGTGACGACGGCCAACGCTGTGGTGACGCTGACACAGGGAGGAACGGTGGTCGCGACGGCGCAGACGGATGCGGACGGCTATTTTGAGCTGACGTCGCTGCGCCCCGGCGCATACCGCGTGCGCATTGCGCTGCCGGAGCATACGCTTTTTGCGCTGGGAACGGCGCTGGAACTGCCCTCCGAGGACGCGCAGGAAGGCCAGACAAGCGAAATCAACCTCTCTATGGGCGAACATGTCGTGCTTGACGAAATCACGGCGGTCAAAACGGCGACGGTCAGCGGCCGCGCATGGCAGGATACCAACGCGGACGGCGCGCCGAGCGACGGCGAACCCGCGCTTTCGGGCGTGACCGTGACGCTGCTCGATGAAAAGGGCGGCGTTGTCGCGCAGCAGACCGTCGGCGACGACGGCCGGTACAGCTTCAGCCTCATCCGAAGCGGCGCATATGCGTTGCGCTTCACCCTGCCCGGCGGCGAACTGTTTGCCGACCGGAGCGGCGCGGCGGGCGGCTCCTGTGTCGAGCCTGCTGAGGGCGGCACGGCCACAACCGGGCTGATGATGCTGGAAGCGGGACAGGAACTGAACAACATGAACGTCGGCGCGATCGAGGCGTGCGAAATTGGCGACACCGTCTGGCTGGACGGAAACGGAAACGGCTTGCAGGATTACGGCGAAGCGAACCTTGCGGGCGTTGATCTGACGCTGCTGCATGCGGACACGATGACTGAGGCGGCGCGAACGACCAGCGACGAATACGGCTACTATCATTTCAGAAATCTGCGGCCGGGCAGCTATGTGCTGCGCGTGGAGATGGACGAGGGCGACACGCTGACCTTCCGATTCGGCGCGCCGTTGGGCGAAATTGACAGCGACGTTGACCCCCAAACGGGGCTGAGCGACGTGATCCGCCTGCAATCCGGCGAACGCAGACTGAATGTGGATATCGGCCTGACCGAACATGCCAAAGACTAAAGAAAGAAGGAAAAGACCATGATTCAGGAACCGTTGACCATCAGCCGCGCCGAAAAGGCGGACTGCGACGAAATCTATACGCTTTATCATTCCCTGATTGACGATCCCTACGGCACGTGGAACGACGAATACCCGTCGAAGGAATGCGTGGAAAACGATTTGGCGGAAAACATCGTCTATGTCATGCGCGACGCGACGGGGCGCATTGTTTCCTCCATCGTCGATGAGCAGGATATTCACGAGTTTGACAACCTTGCGCCGTGGTACGAGGACGTGACGCGCTGGGCGCAGCTCGGCCGCCTCGGCGTGGCGCACG
>JABLTR010040591.1_pt1 | contig 88916 bp, 81 predicted proteins | sample 7160071 | NCBI WGS metagenome assembly JABLTR01 (sample SAMN14651230, study PRJNA627086) | human gut metagenome | isolation source: feces | host: Homo sapiens
ACACCCTTGCTGTTCAGCTATGTGCTTCGTCGTTGCCTACGCGCACTCGGGACTTTCACCCGTTAGAGCCCGCCCATGGCGGGCGAACAAAAAACTCCGCGCGGATGGTTCCCCATCTACACGGAGTTCGTATTTTCCCTTATCACATCTTACAGCAATTCTTTCCTGGAAAGATTTATCCTGTTCTGACTGTCGATCTCGGTAACCTTTACCTTTACCGTATCTCCAACGTTCATCACATCTTCGACTTTTTCCACGCGATGCTTTGCCATCTTGGAAATGTGGAGCAATCCTTCCTTGCCCGGAAGGATCTCGATAAACGCGCCGAACGGCATCACCCTGGTAACTTTGCCTTCATATATCTCACCAGGTTCCGGTTCCTTGATGAGCAGCTCGATCTCGGCCATTCCGGCTTCCGCCGATTTCATGTCGGGCGCCGCGATGTATACCAGTCCCGTGTCATCGATATCTATCTTCACCCCGGTGTCGGCGATAATCTTGTTGATGGTCTTGCCTCCCGGACCGATGACCGTTCTGATCTGGTCAGGATCTATCTGCATGGAAATTATCCTAGGCGCATACGGCGACAGCTCTGCTCTAGGCTCGGAAATCTCATCCAGCATCTCTTTCATTATATGCATCCTGCCTTCGTATGCCTGCTGAAGAGCCTGCTGCAGCACTTCTTTGGAAAGGCCGTGGACCTTGATATCCATCTGGATGGCCGTAACGCCCTTGGCCGTTCCCGCAACCTTGAAGTCCATATCGCCCAAAAAGTCTTCCATTCCCTGTATATCGGAAAGAATAGCCATTTTGCTGCTTCCATCCTCTTCCACTCGCTCGATAAGTCCCATGGCAATGCCGGCAACAGGGGCTTTGATAGGAACTCCCGCATCCATCAGCGCCAGACAGCTTCCACATACCGATGCCTGCGATGTGGATCCGTTGGATGAGAGGACTTCCGAAACCACTCTGATAGCATATGGGAATTCCTCTTCGTCAGGCAGCACCGGTATCAACGCTCTTTCAGCCAGCGCGCCATGCCCTATCTCTCTTCTTCCAGGGCTCCTCATCGGCCTGGCCTCGCCTACTGAATAAGGCGGGAAGTTATAGTGATGCATGTATCTCTTTTCCGTCTGTTCCGTTATCCCGTCTATGGTCTGAGCTTCGCTGAGAGGTCCCAGGGTAGCTATGGAAAGGACCTGTGTCTGTCCTCTCTTGAAAAGTCCGGAGCCGTGGGTCCTTGGGAGTATTCCCGTTTCACACCATATCGGTCTGATTTCCGTCCTCTTTCTGTTGTCAGGTCTTATCTCATCGTCCAGGATCAGGCTTCTCACCTGTTCCTTGGTTATAGCATAGAGCACATTGTCTATGTCCTTGCCGTTTTCCGGATATATCTCCTCAAAATGCTCCTTGGTCTCAGCTTCCACCGCATCCATGTTGTCCAGTCTTTCCATCTTATCGTAAGTCTGGATGGCGGTCCTCATCTTGTCTTCAGCATATTCTCTGACAGCAGCCTCTATGTCTTCAGGGACCTTGTAAAGATCCAGCTCCATCTTAGGCTTGCCGACTTCTTTCACTATCTCCTCGATGAATTCGACGATTTTCTTTATCTCCTCGTGAGCAAACATGATGGCGTCCAGGATAGTCTCCTCCGGCACTTCGTTGGCTCCGGCTTCAACCATCATGATAGCGTCCTTCGTTCCCGACACTACCAGGTGCATGGAGCTTTCCTCCCTCTGAGCGAGAGACGGATTTACGATAAACTGACCGTCCACCATACCAATGAGGACCGATCCTGTAGGACCATCCCATGGAATATCCGATATAGCCAGCGCTACCGAAGATCCTATCATAGCAGCTATCTCTGTCGGCGCATCCAGATCCACGCTCATGACTGTGGCTACTACCTGCACGTCGTTGAAAAACCCCTTAGGAAACAGAGGTCTCAGCGGCCTGTCCATCAGCCTTGAATTAAGGATAGCTTTTTCGCTGGGACGTCCTTCCCTCTTGATAAAGCCTCCCGGAATCTTCCCGGCGGCATACATTTTCTCTTCAAAATCACATGACAGCGGGAAAAAATCGATATCAGGCCTAGGCTCCTTGGAGGCCACTGCCGTAACGTTGACGACAGTATCTCCATATCTGACCATGACCTGTCCATTGGCCATTTCACATACCTTCCCGATCTCCAGCTGCAGCAGCTTTCCGCCTATAGCCGTCTTGAATGTTCTGTAATCAGTAAACCTCATAATAAACAACTACCTCCTGTTTATTTCTTCCTTCTGATTTGAAATTATGTAAGTATACCACATCAGCGGTATCCCCTACGCTATACAAAAATAGGCGGGGAATTTCCTGCCCCGCCTAAATTTTTAAGTTTAATTTACTTTCTCAAACCTAAACGAGTAATAAGATCTCTGTACCTTTCCAGGTCTTTCTCCTTTAGGTAATTGAGAAGGTTTCTTCTCTGACCTACCATCTTAAGGAGCCCTCTCCTCGAATGGTGGTCCTTCTTATGAACCTTAAGATGCTCGTTCAAATCGTTTATCCTGTAAGTCAATACAGCAATCTGAACCTCAGGAGAACCAGTGTCTCCTTCCTTTCTCTGGTACTCTTTGATGATTTCCGCTTTCTTTTCAGTAGTTATCATTTCATTCCTCCTTATGATGATACGCCTGCGGCCGAGCCGTCGTCGGAGTTTCGCCCGACTAAGCCTCAGGTAAAATCCTAACGATTAATGTTAGCATACGAATGAAAATATTGCAAGCTTTTCTTTTTTGCGAAATGACTCACCTCTTTTGCGGTGCAATGCTTCCCGCTCGAAAAATCGCCGCAAAAGCCGGTCGTCATTCTGCCTATCTGTTGTTTGCCTGCTCTACAGCTGTCTGTATCTCCTTTATCTTGGCACTGATACCATACGCCTCTATTTTCTTTCTGTTGGCTTTATCAACGTGAGTTAGACATGCGGCGCCTCCTATACAGCCTCCATCGCAGACCATACCCTCAATAAAGTTGTTAGGCAGCACACCGCGGGACGCTCTCATCAGTGCCGACTTGCACTGATCGATACCATCGCAGACGATAGGATCCACTTTGACTGCATCTCCACTTCTCTCTTTTACCGCTTCCGTCACTGCATCAGCCACGCCGCCGGATCTGGCGAAGTTCCTTCCGAACGGTGACGCAGTGCTGAGATCAGTCTCAGGCAGATTCTCCACTTCTATATCCTTACTGTCGATGAGCGCCTGCAATTCCTCGAAGGTAAGGACATAATCGATGTACTGACCTACCTTCGGATCCCGTATCTCTGCCTTCTTGGCAGTACACGGTCCGATGAAGACTACCTTGCAGTCAGGATCGTATTTTTTCAATAATTTTCCCGCTTCCGCCATAGGTGACAGATTTTCTGAAATGTACTGAGCCATGTCCGGGAAATTGGTCTTGATATACTGTACGAAGGCAGGGCAACAGGATGATGTCATCAGTTCCCGTTCCTGTAGCTCTTCCGCTTCGTTGTAAGCGACGATGTCAGCGCCCAGCGCCGCCTCCTCCACACCGTAAAATCCCACTTCCTTTATGGCGGTTATTATCTGTCCCGTCTTCGCGTAAGTGAACTGGCTGGCGATGGCTGGGGCCACCACTGCGTAAACCTTGAATTTCTCATTGTTTTCGCTGGCCATTATAGTCTTGATGACGTCGGTTATGCTGGAAACATCCAGCGTTGCGCCAAACGGACATTGATATACACAGGCACCACACGATATGCACTTTTCACTGTCTATCGTAGCGACACCATCTTTAGCCATATGTATAGCGTCTACTTTGCACGCCCTTTCACATGGCCTCTTGAAGTTGGTAATGGCGCTGTAAGGACATACTTCCGCGCACTTCCCGCATTCCACGCATTTCGCTTTGTCTATGTGTGCCATCTGCTCATCGTCAAAGGTGATCGCCCCCAGCTTGCATGCGTCTGAACATCTGTGAGCCACACATCCGCGGCAAAGATCCGTCACTACGTGTCCTGCCTCCGGACATTCATCGCAGGCTATGTCTATGACCTGTATTATGTTAGAGTCGTTCTTGTTTCCTCCGAGAGCTATCCTTATCCTCTCTGCGACGATAGCTCTGTCCTTGTAAATGCAGCAGCTCATCGGAGGAGCATCCTTTTTCACGATCTCATCGGCTATCTCGTTGAATACCATGAAAGCATCGTTTTCCCTCCACGTCTGCCATGCAAGCTCCATAAGGACCATATACTTTATTTCCTGTACTTTAGTATCAAAAATTCTCATAAAAACCTCACTTGTTAAATTTGTAACTTATCCCCTGCTTATATAATAGAGTATAAGTTGTGAGTTGTAAACACCTGTATTTTACAGAATCAAGCTTTTATATGGCCCTTACCACCCTTTTCCTGTTTTTCTCTGTTTCTTCCCTATTCCTGGATCCCTGGTATTTTAGGCAACGCATCGATGGCCGGCTTCAGATCCTCATCTGAAGGGACGTAATCACTCATGTTCCCTTCGTTGTAAGCGGCATAAGCCGTCATATCGAAATATCCTGTCCCCGTAAGGCCGAACAGGATCGTCTTTGATTCCCCCGCTTCCCTGCATCTGATAGCCTCATCGATAGCGCCTCTGATGGCGTGAGCCGATTCAGGCGCCGGAAGTATAGTCTCCAGCTTGGCGAACTGCACAGCCGCTTCAAATACTTTAGTCTGCTCGTAAGATACAGCCTCCATATACTTGTCATGATACAGTTTGGAAAGTATCGGCGACATGCCGTGATATCTCAGACCTCCGGCGTGATTGGCCGACGGCTTGAAAGTGCATCCCAGGGTATACATCTTTGCCATCGGTGTGATCTTGCCTGTATCGCAGAAATCATATTTATATACGCCTCTCGTAAGGGACGGGCATGAGGCCGGTTCCACAGCCACTATTCTCGGGGATGCTTTTCCTGTCAGCTTATCCTGCATGAACGGCGCGATTATCCCGCCCAGGTTTGAGCCGCCTCCGGCACATCCGATAACAAGATCAGGATACTCATCCAGCATCTCCATGGCCAGCTTTGATTCCAGTCCTATTATGGACTGATGCAGCACCACCTGGTTGAGGACAGACCCCAGCACGTATTTGTAACCATCACTTGTAACGGCTCTCTCCACCGCCTCGGAAATGGCGCATCCCAGGCTCCCGCTGTTATCCGGATCCTCCGCCAGTATCTTCCTTCCGGCTTCCGTCCTGTCTGACGGGGATGCGAAGACCTTAGCTCCGAATGTCTTCATGATATCCTTCCTGAAAGGCTTTTGCTGAAATGATACCTTCACCATATAAACCTCCAGATCGAGGCCGAAGTAGGAGCATGCCTCAGACAGGGCCGTTCCCCACTGTCCGGCTCCCGTTTCCGTCGTCACTCCCCTGAGACCCTCTTTCTTCGCGTAATACGCCTGGGCTACCGCAGAATTGAGCTTGTGGCTTCCCGACGTGTTGTTGCCTTCGAACTTGTAGTATATCTTCGCCGGAGTGTCGAGGGCCTTTTCGAGATTGTACGCCCTGCAGAGAGGCGCCGGTCTGTATATCTTATATATGTCCATCACCTCGTCCGGTATGTCGAAATATCTCGTTTTGCCGTCCATCTCCTGTGCCGCAAGCTCTTTGCAGAACACGGGATAGAGATCCTCCAGCTCGGCAGGTTTTCCCGTCGCCGGATTTATCATGGGAGCGGGCTGCTCCTTCATGTCCGCTCTGAGGTTATACCATTGCTGAGGTATCTGGTCTTCCGTGAGATACAGCCTGTGTGGTACTTTAGTGATCATTGTCTTTCTCCTTTCTGATCCCTGATATCACCGATGCGGACATGACATAATAGAAAAGCGCTCCTGTCCAAGCTACGGGACAAAAGCGCTGCTTTTGCTATGCCACCCGGGAATATACACGATATCCCCATCTTTTCACGTACAGCTTCATACGTGCTCCCTTTGTAACGGGCGGAGATCCCGTCAGTTGCTACTCGGCGCCGCGTCATTGACGCGCTTTCCTTTCGTCTGCCCTCATAAGTCCATTCAATCCGGTCTCCGCTGCCGCATCCCACCATCCGCGGCTCTCTTCGAGTTTCGATCCGAACCTACTACTCTTAATCATCGGTTTAAAGTGTTATTGAATTACTATGATGCAATTATATTCATGATCGCCGCCTTTGTCAAGCATTTTTTCCAGATCGCTCTCTGCGGTACCTCTCTGCGGTACCGACTATCGCTTTTTGTCAAAACAGCACGGGTCAACGATAGTATCGGGCTGTTTTCGCGGCTTTTCGCGACCGGATTATCGCTATCACAGTCTGAAATTTAAATAGCGATAGCAAATATCCATATATTGTCAATTTGCTATCGCTATGAGCCTTAAAATCTCCATCTGCGATATTCTCTTCACAAAACCGTCCGAAAAACGGCGAATTCTATCGCTAATGGATGCCGGAAGAAAAATAACGATAATCGGGCGCTATTCACCCGCATCACCCGGCATCACATGGCCGAAGGCCCGGCGCAGATCGCAGACCCGGGAATTTCCTTTCTTTCAACTGCGCCCGTATCTTCATGATCAGGGCAGGTTCGGAAACATGTACATGAACAGGGCACAGGCTATGGTGCCGCAGCACGTTGCGAGGCATGTAGCAACGAACATAGGCGGATAGCCGTCCTTCATCTTCAGGTCCGCGATGCCCAGATTGATGATTATCGCCGTCGACCATGGCAGCGTATCTATGGTCGAGCATGCATAGCAGCTCACACGATGTATGAGCGCAGGGCTCAAACCGGCCGCCTGACATCGTTCCGCTATAAGCGGGATACCTATACGGATCGCTGAAGATGAGCTTCCCGTAAGTCCCGCCACCAGCGAGATTGCCAGTATCAGTATCGCCACCGCAGGTATATCCATTTCAAAAATGCTGTCCAGCATACTCTGGAATGCCGGAAGCGTCTGCACTATCGCCGTGAATCCAACCATTGCGCCCACCGAGCTCACAGGTCCGAAAGCGCTTTTGCCTCCGTCGGCACAGCATTCCAGAAAGCCCTTCCCGCCATCTATGTGTCTGAAAAACAGCACTACCGACAGCAGCCACGCTATCATGGTTGCCGAGAATATGCCGACACCGAAAAAGTTGAAAAGCACGATGAGAACTATGAGCGGCAATAGCGCCATGAACAGATTCGGAGCCGGATTGTCGGCATCATGCTCATATACCTTATCCTGCGGCCCATACTCAAAGTGCATACCCCTTGCGACATCTCTTTTTATCATCACAGTCATTACGGTCGTCATTATGACCACTTCCACGACTGCCGCAAAAATTCCTCCGCAAAGCCCTGCATAAGAGGGAGTCCCCAGCGCCTGCATAGCCAGATTATTTACCACTTCGGCCGAACCGGGCGCACTCATTGCAAATGTATAAACTCCTCCCGAAAGTATACCCATTACGAACCTCTTGGGGATATCCGCCCTCTCCATTATGCGCAGAGCTATAGGATACATCGTCATAAGCATAACCAGCGAATTCATGCCGCAGTAGCAGATGACACCGGAAACGACAACCATCGAAAGTATCGCCATAACATACATTCTGGTAGGCGAAAGGCCTTCCCTGAACATCAGGTTGCAGAGCTTATCCGCTATCACCACTACAGCGCCGGAACGCTTATACGTCTCTGCAATAAGGCTTCCCGAGAATATTATCGGAAACAGTGTTTCAAACATCCCTGCAAACGCCGGGAAGAATACGTCCGTCATCGTGTCTCCGTACGGCATCCCGTTGAGGAATATTACTGCGGCGGCGGCAGCGATACCTATTATCACCGGATTCCAGCCTCTGACCATCATAGTGACAACGATCGCCAGGCCGATTATCATACTGATATATTCCATGTCTTCTCTCCATTGTCAAAGCCGGGCAGCCGGTATGGCTGCCCGGCACATCTACGCCGTATATCTATATATCAAACCATCGTTGTGCCGCCATTAGGCGATACTACCTGACCTGTTACGAAGTCGGACTCCATGAAGTAACGTACAACGTACCACATCTCCGATACTTCTCCCGCACGCTGGAGCGGGCACTGCTTTGTACGCGTATCCATGAGTTCGGGATCGATCTTATATGCATCGTAGTACATGTCGGTCTTATGCGCTCCCGGTGCTATGGCGTTGACCTGTATGTTGTACTTTCCAAGATCCAGTGCCAGTGCCTGAGTCATGCCGCGAACGGCAAACTTGCTGCTTGCATATGCTATTGATCCCGGCGCTGCACGCAGGCCCACAGCAGAACAGAGATTTATTATCTTTCCGAAGTGATTTGACTTCATGAGATCCACGAAGTAGCGGCACATGAAGAACGTTCCGTTGACATTTACATTTATCGTATCACAGAACAGCTTCGTATCGATCTCGTCTGCAGGTACGTTGCAGTAAGTCCCTGCATTGTTCACCAGTACTACAAGATCCGTACCCATGTTCTCTTCCGCCCACTTTCGGAATTCGGCAACTTCATTTTCATTCTGGATCGAGATCTTATACGTCTCTATCCTCACGCCGTATTCTTTCTCAAGGCGTGCCTTTACTTCTTCTGCCTTTGCCTGCTGACCCGAATAAGTTATAACGAGATCGTAACCTTCGCGAGCCAGCTCTTCAGCTATCGCGGCACCCAGACCACGGGAAGCGCCCGTAACTATTCCGTACTTTTTATCTGACATATCCATACCTCCGTATAAATTTTCCGTTCAATATTTCTGTTTGATATATTAAGCGTCCGCATTCGCACCTTCAGCAGCAACATCGCCTCTCTCCTTGATCTTCTTGTTGAGAAGCAGCGATGCGATGATACCTATCACGCCAAACAATGCAGCAACGATAAATGCAGTAGCATATCCCGCGCTTCTGGCCGTTATCTCATCAACTCCGGATGCCACCTGCCCGGAGGAAACGACATTGGCTATCGCCTGCAGGATCGCAAGACCTACAGAGCCCGCAAGGCATATCGCTATATAAGCCACCTGATTTCCGTCGGATATCCTGCTCTCCGGCATATACGCTTCAGCGGCACTGTAGCAGAGGTTGACGCAGGAGGCGTGACCAAGTCCTCCGATCACCGATATGGCGAATATGATGCCCAGACTGCACGTAGGCGAAAGAACTATTCCGTAGAGCAGCGCGTTGAATGTTACCAGTATCATCGTCAGAGCCAGCAAAGCCTTGATCTTGCCGGTCTTCTTATAGATAGCGGCATATACCGTAGGCATTACCAGCGTACCTATGGAAAACAGCGTGAACGGCAGAGCCGATACAGTAGCCGACGTTCCCATGATGGCCTGCATGTAGTAGATCAGGAATACGAACTGACCCATGCACACTACGCAGGACGCGAAGGACTGTATGAATATCCACGTGCAGTTGAGATTGTCCTTGAAGAGCTTAACAGGGAATATAGCCGTTTCACTGTGCCTGTATTCGTATATAACGAAGATGACGATGCCGACAACAGTGGCAGCGAGCATCGCTATGATACTCGGATTTGCCCATCCCCATGTGTTTCCGAAGTTGCATGCGAGAACGCAGCAGCATACCCAGATAACGAACACGATGGTTCCGAATATATCGAATTTCTTAGGCGTATAGTTTCTCTGACGTGTATCGGACGGCGTAACCACCAGGGTCAGTATCAGTCCGATGGCCTGTATCGCTATCATGAGGTAGTAAACGCTCTCCCAACCCATCGTATCGATCATAACTCCGGCAAGGGTAGGGATCACCAGCGCTGCGATACCCTGGGTAACTCCCAGCGTAGACAGCCACATAGCACGCTTCGACGGCGGCCAGATCTTGTTCATCATGCTTATCATGTTGCTGATGAGGCCTGCGTTACCTACTCCCTGGAGCATTACGCACACCAGGAACACACCGAGGTTAGGAGCCAGCAGCGTTCCTATGTTGCAGAGTATGACTATTATCAGAGATCCGCCCATGATCTTCTTTATTCCCCAGCTTGGAATTAAGTATGCGGATACAGATGTAGCGACTACCATGATGGCTGTCTGCAACGCCTTACCGGCGGAGTAGAACTCACCGGCGTTCCAGTCGGCCATTATATAGTTCGTACACATGCTGAAAGCACGCATGTAAAAGTGAATACCGAAAAAACCTACCAACAGAGCTATTGTAACGATAGCACGCTTTTTAGGATCGATATAAACGATAACGTCGTTATCATCGTTTACGGCTCCGTTAGTCTTTGATAAAGTAGCTGTAGACATTGGACCTTTCCTTCCTCTCCGTTTTTCTTCCTCTGCGGACAGGACCGCTGTCCGCAGAGCCGTGTGATGTTATTGCTTTAAATTTTTATTAAAGGACGCGCATGTAGTGATAACCCTCATGGATAGCATTGATCACCTTGCCCGGTTTTACGTTGTCGCCCAGCTGGACGCATTCAAAACCGGCGTCCTTTATGCCCTCATAGAGATCGTGGTTCGCTCTGAATCCGGCGGCAAATACGACGGAATCGCACTCTATCGTCTCTTTCTTCCCGTCACGTTCAACAACGACGCCTTCATCGAGCACCTCCGCCAGCTTCGTACCGGTCATTACCGTTGTATCGGAATGTTCGACGAGATAGCGCAGGTTCTGCTCGTTGGCCACGAAGCTCTGACCGTTCTGCAGGATGTCGTCGAGAGCCTCGATCACTGTAACATCCTTGCCCTGCATGCTAAGCTCGGTGCTCAGTTCGCAGCCTACTTCTCCGCCGCCGATGACGGCTACCCTGCTGCCGACCTGAACCTTACCTGTAAGCACATCCACTGCGGTGCTCACGTGCGGCTTGTCGTAGCCCGGCACCCTTATTATCACAGGATCGGCTCCGGAAGCGACGACCACGTAATCCGGATCGATCTTCTTAACATCTTCAAGGGTAACGGCCTGTCCAAGACGGACATCGACTCCGTGCTTGTATACCTGACGGATGAGGTAGTTCACCTGATCGAGCACATCCCGCTTGAATCTCGGAGTACCCGCAGCGTAAAGATTTCCGCCCATGTAGTTATTTTTTTCGCAAAGTATGACTTTAAAACCCCTTTCGGCCGCGGTAGCCGCCGCCTTCATTCCTCCCGGGCCTGCGCCTATGACGAGTATCTTCATATCTCTGTCAGCCGGCGGGAATTCGAAGTCCTTCTCGTGGAGGCAGAGAGGATTTACCGCGCACGGACGCGCCCAGCCCTTCATTGCGTTGAAGTGACATTCTCCGCAACCGATGCATGGATTGATCTCATCCGTCTTTCCCTTCCTGACCTTGTTTGCCCAGTGCGGCTCTGCGATCAGGCCGTGTCCTATGGCAATGAGATCCACGTCGCCGTTTTCAATGGCCGCTTCCGATACGTCGGCATGGTTGAGCTTTCCGTGAGCCATGAGAGGCACGTCGCCTATCACTTCGCGTACCATTCGCGCTGCTTCCAGATCGAAACCTTCAGGCTGATATACGCTGCTTACCATTCTCCATCGGCACGAATATGACCCACGGCCGATGTGAATGAGGTCAACAGGGAACTCCGCCAGGCGCTTTGCGATGGCCAGGCCTTCTTCTATCGGACGTTCTTCGTCGTCCACGCTGTCGAGGGTCATCTTGACGGCTATAGGATAATCCGGGCCGCATGCCTTGCGGATCTCTTCCAGTATCTCAAAGAGGAAACGCGTACGGTTCTCAAAGCTGCCGCCGTACTCATCGGTACGGTGATTCCACTTGGCCGACGAGAACTGGTCTATGAGATATCCGCCGTATGCGTGGACTTCGATGATGTCAACTCCAGCATCTTTTGCCAGCTTTGCGCTCTCGCCTACCGCCTTCACCAGCTGCTTTACCCCTTCCGTCGGCATCTCGCGACAGATGAGATCCGGCTTGTAGTAGTTCGGGATAGGGCTCGATGAATAAGGCGGAGTATGTGGATCTATCCAGTTCATACGGCCTATTCCCGGCGAAAGCTGTATACCCAGCTTCGCTCCGTAGAAGTGGACCCGCTCCGCAAGAGTATGGAGCATGTAAACATCCTTATTACCAGTAAGCTTCTGGCATGCCGCAGGTTCAAACAGCTCGCTGGCCTGAACCGCGCCGGTAAGGAGGAGTCCGCAACCGCCCTTAGCACGTTCCTCAAAGTAATTGATGTCGCGCATATTGAAACTGTTGCTTGTGTCCGTCGTATTGCCCATAGGTGCGAGGACAACACGGTTTTTCAGTGTCAGGTTGCCAACCTTTAACTCTTCAAATAGCTTCATTTTCTGCACTCCCTTTTTTGTTTCTCCTTTGCGAATATCCTTGACTGCAGCTCCGTATAGAGTTACACTATATTCACAACTTAGTAACATTTAATTATACCTTGGTAACATTTCGCGCAAATAATATCACACACATCGGCCATTGTCAAGCCTATAACGATAAATTTTTAACAGATATGGTCATGTTTCGTTTATTTTGCTAAAATAGATATGAGAGGATATTCCTTTTGATATATCGACTTTGCGGTTGCTATATCCTCTCATAGAGCGATGGGAGGTATCGAATATGGAAAGGAAATACGAAGGAAACACTAAAGAAAGGATCCTCGAAGAAGCGATAAAGCTTTTCAAGGAATACGGTTATGATAACGTTACCGTTATGCAGATCTGCGACGCCGCCAAAATCACAAAGCGGACGTTTTACTATCACTACAGATCGAAGGAGCAGCTCATAATCGGCGTTACCGATCTGATTGGAGTAAAAGCTGAGAAGTTCATCTCCGCCATGTTGAACCAGCAGACGAACGTCGGGATCCTCTGGGAGATCATGCGCACCTACAGCAAAAACGCCGCGAACATGGGCCCAGATCTCACCATGCAGGTATTTATAAGCGAGTTCAAACTGGGAAAGGAGAGGAACTTTCCCCAGAGTACCTATATGTTTGACACGGCTGTACAGATCATAGAAAAGGCAAAGAGTTCCGGCGAGATCTCCAATCCGTCCAGCGCCCGCGACATGGCCTTTACGCTCTACGATGCCCTGCGCGGCATATCTGTCACATGGGCGGCGGAAAACGGGAATTTCGACATTGAAAGCTATTATCTTAAAGCGCTCAACACCATATTGGGCACAAACTACACGCCGGAAAAATGATCTCCTGCCCATCGTAGACCGGCCTCATGAACAAATAAAACGGCGATATGTCTCCCCAATGCACGCAGCTGCAACACACATCTCCGAAAAGTATACGTCTCTGTAAATCGGCGCCACCCCTTTGACGGGTGGCGCCGATTGCAGGACATATAAACCCCACAAAAGAAAGGCCGCCCCTGCGGGCGGTCTCCCTTTGCTGTTGTATCTTAATGTAATACAGGGTCTTTATTTGTTAAGTGGCGGGAAGAGATCGTCGAAGGACTTTTCGCCCTGATCCAGCATGATGACGTCTCTTGCCTTTCCTCTCTTCACGTTGATATACCTTACGATCATAGGTACCACTACAGCTGCGGTAGCTATACCGAATACCAGCTGATCCTCTATTACCAGCATTACCAGGCATACCGTCTGTACTATTGCAGCCGCCATAGGGAGCCACAGTACGTGCCTGTTCACCTTTGCCTTCAGGCATGTTTCCGGATCGTATCCTCTCTCCTTGAGTCTCTTTCTCATTACGACCTGAGACATACAGATTCCGATCCATGCCAGAGTTCCCGTGAATCCCGAGATGGAGAGCAGGCTTCCGTACAGAGTTTCCAGTGCTCCGGTGATCTCCGAAACGAGTCCGAGGATCAGTACTACCCACATGCAGGCTACCGTGAACCATACGCAGTTTCTAGGATTTCCGTTCTTCGTTACCTTGGTGAGGAACTTAGGAGCAAGACCTTCCGTAGCCAATCCGTACATAGCTCTTACCGTTCCGTAGAATCCGGTGTTAGCGCAGCTGAATGCAGCTACTATTACTACAGCCGACATTACCATTCCGAAGAATCCCATGTCATAGTGGTTCATGATGTCAGCAAATACAGGGTTTTCGTCGTTTGCCATCTCCCAAGGATATACCAGCAGTACCAGGATGATAGGAACGATGTACAGTCCCAACAGTCTGTAGGTAACGCTTCTGCAGGCCTTCGGTACCGACTTCTCAGGATTCTGAGATTCGGCAGCCGCAAGTCCGACGATTTCCGTACCCTGACAGGTTACCAGTACCAGCGTCATCTGAGTGAATACTATCAGTGCTCCGTTAGGGAAGAACGAATCCATGATGCTGCTGTCGCCGCCGAAGTTGATGGTTCCTCCGAGGAACTGATCGCTGCCCCACAGGCCTACCCAGATACCGAATGCCAGTATCGCGAACAGGATGATGATAACTACCTTCGTGATCGCAAGACCCGACTCGATCTTCGCGAATACGTTTACGGCCGAGATGTTTATTATCGTTATGGCCGCCATCGCTCCTATAGCCGTAGCTATGTAGAACGTGTTGCTGTCCACTCCGGTAACGTATACCAGTACCGTAGCCATCGCTACCGCTTCAGACGGTACGTAAGCTACCCAGTTACACCAGAACGCCCAGCCCATTCCTATGGACCATTGAGGCCCAAGGAATTCTTTGGTGTAGGAAATGAACGATCCCTTTCGAGGGACGTTTACCAATAATTCCGCATAAGCCGTCATTACAGCGTAGATGATGATGCCTACGATAACGAATGCCAGCAATACTGCCGGTCCCATCGTCTGGATACTGAGCCCCAGCCCCAGGAAATAACACGATCCGATAACGCCGCCGAGACCGATGAACGTTACCTGCCAGCCCTTTATACCGCGGACCAGTTCGCCTTCTCTTTCCAGTTCGACTTCTCTGCCTTTTTCGCCGTCCAGCATACTTTAACCTCCTTTTTCCATTAAGAATAAAAAATAATGATAATAACTAAAAAGGACCATACAAAATCAATTGTATGGTCCTAAACAGCCGTAGATATATTATCCGTTCAAGCTTACAAAACTTGCCAGACACCATCTTTCCCGAAGCGCTTCCCCGATCACCGCTCATGAGTTGATCCGGGCATCACTCGTTCCGGTCTATGGTGAATATTAACTTGTTTTTATCGTTCTCCACATTGATACGGATCTCGCTCAACATAACCTTCCGGCCTGATATCCTCAAGATCATATCGCACAGCGTATCCGCCTTCACGGAGAAGAACAGTTCTCTGATATATCTGATTATAGCAATGTTCTGAAAATTGTCAAGGAGATTTTTTTCAAAAACTGTTAAAACTTCCGCAGCGACCAATTCAATGGTATCGCTGTTCATGAACACGCTGACGTTTCTCGGGCCTTTACCGGTCATAGTCTTGAGAAGGGATGAGAACTCCCGCTTGATCTCGTCTTCTATCTTCTTCTTGTTTTCCGGCAATACCGCGTCGCTCTTCCGCTTCTTCTCATAGATAGCCCTGGCCTGATCTTCCATGACCTTCAACAGTTCCTGGACATTGACCGGCTTCAACACGTATTTATCTATCCCTACATCTATGGCGCTCAACACTATGTTCACATCACTGACGGCAGAAACCACGACAGCTCTCGCTTCACTGCCCTGCTCCCTCAGCTGCTTCAGCATCTCTATCCCGTCAAGCTCGGGCATATAAAAATCCGCGATGATGATATCGGGGCGAAAATCCTCATAAAGCTCCAGACCGCGCTGCCCATTCTCGCCTACAAGAACCTTCCCGACACGCCGCTTCAGCACGTCGGCCAATTCTTCCCTGGCCGCCTCATCATCCTCCACATACAGCACCTTCATATTTTTCAAGATCTCATCTGTATCCATAGTCTTATTGCTCCTTCTTCTCCCGGCTGGCCGGTATCGTAACGTCGAATTCCACTCCGCCTTTCACATTTTTCATGGAGATACTGCCGTTCAGCCTGTCCTCCACGATACAGCGGGAAATATAGAGGCCCAATCCTGTCCCGCCCGATTCCTCTCTGGTCGTGAAATAAGGCTCGAATATACGCTGACTGTATTGAGGATCTATACCCTCTCCTGTATTGAATACGGATATCCTTATCATATCTCCTTCATCGGAAACTTTCACCGCTATATTCCTCTCGTCCGGATGAGCGTCGACGATAGCGTCTCTGGCGTTGTTCAGCAAATTGAATATCACATGGGTCATATCGTTGTAATAGCCATATGCCTTCCGCTCCGTATCGCAGACGATATTTATCTTTATCTTATGGAGATTGATACTTTCCTCCATCAGAGAAATGGCGCTATCAACACAATCCACAACATCAAAGGAGATTTTTTCCTTCGTCGGCTTGAGGAATTCCGAAAAGTCGGTTATGGTCTCCGACATCTCGCCCACGATGTTCTCCACTTTATGGACACTCTTCTCCAGCCGCCTCTCGTCCAGATCGCCATAGCGATAGCTGTCCAGCAGATTAGCCAATATCAGGTTTATCGTATTCAACGGCTGCTTCCACTGGTGAGTTATGTTACCTACCATCTCCCCTATCTTCGCCTGTCTCGACTGGTATATGGTGATTATCTCCAGCTCTCTGTTTTCTTCTTCCAAAGTATTCGTCTTCTTTATGAATGGTCTGGCGAAAGCAATGAGGAACGCCGCGAAAATAATAGCCAGGAACAAGCCCATCAGCATCATGGTACGAGTCACGGCATTTATAGGACCATATACCGTATCTTCCGGCTGAGTCGTGATAAAGGTCCATCCGTTTCGCAGCTTGGAATAGCTGAGGATCTTCTCCTTTCCGTCGAATTCATACTGTACCATACCCGAACGGGCATCGGAGTCTTCAGAAACTTCCGCGGCCAACGCCTTGCCTATGATAGCCTCCTCATCTTCCGACTCCTCGTCGTTCCTGATGATGAACTGATAGTTCTCGTCCAACAATGCGGAATGGCCGCCATCGTACAGACTCATATCTTCGATCACCTGAGTGATATCGTCAGCGTTTATATCAGCTCCCGCCACGCCTATAAACATCTGTTCCACATATATCGCGACGGAATACGAGAAGACATCCTCATTTATATCCTCATCGTAGTATGAGGATATCCAGACTCCGTAGTCCTTTCCCTGAGGCTTGAAAAAATATTCCATATTTTTTTCATAGGGAAGTTCGAAGCTTCTCTTGTTGTTTTTGTCCGCGAATATTTCCTCTGTCTCCCCGTTATCACGGACCACATACCACACCTCATCATTCCTTCCGGTCAGTTCGGGATTGAAGGTGACGTAGAGGCTGTGAGCGCTCTTTATAGTCTCCAGATTGCTTTTTATCATCTCCGCCACTTCTTCCATGTAGCTGTCCATATACGGGATCGGCTCTGCCTCAAAGCCATCCACGTCAAATGTGGTCGCCACATAGGATGCCAATGAGTCAGTGAGTCCTTCCATATGGTTGAACTCGGCGCTGAAATCGTTGGCGTAATCTTCTGTGACGGCCACTATCTTCTCATCTATCTCATCGCTGAGATAAGATGTACTGTTGAGCGTCGCTACGGCGCCTATCGTGAAAGCGATAGTCATTGAAAATACCACTATCAGACAAATGGTCTTAATGAGAGTCTTGTTCATATTTGGATTATATCATACACCCAACAGTTCTCCAACATCTACGTTCCTGCATTTGCACATCTTGCTCACATGTCCGGTTCTGTCAGTGTGTCCGCATGCCCCGCAGATCCCCTCTCCGCAGCACATCCTGAAATTATTGCAGAACACCAGCTTCCGCGACGGTATTTCCAGGCACTCCGCCAGCGTCTTTATATAATAATCCGACGCCAGGATCATAACCCTGTCATAAGCCTCCACTTTATCGATTCCCGGAGGAGACGGATATCTTCCCTTTGCTCGTTCCGCCTTCAAGACCTCCGTCATTTCCAGCAGCGATACAGCGCCGGCCTTTACCATCCCATCATCCATACCTTTCACTGTTCTCAGATTATCCGAAATCATCTCCTCCCCTATCTTTTCAGTATCTATCAGCAGATCTGTCCTCACCTTTCCGTCGGCGGCTGTCAGCAGATTGACAGCAGGTGCGAACCCTGCTCCTTTTGTCATCACCAGCCATCGCCTTTCCTGCGTCTTTCCCTGCCCTGACGCGGATCCTCCTGCTCTGACGCTCCTGACATCATCTCTCATACCCGGAAGACCTCCTCCCAGCAGACCGTTCCTGTACACGCCTCTAAGCATCAGCATATCTTCCGCCTCGGCCACAGCCTTAGTTTTCGCCGAAATGATCTTAATCGCCAGGAATATCTTACCCTCTTCCGCATCCGTTCTCATTATTGAGACAGGCACATTTGAAACGGCGCTCCTCCCTACAGGATTGACGAATACGAAGCTGCCTGGCCGTGATGCCCTGAGAGCAAAGCCTTTTGACACCTTCAGCACAAGCACCAGCAAATCGCTGTCATACCATGTTTTTTTCAATATCTCGACGGGGCGGTCTTCCCGCCTCTGTAGTACGGCTCCGCCATTCTGGATGTACTCGTTATACACGCACACACCGGCCCACCGACAGTCGCATTCTCCACGCCCCGCCAATCTGCTGCATACAAGACAGTCGCCTGTTTCCGCCAGCGGACACGGGCAGTTGTCCGTGCCTATATCGGCACACAATTCATTTATATATGTCATGGTTTCCTCCCCAAATACGCATATTTTCGTATCTTCTATACTATGCGTCTCGAAGGGAAGGAGTTCATTTTCCACGCGCGAATCCGTAGTCCATCAACCGATAAGCGTCCTCAAACCAGTCGGGCGCGCTCATGACAACGGCTATCATCGTCCGCCCTTCTCTGGTCGCCGATGCCACCAGCGTCCTTCCGGAGCTCTGCGTGTATCCTATCTTTATCCCGTTCCCGCCTTCATATTGCCTTATCGTCTTGTTCTTATTGATGAATCCTATGTACTCGCTCATACTGCGCTCTGCTTTTCTGGATGGTGATGCCACTATTTTTCTGAAAACATCGTTTTTCATGGCCTCCCTTGCGATGATCGCCATGTCCCGCACTGTCGTGTAATGATCCTCATCAAAAAGTCCGCTTGGATTGGTAAAATGAGTTCCATCGCACCCCAGCTCCTCCGCCCTGTCGTTCATCATTGCGACGAAATTCTCCCGGCCCCCGCCTATGATCTCTGCTAAAGCCTCAGCCGCGTCGTTGCCCGATACCAGCATGAGACCGTAGAGCAAATCCTCTACTGATATTTTCTCCCCTGCCTCCAGGTATATGGACGAGCCTTCCACGCCCTGCGCCGACGCAGGGACAGTCACCTTTTGCTCTATAGGGCTGTCGTACCTTTCCAGCACTTCCAGCGTCACAAGCGCGGTCATTATCTTAGTGGTGCTGGCCGGATACGCCTTCTGGTCAGCGCACTTTTCATAAAGCACCCGTCCCGTATCGCCTTCTATCAAAATCGCCTGTCCTGCCGAAATACCAATGTTTCCGCCCGATGTATCGACGATGCCATGCTCCTGTACATACAAGCCAAAGCCCGCCGCCACCGCCAGTACTACAGCTAATATAAATATGGTCTTTTTCCTGTTCATAAAAAAATCCCCTCTGTCACATTACGCGGCAGCAAGGGATGTTATTACAGTTATTATTTCTTTTCGGGAAGATCCAGCGATATCTGCTGAGCATACAGCCCTTCCGAATCAAAAGCTGTCAACTGGTCATCTTCTCCCACTCCTTCTATATCGCCTATATCCGGCAGCTCCTTCAACGTCTCGAATCCAAACTGTTTAAGGAAAATGTCGGTAGTCCCGTAAAGCATAGGCCTTCCCACAGCCTCAGATCTTCCTACCTGAGTAACCAGCCCCTTTTTTTCCAGGCCCTCTATCACCCTGTCGCATTTGATACCTCTTACCGCTTCTATTTCGCCTTTGGTAACAGGCTGTCTGTAGGCGATGATGGCCAGCACTTCCAGCGCCGACTGTGTCAGCTTCCTGCGTTTCACAGGTGTACACAGTCTCTCTATATACCCCAGGTTCTCCTTTCTCGTTACGAACTGAAAGCTTTTGTTGACCTCTCTGATAACGATACCTCGGCTTTCCCGCTCGTATTCCTCCTTAAGTTCCCTGCAGCAGGCATATATCTCCTCTTTATCCTCGTTGAATATCTCTGCCATTTCCTTGACTCCCAGGGGCTCGCCCCAGATGAACATCATGGACTCTATCGCTGATTTTATAGTCTTCCTACTGGCCATTCTCCATCTCCTTCACCTCTGTATCTTCAGTCGCGTTAGCCCCATCACCTGCTGGACCTGCATCCGGTTCCGCCATCAGCCTTTTTGTCGCTCGCACCATTATATCACCGAAAAGCCGATGCTGCCGGGCTTCCAGACGCTGCTGCTTCATCATTTCCAGCACCGATGAAAAAGTCACAGCCGTATCGTACCTGTCGTTTTTTTTCTGCACAAGTTCCCTGAAATCCGCTTCTCTGCCCGGCCTTTCCTTAAAGAAAGTCCTGATGTCCTCCATCCTGAGCTCCGTCGTTATACGTTGTCTTTCACTTCTCATATGATGGCGCCTGATCTCTTCCAGCTTTCTCTTCCTGTCCAGAAACCTCTCGAAAGCCGATACGAACTGCTCTATGTCCAGCGCCAGGTATTCGTCAGGTTCACCGGTATACTCGTTCAGATCTTCCTGAGGTTTTTCCAGAAAGCCGCTGTTTTCTTCCATGCGTCTCTCCAGCATCTCAGAAGCGGCCTTGAACTTCTTATATTCCAGCAGTTTGGCTACCAGCTCAGTCCTGGGATCCTCCACCGCTTCTCCCTCTCCTGTACTTACAGGAGCTCTCGGCAGCAGCATCTTGGACTTTATTTCCAGAAGCAGGGCGGCCAGCGCCATGAACTCGGAGGCGGCGCCCACGTCTGCCTTTTCCATATCACCTACATATTCCAGATACTGATCGGTGATCTCCGCGATCCTGATATCGTATATGCTCATCCGGGCATGCTCTATCAGATACACCATCAGAGCAAAAGGGCCTTCAAAAACATCGGTCTTGACTCTGTATCCCATCTTTTCCTCCATAGCAAGATCCATCCGTCATACAATTATTACATTTTACCACAGCATGGCATGGAAAATCAAATGACAGGTCCTGAGATATCTCCAGCAAAGCCAAAACCCCGCCTGACGGCGGGGTCTTGAGGTATTTAGATGAATATTACACCGATATTCTCATCTACTTATTTATGTGTCTGTCCTTACAGCTTGTAAGCAGCCTTAACAGCAGCAAGCGACTCGTCCAGAGCAGCCAGAACCTTGTCGATAGTCTCGTAGCTCTGAGTTGCAGGTGGCTCGATTCTTACTGTCTTGGCATTTACGAGAGTTCCGGCAACCATTACCTTTCTCGCGAACAGCTCCTTAGTTACTTCGTGTCCGATTTCTGCTTCTGGGAATTCCATGCAGATCAGGAGTCCAGCGCCTCTGTAAGTAGTAAGAACTGTAGGATACTTCTCATGCAGCTTCTTCAGTCCTTCCAGATAGTAGTCGCCCTTTGCCTTCATCTGTCCAGGGATGTCGTTCTCGAGCATGTACTTGATCGTTGCTATGAAAGCAGCGCATGCCAGAGGGTTTCCGCCGAATGTAGGGGATCCCAGGATCCATGGATTGTCGAACATCTTTCCTTCAGTTCCAGTGCCTACGCCGGACTTCTCATAAGTCCAAGGTCTAGCGATGATACCAGTAATAGGAACAACACCGCCGGACGAAGCCTTACCGAAAGTCATGATATCAGGAGTAACTCCTTCGTAGTCGCATCTCCACATCGTACCAGTTCTTCCAAGACCAGTCTGGATCTCGTCGAAGATCAGGCAGCAGCCATACTCGTCAGCGATAGCTCTCAGCTCTTTGAGGTATCCATCTGGTGGAATGTTAACTCCGCCTTCACCCTGGATAGGCTCAACAACGATAGCGGCAACCTTTTCACCAACAGCAGTCAGGTTAGCAACTGCAGCTCTTGTAGCGTCAGCGTTACCATATTCAACGTGCTGTACCTGCTGGATCATAGGGATGTAGTCTTCTCTGTACGAACCCTTACCACCGAGGGAGATAGCGCCCATGGACTTACCGTGGAAAGCGTTAACTGTGGATATGTACCATCTTCCGCCTGTAGCCAGTCTGGCCAGCTTCATAGCCATTTCCATAGCCTCAGCACCACCGTTAGTCAGGAATGAGTACTGCAGATCTCCAGGAGTGATCATAGCTAACAGCTTGCAGAGATAACCTCTGAGTGGGTCAACCAGCTCCTGGGAGTGGAGGCAGTATCTGTCCAGCTGAGCCTTTACAGTCTTCTTGATTTCCTGGTTGTTATGTCCGCATGCGAATATACCGAATCCGCCGAGGCAGTCGATAAACTCAGTTCCGTATACGTCTACGAACAGGGAACCGTCTTCACCGCCGTCACCCCATTCAACGAATGCGGAGTCAGTTGATACTGATTTTCTGTATTCCAGCCATCCTGGGTTGTAGTTTTCGTTGAAGTTGGCAATAGAGTCTTTGATGACGCTGGCTTTCTGCTCTTCAGTAAGCTCGTCAGCCTCGATCATGGCAACAACTCTTTTGGCTTCTTCCAAAGCCGCCTGCATGTTTCTTTCTGTCATAGTTATCCTCCCTTTTTTAGGTTTTTTCTTTCGCCGCCTGAAATTAACGGCAATCGATGTAACTTCTGTCTATTTATATATTCAATATTCATGCCAACATTATCAACCAAGGTGATTATTTTGCCTTTTAAAATAATAAATTTTCTGACAAATCCTTGATTTCCATGGGTTTTCAAGGGTTTAAAATTTTGAAAAAAATTATAATTTTTAAATCGCGCCGAGGATATATTTGGATCTTAAGGGCATTTTTTGAATATTTTGTAGCATTTATGATATTTTCGTCTCATTTTTGCTACATAGCGTATCGTCATTTCTGTCTTCATTTCCATGTTTCACCTGCCGAAACAGCACTTTTTTCTTTTTTTCATCGACGCCTGATAGCCGTTTGCGGTTTTTGCCCCGTTAAATATACCTGGAAATCAACCTGTTCATCTCGATTTCCCACTGATACGGATCCGGTATGGACATGACTTTTTTCTCAAGCCTGGCGATTTCCCCGGCGCTCAGCCTCTTCATATCGGCCGGCTTGCTCACTCTCACCATTCTTCTGGCAGCCTGATACATTTTTCGATCCTTTTCAGGCATGGTCAGATATTGATCTATCATGGCCAGCATTTTGGATTTATCATTTTTGAGACTGCCCTCCACATCCTGAAGGAGGTTTATCATATGGTCGCTCACCAGCCTTGTATCCACATCTTCGGCCCTCTCTATGACGGTCCTCAGCTCTATCAGCTTCTCATCGTCGCTGCACAAGGTGAAATCCCCGGCGGCAAAATCGTCATACAGCTCCGTCCCCGGCTTCACCGCGGCTGTTCTTATCCTGAGGAAGTCAGGGTTTATCTCGTTGACCACGTATGCCGTTTCTTCCGCATTATCCTTCGTGAGCTCCCTGCCGCCTATTCCCGGCATGAAATAAACGGAAAGCTCTATGCCGCCCGCCTTGACATTCTTCCCTGCCGTTATCTCCTGCTGCTGTGTGACACCTTTGTTGATCTTCTTCAGTACCGCGTCGGATCCAGATTCAAAACCGGAATGTATCCTGTCCAGCCCCGCCGCTTTCAGTTCGGCGAACTCTTCCGCGCTGACCTTAGCCAGATTTTCCGCTCTGCCATAGGACGTTATCCTCTTTATGGACGGAAAGGTCTGCCTCAGATATATCAACACGTCGGAAAGCCTCCCGCTGCTGAGCGCCGTGGTGTTGCCATCCTGCAGGAATACATTCTCCGCACCGTCTATTATCCAGTTGGCCATCATATAAAAGCATTGTCGTTCTTCATCAGTCCCCCGGGCCAGCTCCATATTGAGGCCGTCTATATCCCAGGTACCATCGGCATTCCTGTAGCTTTCGACTATCCTGGCCTGATAAGCCATGTTGTCGATATCGGCCTTTATACTGTCAGCACTGTATGCTTTGAACTTCGTATGTCTGTAAAGCTGGCAGAACTTGCACTTGTTCCAGGTGCAGCCGTTAGTCACCTGAAGCAGCAGACTTTCCGCTTCACTGGGTGGTCTTATAGGCCCTATCCTGAATGTTCTTTCCATATCGTCCTCCTTATTCCTCTTTGTCATCCTTATTCTTCTCTGGGAGATTTCTCTGTAATTAAGATACGCGTGTTCACATAACATTTATACATAGTGATTATATCACACCCTTTACCGCTCCATAAGGAGGAACAATGATGATATGCCGACTCTTTACACATAAAATCACGGCCATACCCATATTCCTGGCAGTGATGGCCTGCGTCTTTTATATCACCTTCAACACAGCAGGCAGGCTTCTGGAAAACATGCTGTCATTTTGCGTGGACGGCGCCGCCGAAGCTCTCTCCACCATCCTCTCCCGTCTTGACGCGCCTCCACTGCTGACCTCGCTGCTCATCGACGGCATCTGGGCAGGTGTAGGCAGTGTTCTTTCCTTCATCCCTGTTATCGCCACCTTGTTTTTCCTGCTTTCTCTCCTGGAAGAGTCAGGATATCTCTCCTCCGTGGCAGCTATCCTGGACGGCCCCATGTCCCGCGTCGGTCTTTCCGGCAGATGTGTCGTCCCTATGATATCAGGGTTTGGCTGTTCTGTGCCTGCTGTACTGGCCGCCGCCTCCATCTCTGACAAGAGAACAAGACTCATCACCATTTCCCTCATTCCCTTCATGTCGTGCAGCGCCAAGCTTCCCATATATTCCATGTTCGCCGCCGCTTTCTTCGATTCATATCGCTTATTGGCAATTATCTGTGTATACGTGATAGGCATCATTGCTGCACTTATCTGCGGACTGGCCGCCAAATATCTTTGCCCTGTTCCCGGTCATTGTCAAAGACATCCGGCAGTCTGCCGTTATCACAGCCCCGGGAGCTGCAGCACTCCCAGCAGATCGCTTTTACGCATCCCTGACATGAGGATCGTCACATCAGCGGCTGTCTCCAGCGCGGCAGGTTTCGTAAAAAAAGCCTTTACCGTGATACTGGCGGCTTCTGCCATCATCTGGTTCCTTCGATCCTTCGATACAGCATTCCAATTCTCCCCCGATGGCAGCAATAGTCTTCTCGCCTGTCTGGGGAAAACCGTCGCTCCTCTTCTGGCACCTCTTGGCTTCGAAGACTGGAGAGCCGCAGCCGCCATCATCGCAGGGCTGTCCGCCAAAGAAGCCGTGATCAGCACCTTCGCTGTCCTCTCATCATCCGGATCCCCCGCGGATGGGTTTTCTGCAGGACTCTCCGACAACAGCGCCGCACTCTCCCAGATACTTCTACATACCTTTACTCCACCTGCCGCCCTTTCATTCATGGTCTTTTGCCTCCTTTACGCTCCCTGTGTCGCCACTCTGTCCGCAGTAAAAAGTCACGCAGGAGGAGCGAAACAAGCCATAGCCATGTTCTGTATCAATACGACGGCGGCATGGGTCATCGCATTCGCTGTATACAGGATAGGTCTTCTGATATGCCATATGTCGACATAAATCTGCAGAGAAACGCATGCCGGCCCAAATAAAAAACCCCGCTTCCTCATGGTAACACTAGGAAATGGGGTTCCATCCGTCATATCTACTTATTGGAATATATAGTCTTAGTGCTGACTCCTTCCAGCGCTCCCAGCTTTCCCGACAAGGCGCTGATGACATCCTGATCAGCGTCCATGGCAATGCTGATGATGGAGATACCCTTTTCCGGATGTGGTACTCCCATCCTGCCGATTATGTCGCTTCTGTATTCATGAAGCAGCGCATTGAGCGCTTCTACAGAGTCCTCGTTTTCCACGATTATCCCTATCAGCGCAGTCCTCGTATCAGTACTCATTATCATCCCTCCTACTATTTATCAGTGCTTCCTCCTATAGCCGCCTTCGGCGACATGAGACCTGGTTATCGCCTTGGAAATGGCGATCTTGGCCTTCAAAACATCGTTAGGGTCCGCATCCTCCTGATGATGAGTCAACCAGTCCTCCGCTTTGGCCTTCTCGCTGAGGACGCGCTCCATGTCTATATCCTCCGACCACTCGACGGCGTCAGTATAGATAATGATGCTGTCGCGCACATCAATAAATCCGCCCGCTACGGCAGCAACTCTGAACTCATCTTTGGCGGCGCCTTCTTCCTGTATCCACAATTCTCCTATGTCCAGGAGCTTGCAGGCCCAGGAATGGCCCGCCATGAAGCCTTCGTCTCCTTCCAGCGTGGTGACGATCACCAGCTCCACATACCCGCGGTAAAACATCTTTGACGGAGTTATTATCTCCAATTTCACGCTGTTTGCCATACCCGTCTCCCGCCTTTACTTTCTGCTATTCTCAAATTTCTCGACAACCTCGTCGATCCCGCCTGCGAACAGGAACATTTGCTCCGGGATCTCGTCGTGTCTTCCCTCCAATATCTCCTTGAAGCCCCTGACAGTTTCCTTGAGAGGCAGATATTTTCCTTCCATTCCGGTGAACTGGGACGCCACGCTGAATGGCTGGGAAAGGAATCGCTGTATCTTTCTCGCTCTGGCTACGATAAGCTTGTCGTCATCCGACAGCTCATCCATACCCAGGATAGCGATTATATCCTGAAGGTCCTTGTACCGCTGCAATACTTCCTGTACACCTCTGGCCGTCTGATAATGCTCCTCGCCCAGTATAAGCGGATCCATTATCCTGGAAGTAGACTCCAGCGGATCGACCGCCGGATATATACCCAATTCAGTGATGGATCTGGAAAGTACTGTCGTTGCATCCAGGTGAGCGAAAGTGGTCGCCGGCGCCGGGTCCGTCAAGTCATCAGCAGGCACGTATACAGCCTGTACTGATGTTATGGAACCATTCTTCGTCGATGTTATCCTCTCCTGGAGCGCACCCATTTCCGTAGCCAGCGTCGGCTGATATCCTACAGCTGACGGTACACGTCCCAGCAGCGCCGATACCTCGGATCCCGCCTGAGTGAACCTGAATATATTATCTATGAACAGTAGCACATCCTGATTTTCCTTATCACGGAAATATTCCGCCATGGTCAGCCCTGTAAGTGCGACCCTCATTCTGGCCCCCGGAGGTTCGTTCATCTGTCCGAATACCATGGCCGTTTTATCGATAACGCCCGACTCTATCATCTCGTAGTAAAGATCGTTCCCTTCTCTGGTACGCTCTCCTACTCCGGCGAATACGGAAATGCCGCCGTGCTCTCTTGCTATGTTACTGATGAGCTCCTGTATCAGGACAGTCTTGCCTACTCCGGCGCCGCCAAAAAGGCCGACTTTACCTCCTCTGGTATACGGAGCTATAAGGTCTATGACCTTGATACCTGTCTCGAATATCTGAGCAGACGTATCCTGTTCCTCGAAAGGCGGAGCCGCCCTGTGGATAGATGCTCTCAGCTCCGTCCCCACATCGCCCTTTTCATCTATGGTGTCGCCGATAACGTTAAACATCCTGCCCAGGACTTCCTTCCCTACAGGCACTTTGATAGGCTCTCCCGTATCCACGGCTTCCATCCCCCTGCGCAGACCGTCAGTGGATGACAGCGCGATACATCTGGCCACATCATCGCCAATGTGCTGAGCCACTTCCGTCACTATCAACTTTCCTTCATGAGTGATATTGATGGCATTCAGCAGCTCCGGCATCTCATCCTCATTGAATTTGATATCTATTACAGGGCCTATGATCTGATGTATTATTCCCTTGCTCATTTTCGCCTCCTTTATCTGCTCACCGAAGGTGAGCATCTGTGTCCTCGCAGAGGGCCTCCTATTTCTGCGCATCGGATCCCGCTACGATCTCTATTATCTCATCGGTGATAGCCGACTGTCTGGCTCTGTTGTAATTGAGCGACAGCTGTTCCAGCATCTCCCTCGCGTTGTCCGTAGCGTTTTCCATGGCCGTCCTTCTGGCCGCGTGCTCACATGTGGCCGATTCCACCACTGCGGCGTATATCATAGTCTCAACGTATTTAGGCACCAGATAGTTGAAGACAGCCTCCACAGACGGCTCGTATTCCACCGGCTTGGAGTTCCTCATTATATCCGGATCCTCTTCTACCTCGAAAGGCAGCAGTGTGATATTCTTCACTTCCTGCTCCATGGAGCTTATGAAGGAGGTATATATCAGGACCACCTCATCGATCTCACCTCTATTGTACATGTCTATTATAGGAAGACTCATTTCTCTGGTCTCGAGGAAGGATATGTCCTCAGGTGGAGCCAGATAATCTCCGTATATCTTATATCCTCGTTTTTCGAAATATTCTTTTCCCTTGGTCCCTATAGCGTATATGATCGGTTCTTCCCAATCCGTATCTATTTCCCGCTGGGCCTCTTTCAGAACATTGGAATTGAATCCTCCGCAGAGACCTCGTCCGCTGGTCACCACTATGTAACAGGTGGTTTTTATCTCCCTGTTGCCAGCCAGATATTCCTGCGGGATGTCCTGCCCGCTGTGGAAGATCTCCGCTATAGTATGGGTTATATAGTGGGAATTGGCGTTGGTTTTTTCGAAGATGGCTTTGGCCTTTCTCAGCTTACCTGCCGATACCAGCTTCATGGCGTTTGTTATGTGCTCCGTACTGGTGACGCTCTTGATGCGCCTCTTTATGTCCTGCATGCTGTCCGATGCCATAATAACACCTCCTAATCGGCCTCACCGTGCTCCGTTTCCTTTATTCCCAGCTCTCGCTTCATCTCTTTCTTGAGTCGCTCTATTCCTTCGATGAGCTGTTTCTCGTTGGCCTCATCCAGTACGCCTGTATCCCTTATGGCGTTGCCTACATGAGGGTATTCCTCCGACATCAGCGTATACAAACGCTTTTCGAACACTTTGACATTATCCGCCCCGATCTCTGTCAGGTACTTGTTGACAGCGGCGTATATTATCATTATCTGCCTCTCCACAGGTATCGGCTGATACTGCGGCTGTTTGAGTATTTCCATCAGTATCCGGCCGTGTTCCAGACGTGTCTTGGTCTCGTCATCCACATCGGAACCAAACTGAGCGAAATTAGCCAGCTCTCTGTACTGAGCCAGATCCAGCTTGATAGAGCTGGCCACTTTTTTCATAGCTTTTATCTGAGCATTTCCTCCTACTCGCGATACAGAGATACCGGCGTTTACGGCCGGCCGCTGCCCCGCGAAAAACAGCTCCGTCTCCAGGAATATCTGCCCGTCGGTGATAGAGATAACGTTAGTCGGGATGTATGCCGATACATCTCCGGCCTGAGTCTCTATGATAGGCAACGCTGTGATAGAGCCGCCGCCCAGCTCGTCGGAAAGCCTTGCCGCCCTTTCCAGAAGTCTGGAATGGAGATAAAATACATCTCCCGGATAAGCCTCTCTGCCAGGCGGTCTTCTCAGCAAAAGCGACATGGCTCTGTACGCCACCGCATGCTTCGACAAATCGTCGTAAACGATAAGGACATCCTTTCCCTTGTACATGAAATACTCCGCCATAGCACATCCCGCGTAAGGCGCGATGTACTGGAGAGGCGACACATCTGAGGCTGTAGCCGACACGACGATAGTGTATTCCATGGCTCCTCTGTCCTGCAGGTTCTGAACCAACTGGGCCACGGTCGAAGCCTTCTGCCCTATAGCTACATATATGCAGATAACATCCTGTCCCTTCTGGTTCAATATGGTATCTATAGCAATCGCAGTCTTTCCCGTCTGTCTGTCTCCTATTATCAGTTCTCTCTGTCCTCTGCCTATAGGTATCATCGAGTCGATAGCTTTGATACCTGTCTGGAGAGGCTGATTTACCGATTTCCTCTGCAGCACTCCCGGTGCCGCGCACTCTATCGGCCGGGACTCGTTGGATACGATGGTGCCTTTACCGTCTATAGGCTGTCCCAACGCGTTGACGACACGCCCCAGCAGATTGTCCCCCACCGGAACTTCCACTACTCTTCCCATAGGTCTGACGATATCGCCCTCTCGTATTTCCCGGTCAGAACCCAGGATCACGGCGCCCACATTGTCTTCTTCCAGGTTGAGAGCCATGCCGTAGGTATTTCCCGAAAACTCCAGCAGCTCTCCGGCCATGCAGTTTTCCAGCCCGAAGACTCTGGCGATGCCGTCTCCCACCTGGATCACCGTACCAAAATCGGAAATATCCAGCTTATTCTTATAGTTTTTTATCTGTTCTTTTATTACCGCGCTGATCTCTTCCGGTCTTAAATTCATTTTATATCCTCCCTGCCTCAGCCTATCTGCCTGCTGAGGTCATCAAATTTCTTTCTGACAGACGCGTCGATCATCTTACCGTCCACAAGTATCTTGACGCCGCCTATCAGCTTGGGATCGATTTCGTTTTTCAGCTTTACATTTACTTTGAGAAGCCCGGAAGTTTCTTCCTCCAGCTCCTTTATCCGTTCATCGTCGAGATCGACGACCGAATATACAGTTCCGTAGGAAATCCCTTCCTCTTTATCTACCAGCTTCACATACACTTTGACCATCTTGTCGAAGTGCATTATCCTTCCTTTATCTATGAGGATATACAGAAAATTAAGGAGCTCCTCACAGATCCTGCCCTCAAATATATTTCCTATCACGGTCTTCTTTTCATCCGCGGAAATACCCGGGGATTTCACGAAATTATAAAGGTCGTGCTGGCTGCGGAATATCTCCGCCACACCCGCAGCCTCTTCTTTTATGACCTCTGTCTTCCCGGTTTCTTTCGCCGCTTCAAAAAGAGCGGTGCCGTAAGTAAAATCAATGGTCAGTTCTTCCATCCCGTACTCCTTGCCTGTCTTATGATCTCATCCACGACAGCTTCCTGTCCCATCTTCTGGATCTCATGCTCCACGATCTTCTCGGCAGCGAGAATAGCGAGAGCGGCGATCTCCTGTTTCATGTCCTCCATGGCTTTTTCCTTCTCCTGCTCTATGGATTTCTCCGCTTTGGCAAGGATGGCCGCCGCCTCCCGATGAGCTTCGTCTATGATATCACGCGCCTGCGCATCGGCCTTCACCCTGGCTTCCCTGATGATCTCACGGCTCTCCTCTTCGACTCTGGCGATCCGCTTGCTGTAATTTTCCATCTTCTCATCAGCTCTTCTGTTGGTGAGTTCGGCGTTGTCAAGGGCGTCCTTGATGGACTGCTTCCTGGTGGCAAGCACGTTCAAAAAAGGTCTGTACAAAAACTTGGTCAATATCCCCACGAGAATCAGGAAATTGATCAAGTAGAATATAAACTCTTGTAAGTTTATCCCCAATGCTTCAACCATAATTACGTTTCCCTTTCATCGCTAAATTCAGTAATGTCAGTTCCTCGCGCGTCTGCCTGTCTATATCTGCGCAAACAGCAGGAACGCGACCAGCAGTCCGTATATACTGAGGGATTCCATAAAAGCAAACGAAAGTATCATATTGGTACGGAGCATACCTGCCGCTTCAGGCTGGCGCGCCATTCCTTCAAGAGCTTTTCCCGCCGCGATGCCCTGTCCTATTCCAGAACCTATCGCTGCCAGACCTATCGCCAATCCTGCACCTATTGCTATTAAACCTCCCATAATCGATTCTCTCCTTTCACTGCGCGCCTTGCGGCGCTTGTTTTTTACAATTATATATGTATATATGAAGCGGAGCGCCGATACGACGTCCCGCGTTCAGACAACGTCTCCTCACAGATGTTCTTCCTCATCCTCCGGCATAGCCTCCTTGATGTATATAGCTGCCAACAGCGCGAACACCAGTGCCTGTATCAGCCCCATCAGAACGCTGAGAGCCTGCATCACCACAGGCAGGCCGATCGGCACCATATCGAAGAAGGAATTTGTCACCGTATGCTCTCCGAATATATTGCCGTAAAGACGGAGCGTCAGCGAAACAGGTTTCACCAGATCCTCAAGTATCATCAACGGGAACAGGAAAGCGAACGGCTTGAAATAGTGCTTGAAATATCCCAGGCCATGATGAGATCTTATCCCCACCGCGAACATGGTCACGAATACTATTATCGCCATGGCCATCGTACAGTTTATGGAGCCGGTAGGCGCTTCCAGTCCGTCTATATGTCCTGATCCCGGCAGCAGGCCCGAATAATTAGCCAGCAAAATGTATATGAACAGCGTGGCTACCAGCGGGAAATATCTCCGACAGGCTTTGTCGCCCATGATCCCCGAAAAGAAGTTATAAAGGCTCTCTATGGCCCATTCAGCGAAATTCTGAAAACCGGACGGCACCGTCTGGAGCCTCCGTCCCGCCACAATGGAAACGGCACACAGTATTATCGTAATAACGGCACTGGTTATCATGCCGTTGGACATCCCTATGGAATGCAGCGCGTCTATCATCACAGCTCCTCCCTTCGTCCATCACCCTGTTTCTTCTGGCCGAACACCAGAACTTTATTCATGACAACAAGCCCCGCAGCCGTCCCTATCAGAAAGGCGATTTCGCTGAAGGGCAGAAAATTTCTCACCAGAAACGCCAGCACTAACGTCACCACGTTCACTCCATAGCTTATCAGCGCCCGCGCATATAGATCTCCGCTGCCTGCCGCTTCGCCGGCAGCCTCCTCGTTCCGGAGATATTTTTTCCAAAGCAGAAGATTTTTCAGGAAACCTACCGCCAGTCCCAAAACCAATCCTGCCAAACCTCCTATAGCATAAGTCACCTGTGTCCATCTCCTCTCACTTGTCCTGAGTTCTCTAAATTATACACTTCTTTGCTCCGATTGTAAAATGGTTTTTTTTAAGTCTTTTAATTAACAATTTAGTTTTTTCAGCGCTTTTAGCTTTTTACCATTTTTTGTAATATGAATTTTCGTCAAAATTTCACAACTTCTTTGCCATCATTTTACCTGACCTCTGACAACGCCTCCTTCGCATCGTCAATCGCCAATATCCTTTATCACGTTTCTCAGCCATTTTTTACTGAAATATCGCTTCGTAAGGAATATGCCTTTGACTGCTTCCTCCAGCTTCACAGCCAACACTGCCAGATATATAGGCCATTGCAGATACAGGGATGTTATGAATGCCAGAGGCACACCTATGAGCCACACCGTGGCAGTCTCCGTCACCATGGCGAATTTGGTATCGCCGCCGCATCTCAGAGTACCAGTCACGTGGGTAGCGTTGTATATGGTCAGCCACATGGTCAGTCCGTATATTATCAGTATCCTGAAAGCGTATTCTTCTCCCTGACGGGAAAAGCTGAACAGGCTCAACAACGGTTCTCCTGCGGCTATGACACCTGCTCCCATGACGATGCCTATGACAAGACCTATCTTGATCATTTTCTTGGACATGGTATACGCCAGCTCCGGTTTCCCTTCGCCCAGCTTCTGACCCACCAGTATGAGGATAGCATCTCCAACGCTGAACGCCGCCAGAGTGAACATGTTATTTATGGTATTACAGGCCTGTACAGCTGCTCCTTCAGCTATGCCTATCCTGGCAAATGCCGCGATATACAGCGATGTCCCGATCCCCCAAAGCGTCTCGTTTGTAGTGGTCGGTAAAGCGTTTTTCACTATCCTGGTCGCCAGATCCCTGCTGTATCCAAAGAAGTCCTTAAGGCTGCCGGCTATCTTGTTTCTGAGTCCAAACACTTCAAACAGGATTATCAGCATTTCCAGAAGCCGCGCTATAGCCGTCGCCAGTGCCGCCCCTTCCACACCCAGGGCCGGGGCTCCCAGATTGCCAAATATGAACACCCAGTTGAGAAATGTATTTGTCCCCAGAGCCGTGACGCTGGCTATCAGCGGCAGCGCCGACTGCTGTGTCGCCCTCAGCGCCACGGTAAACGGCTGAGTTATCGAAAGCATCAGAAACGTGAACGAGCCGATCCTGACATATCCGACCCCAGTCTCTATGACTTCAGGGTATTTCGTGAATATGCGAAGGATGTACTCAGGAAAGAAAAATCCCGCAATAAAAAACAGCAGGCCTATGCCCATGGCTATCGTCAGAGCAAAACCTGTTGTCTTCCTGATATTTTTAAAATCCCGGACACCGTAAAACTGCGATATGAAAGTAGCTGAGCCTCCGGCAAAACCATACAGCAGCATCCAGTGTATGAAAAACAGCTGTACCGACACTCCTACAGCGTTGAGCTCCACTTCTCCCAGGCTCCCTACCATCAGATTATCTATGAGACTCAGACTGGAGCCGATGAGACTCTGCAGCGCTATAGGGAGCGCGACCTTCGCCAGCAGTCCCAGCAAATCCCTGTTGTTCAGCGTTTCCATTTCCCTTTCGCCGGTCATCTGCCCTTTTCCTTCCCTCCTCTGTCCTTTTCCTTCGTTATCTTGTCAGCTTTGAGACTTATATTCCTGTTGCCTGTATCCGACAGCAGCACATAAACCAACATGATAGCCACCGCTATCAATCCCAGATACTCTATCATCAGGCCCCTGCTGTAAAGCACGGCTACTATCCCCATGATACCGCTGATACAGTATAGTATCATCACCGCCCTACGCTGTCCGAATCCGGCCTTCATTATCCTGTGGTGGAGATGTTCCCTGTCAGCTGTACCGATGGACTGACGCTTAGCTACTCTCCTGATAATAGCCATCACCGTATCGAATATAGGCAATCCCAGAACCAGAGCCGGGATGATGACCACGACGATGGTAGCGCTTTTGACGGTACCCAGCACAGAAACAGCCGCTATGGAAAACCCCAACAGCTGCGAACCGCTGTCGCCCATGAAGATCTTGGCCGGATGGAAATTGTACGGCAAAAATCCCAGCGACGCTCCGGCTATGGCCATCATCGCCAGCGTTGGGACGTACTGGCCATGGATATAGGAAACATAGCCGATGCACAGAGCCGATATGGCTGATATGCCGGCAGCAAGGCCGTCCAGTCCGTCTATCAGATTTACCGCGTTCGTTATGGCCGCCAGCCACAGCATCGTTATGACGAAGCAGGTAACTTCTCCAAAATCCGTGTTCCCGGGACCAAAGTAGTTGGTGATGAATTCTATCCTTATCCCCATGGCGTAAACTGTCGCCGCGCATATCAACTGCCCGGCCAGCTTCACGACAGGCTTCAGATCCTTTACGTCGTCTATCAGCCCCAGTATATATATCATCGTACAGCCTATCATCACCGCGATGAAATCCTCGTCCTTCACCGCGAAAATAAGCAGCGACACCATGATTCCCAGGTATATGGCGATGCCGCCGAATCGAGGCATCGGCTTTTTATGGACCCTCCGTTCATCCTTGGGCACGTCCATGATACCCAGCCTGGGAGCGGCCCAGATAGCAAATGGCGTCACCGCCGCTGCCACGACCAGCGCGACGACGAACGGTCCCCACAGTTCTATACTGGTAGCTGTCACTTAATCTCTCCTAACATTATTATCTTGAGCCCGGCTTCATCCAGTATATCAACTGACAACTGATCCGGGTATCCTTCCTTCACCACTATCCTGCTTATGCCTGCGTTTATTATCATCTTGGCGCATATGACGCAAGGCTGGTGAGTTATGTAAATGGTAGCGTCCTCTATGCTCTGCCCTAAGGTCGCCGCCTGTATTATAGCGTTCTGTTCCGCATGTAACGCCCGGCACAGTTCGTGCTTCTCTCCCGACGGTATCCCCAGCTGCTGCCTGAGGCATCCGCCTTCCCGGTCTCCGCAGTGCTCCAGCCCTCTCGGAGCTCCATTGTATCCTGTCGCGATTATATGCTTGTCTTTCACTATGACTGCGCCTACCTGCCTTCTCAGGCATGTGGACCGTTGTGCAGTCAATACCGCCATATTCATGAAATATTCATCCCAGCTGGGTCTGTTATCCATATTTCTCCCCCTGTCATCAATAATAAACTTCCGCCAGATAGAGCCCATAGGGCGGCGCCGTATGGCCGGCCGCACGTCTGTCCCTGGCTTCCATGATGTCCGTCATCGTCCCGGGCATCATCTTTCCCAGGCCGATATCCACCAACGTCCCGACGATTATCCTGACCATATTGTACAGGAAGCCATCACCGCTGACGCTGATCTCAATATCCCCTGAAAAACCGGCCGCAGCCTCTTTCCCGGGGATCGACAGGCCGTCTCCCGCCGTTCTTTTGTCGTTATTTCTTCCCGTTTCGACCACGTCCAAGTCGAATATCCTTCTGACAGTAGTCTTTCTCGGCGTCCCTCCCGAAGCCTCGAAGGACTTGAAATCGTGGACTCCTTCCAAGCACACGGCCGCCTCCTTCATAGCAGCCACATCCAAAGGCCTGTCCACATGATATACATAGTTCCTCGAGAAGACATCATTCACAGCCGAATTTCTTATCCTGTAGATGTATCTCTTCCCTTTGGAATCGAATCTGGCGTGAAATCCGACAGGCTTTTCCTCTGACGAGATCACTCTCACCGGAGAACCGGCAAAAGCTCCCTCCTCCCGGCTTCTCAGCGCATTATTGACAGCAAGAGCTATCCTTCCTGCCGGTATGCCGCTGGATGTCTCAAAAGACGCCCGCTGCCCTAAAGCGTGAACGCCCGCGTCAGTGCGGCTGGTGCCGTTGAGGCTTATCTTCTCCCTGAGCAACGACGACAGCGCCTCTTCAAGATGTCCCTGGACCGTCGGTCTGTCCGGCTGCCGCTGCCAGCCATGGAATGACGAGCCGTCGTATTCTATTGTCAGCAAAATATTTTTTTTCATAATTCCGCTTTCATTATATAATACTTTGACATGGATTTACAGATATTGTTTAGATAATACCGATTATTTCTCCCGACAGTCTCTCACCTCTCACAGCAGGAAAGGCCATACCACGAAAATGTAAAACGAACCGCAGCCGCATATGTACGGGCCCAGGGGCCTTGTATCATCTTTTTTATATCTGCCCGAAGCCAGCCCCACAGCAGCGAAGATACCGCTGAGCATAGAGGCTCCTATAAGAGTCGCCACCGTCCCCGTCACTCCCAGAGCCAGACCCAGGGAAGCAAACAGCTTCACATCCCCGAACCCCATCACTTCCTTTTTGAATGCAGCCCCTCCCAGAACAGCCACCATCATCATGACTCCTCCTCCGATAAGCGCTCCCAGCAACGGCTGCCATACGGAACTGTGGTAAGGGATGAAGCCAAAAGCTGACAGAGCCAACATTATGACAAACTGGTCAGGTATCACCATATATTTGAGATCAGCCAATCCTATCATCATCATGGCCCAACATGCAAAAAGCCCCGCGGCCGCCATGCGTACGTCGAAAAACGACAGTCTGACCAGCAGGCACGCGAATCCGGCTGCATATATCCACCGCCAGGGAAATCCTTTGACTCTCTGTATGTGCGGATCCGTCAACTCCCGTGGCGGCTTCTCGCCATAATCGCACAGCCAGCGAGCCGGCATCCTATTGAATATATATACGATCGAAAAGCCTGCAACTGTGCCCACCACAACGCTTGCCACGATCTTTATGATGATTTCCACCATACGGTTTTCCCCCTTTATCTACTTTATTCTATCAATTTCTTTTTTTCACCACAATATTATTTTGGGTTTTTTGTCGTAATATGGAGAATGCCGTCGTACGTTTTATATAGTAAATTTACGATTTTCCTGTAAAATCACAGTAACGGCACTAGTAATCAACATTAAGGAGATAAATTATGATAAGCAACATGTTACCGCACGAAAAGGATATCGTCCTGATCGTTGACGATACGGCGGCAAACCACGAGGTAATACAGACATTCCTCAGCGATATAGGGGTTAAATGCGAAAACGCCTTTGACGGAATGGAAGCAGTCACCATGTGCGGCTCAGTAGAAAGTGACTACTACTCCCTTATATTGATGGATATCAATCTTCCATGTATGGACGGGCTGGCCACCACTCAAAGAATACGCCAGCTGGGCGTCACCTCGCCCATAATCGCCGTGACCGCCGCCAGCAGAGATGAAGAGAAAATAAAATCAGCGGAGACTGACGAGCTGTTTGACTTACTGCTTTTCAAACCTTTCAACGCCGCCGCGTTTTATACGACCATATCGCCCTACATAAAGTCAGCCATCCTCCACTCGCTCTCCCCCGATATCATATCGGCGGAAACATGCGGCTTTTCCAGCCTTGATCCGGAAATCTGCGACATACATACAGCGATAGACAACATGGGCAACAGTCCAAGGCTCTTCATGAAGCATTTCAACAATTTCAAAAATAATAACGCCGATTTGTCCCTGCGGCTTACAGCACTGATAGAAAAGCGGAAATTTTACGACGCCGCCATGCTGTGTCACTCCATAAAAGGGCTTTCGGGGATGTTGGGGCTCACCTCTCTGTACAGACATGTGGTAGAACTGGAGACCATACTGAAAGGCCATGCCTCCGAAGGCGACTGCACTCCCGCCGGACTTTCCGACATGTCGCGCATGCTGGCGCTCATAAGCGATGACGTGCGTCTCATATGTCAGGTACAATTGTAGAAATGCAATACAGAGAAAAACTCACGAGCACACGGTATAGACCGCCTATTCGCGAGTTTTAATGTTTTATTGGCATTTTACAGGAGCGGTACACCATGCCGCCCCTGCCTGTTCTCCACGTTCTGTCCGTTTATCTTCCAAAATCTATGGCTACATCTCCTGCGTCGGATACTATCTTGATGAGGTGTGCTCCGTTCCCCTGGCGTATTCTTCCGGAATCGCCATAGCTGTTGGCGCCTATGCGCAGATCTCCATAATCGACATTCACATCGAAAGAGTACATGTCTTCAGTCAGCGACGTCTGCATATCAACATCGCCATAATCCACCGCGATGTCCGTCTCCCCTGAAAACTCTCCTCTCATATCCACGTTCCCTGAATCAGCTCTGATGATAAGGCCCCCACTGACCACGGACGTTCCATCCACATCACCGTACCCCGCAGTGATCTCCATATTCCCGTATGATACCCTGTTCATATGGATATCTCCATAACCGGCGGATATGTCAGCAGTCTTCATCGAAATACCGTCCATATCGACATCTCCGTAACTTGTGTCTATATCGACGCTGTCCAGCTCTTCACCTTCCGGGACACAAACCGTCAGATATGGAGTTCTGTCTCCACTGCCCAGGTTTATCAACGTGGTGTCGTTTATCTCCCTGGCATCCACCATGAGAACGCCATCCTGTATCTCGAATACCGGTTGCTGCGACGTTTTGTCATAGGTCAGTGTTGTCTCGGATTTTTCACCGCTGATGAAATTCACATCCATATCGCCCGTAACTCTGACCGAATCGAAGCCCACGTTCTCCCCGGCCGTCTCGCCCAGGGAGACGCTGCTCATCTCCGCATCACCGACCTTTATCCAATCATATCTCTGATCCATATCGTTCATCCCGCGCATGCCACCTGTGAAATAACCGATGACAACCATCAGCAGTCCCAGGCAGCATACAGCTCCGCACACGATAAAAAAGCGTTTCAATCCGTTATGTCCGTTACGCATCTTTCTCGCCTCCTTCCTGCTCGTCTCTGTAACGCCACTTTTTCCGTTCGCCGGCCTCCAGCGCTTTCCTTATGCGCCGCCTTTCGTTCTGTCGCCTGGCTGTCTTCACTATCGCCGCTGTACCGGCTTTGACTCCCATAGCCAGCAGCGCACCCATGGCCACCATAAAGCTCAGCCCAACAAGGCCTATCCCCATCAGGAATGCGGCTGTCGAGATCGATACGGGAATAGCCAGGATCCCCACCACTATGCATGCTATGGCTCCCAGTACGCAACCGGCTATCCCGGCGAATACACCGATGACACAGCATATAAGCGCAACGAATATGGATATTGCCAACGCTCCCAATGCCACTGCTAACGGGATCGATACCGGTGCCGAGCATATCCCCAGCACCACATACCAGGCCGCCGACAACCCCTTTTTAACAGTAGGCTTCTCCTCTTCATCGAATAACCTCACAGCATATTCCGACTTTATCTGGCTCGCCACCTTCTTAGGGCTGCCCAGGCGTTCCAGCACATCCTGTTCCTTATCTGCTCCTGCCTCGTCAAAGTACTCCTCATAGTACTCGACGGCGGCTTCTATCTCCTCCTGAGGTAATCTGGAGATCTCCTCCTTCAACCTCGCTATGAATTCCCTCCTATTCATCTTCTCCTCCGTCCTTTCCTTCTGGATCCTTCCCTGTTTTCTCATCCAGGAACGTATCTATAGCATGTTTGTAATCGAGCCATTGAGTACGGTATTCCTCGAGCTTGCTCCTTCCTTCTTCCGTAATGGAATAATATCTCCTGTTCCTGCCCTGATACGGCATGTCATACGTCCTGCAAAGACCTTCCTTCTGCAATCTTCTCAGCACAGGATACAGGGTGGACTCCGAAACCACTATGGCACGCTTCATCGACTGCGTTATCTCATAGCCGTAAGTATCTCCTTCGACCAGGATAGCTAGAGCGCATGCATCCAACAGCCCCGATTCTATCTTAAAGCCCATATGTACCTCCTCTCTGTATCGCCTCCCGCGGGACACGGGTCATGATTTTTTATACAATATTGTTTTCTGTTTAATACTATATATCATATAATATTATTTGTCAACAACTTATTTTCGCACATTATAAAAAACTGCTCCGCCGGATCTCTATAAGATCCGGCGAAGCAGTCTGTATATCTCTGACAATCTCAGCAGTCCTGATCAGTCGCCTTCCTGTACGTCTTCATCAACTGTTTGTCAGTATGACACGTTCCACAGCCTCTGATACATCCTCACACCTGTCGCAGCAATGTTCCAGCTGATCATATAACAGCGTCCACGCCATTACGTCCACCGGATCCGCCTGCTTGTCCGCATAAAGCCTGTGCATGGCCTCAGTAAACAGCTGGTCTCCTTCTTCCTCCAGACGATTGATCTCAATGATGGACTCCTTGAGCTTTTTCGACTTTCGGAAATTAGGGAACTCCTCCATCATTATTTTCATCTCTCTGCAGCACTTGATGATTATTGCGGAAAACTCCAGCGCTTCCTCTCTGAGCTGTGTGATGTTGTACATATACATCCTCAACAACACGTCCTCCAGGCTGTCTGTCACATCGTCAATGACGTCAGCCAGCTCCAGTATATCTTCTCTGTCGATAGTCGTTATAAATTCTTTCAGCAGCTTCTGGAGCATCTCGTGCTTGGCGATATCCGCCGCATGCTCTATCTTATGCATTTCCTCGATATGATGCGACAGCTTCTCCGGTTCAAAATCCTGCAGATACTCATTGAGCATTTCCGCAGCGGCGCATGCGTATGAAACTCCATCCACCAGCATGCTGAAATAATCGTGATTTTTCTTCCTTCCCATATCTATCGTCCTCCATTAGAATATCCACATAAACAATTTTGCCATCAAAAATCCTATCAGCCCGCATCCGGGGAATGTAAGCACCCATGTCATACCCATATCTTTGACTATGCCCCAGTTGACACTGGATAACCTGCGCGCGGCGCCAACACCCATGATAGCCGTAGTCTTGGTATGAGTCGTCGAGACCGGGAGCCCGGTAAGCGAAGACAGGAGCAGGCATCCGGCCCCGGCAATATCTGCTGCGAACCCCTGATATTTTTCCAGCTTGACCATATCCATGCCGACCGACTTGATGATGCGGTATCCGCCGATAGATGTCCCCAATCCCATGACCAGGCTGCACAGCAGCATCAACCATATAGGTATCTCAAAGGTGGTCGTCCCACTCTGTCCATTGACCAGGAATACTCCCAACATGAAGACTCCCATGAACTTCTGACCATCCTGCGCCCCATGCATGAAAGCCATGGTGGCGCCTCCTACGACCTGAGCTCCGCCGAAGAAACGGGTCGTCCTGCGTCGATCCATCCCTCGACAGATAAACGTGATCATCTTGGAGCAGAACCATCCGAAAGCAAACCCCAGAATCGTGGACAGCACCAGACCGTAAATGACTTTTATCCATTCCGAACCGTTGATTCCGTCCAGTCCGCTGTGAAGAGCGATAGCCGCTCCTGATATACCTGCGATGAGAGCATGGCTCTCACTGGTGGGGATACCGAACCACCAGGCAGCAGTCGCCCAGGTGACGATAGCAAACAGTGCGGCGCACAGTGCGATCAACGCTTCCGTAGCATCCCCGCCAAAATCCACCATATTATAGATAGTAGCGGCGACACTGGCGTTTATCATCGTCATGACGAACACGCCAAAGAAGTTGAACACGGCAGCCATGACGATGGCCTTGCGGACGCCAATAGCCCGGGTCGACACGCATGTGGCAATGGCGTTAGGCGCGTCTGTCCATCCGTTGACAAGGATTACCGCCAATGTCAGCAGAACGGTTATCGCCAGAACAGGATTCGATATCATCTGATCGAAGAAAGTGAAAAATGAAATCGTCATATCGTGACCTCTTTTTACAAAATTTATACACGTACTTTACAATTGTAAATAAAACAGAAGCTCAGGTCACGTTTTTTTCAGCTAATTTTACATAAAATTTACATCAGCTTTACACGATCGGTGCAGCCGCCCTGGCGGAGCATATACGATGAAATGAAAAACAGTGGTCAGATATAAAAAAGACAGGGACTTATCCCTGTCTCGAAAGTATAGCTCGTTTCATCTCCTCCGCATCGATAATGGTGTTGGTCCTGCGCCTGAGAGCCGCGGCGCCTCTCATCCCCTTTACATACCATCCGATGTGTTTTCTGATCTCCCGTACGGCAACACGCTCGCCTTTGTTGGCCACCAGCAATTGGAAATGCTCCATAAGCATGGCTATCCGTTCCTCTTCTGTTGGAGGCGGCGGAGCCTCTCCCCATTCCCATATGGCCGCTGCTTCTCTGAATATCCACGGATAGCCTAAAGCGCCCCGCGCTATCATGACGCCATCGCATCCGGTCCTGTCCATCATATCGACGGCCGCCTGTCCGCTTGTAACATCTCCGTTGCCGATGACCGGTATGGAAACATATTTCTTCACCCTGGCGATCACATCCCAGTTGGCGCTTCCCTCGTAATACTGCTCCCGCGTCCTGCCATGGACTGTCACAGCGGCTGCTCCGGCAGCTTCCACCGCTTTGGCTGTCTCCACCGCCGTATCGCTCCCCCGTTCAAAACCCATCCTTATCTTGGCCGTCACCGGTTTGCCTGCATCCTTCACCATGGCAGCGACCACATCGTAGAGCAGATCCAGCCGCTTCAACAGAGCCGACCCTTCCCCGTTCTTCACTATCTTCGGTACAGGACATCCCACATTCAGGTCGATAATGACATTTCTCTCATCACGCAGTCCCCTGGCCGCGAAAGCCATGATCTCAGGATCACTGCCGAAGAGCTGGAATCCTACCGGTCCTTCATCTTCTCCTATGGACAGCAGATCCCTGCTCTTCCTGTCTCCGTACCAGAGGCCTTTAGCACTGACCATTTCCGTATAGACTAAAGAAGCCCCCTGCTGCGCGCATAGGCTTCTCATAGCTTTATCTGTTATTCCTGCCAGCGGCGCCAGAAAAAACGGTGTCTTCGGAGAAAAATCCCCTATCCTAAAAAGCGTCTTCACCGTATCCCTGTCCTTCCTTATCCGCTTTATAATCCGCTTTCCTGTTCTTGCGGTTCTTCTCGTATATCAGCTCCAGACCCTCCAGCGTGAGCATCTTGTCCACGTAATCTATACAGTCTATGCCTGAATCTATCATAGTGGCCAGTCCGCCTGTAGCGATGACTTTCACTTCTGCCGACTCGTCGCCGCTGTACTCCTGAAGCTCTTTCTTCATCTTCTTGACTATGTAATCCACCATTCCCATATGACCATATACGAGACCGGACTGCATACTGTTTATTGTATTTCTGCATATGACGCGCCCGGGTACTTCCAGTTCCACCTTGGGAAGCTTGGCCGTCTTCTCGAAAAGAGCCTCTGATGATATCTTGAGACCGGGAGCTATGGTACCTCCCAGATATTCGGCCTTTTCGGAAATAGCGCAGAAGGTCGTAGCTGTTCCGAAATCTATTATGATGAGGGGACCGCCGTATTTGGCATGAGCCGCCACAGCGTTGACTATCCTGTCAGAACCCACTTGCTTCGGATTATCGTATTTCACTACGATGCCGGTCTTGATGCCGGCGCCTATGACGATAGCCTTTCTATTGAAATATTTGAGAGAAAGATGCTGCAATGTGTAAAGCACAGACGGAACGACTGTTGAGATTATCACATCCCTGACATCTTTCATGTTCAGGCCCTCATACTTGAAAAGCGCTCCGATTATCATTCCGTATTCATCGGCGCTCTTGTTGTTGTCCGTTTCAAGTCTCCAGTTGGTTATCATCTTGCCATCTTTAAATACTCCCAATACTATATTGGTATTTCCAACATCGAATGCCAGCAGCATGGTGTTCTCCTTTGCTCTGTTATATATTTTGCGTCGCATAAATAGAGACGGGTTTTGACCGCCTCTATTGTATCATAAATCAGTTCCCGGACAAACATTTTTATTTTACAGTTATCAGGACATCTCCGGCGTTTACGGCTGCTCCCTTGACAACCGCTACTGATGCTACGGTTCCCGACATGGTGGCCGTGATCTCATTTTCCATCTTCATGGCCTCAAGGATGACTACCACGTCGCCGCTGCTGACCTGCTGGCCCTCCGTCACCTTCACATCCAGCACAGTACCCGGCATAGGGGCCGAAACCGCGCTCTCGCCATCGCCGACTTGTATCTTCGTTGCCGTCGCGGCAGCAGCCTCAGACGCGCCGGCTGTTCCGGCAGCCGGCTCAGAGACTGCCGCAGGAGCAGTGGCAGGAGCTGTCTGCGGCGAGGCTGCTGCCTGTGAAACAGCTTCTGCCTGCGCGCCGCGCACTTCTTCCACCTCCACCTGATAGGTCTTCCCGTTTACTGTTATATTATACTTCTTCATATGTCCCGCTTCCTCCCGATATCATGATAACAACTAAAATTTCCTGCTTTCTATCTGCTCTGCCTTTGCCGTAGCTGACCAAGGTGTATTTCCACCTGCAAGCCGCTTTATCTTTCTGACTACAAGTCTTCCTGCGTCACCTCCGCCATATGCCGCCACAGCCGCAGATATCACAGCGATCAGCTCTTCATCGTCCAGCTGATCTTCGTCGGCCACGTTCTTCTCTTCCGTCGCCGTTTCTTCCGCGATCCCCATATCCGGGATATCCTCTCTTTCGCAGACATTCACAGGATCTGTATTATCCGGCGCTTCGTCTGGCGCCTCATCCAGCTCTCCGTCATATACCTCGTTGTCATATCCCGCTGCCCGGCGCCTTCTGGCCGACTTCGCGATATTCTCGCCTGCCAGCATGATGAGCCATATTATGGCTATCACGCAGACAGCTATGCCCAGTCCTGTGAGCAGTGACAGAAGCAGAGACGATCCCGACAGCTTTTCAATAAAACCCATCGTACCACCTCCTAAAGCGGTATATTGCCGTGTTTCTTCGACGGCAGCGACTCCCGCTTGGTGCTCAGCATATCGAAAGCGCTGATTATCCTCTGTCTCGTCGTAGCAGGCTCTATCACGTCATCGACATATCCCAATCCTGCCGCGATGTACGGATTATTGAATTTTTCCTCGTACTCCGCTATTTTCTCAGCTTTAAGCGCTTCCGGATCCTCAGCTTCCCTGATCTCCTTCTTGACCGACGAAATAATATTCACCGCACCGGAGGCTCCCATTACCGCAATCTGCGCCGTAGGCCAGGCCAACACCAGATCTGCCCCCAGTTCCTTGTTGCACATCCCTATGTAAGCTCCGCCATAGGCCTTCCTCAGGATGACCGTCACCTTCGGCACCGTCGCTTCACAATAAGCGTACAGCATCTTCGCTCCGTGGCGTATTATCCCTCCGTACTCCTGCCCTGTCCCCGGCAGGAACCCCGGCACGTCTTCTATAGTCAGCAATGGTATGTTGAAGGCATCACATCGTCTGATGAATCTGGCCGCCTTGTCGGAAGCGTCTATATCCAGGCATCCGGCTCCGAAATTCGGCTGATTGGCTATCACCCCTACCGTCGCACCGTCCAGCCTGATGAAGCAGGTTATTATATTCTTCGCGTAATGCGGCATCACATCATATATCCTGCCGTCATCGGCCAGCTTCACTATCACGTCATACATATTGTAAGCCTTGTTCGGATTGTCCGGTATGATATCATTCAATTCCGGTATCAGCCTGTTGATACCATCCGCGCAATCGTACACCGGCGGATTTTCCATATTATTGGACGGCATATAGCTGAGAAGCTCTCTGACCATCAACAGCGTCTCCTCATCGTCCTTCCCCACGAAGTGTGCCACTCCGCTGACAGTGTTATGAGTCATGGCACCGCCCAGTTGTTCAGCCGTCACTGATTCTCCTGTTACGGTCTTGATGACCTCCGGTCCGGTGATGAACATCTGACTCGTCTTATCCACCATAAACACGAAATCCGTTATGGCAGGCGAGTACACTGCCCCTCCCGCGCACGGCCCCATGATCACCGAGATCTGTGGTATCACGCCCGACGATATGGTATTGTTTCTGAATATCTTTCCGAAACCTGAGAGGGCTGCCACCCCTTCCTCTACTCTCGCTCCGCCGGAATCCTGAAGACCTACTACAGGAGCCCCCATCTTCAGAGCCATCTCCTGCACCTTGACGATCTTCTCGGCATGGTACTCTCCCAGGGAACCTCCACTGACAGTAAAATCCTGAGCAAAGGCAAATACCAGTCTTCCATCCACCTGCCCGTATCCCGTGACCACGCCGTCTCCCGGCAGTTCCTTCTTATCCATTCCGAAATTGCTGCATCTGTGTTTCACGAAGGTATCCATCTCAACGAAGCTGTCTTCGTCGAAAAGGATGGCAAGTCTCTCTCTGGCAGTCAGTTTTCCCTTGTCGTGCTGTGCCTTTATCCTCTTTTCTCCTCCGCCCTGCGCGAGCTTTTCCTTCATCTCACGGAGCTGATCCAGCTTATTCATCTATGTTTTCCTCCTTAAAATCCCCACTCTGATACTCGTCCCGCTAAAACGTGACAGAGAAACAAGCGCCTTCCGGGTGCTTTCCCACATCCCTCAGGCGCGTCGTATCTTTGTTGAATCCTAACCTCTGAACTTCTTGTGGAGAGGATATTTATCGGTAAGCTCCTTGACGATGGCCCTGGCCTCAGCCATGGCAGCTTTGTCTTCAGGGTTGTCGATGACCAGCGCGATGGCCTCTACCGTCTTCGCCACATCGTCTTCCTTGAATCCTCTCGTAGTCATGGCAGGCGTGCCCAGCCTGAGTCCACTGGTCACGAACGGGCTCTGCGGATCATTAGGTATAGCGTTCTTATTAGTCGTTATATTGGCCTCATCCAGCAGGTTCTCCGCCAGCTTGCCTGTTATGTTCTTGTTGACCAGCTTGACCAGCACCAGATGATTGTCTGTGCCTCCCGACACCAGATCGAATCCCTTATCCTCCAGAGCCCTGGCCAGCGCCTGCGCGTTGGCGATGACCTGCTTCTGGTATTCCTTGAATTCAGGCTCCATAGCCTCCTTGAAGCACACAGCCTTGGCTGCGATTATGTGCATCAGAGGGCCGCCCTGAGTTCCGGGGAATATGGCCTTGTCTATGGCCTTGGCATATTTCTCTTTGCAAAGGATGAGACCGCCCCTCGGGCCTCTAAGTGTCTTGTGAGTCGTACTGGTCACTATATCGGCGTATTCCATTGGATTAGGATGAAGACCTGCTGCCACCAGTCCGGCGATATGAGCCATATCCACCATCAGGATCGCGCCCACCTCATCGGCTATCTCCCGGAATTTATCTGCATATATGGTCCTGGGATAAGCTGATGCTCCTGCTACGATGAGCTTCGGCTTATGCTTGAGCGCCAGCTCTCTTACATTATCGAAATCTATCATCTCCGTCTCCGGGTCCAGCCCGTAAGACACGAAATTATACAGCTTTCCTGAGATGTTTACCGGAGAACCGTGGGAAAGATGGCCTCCATTGGACAGATCCATGCCCATGACAGTATCTCCCGGTTCCAGCACAGCCTGGTATACAGCTGTATTGGCATTGGCTCCACAGTGAGGCTGTACGTTGGCATGGTCAGCGCCGAATATCTTTTTGGCTCTTTCGATGGCCATCGTCTCCACCTCATCAACGAATTCACAGCCTCCGTAATATCTCTTCCCGGGATATCCTTCAGCGTATTTATTGGTCAGAGCGCTTCCCGCAGCCTCCATGATCTCGTAGTTGACAAAATTCTCCGACGCGATCATCTCGATCTTCGTTTCCTGCCTGTTTATCTCCCTCTTTATCGCTGCCGTTATTTCCGGATCCGCTTTCTCAAGATAATTAAAATACATTTCCCTCTCCTATTCTTCCTTGATTTCTGTGTTTCGTGTATGTCAAAGGTCTGAAGCTCTTCAGCTCACGACCCTTTCCAGCCGCTTCAGCGCCAGAGCCATGGTAAGCCCCGGAATGACTCTGTTGCCGGTTATCTCCACTCCCAGCATTTCATTTATCTTCTTCAGCCTGTACTGCACCGTATTGGTATGTATCCCCATGAACTCAGCTGTTTTCCCACTGTTCATCCCGGCATCCAGTACGAATGTCTCCAGCGTTTCCAACAGCTGCCGGCCTTTATTCTCTCCCGCCTCTTTGAACGGCTCAAGGAGTTCCATATAGTTCTTTTTGACGAAACCTCCCTGTATCTGTATGTTTATACAATTGCTGACGAGAGTCAGCTCATATTTAGTGAGAACTCTCTTGTACGGAAACACGCTCTGTACGAAGGACCAGCTTTCGCTTATAAGTCTGTATGCGTCTCCCGCCCCTTCGATGCCATTGAGTCCTGTCACATGGAATATCCTGGCCTTCTTATTTCCCTTGAGCTTGTTGAAAAGCTGTACGCAGCTGTTTTTCAGCGTAGGGTTCACCTTTTCGTCTTCAAAGGTCAGGATCATGCCATACGTCTCATCTCCTTCGGTCACCTTCATGACGTTCAGGTCCTCTTCCTTCTCAAACTCGGCGAATATGTGGTTCTCTACTTCCGTGCTTATCCCTTTTGAAAAGAACACGCTCAGTATATCGTCGCCGCTTATCTTGGCCTCGTCCTTGAGTGTATACGCCAGACTCTTATTGCCCCTTATCAGTGCCTTTATGAACTCGGCCTTGGCGTCCCTCTCCGGCGTATATTTCCACATTCCCATGGCCAGCTCTATTATCTCAGCCAGTTTGGTTATCTCTCCCGCCGTATATGAGTCTTCATTGTCCACGATGAACATGTAGTATTTCTCACTGTTTATGGTCACCGGACCCCAGTAGGTCAATACGCCATTGACATCTATCATTGTATAGGCCTTGGAGTTGCTTTCCACGTTCCGTTCCTTGCCCAGCTTTATGGCGTCGGATATGGTGGCCTTGTGTCTTGTCTCTACCGTCAGTATGGGATTGAAATCCTCACTGAGTATTATCAGCTGGAAATCATTGTTTATGGCGGCCTCTCTGACTGCCGACTGAAAATTGCTGTGTTTCTCGAAGTTCAACAGATGGAATACCGTGTTGCTTATAAGGCTGTTACGGAAATTATCGCCATATAATACTTTATCCATGACTTCCGTTATAGCCCTCATGTATCCTGTCCCCTCTGGCATGAGGATAAGGGGCAGCATCTCACGATCCGCTGTATCCACCACTTTTTCATCCAGCTTTTTCACGACCTTCCCTACGTGATACACAGCCAGTGCCGCGCATCCCCGGGCAGCGATGTCATGTATCAGCTCGCACTGTTTCTTCACATCATCTCTGATACCCAGGAATCCCGTAAGGAGTATCTCAGTCTTCTCCGTGCCATCCAGCTCAAGATCCTCGGTATTACACGCATCCAGTACTGAGATAGTCTTCACATCATTGGAAAGATTCAGTTTTCCCGCGATCACTTCGGCGCCTTTGAAGGCGTCCAGCTCAAGGCAGTCCGCAACCGTGACTCTCATTATCCTTCCCTCTTTTCTTCATCAGCGCGTTCTTCTTCGCCTGCTTCCGCACCGGTATCCTCTGTCCCGCCATCCCCGGCATCATCGTCTTCGGCATTGAGGTAGTCCGTATCGTATACCGCCAGCTCCTCTTCGCTAGGCATGTCATCGTCTTCATAGCTGTCGTCGTAGATATCATCGTCTTCGACAGACTTTCCCTCCATGTCCTCGTCTTCAGGCGACAGCTTATCGTCCTTCGACAATTTAGCGTCCAGCGGTTCGGCAGTCTTATCCTTGTCGTTGTATATCATGATAGCAGGGCCGCCTTTATCGGTCTTTGCCTGCTCCTGCATCTCTTTTGCTGCTTCTTCCAGCCTTCTGCGCTCCCTCTCAGCTTCCCGCTTTCTCATCCTTGCAGACTGCTCGGCTTCTTTTCTGTCCAGCTCACGCCGCTTCTCCATCTCCTTCTTCAGCTCTTCAGCCAGTTCCTTAGGAGTCAGTACGCCATCGTAAAGCTTGACAAACTGATCGTGATCGAGAGTCTCGACTTCAAGCAGTCCTTCCGCCACAGCCGTCAGCTGCTCCATATGCTCCTTCAGTATAGCTCTGGCCGCGTCGTAAGCTTCCTCTATGATGGACTTCACTTCCTCGTCTATCTCCGAAGCCGTCTCCTCCGAGTAGTTCTGTCTGGTGGAAAAATCCTTGCCCAGGAACACCTCGTCTGACGAGCTGTAATTTACAGGTCCCAGCTTCTCGCTGAATCCGTACTTGGTGACCATCTCCTTGGCGATATCGGTAGCTCTCTGTATATCATTGCTTGCTCCCGTACTGATATCGTCCAGGGTCAGCATCTCGGCCACACGGCCTCCCAGCAGATGTATTATCTGCTCCCGCATGGTCTCCTTGGTTCCGTAGTATTTATCCTCCTTAGGCAGTATCATCGTGAATCCGCCGGCCCTTCCTCTAGGGATTATGGTTATCTGATGAACAGGATCCGTCTTAGGCAGTACATGAGCCACCACGGCATGTCCTGCTTCGTGATACGCCGTCAGCTTTCGCTCTTCCTCGCTTATGACTCTGCTCTTCTTTTCCGGTCCGGCTATGACCTTGGTTATGGCTTCCTCTATCTCTTCCATCCTGATCTTCATGCCGTTTCTTCTGGCTGCCAGCAGAGCCGCCTCGTTGAGCATGTTCTCGATGTCCGCAGGCGAGAATCCCGGAGTCCTCCTTGCCAGCACCTTCGGGTCCACGCTCTTGTCGAGAGGCTTATTCCTGGAATGTATCCTGAAGATCTCCTCTCTTCCCACGATATCAGGTATACCTATCACTATCTGTCTGTCGAAACGTCCCGGTCTCAGCAACGCCGGATCCAGCACGTCAGGCCTGTTGGTGGCCGCCAGGATTATTATCCCCGCGTTATCAGCGAATCCGTCCATTTCCACCAGCAGCTGGTTAAGGGTCTGTTCTCTCTCGTCGTGACCGCCGCCCAGGCCGGCTCCTCTCTTTCGCCCCACCGCGTCTATTTCGTCTATGAACACGATACACGGCGCATTTTTCTTCGCCTGTTCGAACAAATCCCTGACTCTGGACGCACCAACACCGACAAACATTTCCACGAAATCGGAACCGCTTATGGTGAAAAACGGCACGCCGGCTTCTCCCGCCGTCGCTCTGGAGATATACGTCTTACCTGTTCCCGGAGGGCCCACCAGCAGTATGCCCTTAGGTATCCTGGCTCCCAGGCTGTTATACTTGGCCGGATGGCGCAGGAAATCGACGATCTCCTCCAGTTCTTCCTTTTCCTCCTTGAGGCCGGCTACGTCCTTGAAGGTTATCTTCTTGAGGTCGCTGTCCTTCTGCAGCTTGGCTCTGCTCTTTCCAAAGGACATGGCTTTGCCGCCTCCGCCGCTCTGGTTCATTATCAATATGAAGAACACCACCATGATGCCTATCATTATCAATGTCGGCAGCAGGCTTATCCAGATGGATTCCTGATGAGGTTCATCGCTTTCCAGGTTCAGTTCTCCTTCATTCACCTGAGGCATGATATACTGCTCATATATGAAACTGAGGTCGACTGAGCTGTTGACATAGGCGTAGACCGTCTCTCCTGATTTCAGCTCAGCTGTCAGCTTGGTCTCGGTCACGTTGATGGTCCTGACTTCGTTTTCCTGCAGGTACTCTATCATCTTGGAGGTCCTTATCTCCTCCTGTTCTTCATCCGTACCGCTGTTATAGAACCATACCATCGCTAACACAAGTCCGAATATGACTACATAGATTCCGATGTTTTTAGCTTTTTTCAAGTTCTCGTTCCTCCCGGTATTGTTTCATCTATCTTTTTTGTGAATATATACAAATTTATCATGTAATTTTATCATGTAAACCATCCGCCTTCAATAAGAAGCACGCTCTTTTTTATGTAAATTCACACAAATTTCAATTTATCAGGTGCTTTTGGAAAATATGACCTGCCCTCTGGCCACTTCCAGCCTGTACCCTCGCGGGAACTCCACTACCTTGGGAGCCTGTTTCTTTCCGATGATGGCATCTGCCGCCTTGAGCCGTTCCTCGGAGATATCGCTGTCCAGCCCGATCTCTCCGAAAGCCTTCATGACCAGCCTGTGCCTTATGGCCCCATGGGCCTGACTGAGTTTTTCTCTGTCCATCACGATGGCATCCCGGTATCCCGGCTTTTCCCCAGTCTTCCGCTCCGCCATATCAGTGTAAGCTCTTTCTACAGCCTGCCATATATACTCCTTGTCTTCGGCAGCTATACGCCCCAGACGCAGCAGAACCCCCTGTATGTTCTCATTGTAGTTTTCCTCCAGGAATGGCAGCAGTTCCAGCCGTATCCTGTTCCTGGCGTAGACAGCTTCATTGTTGGTATGATCCGTTACCGGCTCCAACCCGTGATCGGCGCAATAACGCTCTATGGACTTCCTGTCTACATCCAGCAACGGTCTTATGACGTCGAAGCCTCTTTCATCCCGTTTGTAGGCTATACCTGCCAGTCCGTCCGTCCCTGTCCCCCGCAGCAGCCTGAACAGGATAGTCTCCGCCTGATCGCCTGCGTTATGAGCCACTGCTATTTTAACCGATCTGCGGGCCGCCCATTCATCTTCTCCCTGAGCCATCAGCTGACTGACGATATCCTCGGCCGTCTCGTGGAAAGCGTCGTATCTGGCTATCCGCCCGGCTTCTTCTCCGGTCACTGAAAGCTCCCGCGCCATAGCGGCGCAATCTACCGTGAAGGTCCTGCACTCCACGCCCATGCGATCACACAGTTCCTCTGTATATCGCTGATCCCGTTCCGCTTCACCTGGCCTGAATTTATGGTTGAGATGGACCGGATGGATCGTTATCTCCATCTGCGCCCGCAGGCTCATCAACACATGAAAAAGGCATACCGAGTCGGGACCGCCTGACAGTCCCAGTACGATATGCTGATTTTTCTCTATTAGATCATGTTCTCTTATGGTTTTTCCCACTTGCTGGATCAACATCTTATCGCTTTAACCGCAGCCTTTTCGACAGCGCTCCGTTTCTGAAATATACATTTATATTGTATCACGGATGAAAGCCGCAGGCTACAACATTTACGCTATTTATGCCATTACCGGCCTGTCCATGCGCCGTCTTTCTCACGAAAGTCTGGCCACCAGCACCGTCAGGTCATCCCGCTCCTTTCCGATGTAACTGTCAGCCGCCCGATTCAGTATCAAATCGCTCATGGTCCGTGTATCTGTCGAACGGACCCCGGCAGCCGTTTCCTTGAGCATGCTGAGGAACACGTCGCTCCTGCCGCCGCCTCCTGCAACGCCTCCGTCGCTTACTCCGTCTGACATCATTATTATCCAATCGTCCTTTTTCAACACGGTCTCCACGTACCTGACCTTAAGTCCATTGACGATCCCCAGAGGGACTGCCGACAGCTTCACTTCTTCCACCTTGTCCTTGCGCCGGATCAGCGTCGGAGCAGCTCCTATCTTGTAAAACTTGGTTTTCCCTGTACATTTATCCACTATAGCCAGGTCTACAGTGGCATAGGAATCCTCATCCTCCTTCATCAGCATCACGGCGTTGACCATCTTTAGAGTCAGGTCTGTCGTCACACCGGATCTCAGCAACGAAATTATAGTCTTGGTAACCATCAGGCTTTCTGCCGCCGCTTTCTTTCCCTTTCCCATCCCGTCGCTGACTATCATAGCCACTTTCCCATCACCGATATCCTGCCATCCACAGCAATCTCCATTTATGTCTCCCGCCGCCGCACACTGCGCCACCGATATGTCCACCTCAAATTTTTCATGGCTTCTTGAGCCGGCGAGCCTTGCGCTTCCGCTTATCCTGCGCCTGATATCCTCCATTATCTGCCTCGTCACATCGAATTGTCCTGCTACCACTGACCGGCTGTCCAGATATGTGGAATACAGCTCCGACAGATCTTCCATATCCTCGGCCCGCGCCTTCAGCAGTTTGGCAGCCTTCGTCCCGGCTTCTGCCTTTTCCGGCTTTTCCTTCCCGGCATATGTCGCTATGAACTTTTCCAGCTTTCCGCCAAATTTCCAATTCACAGCCAGAAACGACGCCCCTGATAAAAGCAGACAGTAGTTATCAGCTCCCAGCACCACTCCGCTCTCGGCCATGCCCAGAGCCCAGCAAGTGAATATCAGCACGGCTGCCGGAACGAACCCGCCCTTCTTTCCCGCCAGAGCCGCGGTCGCGACACCTATGACGGCCGTAGCCATTAATCCCCACTGTCCCTGGCCCGTCACTCCTGTCCAGATGCCTCCTATCGCCACCGTCAGAAAGGCTGTACCCGGATCCAGGTAGGCCAGCGCTGCCATAGCCAGGAACAACACCACAGGCCAGGACAAAAACGACAGACCCAGACCGTTGAGCAGCAGAAGACTCACGGATACCAACGAGGCGGCACGCAGTTCTCCGGCGGTGTAAACGGCAGTGCGGGATGAAGCGCGGAATGCCTGTCCTCGTCTTCCGGCCGTCCTCCCAGAACGCACGCTGACTCCGCCTTTTTCCTCCCACAGCGTATCGAACACGAAGACGAAGACGAATATCAGCAATCCGTACAACAGCAGCTCTTTCACGCTCATCTCATAAACCGCCGCCGTCACCAATCTGCTGACGCTCGTACAGATTATCCCCGCGCTGGCCGAGATGGCTGCCGTCTGCCACGTTTCCAGCTTTATCCTGCCCGATACCGCAAAGAGGATCCCACACAGGATGACGGCTGCCAGGTCTCCCCATGGCTCGTATCCTCTCCGAAAATAAGGCAGGATGCCAGCGGCAGCCGGTATCACCAACCATATATCCAGCCGTTTTCTCCTCACCATGTATGCCACGAAGGCTACGGCTGCCGGAAAGTATCCGTCGAGGAAAACCCCGCGACTTATGAGCCACGCGAAAATCATCAGCGCTGCCACCCGGACAGCCTTTATCTTCGACAAATTAAATGCGCTTGCTTTGGTGGTGTGTTCCATCATAATAAAAATCTCCATTCCCAATACAAGCGCATTATACAGCCTGTCCGCCATCGAAATTTGTCAAAACCTCTGCGAACATGATATTTATTTATTTTTATGGCGCGGCAGATCCCGGGCGCCTGCCGCTTTGCCGTCAGTCTCGTATCCCGTAGAACCTCATGGCGTTGGCTTTGGTGGCAGCAGCCACTTTTTCCAAGCTGATACCCTTTATCTCAGCCACTTTGGCCGCGGTGTATTCCACCATGGACGGATCATTCTTCTTCCCGCGGAACGGTTCCGGTGTCAGATATGGCGAATCGGTCTCCACCAGCAGGAAATCCAGCGGGATCTCGTCGACCACCGCTACTGTCTTCCTGTTGTTCTTATACGTGACCGGCCCAGCGATGGAAAGTGTCGCTCCCAGCTTCACATACTGTTTCCCCAGCTCCGCACTCCCGGAGAAGCAGTGGAGAAGCACCCTGGCATCATCGCACCATCCGTCTTGGCTATCCTTGCTCCCGGCTTTGTCGGCCGTCTTGCTTCCGGCCTTTCCTACGTACCCTGTGGTGTCCGGTCTTCCGGGGAACCAGCTTTTTCTCTCCTCCGAAAAAGCCCCTTCCTCCTTCAATATGTCCATCACTTCCTGATCAGCTTCTCTGGAATGTATAACTATTGGCATCTTCAACTGGTTTGCCAGCTGTATCTGCTTTCTGAACCATTCCCTCTGCACGTCTCTCGGCGAATTATCGTAATGAAAGTCCAGTCCGATCTCTCCGATAGCCATCACCTTATCCTTTTTAGCCAGCCCTCTTATCATAGCCAGCTGCATATCGTCCATATCCTTCGTATCATGAGGATGACAACCTACGGCCGCATAGCACCACGGGTACTTTGCCGCGTGGTCTACTGCCATCTTAGAGCTTTCCAAATCGAAACCTATATCCATGACGCAGTCCAGCATTCCATCTGCGATGGCTGCTTCAACTGCCTTTATCATGACCGTCCTGGCTTGGTCGGACATCTCGTTGTTCAAATGGGCATGTGAATCAAATAGCATCGCTTCCACCTCTTTTCGTTGATTTCCTAAATTATATCATACCTCCAGGCTGGCGGCTATCCTGGAAACCGCACCTACATCCATGGCTCCTTCATAATCCATATCGCCCCTCCTTTTACATTATTTTACATTAAACGGGGCAATATGTCAATTTTTTCCTTTAGCTTTTGAATTTTTCTGCTCTCTTTCTCCATTTCCCGTATAGCCCGACTCCGCCATTTCGATGATTTTTCCCTTATTTTTATACAGATTTCATGTACCAACGGTACAAAACAGTATAAAAACAACGGGTTTTCGCGGAATTCTTTATACGGCAAAACTTCAAATCTTTCCAATTAAGTATAGGCCGCTGCCCTGCGCGCCGGATAAAACATGTGTCCCGATGTGTCCCACCGTCAACCTACGAAAAAAGCGCCGCACGAGGCAGCGCTCAGTATCATCATATCACGTATCACGTCACAGGATTGCCGTCTTCGGCTGTAGTGGTGACGAATTCGATTCGCTCCTTGCCGTCGACAACGTTATCGGCAAAGAGTATCATTCCCTTCGACTCCAGGCCGCGCAGCTTGCGAGGCTTCAGATTGGCCACTACGACAACTTTCTTGCCGACGCACTCTTCCGGCTTGAAGTAGGCCGCGACTCCGGAGATTATCTGACGGGTCTCCGTGCCCATCTTTACCTGGAACACCAGCAGCTTGTCAGCTTTCGGGTGTTTTTCGGCAGAGATGATTGTCCCTACCCGAAAATCCATCTTATCAAAGTCGTCGTATTCTATCTCAGGCTTGAGCTCCAGCGGGATATTGGCTTCCTCACCGCCGCCCTGCATGGCTTCCAGCTCTTCCAGCTCCTTATCGATATCCAGCCTAGGGAAGATAGGATCGCCCTTCTTCACCTGTTCATCCTGCATCATTTCAAAGGTGTAGGCATCCTCCCATTCCACGTCTGCATACCACAGACCCATTTGTTTTCTTATCTTATCGGATGTGGTGTGCATGAATGGATGTATCAGTACCGATATTATCCTTATGGTCTCTGCCAGATTGTGGAGCACGTTATCCAGCCTAGGCTTCTGTGCTTCATCCTTGGCCAGGACCCACGGCATAGTCTCATCTATATACTTGTTGGCGCGACGCACGACTACCCAGATGCTCTCAAGCGCCATATTGAAAGCGAACTTATCCATCTCCGCTTCCACCTTATCGGCAGCTCCGACAGCCACAGCCTTCAGGTCTTCATCTACAGCGTCCACAGCATCTGTCAGGTCAGGAACGATGCCGCCGTTGTACTTTTCTATCATGGAGACCGTCCTGGAAACCAGGTTCCCCAGGTCGTTGGCCAGATCGTAATTCATCCTCTTGAGCATCACTTCATTTGTAAAGACTCCATCCTGTCCGAAGGTGTACTCCCTCAGCAGGAAATACTTGAGGGCATCTATGCCGTACCTGTCTATCAGCTTCACAGGGTCCACCACGTTGCCTTTGGACTTGGACATCTTGCCGCCTTCCAGCAGCAGCCAGCCGTGACCCAGCACCTGCTTAGGCAGCGGCAGGCCCGCGCTCATCAGCATTGCCGGCCATATTATGGTATGGAACCTTACGATCTCCTTACCTACCAGATGAACGTCCACAGGCCAGTACTTCTCGTAAAGCTCCGGTTCATCGGGCCACCCGAGGGCAGTGATATAGTTGGAAAGAGCGTCCAGCCATACATACATCACGTGTTTCTCGTTGATCGGGACAGGGATACCCCAGTCGAAGGTGGATCTGGAAATGCACAGATCCTCCAGCCCCTGCTTTATGAAGGAAATCATCTCGTTTCTCCTGGTGTCAGGCTTCAGGAAATCCGGGTTGTTTTCCAATAAGTCCAGCAGCTGGTCCTGATATTTTGACAATTTAAAGAAATAGGCTTCTTCCTTGGCCTTCTGTACCGGTCTTCCGCAGTCAGGACACTTGCCATCCACCAGCTGGCTCTCCGTCCAGAAGGACTCGCAAGGCGTACAATAAAGGCCTTCGTATTCACCCTTATAGATATCGCCATTCTCATAGATCTTCATGAAAAGCTGCTGCACGCGCTTGACATGTCTTGGTTCTGTCGTTCTGATAAAATCATCGTAAGAAATCTCCATGGTCTTCCACAGATCCTTGATCCCGGCCACAACCTTGTCCACATACTCCTGAGGCTTCATACCTTCCTTTTCTGCTATGGCCTGTATCTTCTGCCCATGCTCGTCAGTTCCCGTGAGGAACCTGACATCATAGCCGGAAAGTCTCTTGAACCTGGCCATGGCATCCGCCATCACAGTACAATAAGTGTGCCCTATATGAAGATTGGAACTTGGGTAATAAATAGGGGTGGTAATGTAATATGTGCCTTTATCTTTCGCCATTTTCTTCTATCATTCCTTTCATCTTATCTCGGAAGCTTCACTTCCGTATATCTTATTATGAGGTCTACTATATCCTCTATCTCAACATATCCACTGTCCATGGAAAGATGGTAATTGACAGGTTCGCCCCACTTCTGCCCCGTATGATAGGCATAGTAGTTAGCTCTCGTCTTGTCAGTATCCTTCATCATCTTCTTCACCATGTCAGCAGGTACGCCGTATTCCTGGACGGCTCGCTTTATCTTGTCAGCTTCTTCCGCATATATGAATACATTGGTAGCCTCAGGCATACCTCTCAGTATGTAGTCAGCGCATCTTCCCACGATAACGCAAGAACCTTCCTCGGCGATCTTCTTGATAGTGTCGAACTGAGCAAGGAAGAAGCGCTCATTCAGGGAAAGGCTCTCAGGTCCGGCCTCGGCTGTCCCGAGAGCGGAGATCAGGCTGTAGAGAAAGCTGTTCTTCGCTTTCTTTTCCGCGTCCTCCATCATCTCCCTGCAAAATCCCGATTCTTCCGCGATCCTGTCCAGCAGCTCCTTGTCATAGTAAGGAACATCTAATTTTTCCGCAAGACGCTTTCCTATCAGTCTTCCGCCGCTTCCGAACTCACGGCTTATGGTTATTATTCTCTTGTCGCTCATACAGCTACCTCCCTCAGGTCACTATGGGCAGCAGCACTTCGCAAGTCTGCCGCAGCATGCTCCGACAGCGTCCCGCGTCGGCGAGGCTGTCTTTGATTAATTGTGTTCATTATATCACAATTTATATACGTTTGTAACAGAATTCATGTTTTTCAAGCATCTGCCGTCTATTCCCATTTCACAAACCTCTAACGAAACTTTTACTCGTCCATGGTATAAGCCGGTCATTGCCCTCTCTTATAATTATTAATGAAATCAGAAAACAATGCTGAGCCTGCCCCCTATGGGGCGGCCGGCTTCACATAGATGAGACGTTTTTGATTCAACACGAGGAGAGGAGATATGAAGAAGATACTGAGCGCTGTCATCGCCATGCTCATAATGATAGGAACGGCTATGCCGGTCCTTGCGGCCGAGGACAGCGGGGAAAATGGAGGATCCGCCGAAAGTAACGGGTCCGGATCCGTGATAATAAATCAGGTCTACGGCGGATCAAACGATGGTGCCGCCAGCCACAGCTTCATCGAGCTTTACAACAAGAGCGACGAAGCTGTAGACATGAAGGGCTGGACCATCCAATACAGATCCAGCGCAGATGGAAACCATGACGATAAATGGTATTCCCTGGAGCTCACCGGCTCCATAGAGGCAGGCGGATATTATCTGGTGCGATGCGGTGCTGTCGACACGCCTGGATCTGCCGATTACCAGGTCCCTGCCGGTGACCAGGAATGGGATATCCAGCTCCATAACAAAGGGCTGTCGGTGGTTCTGATGAGCGATGACACTTCCCTTGACGATAGCTTCACAGGCGATGTTATGGCACAGGATTTTGTAAAACCTGCCAGCTACGTGGATCTGGCGGCAGTGCAGGGCAACGACGGTGAAAAAACGCAGACTCCTCCCGCCTGGGAAGGCAGCTACTCAGCTCTGCAGTCCAAGAAAAAGGCTGTCCGCAGAGTGGATTTCGCCGATACTGATAACAATGAAACGGACTTCAAAGCCATCGACTACAGCGAGGCCGTATCGGCAGATATGGGACCTCACTCCGGCTCCGGCACTTCAGGTGAAGGAGAAGGCGGCGAAGGAGGCCAGGATCCCGAAGCACCGGCCTATACTCCAGCAGAAACATCCAGCACCAAGTATACCGGATTTTTCAACGACACTGCGTCGCTGAAGCTGGAACTGACAGCCAGATATAATTCGGGAGCCTCCAGTGCTGACGGTGGATCTGCCGAGATTTCAGCCTACAACAGCTATAACGGGATCGTATATTCCGTAAACGGCGTAAAAGGAACACTGGACTATTTTTCCATACAGACCATTGACGGCGGCGACGCCGTGAAGGAGCTGCTTGGCGAAGAAATCGACGTGGCAGAGCTCATCGCCGATAAAGACAACAACTTCACCTACGGAGACATGACATCAGTAGCAGTTTCCCCTGACGGAACGTTGTTGGCTGTAGCTCTTCAGGACGCAGACTATACGAGATCCGGACGAGTGGCCGTATTCAACTGCTCGGAGAACGGCGGGCTCACGCTGGTGGGTATGGCTGAGACAGGCGTACAGCCTGACATGGTGACCTTCAACGATGACGGTTCTCTCATCCTGACAGCCAACGAGGGTGAACCCAGAGAAGGATACATCAGCCCGGCAGTGGACCCGGCCGGCAGCGTCACCATCATCACTGCAGCCGAAAGCCAGGAAGGTCTTTCAGCGCAAACCATCAGCTTCGAAAGCTTTGATGGCGAACGCGAACAACTGATCAGCGACGGCATCGTGATAAAGAAGAATACCGATCCTTCTGTAGATCTGGAGCCCGAGTACATCACGGTCTCCGGAAGCATGGCCTACGTGACGCTCCAGGAAGCTAACGCCATCGCCACGCTGGATCTGGACTCCGGAAAATTCACCGGGATATACAGCGCAGGCTTCGAGGACTTTTCCGAGGTCACGGTAGATCTGGATGACAGCGATAAAGCCTACAGCCCCGAGCATTACGACAATGTGAAAGGGCTCAGGATGCCCGACGGCATCAGCAGCTGTGTGATAGACGGCGAGACCTATCTGATAACAGCCAACGAGGGAGACAGCAGAGAATGGGAGCAGGCCGACGGCAGCACATACGAAAATGAAGAAAAGCAGGCCCTGCGTTCCACCAATGATAAAACGGCTGAGGATGTCAGAGTTCTGGATACGAACGATTACGACGGCCTCAACATCAGCGGCGGGACCATTTACACCTTCGGCAGCAGGTCCTTCACCATGTTCAAGGTGACTGCAGACGGACTGGAAGAAGTGTTCGACAGCGGCAGCGATTTTGAGGAAAAAACCGCTGCGGCCCTGGCAGACTACTTCAACTGCTCCAATGACAACACCGATATCGACGACAGGTCAGCAAAGAAGGGGCCGGAGCCTGAAGCCGTTACTGTCGGCACCGTTGGAAGCAGGACTTACGCCTTCATCGGACTGGAACGGATAGGCGGCATCATGGTCTACGATATCACCGACCCGTCCGACGTGACCTTCGACAACTACATCAACAGCCGTGACTTCTCGGGAGACATCAAGGACGATGTATCGCCTGAAGGACTGTGTTTCATAAGCTCCAACAGCAGAAGCTCGTCGATCCCGCTGCTGCTGTCATCCAACGAAGTCTCCGGAACGGTCAGTGTGATGGCGCTCACCTCCGGCGGCGGACAGACCATCACCGATCCTTCCGATGTTCCGGGCGGCAATGACAGCAACGACACCGCCGACGATCCAACGTCAGCCGACTCATCCTCAGCCGGGACCGCTCCGGAAACGGGCGACGATTCCCACCTGACATTCTGGCTGGTTCTCGTACTGGTATCCGGCAGCATAATCGCCGCAGCAGCGGCCTTCAAAGTGAAATCAATCTCCTCTAAGTAGGGATTGATGATATAAACTCCCATATTTTTTCAGCAGAAATGCGACAGTTTTACAGCTGTCGCATTTTTGTATGCGATACGACGTGGTAATGCTGCTGTAGTGACGGGGTTGGCAGCTTGAGCGTTGACAGCCCGGCGATTTGCCCTTCAGCAGCCCAATGATTTATACTGCATGTTGAATTTTAAAAGTCCTTCCGTATAACGGATTATCTATAATCGCCTCAAAACCCCATTACTTTTATACGGTTTTCTTTACTTGACAACTAATCAGGTCTAAAAACCTCGAAAAAATCAGCTTCACTTTATACGGAAAATCCATAAGATCATTCGAAGGCGTATAAAGCTAATGGTAATTATTGGTTTTTACCGTCGCTAAACTCAAACGACTCCCTCAAAGAAAAATGCACCAATGAACATGTTATGATTTTATTCATTGATGCATATTATTTTTTGCTCTTTGTACTTTTTCTACCTTCGGTTTATAGTGCCGATATCGCTCCTGTACTGCATCCCTTCGAAACGGATACGCTTTATGTTATCGTAGGCCTTGGCTCTTGCTTCCTCGTGGGTCTTGCCAAGGGCGGTGACGCCCAGCACCCTTCCTCCGGAGGTGACCGTCGCCATGTGCGGCTCTCCCGAGCAGCCCGGCTTGCCCGATCCGGCGCATCCCAGCTCTGCGGTATTCTTTTTGGCTGTTCCGGCATGGAACACGATAACATCATCATCCACCTTGTCCAGACCACCTATGACCTTGTTCTTCTCGTAGCTCCCCGGGTATCCGCCCGATGCCGCCACAACGCATACAGCCTTGTCGTCCTTCCAGCGGATGTCCACATCCGCAAGCCTGTTTTCCGTGACTGCCAGAAAGATGTCCAGCAGATCGCTTTCCAGTCGAGGCAGTACCGACTGAGTTTCAGGGTCGCCGAACCTGTTATTGAACTCGATGACCTTAGGACCGTCATCCGATATCATCAGGCCGATGAACAATACGCCTTTGAAATCCAGGCCATCCTCCTGGAATCCTTTGAGAGTCGGTTCCAGTATCTGCTCCCTTATCTGCTTTTCCAGCTCCGGCGTGAACACCAGACTAGGGGAATATGTACCCATCCCGCCCGTATTAGGACCCTTGTCGCCGTCAAAGACACGCTTATAGTCCTGGGCCGATTCCATAGGGACGATGGAATTCTCATCGACGAAGCAGAGCATGGACGCTTCGACGCCTGTCAGAAATTCTTCCACCACTACCTTGTCGCCGGCGGAACCGAAGACCTTCTGCCCCATCATCTCCTCGATAGCAGCTCTGGCGTCAGCTTCGTTCTCCGCTATCACCACGCCTTTTCCGGCTGCCAGGCCGTCGGCTTTGAGGACCATGGGATATCCATAGATGCCTGCCGCATCCAGCAGCTCCTCCTTATCGGTAAACTCCTTGTAGCCGGCAGTAGGGATGTCATGTCTGCCGAGGAAAGCTTTGGTAAATGACTTGCTGGCCTCCAGCTGAGAGCATTTCCTGTTGGGGCCGAACACCTTTATTCCCCGGCTTTCCAGCTCATCGGTGATACCCATGGCCAGCGGCACTTCCGGTCCTATGACCGCCAGATCTATGGCCTTCTCTGCTGCGAGAGCGCATATGCCTTCTATATCCTCGGCACCCATGTTCACACATTCCGCCACCTGCTCTATACCGGCATTGCCGGGAGCGCAGTACAGCTTATCCACCTTAGGGCTCTGGGCCAGCTTCCAGCATATGGCATGCTCCCTGCCGCCACCGCCTACGACTAATACTTTCATTTCTTTGAACCTCCAAAAAATAGTTGAAAAAAAATAGATATGTGATATACTCAATTTAGAAAGAGATTGCCGGGGAAGCGGCAGTCCCTCTGGTTAAATGAATAACCGTCTTGGTGATTGCGTGGCGGTTATTTTTTTTGTGCTTTCGATGTAACTTATCAGTATCGTGACGATAATCCCGAGGACCATCAACACGACAGACAGCAATTCAAAATCACTCATAATATCAGTCCTCCTTTCAATGATTTCCCACTGGGATCTTCATGTACTTGGAGGGACCGGCCCCTCCTGAGAGGGACTACCGCCTTTTCGCTCCTGGCAATCTCATGCCCATGATAGCATATCACAGGCACATTTTCAACCATTTATTTACATTAATGTTTTTATTTTACTTATCACTGATGATCGTTATCATGCCTATCAGTGATGGAACAGTCTCATTCCGGAGAAGTACATGACGATGCCGTACTCGTCGCAGGACTGGATGACGATATCATCTCTCACAGAGCCGCCCGGCTGAGCTATGTACCTGACACCACTGCGGTAAGCACGCTGGACATTGTCGCTGAACGGGAAGAACGCGTCGGAGCCGAGAGCTACGCCGTCCATCTTGTCGAGCCAGGCTCTCTTTTCCTCTCTCGTCAACGGTTCAGGTCTTTCGGTGAAGAACTGCTGCCACTGTCCATCGGCCAGCACATCCATATAATCATCGCCGATGTACACATCGATAGCGTTATCTCTGTTAGGCTTGCCGATATCATCTCTGAAAGGCAGATCCAGCACCTTCGGATACTGTCTCAGGAACCAGTTATCAGCCTTCTGTCCGGCCAGTCTGGTGCAGTGGATACGGGACTGCTGGCCCGCTCCTATCCCAATGGCCTGTCCGCCCTTGGCGTAGCAGACCGAGTTGGACTGAGTATACTTGAGAGTTATCAATGCTATTATCAGATCACGTCTGGCCTCCTCGGTGATATCCTTGTTCTTCGTCACGATCTCCCCAAGGAATTTCTCATCTATCGGCATCTCGTTCCTGCCCTGTTCGAAAGTCACTCCAAATATCTGCTTCCTCTCTACCGGATCAGGTCTGTAGCTTGGATCTATCTTTATGACATTGTAATTGCCTTTCTTCTTGGACTTGAGTATTTCCAGCGCTTCCGGTTCATATCCCGGCGCGATGATGCCATCGGACACTTCATGCTTTATTATCCTTGCAGTCGGCACGTCGCACACGTCAGAAAGAGAGATGAAATCTCCGAAGGAAGACATCCTGTCAGCGCCTCTGGCTCTGGCATAAGCGCAGGCCAGCGGTGACATATCCTCCTGATCCTCGACCCAGTATATCTTCTTCTCCACATCGCTGAGAGGCAATCCCACAGCTGCGCCCGCCGGTGAAACGTGCTTGAATGAAGTGGCCGCAGGAAGACCTGTGGCTTCCTTCAGCTCCTTCACCAGCTGCCAGCAATTAAAGGCATCCATGAAGTTGATATATCCGGGCTTACCGTTGAGCACTTCGATAGGCAGCTCGCCCTTTTCCATGAAAATGCGCGACGGTTTCTGATTAGGATTGCATCCGTATTTTAATTCGAGTTCTTTCATTTTTCCTCCTTTATATGCTCGACGAAGTCGAACATCAATGTCCCCGCCAGGGGGCCTACTTGTTCTTATTGACGATACGTGTCTCGTACTCTCCCGTCTCTATATCTATATATCTGACGAACAGCGACACCTTGTTGTCCTCATTCAGACTGTTCCACACAGCGTCGGTAAACTGATCAATGTCTCCTGATATCTCTACTCTGGCAGGTTCACCTTCGTAGCTTGGAAGCGGATTTCCGTCACCTGTATATGTATGGACAAAACGGCCTTCACCCGCAGGACATCCATCATAAGCAAAAGTGTTCCTTATGCAGTATTCCGGGTCACCGTCGCCGCTCTTGAGGATGGACATGGCAAAATCGAATCCTCCCTCCATGACGTTGATGATACCTGATATCCTCGGTGTGTAATTAGGCTCATCCGGTTCGAACTTCCTGGTCCTCAGAGCTTCCTCAAAAGTCTTCCCCTGTCCCATCAGCTCATATACTGTGTCGGTCTGGTCGCCGTTGGTTACGATAGTAGTATTTCCCAGCACCTTCACCGGCGCATAGATTATCAGGCTCGGATCGCTCAGTTTGGAAACGTCGAAGGCTTCCGTCCTTATGCCCTCGCCCTCTTCCACGAAGACCCGGTTGCGGCTGTTGACGCTGCGACCCATGATGAAATAGGCTGTCACAGCGCGCTTTCCATCGGCGGATCTGCCGATCATTATGCCCCGCCCCGGATATGTGTTCTTTTCAAGCAATGCTGTAAATGGCGTTCTTTCCATCTTTTACTCCCTTCCATCCCAACAATATGTGCAAAGTTTACATTTGTCCACGCCGATAGCCTCTACTGTATCCTCCAGGTTCTGGAACCTGAGACTGTCGAACTTCAACCTCTTTCTTATCTCGTCGACCATAGCGGCATGCTTTTCAGTGCTGCCGTCGGCATATTCCTTCAGCAGCTCCGGCGTGATATCATCAGCTTCTATTCCCTCCAGATCTCTGATGACCCTCCTGGTTATCAGCTCCAGATCGCTGACAGATCTGGAAAAGTTGAGGAACTTGCAGCCGTACATGATAGGCGGACATGCTGATCTGACATGGATCTCCTTGGCCCCATTCTCGATAAGGTAGCTTACCGTCTGAGAAAGCTGAGTGCCTCTTACGATGGAATCGTCTATCAGGACGAATTTCTTATCCTTTATTATCTGAAAAACAGGCACAAGCTTCATCTTGGCGATCCTGTCTCTTGCTTTCTGATTCTGCGGCATAAAGCTTCTCGGCCATGTAGGCGTATACTTTATCAGCGGTCTGGAATACGGAGTCCTGGACTGGTTGGCATATCCCAGCGCATGGGCCGTACCGCTGTCAGGCACTCCCGCCACGTAATCCACATCCAGATCGCCGTCCCTCTGAGCCAGCAATTCGCCGTTGCGGTTCCTCATCAGCTCCACATTCCGTCCTTCGTAGATGGATGTGGTGTAACCGAAATAAGTCCACAGGAACGCGCATATCTTCATTTCTTTCTGAGGATCGGCCACCGTCTTCTCGCCATCAGCTGTGATGAAAGCCACTTCAGCCGGGCCCAGCTCTCTCTTATATCTATATCCCACGTTTATGAATGCGAAGGATTCGGATGCCGCACAATAAGCGCCATCCTTCTCTCCGATTATCAGCGGCGTCCTTCCATACTTATCTCTGGCCGCGTAAAGACCGTCCTCGGTCAATATCAGCATAGTCATGGAACCGTCTATTTTAGACTGAGCTATCTTGATGCCGTCCACGATATCCTTGCCTGTGGATACCAACGCCGCTACCAATTCAGTATTATTGATACCGCCTCCACTCATTGACATGAATTGTCCTGCTCTGTCCTTCAGCAGCTCAGCCACCAGCTCCTCTTTGTTGTTGATACGCCCCACGGTAGTGATGGCGTAATCTCCCTGTCTGCTCCTGACTGTCAGAGGCTGCGGATCTCCATCACTGATGGAACCGATACCCATCTTTCCGCTCATCTCCTCCAGATCCTCTTCGAACTTGCTCCTGAAGGGTGAATTCTCTATGTTATGTATGGAGCGATTGAAGCCGTCCTCCTGAAGCACGCACATCCCGCCGTTCTTCGTTCCCAGATGAGAATGATAGTCTGTTCCGAAGAACAGATCCATCACACAGTCCTGTCTGGAAACAAACCCTATTACTCCTCCCATTATTTCCCTCCTTTTTTCAAGTTATCTACAGCTCTTTCCAATCCCCTCGCCAGTATCTCATGCTCCGTCTCCAATACTCTGGCCGCCAGCGTCTCCGGCGTATCGCCGTCCAGCACCGGCACTTTTTCCTGAAGGATGATCGCTCCCGTGTCGACGCCCTCGTCCACGTAATGGACCGTAGCGCCGCTTTCCTTTTCGCCGGCCTCGATGACCGCTTTATGGACTCTCATCCCATAAAACCCCTTCCCGCAGTATTTAGGGATGAGAGATGGATGTATATTGATTATCCTGTCTCTGTATTCCGCTATTATCTCAGGGGAGAGCACTCTCATATATCCCGCCAGAACTACTATCTCCGCGCCGGAAGCTTTCAGCTCCTTCAGCACCTCCTGCTGTTCTCTGGCTACGGCAGTGGTGATACCGGCCTTTTCCGCCCGTGTCAGGGCAAAAGCGTCTTCCCTGCTGGAGATGACTCTGACGATCTCCACGTCATCCAGCTGACCATCTGCCACTTTATCTATCAGTGCCTGCAGATTAGTCCCGCCGCCCGATACCAGGACTGCTACCTTCGTCTTTTCACTCATGCCATCCACCTTCTCCTATTCGTTATGGCTCAGGACCACACTGTCATCTGTCCTCTGCCTTATCTCGCCTATAACAGCGGCATTCTCCCCGGCAGCCTTCAGAGCTTCGACAACGCCTGCCGCATCGTCCGCGTCCACCACCATCATCATACCTATTCCCATGTTGTAGGTGGAAAACATCTCCTTCCTGTCGATATTGCCGCACTTTTCGATATATGTGAATATAGGCGGTATCTGCCAGGCATCGGTATCTATGACAGCCGCCGTATCATCCGGCAATATTCGAGGTATGTTCTCGAAAAATCCGCCCCCCGTGATGTGGACAATTCCCTTCACGTCAAACTTCGGCAGCACCGCGCCGCAGGCATTGGCATATATCTTCGTCGGTGTCAGCAACGCCTCGCCAAGAGTCTGGCCCAGTTCGTCTACATATTCATCCACACCCATCTTCATCTTTTCAAAGAAAACTTTTCTTACCAGCGAATATCCGTTGCTGTGGATACCGCTGGATGGTATGCCTATTATCCTGTCGCCGGCCGCTATCCTTTCGCCCGTTATTATTCTTTCCTTGTCGACGATACCCACGGAAAATCCGGCCATATCGTACTCGCCTTCGCCGTAGAAATCCGGCATCTCCGCCGTCTCACCGCCTACCAGAGCGCTGCCCGACTGACTGCAGCCATCGGCTATGCCTTTTACGATATCAGCGATCTTCTCTGCTCTGACTTTGCCTGTAGCGATGTAATCCAGGAAAAACAACGGCTTCGCGCCCTGACACAGCACGTCGTTGACGCACATGGCCACACAGTCGATCCCCACCGTGTCATGCTTGTCCATCATGAAGGCTATCTTCAGCTTAGTTCCCACTCCATCGGTCCCGGACACCAGTACCGGCTGTTTCATTCCTGCCACATCCAGACTGAAAAGGCTCCCAAAACTGCCCAGTCCTGTCAGAACGTTCTCGTTGAATGTCTTCTTCACGTGTTCCTTCATCAGGGAAACGGCGCGTTCACCTTCCTTTGTATCCACGCCAGCGTCCTTGTATGTAAGTTTCATATCTTCCATATTATCCTCTCATCCTCCGTATGAACAGGGGTCAGTCGTTTTTCACTCTTCTGAGCACTTCCGCATATGTCTCTTCTATTTTGCCCAGGTCTCTCCTGAATCTGTCCTTGTCCATTTTTTCGTTGGTCTTGACATCCCAGAGCCTGCAGGTATCAGGCGATATCTCGTCAGCCAGTATCACCTGACCGTCGTAGAGACCGAATTCTATCTTGAAGTCCACCAGCTTCAGTCCCTTATCCAGGAAGAATTCCTTCAGCGTATCATTGACTATCGAAGCATATTTTCTCACTTCCTCAAGCTGTTCCTTAGTCACCAGCTTGAGAGCCAGCGCATGAGATTCACACATGAGAGGATCCCCAAGATCATCATTCTTGTACGACAACTCAAAAGTAGGCTCATCGAATACGATACCTTCCTCTACCCCATATCTCTTGGCAAAGGAGCCGGCGGAAATATTTCTCATGATAACTTCGAGAGGCAGTATCTTCACAGCCTTGACCACTGTCTCCCTGTCGCTGAGCTGCTCAACGTAGTGGGTCGGCACGCCCTTCTGCTCCAGCAGCTGGAATATGATATTGGACATGGTGTTGTTGACAACTCCCTTGCCTACTATCTGACCTTTCTTCTCGCCGTTGAAAGCTGTAGCGTCGTCCTTATAATCTACGATAAGGTAATTCGGATCGTCTGTCTTGAATACTTTCTTCGCCTTGCCCTCATAAAGCTGTTCCAGTTTTTTCATCTTTTATACCTCCAGTTCTATTTGTTCTTACCTTCATTGAATTCCCTGTCCAGCGCCACGATATCTTCCTCCTGCTGTTTCTTGAAGTCCTTTATGGCCTGTCTCAGTCCCGCGTCAGCCGTGCTGAGTATCTGGACGGCCAGCAGCGCGGCGTTTTCCGCCCCGTCTATGGCTACCGTAGCCACAGGCACGCCCTTAGGCATCTGCACCACCGAGAGCAGTGAGTCCAGGCCATCCAGGGTGCTGGACTTCATCGGTATGCCTATGACAGGCAACGGAGTGGTGGCCGCCAGCACTCCCGCCAGGTGAGCCGCCTTTCCGGCTGCCGCGATGATACATCCGAAGCCGTTTTCTTCGGCTGCCGCCGCGAACGCCTCTGCCTGCTTTGGCGTCCTGTGAGCCGAGATTATCCTCGTCTCGTATTCCACATTGAATTTCTCAAGCATTTGTTCCGCTTTCTGGACTACCGGATAATCGGATTTACTGCCCATTACTATCGCTACTTTCATATCTTTCTCCTCTTTCTGTGTTCTGCGGTTTTGCGCCGGACGCCGTTCCGGGGGTATCGTCCTGCCACACCGCCGCGCCCGCCGCCTCATCTATTTGAAATATTTTACACCGGATTCGAATATCTTCTGGTCTTTGTCTCCCAGGACGTTCTTATAGACGTTATGGCCGATCCTCTCCGAATGGCCCATCTTTCCCAGCACTCTTCCGTCAGGCGACGTTATCCCTTCTATAGCCATCACCGAACCGTTAGGATTAAAGGCTATATCCATGGACGGATTGCCGTCGAAATCCACGTACTGAGTGGCTATCTGGCCGTTAGCCTTGAGTTTCTCCAATACGTCGCCACTGGCGATGAACCTTCCCTCGCCGTGAGATACAGGTATGGTGAACACGTCCCCCACATTGACGCCGGCCAGCCACGGTGACTTGACCGACGTGATCCCTGTCCTTACCAGGCAGGAAGCATGCCGCCCTATCTTATTGTATGTGAGAGTAGGACTGTTCTCCGTACCGTCAACTATCTTCCCTTCCGGAACGAGTCCCAGCTTTATCAACGCCTGGAACCCGTTGCAGATACCCAGCATCAGGCCGTCTCTGTTTTCCAGCAGATCCGATACAGCATCGCTGATGCCAGGATTCCTGAAGACTGCCGTGATGAACTTGGCTGATCCGTCCGGCTCGTCTCCTCCCGAAAATCCGCCCGGTATCATTATGATCTGGCTGGATCTTATCTTCTGTTCCAGCTGACGGATAGATTCCTCCAATTGCGCCGTGGTCTGGTTCCTTATGATGTGTATATCGGCTTCGGCTCCCGCTTTACGGAACGCTCTCGCCGAATCCATCTCACAGTTGGTCCCCGGAAATGCCGGTATCACCACTCTCGGCTTGGCTATCCTGACAGCCGGTCCTGATGTGTTCCTCTGGATATATACCGGTTGCTCTACAGGCGTGTCATCAGAGGAATCCCTGAAGTCCGGCGTCCTTACAGGGAAAACTCCTTCAAGAGGCTCCTGCCAGCGCTTCGTCAGTTCCTTTATATCCTCCGATTTCCCGTTGACAGTGATGTTCCTGCCAGCTGTCGTGCTGCCCAGCACTGTGTATACGGAACCGGACATGAGGCGGTCTATTCTTTCCCCCGCAGGTATCTCTATCACCAGAGAACCGAACATCGGCGAAAGTATATCGCCTTCCACTTTCACATCGACGCCTATCCTGTTCCCCACAGCCATCCTGACCAGGGTCATATAAAGTCCGCCGCGGCCAATGGCGTCCGCCGCCAGTATCTTGCCTCTGGCAGCCAGCTCTCTTATCTTGAGAAGATTGTTCCTGTATATATCAAAATCTATCACTCCGTCCTTGTCTATAGGCGCTGTCACTGCCACCAGATGGCTTCCGGCGTATTTGAACTCAGTGGAAAGCACCTCTCCTGCATCTATGGTCGTGATAGCGAATGATGCCAGCGTTGGCGGTACGTCTATATCCATAAATGTTCCCGACATGCTGTCCTTTCCGCCTATAGCCGGTATCTCCAGCTCCTTCTGTACTCTCAGCGCACCCAGGAGCGCAGCCATCGGCTTGCCCCATCTCTGCGGCTCCTCCCCCAGTTTTTCGAAGTATTCCTGGAAAGTGAGCCTTATGTTCCTGTAATCGCCTCCCATAGCGGCTATCTTGGTGACGGAATCCACTACCGCGTAGAGAGCTCCGTGGAATGGACTCCTCATGGCCAGCTCAGGATCGAAGCCATAGCTCATGATGGTAGCCGTATCTGTTTCCCCACGGGTCACCGGAAGCTTGGCAGCCATCCCGGCAGCCGGTGAGAGCTGATATCTTCCTCCCAGCGGCATCAGTACCGTAGCCGCGCCAATGGTACTGTCGAACATCTCTGTCAGCCCTTTCTTGCTGCAGCAGTTTAGATCTGTCAGCAGCTGTTCTCTTGTCCTGTTCTCCTTCAGGATATCGGAAAGGTCTCCGGACGACTGTGCCACAAACTTCGGATCTGCGGCAAAAGCTTTCGCGAACTGCTGAGCTCCGTTAGTATTGAGAAAATCTCTGGAAATATCCAATATACACTTTTCACGCCAGTACATCCTCACCCTGTTAGTGTCGGTGACCGTCGCTACGATCGTCGCTTCCAGATTCTCCTCATCGGCATACCCGATGAATTCCTCCGCCCTGTCGGCGTCTATGACAACAGCCATTCTCTCCTGGGATTCGGAAATGGCCAGCTCCGTACCGTCCAGTCCCTCGTATTTCTTAGGTACCAGATCCAGATTTATATCCAGTCCATCGGCCAGCTCGCCGATAGCTACGGAAACACCTCCGGCTCCGAAGTCATTGCAGCGTTTTATCAGATTAGCCACTTCTTTTCTCCTGAAGAGACGCTGTATGTTCCTCTCAACAGGCGGGTTTCCTTTCTGGACCTCAGCCCCGCACTGAAGGATAGATTCTTCCGTATGCTCCTTCGAGGAGCCGGTAGCTCCTCCACAGCCATCTCTTCCCGTTCTTCCGCCTACCAGAACGATGATATCTCCCTTCTGAGGAGTCTTCCTTATGACGTGATCGGCAGGAGCCGCGCCTACTACCGCGCCGATCTCCATCCTCTTGGCCACGTAGTTTTCATGGTATACCTCATCCACAAGCCCTGTAGCCAAACCTATCTGGTTTCCGTAAGAGCTGTACCCCTGAGCGGCTTCCCTGGTTATCTTTCTCTGCGGCAGCTTGCCGTTGATAGTCTCCTCTATAGGCCTTCTCGGATCAGCGGCTCCCGTGACGCGCATGGCCTGGTACACATATACTCTGCCGGAAAGCGGATCTCTTATGGCTCCGCCCAGACATGTGGCAGCGCCGCCAAAAGGCTCTATTTCCGTCGGATGGTTGTGGGTCTCGTTCTTGAACATCACAAGCCAGTCCTCTTCTTTCCCGTCTATCCTGGCTTTCACTTTGATGCTGCAGGCGTTTATCTCCTCAGACTCATCCAGATCATTCACCTTGCCATACTTCTTGAGATACTTCGCTCCTATGCAGGCCATATCCATCAGGCACAGATTCTTTTCCTTCGCACCGTATACCTCTTTCCTCATATCGAGATACTGGGCAAATGCCTGAGCCACCAGTCTGCCGTAAGGGCTGTCATCGAAGCCCACGTCCCTGAGAGTGGTATTGAACGTAGTATGTCTGCAATGATCTGACCAGTAGGTGTCTATGACCTTCAGCTCAGTCAGGGTCGGATCGCGTCTTTCTTCATCTCTGTAATACTGCTGTACGAAAGCGATATCGGCAGTGCTCATGGCGAAGCCCATCTCTTTTCTGTACCCCTCCAGCGCACTTTCTGTCATCGTCCTGAACCCGTCTATCACAGGCACGTCTTCAGGCGGCACCGTCTCCATCGCCAGATCGTCCGGCTTTTCCATGGCCGCTATCTGGGAATCCACCGGGTTCACACAGTATTTCTTTATAGCCTCCAGGTCTTTTCCGTCTATGTCGCCTTCCAACACTATGGTCCTGGCAAACTTCACAACCGCTTCAGCTTCCGTATTCATCAGCTTTATACATTGAGCCGCCGAATCGGCCCTCTGATCATACTGCCCCGGCAGATATTCCACCGCAAAAAAAACAGCAGAACCTGCATCCTCAGGCATCGTTTCCTCGTATACGATATCTATGGCAGGTTCCGCGAATACCGTGTATTTAGCCGCTTCGTATGTAGCGTCGTCTATCCCGTCCATGTCATAACGGTTGAGAATCCTCACTCCCGACAGTCCGTCAATGTGCAAATTCTCCTTCACATCATTAAAAAGCGCTTCAGCTTCCACATCGAAGCCTTTTTTCTTTTCAACGTAAATCCTTCTTACCATCGGTCCATTGTCCTTTCCGAATAACACCAATATCCCAACTTATCATTTCATATGTTAATGTTAGCACTTTTAACGTGTCATATCAACGTTTTTCACCCGAAAACTTTTGAAATTTGTTCTTTTTACGAACATTTTATATTTATTTATATTTATTGTTCGTCTTTAGCCGCGGTACGGCGGCCATCACCCGTTTCTCGCCGGCATATATTTCGTGCCTGGCAGCCAGTTTCTACGTCAGAAATACTGCCACTCATATTCCTCACACATGCTTTTCAGCGTTTCTTCACACTGATGTCTCCAAATCAGCATATACGACTGCTATTATATAATCACTCCAAGAGGAAAAGACACCTCTCCTAATAAATAGTAAATTAGTGTGATGACAGCGAAAAAGCTGCACGGGCAGAGCCCGGGCAGCTTTTTCGTCTGTGTACCCGACGTCCCATATCAGCCGGGGACCGGACGTCGAAAGCGATCTGCCGTGAAAAAAGGAGCTGCCGCATCGATACTTTTTCATTGACGCGACAGCTCCAGCTCCTTTTCTTCATCAGAATATGCTCAAATATCTCTCTCCTGTATCCGGCAGAACGACGACTATCCTCTTTCCCGTGTTCTCCTCTCTGGCAGCCACCTGCCCTGCCGCGTACAATGCGGCTCCCGACGAGACTCCCGTAAGAAGACCTTCTGTGCGAGCCAGCTCCTTCATCGTATCGAGGGCGTCATCATCCGTAACAGTGATTATCTCGTCCATTATATCCACATCAAGGACATCCGGCACGAAGTTGGCGCCTATACCCTGTATCTTATGAGGCGCGGCTTTCCCTTCCGTCACCAGCGGCGACGCTGCCGGCTCCACTCCCACGATCCTGACAGATGGATCCTTCTCTTTGAGATACCTCCCGACTCCCGTCACCGTACCACCTGTACCGAAAGCCGACACGAAAACATCCAGCTTTCCGTCAGTGTCACGCCATATCTCAGGAGCTGTAGTCTCATAATGAGCCTGCGGATTGGCAGGATTCTCAAACTGTCCGGCAATGATGCTGCCCGGTATCTCCCTGGCCAGCTGATCAGCCTTCTCCAGGCTCCCTTTCATCCCCAGCGATTTGTCGGTGAGCACCAGTTCAGCTCCCAGCGCTGCCAGAAGCTTTCTTCTTTCCACGCTCATACTCTCCGGCATTACCATGATAGCCTTGTACCCTCTTGCCGCCGCTGTCATAGCAAGTCCCACTCCGGTATTTCCGCTCGTAGGCTCTATTATCGTTCCTCCCGGCTTCAGTCTGCCGCTCTTCTCCGCTTCGATTATCATATTGTAACCTACTCTGTCCTTGATGCTCCCTGCCGGATTGAACAGCTCCACCTTGGCCACTATCTCCCCGCGGGCGCCGAAGCGCTCCTCCATCTTCTTCAGCCTCAAAAGCGGCGTATCGCCTATCAATTCTGTCACTGTATTCTTTATATTCATAATTACCTCCTTGCCGGTAGATCCGGCCATTCAACTTTTTCCGCGGATCAAGCGCTGTATATCAGAATTTCTCGGTATCGATCACGGCGCCATCCTCCAGAAACAACATATATCCGTGTCCCGGATCAGGTATCCATCTGTAGAAATTATCCTTCTGCCGCGGGTATATGCTCTCCAGTATGGCAGATATGGTGCCGCCGTGGCACACCGTTATGGAAAGGGCATCCTGATCCTTGTGTCTCATCGCCAGCATTTTCCCGGCATGCCTGTTTTTCAGATCTTCAAATCCCCTCACGACTCTTTTGTAAAAAGCCATCAGACTCTCTCCGTTGGGTGGCGCCAGCGAACCCATAACGTCTGACCTCCATATCCTGTACTCCTCTGAATCCTTGAGCTCCCCATGACTCTTCATCTCATAATCCCCGAAATTTATCTCCCTCAGACTTTCCAGCGTCTCATGCTTCCTCTGGCCATATATCAGTTCCAGCGTCTGTTCCGTCCGCTTCAGCCCGCTGGTGTAGAAATCCGCACCGTCGCCTTCAGGATAGATCCCCGCGGCAGCCAGTTCCTTCAGCTGATATATCCCCTCTTCAGCTAACGGGATATCGGCAAACCCGTAATATAGTTTGTTCTTATTTCCTTCCGTTATTCCATGCCTTATGAGGCATATCCTGGATTCCATCTTATCCTCCCTCTCACGCCGCTCTGTTCCGGGCGAGCAGCTATAACTACTATACCACAAATATCCCATCTGAAAAATGTAGATTCGGTTAAATTCTTCCGACTGCCGGCAATGGCTTTCCCATTGATAAAACTGCCTTTTACTGCTATACTTTTCAATGGATCCCGCAGTGGAAAGTTTTCGCAGGACACGATGTCGCCAGCGATACACGATCTCATAATGAAAGGAATTTGATAGCATGGGTGTCAAAGCCAAATCTACCATCAGTTTGTTCATAACAGCCATAATATGGGGGTCAGCCTTCGTAGCTCAGAAAATGGGACTGGAATCCATCGGGTCTCTTTACTTCAGTGCATTCAGGATGCTGTTAGGGTCAGGTGTGCTGGCACTGATGGCGTTGATCCTCGATTTTACCAGGAAGCGGCGGGAAGCAGGCGGCACAGACAGCACAGACAGCGCGGACGATACGGACAACGAGGCTAATACAGATGCCTCGGGGAGGAGGACTCTCAGGATCGGAGGGCTTGTATGCGGTATCGTCATCTTCTTCGCCTTCAACCTGCAACAACTGGGCCTCGTCTCTGTAGATGCCGGAAAGACCGGGTTCATCACAGCCCTTTACATCGTCATCGTACCCTTCCTCAGCATTTTCCTCAAGCACAGGACGACGCTTTTCAACTGGCTGGGCGCTGTCATCGGAGTCGCCGGGCTCTATTTCCTGTGTATCACCGAAAACTTCACGATAATGCGCGGCGATATCATCGTAATGGTCGGCGCTTTCTTCTGGGCAGCTCACATCCTGTGTATCGACCACTTCGCGCCGAAAGTAAATATACTGAAACTCAACGCCTACCAGTTTCTCATCGCCGGGCTCATGAGCCTGGCCTCGGCTATGGCTCTGGAGGATATAACCTTCGACGCTGTCCTGAGCGCCGCTCCGGCGATCTGTTATACAGCGGTCTTTTCCACGGCTATCGCCTATTCTTTTCAGGCCTATGGACAAAAGGGCCTCAACCCGACGGTAGCCTCGATAATACTGAGTACCGAAGCGCTGTTCGCGGTCATCTTCGGATGTCTGTTCCTGAATGAAACACTGACGTCCCGTGAGCTCATCGGATGTGGTCTCATGTTCACCGCGGTCATCCTCGCTCAGATACCGTCGAAGCCTCGTGGTGAAACGCCGCAGCCGACATCACGGGACAAAGGGAAGGCTCTGTGAAAATTGTCCAGGCAAAAGATATTCAGGGAAAGGAGAGATATATGATGGATAATACAAAGGTGACAAAAGTTCCGGACAAAAAACTGCAGGAACTGAAAAATATACTGACAGGTTACGGTAAAATCTCCGTAGCCCTTTCAGGCGGCGTAGACAGCGTATTCCTGCTGACCTTTTCCTGCCGCGTGCTGGGGAATGAAAATGTCAGTGCCATTACAGCCACAGGGCCCCACTTCGCCGACGACGAAACTGATTACGCAGCCCGTCTGTGCGATGCGCTCCACATCCGGCACAAGGCCGTATCCATGGATGGCATCCTGGACGTGATAGGAGATAATCCTCCCGACAGATGCTACATATGCAAACGAGAGATCTTTTCCTCGCTGAAGGAGCTTGCTTCATCGGAAAACAGCATTCTGGCAGACGGGACTAACCTGGACGACATGGATGACTACAGGCCGGGATACAGAGCCATTACCGAGCTGGGCATCTCCAGTCCGCTGAAAGATGCCGGTCTTACGAAAGACGAGATCCGCCTTTCTCTGGAATCCCTGGCTGAAGAAGACTCTGCCATCAGACAGACCCTGACGATACCTTCCGGCGACGGCAAAACGATGGCTATATGGGAAAAGCCTGCTTTTGCCTGCCTCGCTTCGCGGATACCTTACGGCGAACGGCTCACGGAGGAAAAGCTTACAGCAGTCTACAAAGCCGAAAATCTTTTAAAAGAGCTGGGATTCAGGCAGATACGGGTACGTCATCACGGTGACGTGGCCAGGATAGAAGTCCTGCCCGAAGACAGGGAAAAATTTTTCGACACTACATTCATGGATGAAGTCAACGAGGGTATCAAAGCCTGCGGCTTCAAGTTTGCCGCCCTCGATCTGGCCGGATACAGGATGGGCAATCTCAATCAGCAAACTGTGAAAAGGAGGTAAGGATATATGACAGAAAAGAAACGTTTCGATTTAAAATCCGCCGAGAAGTACAGCTTCGGCGATCTGGTGGAAATAATAGCAGCTCTCAGAGCTCCCGGCGGATGCCCTTGGGATATAAAACAGACTCACCAGTCCCTGAAGGAATGTCTGGTGGAAGAATCGGGCGAGGTGATAGATGCCATCGACAACGATGACGACGAAAACCTCTGTGAGGAGCTTGGCGACGTGCTGCTGCAAGTGGTAATGCATGCCCAGATAGCCGCCGAACGCGGGAGCTTCACCATTGATGACGTGGTACAGGGCGTTTCCGAAAAAATGATACGAAGGCATCCCCATGTCTTTGGCAACGTAAAAGTATCCTCCCCGGAAGAAAGCCTGGAATTGTGGAAAAAAATCAAAGAACAGGAAAAGTCAGGCTCTGCGAAATAAAAGACCTCAGTCGCCAAAGCCCTGCCAGATCCCGGCCGAAGCCCGGCGGCAGGAGCTCAGGCGATATTTTTTATAGGCTTTACAGAGTTGTTTCACACACTCCAGAGACGCTCTTCATCTATCCCGATATCAGCGACGATGATGTCACCGCAATATCGAGCCGCAAACTTCTGGAGATGGACCGGCTTTCTGGCGTGGAATGTTATGGTGCAATCCGCTCTCACGCTGTTGACGTCCACTTCCTGCTCGTCCACTATATCTCCGCCCAGGCCTGACGGGATATCCAGCGAGAACATCACCGGTCTTGGGGCGTCAGCCGGAGCAGACCTGGCCGGTTGGATATCGGCGCAGCTTTCAGCACTTTCCCCGATTTTGAATTTGTTCATATATATGGCTGCTCTAAGGGCATTGCCGGACAGGCTGCCGTGAAATCCCGTACCGTATATGGCATCTACTATGATATCCGGCCACACTCTCATGTACATCAGCACCCGCTCGTTTTCAGTCATATCAGTGACTTGTACAGGCATATTTTCAAGTAAGCGGAAATTTGTGACGCTGTCTTCCGTCACAGGCTGTCCGTCTACCAGTATCACATGGACACAGAACCCACTCTCACTCATCTTCCTGGCAACGACAAAGCCATCGCCGCCATTATTCCCTTTACCGCAGAAAATCAGTGCCTGATGTCTGCGCTCATGTTTTACGGACATAGCCGCTATCCCTGACGGGGCTTCCGCAACAGCTGCCGGCGGAAACCCACTGCCGATCCTTTCCATTATGGCAAGAGCCGCCGCTGTCCCGGCGTTTTCCATCATCTGATAGTAGGAAAGTCCATCCTCGTCGGCTCGTCTCTCCAATATCTTCATCTGTCCGCATGTGACAAAGTGCTCGTTCCCGTTTCTCATCCTATCACCCCATCACCGAAATATCCAGACCATCATAAGACGCCAGGAACTCCTTCATGACTTTCCCTATCTGGCCGCAGCCTCCCGGTTCATCGGAAGCCATGTTTACAGGAAGGATAGGATCGTGAAGTGATTTCCTCAGCAGGCACCAGCCGCCAGGGAAATTTATCCTGACGCCTTCGTAATTAGGCTCTTCCAGCGACAGCCCCATCTCCTTCCCGGGACCGGCCACGAAGCTTTTCAGATCCTCGATGACTTTATCGCCATATGCTCCGAAGTCCGCCGCGGTGATAGGTATCCTCACTTCCTTTTCATCCGCAGGCGAAGACAGATCGGCTATGAGACTGTCCAGCGATTTTCCCTGCTTCCTGAGACGAGCAGCTTCTACGACGATTTTTGTCGCGAGATATGCTCCATCGTCGAGGAAATAGTTTTCCTTGAAAGCTGCATGCCCCGACGTCTCTATGGCCAGCTGACAGTCAATCCCCTGTTGATTGAGCTCTCTGGCCTTGTTTATCACATTCCTGTATCCCCGCTTATATCTCAGATGTTTCACGCCCAGACCCTCTTGCAGGAAATCCGTGAGCTGTCTGCTGGTGATGCTGTCGGTCACCACAGTTGTGCCGGGATGCTCATCGGCTATCAACGCTGCCGCCATGGCTACGATGCCATTCCTCGCGATCTCATGCCCCCGGCCGTCCACCGCAGCTGATCTGTCCACATCCGTGTCGAATATGAGTCCAAAATCAGCGCCTTTGGAAACTACCCGGGTCATCAGCGAATTGATGGCGTCAGGATCCTCCGGATTAGGAGCGTGATTGGAGAACATGCCGTCAGGCTCCAGATATTGACTGTCAGACACATCGGCGCCCAGCGGCTTCAGGACTTTCTTCGCGTAAAATCCTCCGCTGCCGTTTCCGGCATCCACTACTATCTTCATCCCCCGGAGCGGTTTTTCCCCATCATCCGCGCCGTCAGTTATCAGCTCTCTCAGGTGAGCACAGTAAAGCGACATCAAATCCCTTTCCTCCGCAGGATATACCAGTTTACCGAAATTCCTCACCCTGCCGTCGCTGCCGTCAGGCTCTCCCAGCTTTTCCACACAGGCCTTCTCATCGCCGGCATATCTCAGTATGTCTGCGATATCCGCCTTGTCCAGCCCTCCTTCGGCAGTGAAAAACTTGAATCCGTTCCTGTTATATGGCAGATGGCTGGCCGTTATCATCACCGCCGCATCACACGCGAATTCAGGAAACACCGTCGACATGAACATGGCTGGTGTAGATGCCAGACCACAGTCATAGGCCGTGATACCGTAAGGGCCCATGCCGTTCATCAATCCCTCCATCAAACGTTTGCCCGACACACGAGGATCCCGTCCCACAGCTATCTTTATATTTCCCGGAGCTTTATTTATCTTATCGCAGAGCCATACGACAAATCCTCTGCCTATATCGGCCGCCTCATCCGGAGTAAGATTCGGCAGTTCTCCGGGCACCCCTGTTATAGCTATCCCTCTTATATCGCTGCCATTCTGCAGCTTTCTGTAATCGTTCATATGATCTTCTCCCGTCATCCTATCATTTCACTATCTGTTTCCCGGCCGCGGATATCAAATATCTGCGAGTCCGGTCATGATTATTATACGACAACAGCCCGCCGGGTAAAAGCTGTTATTTTCCCAGGCCGCCGGACCGCGAAAAACATCCGCCGGAAAAAGGAACAATCCTGACCTGCCGTTGCCAACGCTCCATAAGCGGCTCACATATCAGACGCCTTTCTGCTTGACTCTCTTGATGCGGCCCCACTGGCTCTTTCGCTTCCCGTAGCCTATGAAAGCCATGACTCTGACGCCATCCAGGAAAAGTCGGAAGAACACATTCTCAAGGATGCATACGATGACAGCCTTGGCTGTGTCCGACAGACTTATCTTCAGCCCCATCGTATATATCCGCTGAAAAAATATCGTTATAGTCAGCACCGCGTTATAAAGCGTATACATCAGATAAAACAGGAAAATATCATCAAAACGATATTTTTTATCATAAAGAAAAGGGCCTCTTCCAGATGCCCTCGTCCATACTTTCCAAACGCTATTCAGATGGAGAGACATCCGGTTGAGCCATTGCCTCCCCAATCCCCTCTCTCCAGGCAAGCGTTTACATTTTATAATACTTTCCTATTTTGGTCAAGAGGGGGTCCCCCTTTGACCGCCATGCCAATGATCTCCCATACCGACAGCAATGTCAGGCATATGATAAACCAGGCAAGCGTATACTTGGGACATATCTGCCCCATCACATTCCCTATCTGCCGCGAATAATTCCATACATCCCATCCGAACCACACATTTACCACGATCCCCACGGCAAATTCAAAACCTGTAAAAATCAAAGCTCCCACCGCGGCTTTCGCCAGAGTGGGAGTATCCTTGAATTCTTCCGTATAGAAGTACAATGTCAGAAGACATGCGCCTCCGGTCAACACCATCGACCAGTGAGTATATCCTCTGAAAAGGTATTCGATCATGGAATATCCTGCCGCTCCCGTCAAAAAAACTATAAATCTCATATTAATATTATCTATAGTTTTCGGAAGGGTAGCCCTGTTATTTTTTTCCGCCCCGGAAAATCAGGACATCAGATTTCCTTAGTCTTTTCCTCAGTCTCATCATTCTCATTGTCCTGCTCTTCAGTTTCCCGGCTCACTTCGATGATACCGGCAGTCTCATCACTACTTCCGGTGTTCTCGCCGCCATCATCGGCTCCTGCCACGGCCCCGGCTGCCGGTACCGCTCCATTCTGGAGCAGCCTTATGATCTTTCCCGCACAGAATGTCAGCATACCGTAAACGAAATAGCTTATAGATCCGGTTATCACATACTGGATAGCGTCGAACAGCATATCGGAAACGCTCATTCCATAGCTTGCGGCATAGCTGTTGATGTACATGATATTCACTATTATCATGTACACGCATATGGCCATAAGCACGGCCGATATGATATACAGCGCTTTTACCAGCGGAGTGACCCTGCCATCGTTTTTTCTCGTCTCATAGTTCATAAAATACACCTCAAAAATACACCTTGACTTTAAGATTTATTATTTCAACTTATTATTCATCATATGTGTGTACTTTCTGTGTTGGAAATATTTTCATTTCGTGTCGACTTTTTGTTTCTGCTGAAAATCTTGAAAATCACGAAAGCGATGAAAAAGATGACCGCCGCGGCAAACCCTGCCGCCGTCACTTGCCTGAAGCCGTTCTCCGCCATCACGTAAGCCATATGATCAGATGCCGAGGATGTGGTCATGGCACCTACCAGAGTCGCCAGTCCCCAATATATCAACGAAACCAGAGCGATGGTGACGGCACACCACAGGAAGCCCAGTCTGCTCCTCCAGCACAGCGCTATGACGGCGGCGCAAAGGATCACACATATTGCTGCTGAAAAGATACGAGCCGTTCCACTCGACACCGACGCATCTCCTGTGATGCTGGTGAACACCTCCTCGGACAGATCCCCATCCAGCGACTCATACTGCTCCATCTGCTTATTCAGCGAGGCCGTAAGGTCGGGTACTTCCTGCTGCATGGCTTGCCTCAGCAATTCACCCTCCAGCGGAGATATCTGATACTCCCCCTCGGCGTTGACTTGATCTATTCCTTCCGAAAACGCTGCCATCAGCTCATCATCGGCCACTTCCACATATGGATCGCCGAAAAACTGGGTGTTCACGGCTGCCGTCACATACTGAGTAAAGAAATCATCGATAGCCTCGGTGGAAAATATCGCTTTCATCATTTCGCCGTACTGACCGCCCATATTGACAGTCCCCTCCGCCAGCGCCTCGTCTACCAGCTGAGACACGATATCGCTCTCCATCAGCGCTTCCCGCACCGATTCCTCTGATGTGGCCTCGTCCAACGCAAAAAGCCCCATCGTCAGGGCTTCCGCTACGAATAGGGCCACAACTGCTATTATTGCCAGAATTATCTTCACTGCTTTCATTTGGATCATCTCCTTGTCCCGAAACCCCGGCACGTCTGACTATCAATCCCAGTGATCATGATGATCTATATCATGGCTGAGTATCGTCCCGCTGGTCCCGTCTATCTCAAATTCGTACTCATTGCCATTATACACTATTTCTATATCATATTCCAAATGACCGTCATCATAGTCGCAGTGAGCTACCGTGATATCGGACGCAGTGGCTCCGCTGACCTGTCCCAGTGCTATGGACTTTGCCTTCTCAAGACCGATCCCTGCTGTTGCTCCGGGGCCGTTGCCGCATGCTACGCCCTGTTGGCCATGATGGTTCCCGTAACCATAGCCTTCATAATGATGCTCAGCGTAATGATGCTGTCCGCCGTTGCCATAAACAGTAGAGGCCGCCGCCTGTGTGCCGGCGTCCGCTCCAGACGACGCCGTGCTGGCGCTCATCTGTGACTCATAGCTCTGAGCCCCTTCAGAGACTGCCTTGCTTATGGATGTATCGGCGCTGACTGCAGCGTTCTGTCCTGTGACATTGATAGCATACACCGTCGCTCCTGCCAATACCAGGCATATGGCCGCCGCAGAACTTATTATCGCCGCTCTCTTGGTCTTTCCTTTAAAAATATTCTTCATCACACTTACCTCCCAGATCTATTGTTTTTCGATTCTCTGTTTTCTTTATGGCTCTATCTTAATATCGCCACATTAATCGAGAATTACGCTAACATTAAAATGGGATTAATTTTCATGGCGCAAGATTAAAATCGTTGCAAGTCCGATCCTCGCCGCCCCTTCCCTCAGTCGTCTATCTCCCATTGGAGGATATTGCCTGTAGAGCCGTCGATCTCAAACTCATACTCGTATCCGCCGTACCATATGCTTCCTTCGTATTCGATACGACCTCCATCTATTTCCCGCTCGATTTCCTTCAAATCAGCTTCCGTAGCTCCCGGCACCCTCGCTACAGCGATGGCAATGGCCTGATCCATCCCGATGTCGGTGACTCCGTTACGGTGATGATTTCCGTTCCCATTACCATTATGTCCGTGCTCGTAATGCCCGCTCTGGGCGGTCCCGCTCTCAGCAGTATCTGAGCCGGACCCGGTCTGAGCGTCCTGGGTCGCCTGTGTATCCTGCGTCCCCCGATCGCTCTGCTGGCTTCCCAAGCCGCCGTCTCCGCCACAGCCTGCCAGACAGAAAAGCGATATGACTGCCGCCACGAAGACCGCTGCCAGTTTTTTCGATCTGATCATTGCCTTTCCTCCTCATTTCCCTCATATAGCGGGAGCCTCACTGTAAACCTGCTTCCTTCACCATAGACGCTCTCGGCATCTATCTGGCCTCCATGGGCTTTCACCATGGCTTCCACCATAGCCAGCCCCAGACCGGAGCCTTCTTCGCTCCTGGAACCTTCGACACGATAAAACCGCTCCCATATCCTCGGCATATCCTCCGGTCTTATACCGATACCGTCGTCTTCCACTTCACAGCAGACTTGCCCGTTGTCGATCCGCAGCTTCAGTTTCACGTGACCGTTTTTCTTTCCATATTTTATAGCATTGTCCATCAGGTTGAGTATCACTCTGATGAGCATGGTCTCGTCTCCATATACGAAGACTCCTTCCTCTATCTGAGTTTCTATTGCGATCCCTTTTTCCGCCGCGATCCCTTCCTGCTGCCACGCGACAGTTTCACACATATCGCTCATATCGACCTTCTCTCTTTCAGGCCTCAATCTGCCGGCGTCGCTCCTGGCCAGCGTCAACAGCCTGTTCACAAGTCCGGCCATCCTCTTCGCCTCGCGATTTATCACTTCCAGCGATTTTTTTCTGTACTCCTCATCTTCCAGGGCATAATCGCTCTGAGAGATTATCACCGAAAGAGGTGTCCTCAGCTCGTGAGAGACGTCCGACGTGAACCGCTTCTCCTTCTCGAACGCCCGTTGGAGATTGTCAAACATACCGTTAAAAGCGGAGGTCAGATGGTATATCTCATCCCGGGAAGAGTCGGGCGAATCGCCTGTCTCTATTCTTCTGGAGAGATCTCCATCAGCACTTATCTCATCCACCGTCTGCAGAATATTTCTCACAGGTTTGAAGGCCCTTCTGGTTATCAGGTAACCACCCAGCGCCGCCAGCACCACTAACGCCGGGAAAGCGATAGCCGCAAATCTGATAACAAAGAAAAAGGTTCCTCCCTCAGCAAAATCCTTGGCTATCCCTCTGACCCATACGGTTTTTCCATCCATATCGAAGCTGTTGTCATATACATACCAGGTCTCCCCTCCCTCTTCCAGCTTTTTCATCACGTTATCGCCAAAATCAGGGAGATCCGCCAGCTCAGCCGGCCTGCGGCCCTCTATCAGCTCTCCGGACGCGTCGTAGACACTGAGGTAGACACCGTCCTCGTAAAAGTCCAGGTCATCATCTATTATGAAGCTTTCTCCCAACATGCCAATCTGATCCCTGGCATCCGATACGGAGTCTGCCAGCCTGGTCCTGGCCAGCTCTCCGGCTCTGACATTCCCGGAATAGGTGAGGATAGCCAAAAATCCTGCCGTTATGATGACGAGGAATATGGTATACCATATCGTTATCCTTACTTTCACCGATAGTCTGCCCATCTACTTCACCATGTACCCGGCACCCTTGACCGTTATTATCTTCTTCTCATCGAAACCGTCGTCTATCTTCTTTCTCAGATGATGGACGTATACGTCTATCACATTGGAGCCGCCATCATAATCGTAGTTCCAGATGTGATTGGACAGTTTGTCACGAGACAACACTTTCCCCTCGTTCTGCATCAGATATTCCAATATGTCAAATTCCTTGGCCGTCAGTGATATTTCCTTTCCGCCGCGCTCCACATATCTCGACGCGGAATCCAGCATCAGATCCCCTGATGTCATGACACTGCTGGCTCTTTCTCCGCCTCGTCTGACCATGGCTCTGACTCTGGCCATCAGCTCATCAAAATCAAAGGGCTTCACCAGGTAATCGTCAGCGCCTGCGTCCAGTCCGGCTACTCTGTCTTCCACCGTCCCCAGCGCCGTCAGCATCAGCACCGGCGTACTGTCGTGAGTCGCGCGCATCTCCCTGAGCACGCCCAGACCGGTTATCCCCGGCAGCATTATATCCAATATGACGCCATCATATTCGGCACATCGGAGAAAGTCCAGCGCTTCGTCTCCCGAATAACACGCGTCTACCGTATAATGTTCACTGGTCAGCTTTCTGACTATTATCTCATTGAGATCCTTCTGATCTTCCACAACTAATATTCTCATAGTTACAGTCTCCTTTGATATCGATTTTATCAGTTTTAAATTAAAATGACATTAAAAATCTCCGCATTATTGCTTTTACACGAAAAAACCGATACACTGATCATATAAGAAAATTTATGCAGGCAGCACAGCGCTGCCTATAAAATGGCCAGGAGGTATCATTTATGCTGGAAAAATCTGATTTCGTGGAAAGTTCGTGGCTGCGCTGGTCAGCTGAAAACCCGGAGGACGCCGATGTGCTGATAATGGGCATCCCTTTCGACAATGCTGTAAGCCTCAACAAAGGAGCGGCCAAAGCGCCGGACAACCTGCGGCGCCTGTCGGTGGATCTGTCCGATACTACTGATGTATTCCGCCCTATAAAGAACGGCGTGCTGTATGATTTTGGCGATATTCGGTCGGAACTGGACTGGAACCGATATTTCGGTTCAGTGGAAGCCAGCGCGCTTGAGCTGATGAAGCTGGAACGCTTCTGCCTGTTCCTGGGCGGCGATCATTCGGTGACGATCCCCCTCCACAAGGCATTCGGGGCGAACTTTGACGGTAAAAAAATCGGTATAATCCACATGGACGCTCACTACGACCTGTGTCCCGAGTACGACGGGCATCCCTGGTCTCACGCCTGCACCGAGGCCCGTGCCCTGGAAGGTGTTGTGACGGGCAAAGACCTGACCTTCATCGGTGTCCGGGTGGCTGAAGAAACCGAGCTGGAGTTGATGAAAAAGCATCCCGGTATCATGACCATCACCGCCGAAAATGTATACGATATGGGGGCTGCCGCTGTCGTGGAAAAGCTGGCGGAGCGATATGCCGGCTACGACGCTCTTTATCTGACGCTTGACATCGACGTACTGGATCCCGCTTACGTTCCCGGCACCGGGACTCCAGTCTCAGGCGGACTTGATCCCATCGCGCTGGCAAAAATACTGCGAGGCGCACTGACAACGCTTCCTGTAAAAGCGATGGATATCGTAGAAGTCGCTCCGCCGCTGGATATCAACGACATAACCAGCTGGGCGGCGCTGAGAGTGATACACGAGATCCTGAGTCACTTCAGCAGATAAAGACGGCATCAAATCGAGTAGGAGGCGGTGACTAGCCGCCGTCCTCTCACACCACCGTACGTACGGTTCTCGTATACGGCGGTTTCAATAGTTGACGTGCATCTTC
>JABLTR010020501.1_pt1 | contig 88859 bp, 83 predicted proteins | sample 7160071 | NCBI WGS metagenome assembly JABLTR01 (sample SAMN14651230, study PRJNA627086) | human gut metagenome | isolation source: feces | host: Homo sapiens
AAACGAGCGGAATACATAGAACGCCCTGCCCGCAAACCCTATTTTCTCGAGTACGTCCGCATTAAGTTCCGTTTCCTCCAATAGCTCCGAAAGCAGCTTCTTTTCTTCACCCATAAACATCCTCCTTTTAGTTTACATTTATTAAAGCTGTTTTTAATATCCGTAAGACATTTAATATAGAATTAAAACAGATGCGATACAAAAAGTATACCCTACTATTAGTAGGATTTCAAGAGGATATCCTACATTTAGTAGTATTATGACAATAAGGAGTTGATTTTCATGAGAGATTATAACAATTTATACAGAGAAATAATAAGAGAGTTAAGAAAAGACCATAAATTGAAACAAAGTCAGATTGCCGAGGTTTGTGGAGTATCAAGCGCGTTGGTAGGCCATTGGGAAACTGGGGTTAGGGATATTAATATCAATTGTCTTGTGAAGCTAGCACTATACTTTGATGTTTCAGTCGATTATATTTTAGGTTTATCAAACAACCCTAAAAAGGGGAGATTCGGTTAAATCTACTCCCTCTATCCAGCAGTAACGCTCTTTAACCCCGCTTGTTTATCAGCTGCATTCCTGCAAAACAGTATTTTATTTATTAAATATATGCGAGTATTTTGCCCTATTTTGCAGGATTTAAAAAGAAATCATTCATAACGCTGGAAAAATAGCGGGAATTTGACAGGAAATTAACAATTTATACATTGATAATTTCAGCCGTTTGTATTATAATAAATCTCAACGTCGTAAACCCGTCAAAGGGTAGAAAGGGGAAACACCAAAATGACAAATAACAAGTCCGTTCTTTCATGGCTTGAAGAAATGAAAGAACTGCTCACACCGGACCAGACCGTCTGGATTGACGGTTCTGAAGAACAGCTCGAGCAGCTGCGCGCAGAGGCTTGCTCCACAGGCGAGCTGATTAAGCTCAATCAGGAAAAGCTTCCCGGCTGTTACCTCCACAGGACCGCTGTCAACGACGTGGCCCGTGTAGAGGACAGAACCTTTATCTGTTCCAGGAAAGAAGAAGACGCCGGCCCTACCAACCACTGGAAGGACCCGCAGGAAGCGTATAAAATGCTGTTCGACATTGCAAGAGGCAGCTATAAGGGCCGCACCATGTACATTATCCCCTATTCCATGGGCCCCATCGGCTCCCCGCTTGCGCAAATCGGCATCGAAGTCACCGACTCCATCTACGTTGTGCTTAACATGTCTATTATGGCGCGCGTAGGCAAGGCGGTCATGGACCAGCTCGGCGACAGCACCGACTGGGTCAAGGGCCTGCATTCCCGCTGCGATATTGACGCGGAAAAGAGATATATCTGCCACTTCCCGGAGGATAACTATATTATCTCCGTAAACTCCGGTTACGGCGGAAACGTACTGCTCGGCAAAAAGTGCTTTGCTCTGCGTATTGCCTCCTATCTCGGCAAGCAGAACGAGTGGATGGCGGAGCATATGCTCATCCTCGGAATCGAAAATCCGCAGGGTGAAGTCAAATACGTCTCTGCTGCCTTCCCGTCGGCCTGCGGCAAGACAAACCTTGCCATGCTTATCCCGCCTGAGGGATACACGAGCAAGGGCTACAAGGTGTGGACGGTCGGCGACGACATCGCCTGGATGCGCAAGGGTCCCGACGGAAGGCTTTGGGCCATCAACCCGGAGAACGGCTTCTTCGGCGTTGCGCCCGGCACCAACATGAAATCCAACCCGAACGCGCTGATTTCCACGCAGAAGGGTACCATCTTTACAAACGTTGTGCATAACCTCGACGACAACACCGTATGGTGGGAAGGCCTCGACAAAAATCCGCCTGAGAATGCGGTCAACTGGAAGGGCGAACCTTGGAACGGCAAAACCGCGACCGAAAAGGGCGCGCATCCCAATTCCCGTTTCACCGCTCCCGCAAGGAACTGCCCCTGCATCAGCCCGGAATTTGACAACGTAAAGGGCGTTCCGATTTCCGCTATCATTTTCGGCGGCAGAAGAGCGCAGACCACACCCCTCGTTTACCAGTCAAAGGACTGGAACAACGGCGTGTTCGTCGGCTCTATCATGGCTTCCGAGACAACAGCGGCCGCGACCGGCAATGTCGGCGTAGTGCGCCGCGACCCGATGGCAATGCTCCCGTTCTGCGGATACCACATGGGCGATTATTTCAAGCACTGGATTGAGATGGGTGAGCTGCTTGGCGACAAGGCTCCGAAAATCTTTAACGTCAACTGGTTCCGCCTGGATGACGAGGGCAATTTCCTCTGGCCGGGATTCGGCGATAATTTCCGCGTACTCGAGTGGATTATCGACCGCTGCGAAGGCAAGGCAGACGCAGAGGAAACCGCAATCGGTTATGTCCCGAAGGCCGACGATATCAATATCGAAGGACTCGATATCGATAAAAAGACGCTCGAGGATATCCTTGCTGTCGACAACGAAAAATGGCTCAAGGAAGCCGAGGGCATTGAGGAGTTCTATACGAAGTTTGGCGATAAGCTTCCGCAGGAGCTCAAAAACCAGCTTGCTTCCCTTAAGGAAAGGCTTGCAAAATAAAAAGGTACGGTTTCGTACCCTGAATAGAAGCGCCGCGATTCCCTTTACAGGGATGGCGGCGCTTGTTTTTTTGAAATATCAGGTTACAATGTATAAATCAGGACATGCGAAAACCACCGGGAGGAAAAGAAGAATTGTGAGCAGAAACATTTCATAAAACTTTATATTGCGGCATCCTATTTTCCAGCTTGCCCGCGTTTGTAATGATACAAACCGTTGCGGCGCAGTACCGCTGCCTGTCATTATCCCAGCGGCCGGTCCTTTCGTCATCATATTCCGGCGTTTAAAAGCCGCTATCTCTCCGTCATGCATTCCACGAATAAAACCTCCTATGTAAAAATATAGAGATATGACAGGCTCCTCTCTCTGGGAGCCGAATTTGCCATTACGCTGATTTCACAAGTATAGCTGGGAAAACGAAACAGAAGCAAGGCTGGTTGAAATGAAGCCGCGACACCGTTCCATAAAAAGAAACAGCGGCGCGGCCTTCAAATAAAAAACAAGGGGCGGCTTAGACCGTCCCTTGTTTGATTTACGATTAAGATTCCGACGAGGAGCTGGACGCGGGGTTCTTTCCGGTAACGCTCTCTTCAAACACAAATTTTGCAAGGTCATAGCGCTGCTGCTCCCAATCGATAATTTCAACGATTGACTGCCCGTCGGATGTCCAGCCGTACTGCCAGACATTATCCTCCGGCACCCTGAATTCCTCCATATCGTATTTGAGGTAGGTCAGGGAATTCGCAACAAGCGTCGTTATCTCATTTTTCTTGAGGTTTGTCGTAATCATCGGGCCGACTTCCCCAACGATGCTCACAATCTGCGTAAGGTTCGCGTTTTTAAAGTCCGACATCACGATTTTCAGAAGATTTCTCTGGCGGGATGTGCGGTCGAAATCGTCGCCCGAAAAACCAGCCTCTTCGTCGCCGCGGTTACGCGCGTACCACAACGCCTGCCTGCCGTTCAGGTGCACGACGCCTGGTTCGTCCGCAAGCTCGTTGCGCGTATCGACCTGGTTATTGATATAGGACTGCCAGTTGATATAGTCGATTTCCTCAGAGGTCAGCTCAATATCTACCCCGCCGAGAATATCGATGATATTCCGAAAGCTTTTAAAATCGACAACCGCATAACGGTCAATATTGATGCCGAAATTGCTTTCAATCGTTTTAATTGTCAGCTGCGGGCCTCCCAAGGTATAGGCCGCGTTTAACTTATTCTCCCCATATGGCTCGCCAACCGAGTTATTCCCCGGTATCGTCACGTAGGTATCGCGCATAAAGGACGTGAGCTTCAGCTTCTTATGCCGGTTGTCTATCGACAGCATAATCATCGTATCGCTGCGCCCATGCTCTTCCCCCGCTTTTCTGCTGTCCTCACCAAACAGCATAATGTTTAAAATCATCGGGTCGTTTAAAAGCTCGCCGCTGTTTAAATCAAGCTCAGTCGGCCCTGTCGATAAAGACGAATGAGACGAGGAGGTATTCTGGTTGTCGTCAATCGATTTGTATTCGATTGCGTTGACCGTATTGTACAGGACGATTAAGCCCCCGCCGACGCCGCCCATAATCAGGCAGAGAAATAAAACGAGTACATTTTTCCAGCCGAAGGCGTGCGCTTTTTTCTGTGCGCCCGGCCTTGCCACCGCCTGCCTTTGATTTGGTTTTCTGGACAAAGCTCATCGCTCCTTCCTTTATTTCAAAACATTCCAAAATGTCTGTATATTATACACCCTTCAACATAGGCGGATAATTACATTACAGAAAAATGGCGCCATTCTTGCGCAACGCACCATTTTCCATGGCAAAAGCTGTGCTTCTTTGTTAAATTTCCCACCTGAAAACTGTTTTAAACGGCGTATTCAGGTCGGTTGCGAACACACGGTGCAGGTCGTCTATGCTGCGTACCGGCTCATCCTCATAAATAATGCTCCCGAGCCTGCGCCGGATGCGCTGCATCTGCATCATTTCCACCGCTTCAATAAAATCAGCTTTTCCGCTGCGGCTGCTTCCTACGACCGTCAGGCCCTTTTCCAGCATCAGGCGTGTGTTGATAGCGACCTTGTTCTCCGTCACGCCAAGGAATACCATCGTCCCCTGCGGCCGGATATGCTCAATCATGTTGTTGATTGCGTCATAACAGCCTTCGCCTCCGACACATTCAAACGCGTGGTCAATTTTAAAGTCGGGAGGAAGCGAATAGTTGAGATAGGTCTGGTTGACGAATGAAAAACGTGAAAGCTTCCGGTTGTTTTTTCCGACGACCACGATTTTCGATTTCGGGAATTTCACCTTGAGGGCGCTTGCGATAACGTACGACAAGCTGCCGTCTCCCCAGATTCCTATGGTGTCCCTGCAGTCATGTGCCGCCGCGTCCATCCGGTTGATTGCGTGGACCGCGACGCTCAAAAACTCACAGATAGACGCGGTCGAAAGCGGGATGTTTTCAAACGGGATAACCCGGTCGGGCGGCATGTCCACGAATTCACGCATAAAGCCGTCTGTGCCGCTTGACATAAAGTAAGATTTTTCGTCGTAGTTTTCATAAATACCGCCGCAGGCGCGCGTTGGCGTATTCGGGATTAGGACTACGTTTTGCCCTACTTCGTAGGTGCCGGTTTTGTCGAGGATAACCTCGCCGCAGCATTCGTGGATTAGCGCCATCGGCAGCTTTTCGCTCAAGGCCCGCATGTCGCGGTTGCCCAGATAATAGCGCTGGTCGGCGTGGCAGATGGACATATAGCGCGGCCGGATAAGCACCTTGCCGTCTATGTTTGCGTCCTCATATTTTACAGAAAAGAACTGTGGGTTCACCAGCTGGTAAATATAATTAATCACCGGCGATCCCCCCGACAAGCACCTGCGCTATCTTGTAGTCGTTGACCGTCGTTATCTTCATGTTGGAAAGCTCTCCTGTAATGAGCTTTACAGGTACGCCGCGCATAACGCATATCTTGCACGCGTCGGTCAGTACCGCCTTCTCGCTCGGCTTCAGCTGGGAATACAGCTCCTTAAGCAGCTTAATGCTGAAGCTCTGCGGCGTCTGTCCCTGATACATATAATTTCTGTTCGGGATTTCGGATATGTCCACGCCGTCGTGGGATTTCACAATCGTATCTGAAGCCGGAACGACCGTATCGCAAGCGCCATACTGGATTGCGGCGTCGATATTTTCATTGAGGATGCGCAGCGTGACAAAAGGGCGTACCGCGTCATGCGTGACGATAATATCGTCTTCATCGGACCCGAAATCCTTAGCGATTTCCTCAATAATATTAAAAATCGTATCGTTGCGGTTTTCCCCGCCCGGCGCAAGCTTTACCTTGTCCCGGTCTATCTCGTACATTTCGAGCAGGTCGGTCATGTGGGAAATCCAGCTTGGATGCACGCCGATATAAATGGCGTTGAGCCTTGCGCACATCAGCATCTTTTCCAGCGTATGGATGATAATGGGCTTGTCCCCAAGCGGCAAAAACTGCTTGGGCATAGAGGAAATGTGCATCCGCGTGCCGCTCCCTCCGGCAAGTATCGCTCCGTATATCATGCTAGTCTTACCTCCGAAATTCAACTTATTTTCCGCTGTTTTCTTTTTGACGCCGCTCTTTGTGGTACTCGTAGCAGCTTTTGTTCAAATCAAGATACACCACATCGTGGTGCGGCACCCGTTTTTCCTCGGGCGGCAGCTCCATATAGTCACCGAACGCAATCTTTAAATATGTGTCATAGCCTGTGGGAATCGGCATTTGGTATCCCTCAAATTCACGGTAAACGGCGCTTTCAAAAACTTCCTTGGGATATTCGCACTGCATATAATGCGGGCCTGTGCACAGCTCTGTAATAAGGCTGCAGTCTTTTATCCTGTATTTTGACATCTTCTTTTCCGCTAAACGCCATATCTTTTCCCGGAGCTTTTTCCCGCGAAACAGCCCTAAAAGAATACGGCTGCCAAGCGCCACCACCCCACCGTGGTTTTCCGGCACTACCTGCGCAAGAAACAGGGAATAGGTCAATGCCCACAGCTTTTGTATTTTACGCCTGATTCCCGTTGGGCATCCATCGATTGGGAACACATCCATGGAAAGCCCGTGCGGTATATCAAGGTGCGCCTGGTTCGCCTTGACACACGTGGCGCTCGTATCTACAATCGTCGTAAAAATATTGCCGGTAAATATTGTATCGTCTGTGCGCAGGCAAAGGAAGCGCGGGTTCTTTGATTTTTCCTTCCAAAGCGCATGCAGCTTTTCATAGTCGTCCCGCGGCATAAAAACATCGATATCGTCGTCCCACGGCACAAATCCGCCGGTTCGGAGGGAGCCGATACAGCAGCCGCCGCAGAAATAAAACAGCAGTCCGTTTTCATCGCAGAATTCTTTAAAATATAACAGCGCGTCCAGCTCCTTGAGCTGCATTTGCCTGAGCTGCCCGTCGTTAAGCGTTATGGGCCCATTGTCATTCAACCGTGTATCCCCTCTTTCCGGATTGTTTTTCTAGAAGCTTCCCCGAAACGGATTCTTTTACGAAATTGATTCTTTCCTGCGCGCCGGTTCCCAGCCCTTTTCTCCAAAATGGCATCTTTATCACCCCGAACAGCGTACCGACGCCGTAAACAATATGCAGAAGCGGAAATAAAAAAGGCAGCAGTACAAACTGCAAATATGCTTTTCTTCCGGAAAACGCCGACGCTGTGACAGCCGCGTCGAATAAAAGGTACGCGGCGCTTAAAAGAATAAGCGGCAAAGTAACACCGCATACGGCAAGCACGCCGAAAATAAGGAGCGCGCCGACAAGCCCCAACGGCGCGAAATGGAAATAGGAAAGACAGCGGGGGCATACGCCGAGTGTCAGCCCAATCCACATTCCGTTGCCGTATTTCTGCCGGAGCATTTTTGCAAGGGTCGCCCGTACGTTCTGGTACGATACGATGTCGGGACAGCTGCTTATCCGGTAGCCGGCCTTACGAATCCGGTAATGCAGCTCGTTGTCTTCCGTCCTTCCGAGGTCTTCATTGAAGCCTCCGGCCTTTGCAAAAACCTCCGCCCTGTAAGCGCCGTGGAAAATGGAGCTTACCTCCTGTTTTTCCTTCTGCTGCCTGCGGTATTTCGCAATGGAGCTTCCAAAAAGGGATTCCTCCAGTGCAAGCAGCGTCATCTGCCACGGCGTTTCCTTTTCTGCCCTGTTTGGCCGCCCTCCGCCGCAGACAGCTTCCCCTTCCCTGATATTCTTTACATTTGCGCTGACAAAATTCTCCGGGATAGAAGCGTGCGCGTCTACGCGGATAATAATATCTCCGTTTGCAGCCAATATAGCCGTATTCCAAGCGGCGGCCTGTAAATTTTTCGGGCTATCCTGTATTATTACGCGGCAAAAACCGTTTTGCTCCTTTGCAAACGACTCCATTACGGCCTTTGTGCCGTCAGTGGATATGTCGTCCACAAAAACGACCTCGATATCCCCATGGGGATAGTCCTGTAAGCGGATATCGTCAAGCAGCCTGGGAAGGGCCTTTTCCTCATTATAAGCAATCACGCATAATGAAACCAGCATTAAAAGCCCTCCTGCGCGGGCGCGCGCATCCATTTGGCACTGACCGCGCAGGACGCCCCAAAATACGGAATGACATACAGCGCGGGAACCACAAAAAAGCACAGCAAAAACCAGGGCAGGAAGGAAAGCAGGAGCTTTGCATAACGTATTGTGTTGCGCTTCATCATCAGCACGGAATGCTTGATGCAGGCCCTGGCGGGCAGTTTCCCCTGCCCATCGATAAATATGTATACCGCCAGAAAATAGCGGGAGGTAAGAAATACCCACAAAATAACGCCCGTGATAATAAAAATTACCGCGAATACCCCGTTCATTACTGTATAATTCGCAGCGGAATAGCCCGGTTCGTTCTGCGCGGAAAACATGAAATTAGATAGGGCGGCCGCCGCCGGGACAGCACAGACTATCCCCCAGAATAGATACCGGAGAAAAAGCTGAATACAGAGCGAAACAGACCTTTTATAAGTTTCCGCATCGGAAAAACCGGAGAAAAGAACGGAAAAATCCGTATCCTGCTCCTTGGCGAGCGCATCGTTCCATTTGATATATCCAACCAATATAGGCGAAAACACCACAAGAACCACCAGCGCAAGCAGCTCAATCAGCATAAGGCTTAAAAGCTCTCCTGAATGCGCCTGCGGATTAGCCGACAACGCGTTTAAATCGCCGCCGTTTATAAAATAGGCAACCTGCAGGACTGTATTCGACACCAGCCACGCGCATACAAGAAAAACAAATGCCGCTACCGCCTTGCACCAGTTATCCTGCGACAGACGCGCCTTTGCCTGCCTCTTGATGATTCCCTCCGCTTTCATGCCTACACCCCTTTACAATAAAAAATATAACTAAGCGTTTAACAGCCGGTACATCGCCTCCAGGCAGATTTCAGCGTGCTTCAGGTAATGGTCGAGGGACATCGATTCATCCGCGTTGTGCAGGCGGCAGTCCTCCCCTTCAAATACGGGACCGAACGCAACACCGCGCCCAGCCATCGCCCGCGCGTAGGTTCCTCCGCCCGTCGGGTAAACGCGTGCGTCCTCCCCTGTCACTTCTTTATAAGCGTCCTTTAAAATCGTTACCAGCTCGGAATCCTTGTCGATGTTGAGCGGCTTCATATGGCTTAGCAGCTTAACGGAAAGCCCCTCGGACTTTGCCGCCGCCTCCACGCGCTCCAACACCAGGTCTCCGTCCATTGTGACGGGGTAGCGGATGTCGAGCGTCGCCTTTGCGGTATTTTCCGTTATCGTAACCATGCCGACGTTGAGCGTAAGCGCTCCCGACGCGGAATCGCGCATCTTAAGCCCCATGGAATTGCCGTTTGTTTCTGTCGCTATTTTTGAATCGATAAAAGCGGGTATGCTGCCGAGCACAGAATGCCCGAATTGGGACGTAAGCAAATCAATCAGATGGGTCGCGGCATTAAAGCCCTTTTCCGGCTCAGAAGCGTGCGCGGCCTTTCCTTTTGAGATAATCATCATCCCGTCGATTGTATATTTAAATTCAAACGCCCCGTCCTTAGCGTCCGCAAAGCGGTTTAATTGATGGTCGTCGTTTTCCGAGCAGTCAAGCAGCGCGTACGCCATGTCAGGCACAGAATTGACCGCCTCGCCCGCCTTGAATTCCGTCAGGGTCGTCCCGTCATGTGTAGGGGCGACAACCTCTACCTGCAAAATTCCCTTTTCGCAGCGGCATACGCCGTATTCCGCGTCCGGCGTAAAGCCCATTTCTGGCAGCGGCTCTACGCTGAAATACGTCTTCATGTCCTCCATGCCGACCTCCTCGGTCGTGCCGAAGATAACGCGCAGGGTATTTTTCCCCTCCACGCCCATATCCTTAAGCGCCTTTAGGCAGTAGAGCGCAACAACAGCGGCGCCCTTGTCGTCGGCAACGCCCCTGCCGTAAAGGCGGCCGTCCTTCTGTGTCAGCTCAAACGGCTTGGAGGTCCAGCCGGTCGCAGCGGGCACCACATCCAGATGCGTCAAAACGGCGCAGAGCTTCCCGCCGCTGCCGTACTGCGCGTGTCCCGCGAAATCGAGCACGTTTTTCGTATCAAGCCCGAAGGATTCGGCTTTTTTGAGCATCCAGCCGAGCGCCTGCGCGGGCAGCTCGTGTCCGTCCGCCGACACGGACGGAATCTCAATAAGCTCCTTTAGGTCTTTCAAGATATCGTCCTTATATTTTAAAATGTGTTCTCCAAATGACATAACGCATTACCTCTTTTCAAATAAGGGTTTATTCTTTGCCGGGGTTCCCCTGTTTTTCTTCCTGCTCTATTTCTACAAGCAGCTCCCTTGCCTGCGGCGACAGCTCCTCTTCGGGCTGAAGCGCCTGGCCGCCCGCTAAAGCGGCGGGAACCTTTTTCGCCTTCATTTTTCTCATAATACGGTAGGTTTGTTTCTTTTTTGTCTCATCCGGGCGTTTTCCGCGGAAAAACAGCATATAAACGGCAAACGCAAGGAAGCACGCGCCCGTTATAGCCATTCCTATTTTAAGCCCCGGCGTTTCGTAATTGAACCTGATTTCGCTTATCTTGCCGCCCGGTACGCGGATTGCCATAAAGCCGACGTTTACCTTTTCGATATCGGCCGGCTCGCCGTTTACCGCCGCGCTCCAGCCGTCCTCATACGGGACGCTGAAAAACACCAGCTGGTCGCCCTTGCCGCTCAAATCAATCTGCGCGCTGAAGCCCTTGCTGTCATACACAAAATTTGTACAGGTGGTTTCCCTGCGCGCAAGGCAGTCCTCTTTATACTGCTCCTCGCTATAGGTGAAGCTTCCGCCGTAGCTGCTTCCGCCGGTAATATCGGCGTACTTTTCAAGCTGCCCGTCGGTAAGGGTCATCGCCTTGAGCAAGAGCAGGTGGCGGCTGCTTTCCGGGCAGCTCTTGTATTTTTCCACATTAATAAACTTGTCATACGTGAATCCCATCGGGATATAGTATTCGTTTTCCCAGATGTCGTATCCGTTCTGCGTATCGTAATAATTCCAGCCGGGCATTGCCGTATCGTTATTTTCGTCCGTAAAGCTGTCGCCGTCGAACTTGTAGTCGAACAGCCAGCGGGTCGAGGTAAACGAGCGCAAGCCGTAGACGTCCGTTTCCGGACGGGAACCGACGTCGCGCGTTACACCGATGGAGGGATAAAAATCCATAACGGAGCCGGGCACGATGCTATGGAACGCCTGAATAGACGGAATCTGCCAGAACATCGCCGTGTTGTCCATTGTTTTATAAAAATCACTTCTCGCGCTGTTCGTGTCAGGCAGGTCGATTTCGCCGCCCTTATTGAGCACGTGCGGAATTATGAACTCATGTGAATTGTAGCCCTGCGTTTTTCCCAAAATCAGCAGGTAGGACGAATAGCATACGGAAATAATGCCGACGCACACATACGTATAACGGATAAATTTCCTCCTGTTTTTACGCATCAGCTTGAGAAGCAGCGCCAGCACCGCAAGGCTTACAAGCGCTACCGCGCCGTAGGCCCAGAAACGGTCGGGATACTGCATCAGCCCGTAGGTTGTTACCGTTTCCCCGGTCTGCGCTTCCGTCGTATTCGGCATAAGGCCGATGGCCACAAGAATGACCGCCGTAATCGAACCCGTCCAGGTAAGCGCCCTGCGCCAGTCCGTTTTGCTGTTCTCCAGCGATATTACGGTCGCAAGCGACATCATAAGCGTAAGCATATAGAACCATCTGGCATAATAAGAAGAATTAAGAAGCTGGAACAGGCTGTTGAGGATTGGGATAAACGCCATAATAAACAGCGTAACGATTAGCCTTTTCAGCCAGTTTGTGTGCTTTTTTGCCTGCATGAACGCGATAACGCCCGTCATGGAAAACAACGGCAGCCATGCGGCTACAGAACCCCACTTTGCGTTGGAATCCGGCGTAAAGTTTGGCCGCGCGGGAATATCCGGCGGGAAAAAGAAGCTTTCCAAAATATGGATATAGCGCTGTTCGGAGCCGTAAAGCAAAGCGCCCCAGCCGTTCGGCGCGCTGTCGACGCGCGGATTTTGCAGCACGGCGAGCACCGAAGGCACGAGTATCACCGCCGACGCGCCAAAGCCGATGAGCACCTCAGCCGCCATACGCAGGAAATCGCGCAGCGTAATACGGAAGCTGCCGGAAACCATCCGCACAATCCAATATATCAGCACAAAGACGACCTGGCCGGCAAAGAAATAATAGTTGAACGCACAGCTGGCAAAAACGGCAATAGCAAGCACGCCGCGCCGCCTGTTATACATATATTCGTCGACCGCCGCCAAAAGGAGCGGGAATACGACGATTGCTTCGTGAAAATGGTTGAAAAATATGTTATAGATAGAAAATCCGGAAAAAGCGTATAGAAGCCCGCCGATGACCGCCAAATCCCTGCTGCGCACGTAACGTTTCAGAAAAACATAACCGGAAAGCGACGCGCATGCAAATTTAAGCATGAGAAGGGGCGCCATCAGGTAAGGAACCGCCTCGCTTGGAAACGGCAGCGTCAGCCAGAAAAACGGGCTGCCCAGCAGGTAAAAGGAATAAGAACCGACAATGTTCGCGCCCAAATCGGTCGTATGGCTCCATCCTAAATTACCTGAACGAATGCTGTCGTGAATCATCTGGTAAAAGGGAATCTGCTGGACGTTAAAGTCGCCGTAATATAAAAACAATCCCTGGTCGTAAATCAAAAAGGGGAGGAAAAATAAAAAAGAAAGACAAAGGCCTAATAAAAACGCTTTATGCCAATATCTTTTCTTTCCTGCTGGAGAGGGCAGCCGTGCCGCTTTCATATGTCCACCGCCTTATATATTTTAACGAAAACAAGCCGGAAATGTCTGGAATGAACCCCTTCCATCCGCCTGTATTTATAAAAATAAAGCCGACTTGTACACAATATAACTATGGTATTATACCACAATCCGACGGCGATTGCACCTGTTATTCCGACAAAGTAATAAATTAATAGTTTTGTCACAAACTCTTAAAAAATTGTTGTAGAATAGTTACAGCAAAAGAAAAATGAGGTGTTATTTTGGCAGAAAGCAGCTTCTTTGCGATGCTCTCCAGAATGAAATATATCGACCGTTGGGGGCTTATGAACAGCACCAGGAAGGAAAATATCAGTGAACACAGCCTTGAGGTCGCTGTAATTGCGCACGCGCTGGCGCTCATCGGTAAAAAGCGCCTGGGGAAAAATACCGAGCCCGAGCGCACGGCGGCGCTTGCGCTGTTTCATGACTGTACGGAAATCATAACGGGCGATATGCCCACGCCGGTGAAGTACTTTAATCCGCAGATTAAGGACGCTTACAGGGAGGTTGAGGCCGTAGCGGCAGAAAAGCTGCTGGGGATGCTCCCGGATTATCTGCGCGCCGAATATGAGCCTTTCTTTACAAAGCAGGCGCAGGATGAAACGCTTTGGAGCTATGTAAAGGCTGCGGACAAGCTTTCCGCGCTGATTAAATGCATGGAAGAAATTCGTATGGGCAACCTGGAATTTACAAAGGCAAAGCAGTCCGTTTCAGAATCCCTCGCTCAGATTGATATGCCCGAGCTCCAAATTTTTATGGAGGAAATGCTGCCGGCTTATAATCTCACGCTTGACGAACTGGACCAGAGGCTATAGCTGTTGACAATTTCAACCAGCATGCTATAATAAAAATGCGGAAAGCACACAAACGGTTTTCCGCATACAATATCATAAATGCTGTCTTCGAGGCGGGGTGCAATTCCCCACCGGCGGTAAGCGTGTCAAGCGCAAAGCCCGCAAGCGAAAGCTGATTTGGTGTAATTCCAAAGCCGACGGTAAAGTCCGGATGAAAGAAGATGCGCGCTTATTATATTAAGCGTTATTGCCTCGCAGATTACCTGCGGGGCTTTTTTTGTTTCAAAGGCGGCAGAAAAGGAGATGCTTTCATGCAAGAAAATCAAGCACACACCATCAAAAAAGCCGGCGAACAATCGTATCGGCTCAAAAAGCTCGCGATACTGGGGCTTTTGACGGCGCTTTCTTTCCTGTGCGTCGCTTTTTTCCGGATTCCGGCCTTCCTGCCGTTCCTCGATTTGGAAGTAAAGAACGTCGTCATCACAATCGCCGCGTTTATCTTCGGCCCCCTGTCCGGCGCCGCAATCAGCGTCTGCGTGGCACTGGTCGAGATGTTCACCATCAGCACCACGGGATGGCTTGGCTTTATTATGAACGCGATTGCCAGCCTATGCTTTGTCTGCCCCGCCGCCTTTTTTTACAAAAAAAAGCACACCATGTCGGGCGCCGTGCTGGGGCTTGTTACTGGCTCCCTGCTTATGACCGGCGCGATGCTTTTGTGGAATTACCTGATTACGCCTTTTTATATGAACGTTTCGCGCGAGGCCATCGCGGCGCTGCTTTTGCCTGCGTTTCTACCGTTCAACCTCGTAAAAACCGGCCTTAACACAGCCTTGATTTTACTGCTTTACAAGCCTGTAGTCCTGGGATTGCGCAAAGCAAACCTTATTCCCCAAAACCCATCAGGCGACAAACCGAGAAGCAAGGTCAGCATCGGTATTTTGATTGCCGCAGGCTTACTGCTTGCAACCTGCGTATTGGTAGTCCTCGTCGTAAACGGAACGCTATAATTATGCTGGTATTAAAACGCTCCCTGCCATTAGCAGGGGGCTTTTTTTGTCCTAAATAGCTGAAAAATATTCCGCCGGCATTTGAAATGAAAAGAACTCTTGTCGAAATTAAAAATTTTATATACAATATTGTGAAATGTTTTCACATATGGTAATATATAATAAAAATTAAAGGAGCGTGTATTATGAAAAAAGCAATTATATTTTTCCTTTGTTCCATTTTTTTGTTTTCTTTTGCCAGCTGCAGCCCGAGCGATGAAGATACCAGCCTGAACAACAGTTCCTCCCCAACTACAGTTACTACGCCGTATACCGACCCAGCAACTGAAGAACCGACCGTTGCTCCAACGAAGAAGCCTACGGAAAAGCCAACTGAAGAACCAACAGAAAAGCCGACAGAAAAACCTACGCAGGCGCCTGTATCTTCCAAAAGTGCTTACAGCATAAGCAAATCGTCCTCCAGCGCCGAACAACAAAAGAACTCAATGACTGTTTATATTACGCCGTCCGGAAAAAGGTATCATTACTTGAGCACCTGCGGTGGAAAAAATTCTTATGCGGTATCAATTGATGAGGTCGGAGGCCGTACGCCCTGCCAAAAGTGTGTGCACTGATATCCAGGTAAAGTCTCGCTTTTCACGCGGGGCGTGGATTGGGTCGCAGAGCAAAAAAACTTCACAAGTCCAGCTTTGATTTTTATCAAATATTTACTGCGGTATCTGATTCAAAATATACAGAGATAACGATAGGAAATGGCTCTGCCAGTTAGGGTTGAGTGAGACAAAAAAACTTCTAATCCCGCCTAACGAGGACAAGTCAATAGAAAAATTTCACCTTCAGACTATTTATGAGCTTGAGAATGATAAGGAACACCTGATAAACATTTTGCAACGGTATTTATAATAATCTTTGAGTGTCCTTTCATAAAGAAAGGACACTTTTATGTATCATTTGTTAAAGAAGGAAATAAAAATGGGACGTATAAAAAGCCGGTCATTTGAAATTATTCAAGCAGCCAAACCAGGGGATAAATCCAGTAAAATTTTTGATATTTTTATAATATCGCTTATTATTATCAACGTAGCAATGGTTATCGCGGAGACATTTAATATCCCTGCTTTCTTACGCGATGTCTTTAATATTGTTGAAATAATTTCTGTCATTATTTTTTCGATTGAATATATTCTTCGTGTTTGGACCTCTGATTTCCTATATCCAAAATTGGGGCCAGTGAAAGCTCGTCTCAGATATATATTTTCATTTATGGCAATTATTGATTTACTTGCAGTTCTTCCGTTTTATCTTCCTTTTCTTATCCCAATCGATTTACGTGTACTACGTACTTTAAGGGTAATACGCCTCCTTCGTATTTTTAAAGTAAACCGCTATACGAAAGCCCTTTCCACAATAGCTGCCGTATTCAAACGCAGGGCAAGTCAGCTTTTATCATCTATGTTTGTGGTTACTCTGCTCATGATTATCGCATCTGTTTTAATGTATAGCATTGAAAACGCTGCTCAGCCAGAAGTGTTTGATAACGCTTTTTCTGCTTTATGGTGGGCAATTGCAACAATTACAACTGTTGGATATGGCGATATCTATCCTGTAACCGTTGCAGGGAAAATTTTGAGTACTATAATTGCATTACTTGGAATTGCGTTGGTAGCTGTTCCTACCGGAATAATTTCTGCCGGTTTTATTGAGCAGATAACGGATTCCCCAAAAAGTGAACAAGAAGATAACGTAAAGCCCTACTGTCCTTATTGTGGACATAAATTGGAAAAGTAAAGAAGAGCCGCAACATGAAAACCAACGCCGTTACCTGCGCAAATTCCGCGCCGTTCATGGCACTGGAGGAACACCGGGCAAGGCAAGCGCAAATAAAGGCACTGCTGGAATTCGCATCAACGTACGGCTCGGCCCGCACGTTGTACCGCAGGATATTTACGAGCGGCCGTTTCAGGCAGCAGCCTGTTTGCGCGCCCGCAGATGCTCCGTCTGCCCGGATAGGTGCAGCTAGGGCAATATAGCGCCGTGTATTTTTAAAAATATCCAAAGAAAAAAAGCCGCAGGCGCTGCCTGCGGCTTTTTTAAGCCTTTGGTATTCAGTTTTTCGGCCTGCAGCAGCCGCATTCATCCCCGTTTAAGTCAGAAACCTTCGGCGGGAAGAACTCGTCTGTCGGGAAGTCGAGCCTGCTGAACATTTCACACGGGTTGTCTGAAGACGTTGTGCATTCTTTTTCCGGAATACAGAAATCATACGCGGGAACGAGCATTTGGACGTTCCGCTCGATCTGGACAATCGTAAAGATGCCGATTGTAATATAAACGTCTTTTTCGCCGCCGTTGCCCGGGACAGGGCCGCCGTATCGGCAGGAGATACAGTCGGGAATCCTGCAGCACGGTACGCAGGGTTCCCTGCGCTGGCAGATTTTAGCGGAAAGGCCTATTGGTTTTGCGACCTGGACGCTTGCCTTCGGCAGGTTCCTGACCGGGGCGTTCTGCACATCCGGATCGTCCATCGTGAAGTCAGAGCTGAATATCTTGACGTTGCCCTCGCTGCCGTAAAGGATAACCTTCTTGTTAAAGATACTGAGCCCCTTCACACACATTGGCATAGCTGCCGGCTGCATGAATACGTCGAGCTCTACATCAAAGAAGAACGTCATATCCACAGAGTAAAAGCCCTTATGGAACGGAACCGGCTCCAAGTCGATATATACGGTGATAACATCCACGTCTCTGATTCTAACGTTGCTCGCCTTGTCTATCATGCACTGTGCCGTATCGCAAAACAGTACCTTTAAGTCCTCTAGGCAATCTTTGTCTCCGCAGCTGTCATAAACCCTGTAAGCATCTATACAAACTGCTTCTTTTGCGCATCCTGTGTCGTCGCCGCCGCACGTAGCAGCGGTAAATGCTGTTTCAGCCATAAAAAAATCCTCCCTTATTAGCTTTACTAATATTGTATGGAGGATTGCTTTTATTGTGACAAATTTAAATGTCTGGCAACAGTGCGGTACCGGACCTTTATAAGCTGTGCTCTTTCAATTATATGCCGTATGCAGAATTCTCCCAATTGTTTTCCTATTTTTTCCTATATTTAATATATTAAATTTTCCCCGTACAATCTAAACTGATTTTTTAGCTCCCACGTTTTTCCATGAGCCAGAAAATGGAAAGCACAGGCCGCCCAGACGCAGAATACATTTCCATTGCCCTTGTACGCAGCATGTGTAATTATAACAGCATATTTTATTTGGTTTTTGCCCTACTGTATATTTTTAATTGTAAAAAGGCCCGCTGCTCAAAATGATGAGAAACGGGCCTTACTTTTTATATTTTTTCGAGCTTTGCAAAGTTTTGCATAATCCGTTTTGTCCCAACGCTTTCAAACGCAATCTCAAGCATCGTGTCGTTGCCCATTGGGACGGCGTTTATGATGAGCCCCTGGCCAAACGCCTTGTGCCGGACGCTGTCGCCCGCCTTGAGCTTCTGCGCGGCAGCCTGTCCGGCGGACGCTGCGCTCCTTGCGCTCGTGTGAGAGGCAAAGCCTGAGGTGCGGCTCTGGTAGGCGGTGGGTACCGAGCCCTGCTGCGGCTGCTTTCTTACAAAGGAGGAGCTTATTTCGAGCAGCTCTGCCGGAATTTCATTGGTAAAACGGGATACGCGGTTCCTCTGCGTCATACCGAACATCATGCGCTCGGAGGCATGCAGCAGGTACAGCTTTTCCTTTGCCCTGGTTATTCCAACATAGGCAAGCCTGCGCTCCTCCTGCAGTTCCTCCTCCATCAGCATCGACTGGTTTCCGGGGAAAATACCGTCCTCCATACCCGGGATAAACACAACGGGGAATTCCAGCCCCTTCGCCGAATGCAGCGTCATCAGTACGACGCTGTCGGCCTGCGTATCATAATTGTCAATATCGGTAAACAGGGCGATTTCCTCCAAAAAGCCCGAAAGGCTCGCTTCTTCGCCGTTGTCCTCTTCATATTTTAAAATATTGGAGAGCAGCTCGTCTATGTTTTCGATGCGGTTGTCGCTGTCCTCTTTTTCCTTTTTCAGCCAGTTGATATAATCGGTGCGTTCAAGAACAGCGCTGTAAATTTCCTCAATCGATACGTCTTCCCGCTGCGAAAGAGCAATCAGGCCGTCCATCATCGTGCAGAAATCGTTGAGCTTATTCGCCGCGCGCTGGAGCGGGGCGTTTTCATCGCTGCGGCTAATCACCTCGTACAGGCTGTCGCCATTGACAGCGGCGATGTCCGCCGCCTTATTTACCGTAGTATCCCCAATCCCTCGCTTTGGCTTGTTGATAATCCTCCTCAGCCGGATATCGTCGGAGGGGTTGTTGATGAACTGAAGATACGCAAGGATATCCTTGATTTCCTCGCGGTCATAAAAACGGTGCCCGCCGATTAAGCGGTACGGTACGCCGCTGCGGCTGAAGCTCTGTTCAATTGAGTTCGACTGCGCGTTCATGCGGTACAGAACGGCAAAATCGGAATATTTCCTTCCTTTTGACACCTCGTCGAGAATCGTATCCGCGATAAAGGAGGCTTCGTCGCGCTCCGACATACAGCTGCGCAGAACGATTTTATCCCCCTGCGGGTTCTGCGTCCAGAGCGTTTTGCCTTTGCGCTCTTTGTTATTCTTAATCACGCCGTTCGCGGCGTCAAGAATGTTCTGCGTAGAGCGGTAGTTCTGCTCAAGCCTTATGACACAGGCGTTTTCGTATGTTGTTTCAAAGCTCAATATGTTTTCAATCGTCGCGCCGCGGAACTTGTAAATGCTCTGGTCGTCGTCCCCGACCACACAGATATTTCCGTTTTTCTCTGCCAGCATCTTAACAAAGCGGTATTGAACCCGGTTGGTGTCCTGGTATTCATCTACCATAATGTACCGAAACTGCCTTTGGTAAAGCTCCAAAACGTCGGGTGCCTGTTCAAACAGCTTTACCGTGTTGCAAAGGATATCGTCAAAATCCATCGCGTCGGAGGCTTTGAGCCTCTCCTGATAAAGCGCGTACGCCTTGGCGATGGAAACGAGCCGGTTGTCGCTGCCCGCCGAAGCCTTTAGCTCGTCAGGCGAAACCATCCTGTCCTTGCAGCGGGATATCTCCGCGAGCACGCTGCGGTGCGGCAGGATTTTTTCGTCATAATTGAGCGTTTTCAGGCAGTCCTTCATCAGGCGGCGCTGGTCGTCCGTATCATAGACAGTAAAATTCCGCGTATAGCCGATGCGGTCGCCGAACCGGCGAAGCATCCTGGAGCATGCCGAATGGAACGTGGCCGCCCAGATGTCTCCCCCGCCTTCCCCAATGCGGGCGTTCAGGCGGTCCTTAAGCTCACCCGCCGCCTTGTTCGTAAAGGTTATGGCAAGAATCTGCCATGGAGCGGGCGGATAAACCGCAAGGCGCGCGGCAAGCTCATCGTCAAGCGGCCCGTTCCCCTGTGCCGCCGCGTTCAGGCGTTCAAGCTCCTCCTGCGTAAAATCCTGTGGAATCAGGTCGCTCTCATACGCCTTGCCGTACTTTAATATACTTGCGATACGGTTGACGAGCACCGTCGTTTTGCCACTGCCGGCGCCCGCGAGAATCAATAGGGGCCCTTCCGTTTTGAACACGGCTTTTTTCTGCATATCGTTCATTCTGGAGAACTCGTTCTCCATGACTTTTTTTCTTAATTCCAAAAGTTCTTCCTTTGTATTATTCAAATGCGAAACAAATCCTTTCTAAAAAGCTTGTGTTTCATTTTATCTTATTTTGCCTGTTTCTAAAACCTTCTGTGGAATTAAACAGAAAAAAGGCCGCCGGTTCGCCTCCGACGGCCTGCAAAAAAATTTCTATTCCGCTATTTCTCAGCCTTCACGGTACAGCCCGCGCAGCAGCTTGATTTCCTGTGCGTAGCCGTCCAAATCGTTCGGCGTTTCCAAATAAAACGGCAGGCCTTTCAGCTTTGGATGGTTGATGACGCTTGAAAGTGCCTCCAGGCCGATATGCCCGTTACCAATCGTTTCGTGCCTGTCCTTATGGCTGCCGAACGGGTTTTTGCTGTCGTTGAGATGCACGGTATAAAGCCGTTCAAGCCCGATTATACGGTCGAACTCATCCAGCACGCCGTCGAGATTGTTCACCACATCGTAGCCCGCGTCGTTGACGTGGCACGTGTCGAAGCACACGCCGAGCTTATCCTTTAATTCCACGCCGTCGATGATTGCGCGCAGCTCCTCAAAGGTCCGCCCGACCTCGCTTCCCTTTCCGGCCATGGTTTCCAGCAGCACGGTAGTCGTCTGCTCCGGCTTTAAAATGCGGTTGAGCAGCTCAATAATCATTTTGATTCCCACCTCAGCGCCCTGCTTGACATGGCTGCCCGGATGAAAATTATAGTAGTTGCCGGGAACGTATTCCATGCGCTTAAGGTCGTCCTCCATAATCATGCCCGCAAGCTCGCGCGTGTGCGCGTCCGCAGAGCAGGCGTTCAAGGTGTAGGGCGCATGCGCCAGAATCTTCGCAAAGCCCTTATCGCTTATATATTCATGGTACTGCTTAATATCCTCCGGGTTGATATCCTTAGCGGCAAACCCGCGCGGGTTTCTCGTAAAGAACTGAAATGTATTTGCTCCGATAGAAACGGCCTCCTGCGCCATATGCAGGAATCCCTTGGAGGCAGACAAATGTGCTCCGATATTCAGCATGGTTTTCCCCTTCCTTTCATACAATGGTATTATTGTGGTGTTTCCCACTTTTTTATGCAGCCGCTCTGCAGGCACAGTAAGCCCGCGGCGGATTTTCCCCAGCCGCCGGAACAGCTCTCGAAACCCTGGCATGTGTTTCAATGTTCTCCCAGCCGCCGGAAGGCTTGCTTTTGCAAGGCTTCCGCCCTGCGGCGTGAGGTTATTATAACACATCAGCAAGCCCGCAGGGCTTGCTTCCTTCAAGAGGGACGGCATTGCTGTCCCGGCATGTGTTTCAATGTTCTCCCAGCCGCCGGGAGGCTTGCTTTTGCAAGGCTTCCGCCCTGCGGCGTGAGGTTATTATAACAGGATAAACGACCGCGCAGCGGGCAGCTCCTCTGCAAGGAAAGCGTCCCTAAGCTTTCCGTACCTGTTTCAATGTTCTCCAAGCCGCCGGAAGGCTTGCTTTTGCAAGGCTTCCGCCTTGCGGCGTGAGGTTATTATAACACATCAACAAGCCCGCAGGGCTTGCTTCCTTCAAAAGGGACGGCATTGCTGTCCCGGCATGTGTTTCAATGTTCTCCCAGCCGCCGGAAGGCTTGCTTTTGCAAGGCTTCCGCTTTGCGGCGTGAGGTTATTATAACACACATCCCGCCAAACGCCAAGAAAGGGATTGTTTGCTTTCCTCTTAGTTTCGTTGTATAATGTGGAAAGCGTTTTTCGGGGGAATTCCCTTTGAATATATAAGAAAGGGGCTATCAATTATGATTTATGACAATATTCTCGACGCCATCGGACACACGCCTATCATCCGCTTAAACCGGATGGCAGGTGAAAACGATGCGCAGGTACTTGTAAAATATGAAGGCTTGAACGTCGGAGGTTCCATTAAAACACGAACCGCTTATAATATGATTCTGGAAGGCGAAAAAAGCGGCAAAATCAAGCCCGACACCATCATCGTCGAGCCGACCAGCGGCAACCAGGGTATCGGCCTTGCCCTTGTGGGCGCGGTGCGCGGCTATCAGACTATGATTGTCATGCCCGATTCCGTCAGCTACGAGCGCAGGAAGCTCGTCGAGCATTACGGGGCGCAGGTCATCCTCATTCACGACGACGGCAATATCGGCAAATGCATTGAGGAATGCCTGAATACGGCGCTCGATATGGCGCGCAGGGACGACCGCGTATATGTGCCGCAGCAGTTTACGAATCCGGCAAACCCGCTTGTCCACAAGCACCACACGGCGCTTGAGATTATGGAACAGGTCGCCCAGCCGATTGACGGCTTCTGCTCCGGTATCGGGACCGGCGGGACCATATCCGGAATCGGAGAGGTATTAAAGGCGCAGTATCCCGATATCCTTATCTGGGCGGTCGAGCCGGAAAATGCGGCAATCCTTGCGGGAGGCACCATCGGCACCCATTTACAGATGGGAATCGGCGACGGGCTGATACCCGACAACCTCAACCAGAAAATCTACGACGATATTTATATCGTAAGCGACGAGGAAGCCATCCAAACCGCAAAAGACCTGGCAAGGCTCGAGGGGCTGATGTGCGGTATTTCCTCCGGCACAAACGTCGCTGCGGCACTCAAGATGGCAAGGAAGCTCGGCAGGGGCAAGACGGTGATAACCGTATTGCCGGATACGGCGGAGCGGTATTTCAGCACCCCGCTGTTTAATTAAATGAAAAGTTTTTTGAGCCCCCCGGTACACCGGGGGGCTTTTATAAAAAGAAAGCCGCCGCGTTCTCTGCTGAAAACGCGGCGGACCTCAAACAAATTCACGTTTATACGACTTCAATAACAGAAACGGGACAGCTTTCCTGCGCCTCAACCGCGCGGTTTTGCACCTCAGGCGGAAGGTCCTCCGCCGCGGCGTACGCCTTGCCGTCGGGACGGGGCTTAAACACCTCGGGACAAATCTCCATGCACTGCCCGCAGGCAATACAGCCGTCTTCATCGACCAGAATCGTCACAGCATTCCCCCCTCTCCTGTAGTAAGGGAATCGACAAGCTGCTGCATTTCCTTTTTTGACTGCACGCTGTGCGTCCTGCCGATGATTTCCTGCTGCTGCTGTTCCGAAAGGGAGGCAAAACGCTCCATTGCGTCTGTGTTTCTGGCAAGCGCCATGCCGAAGCCCATCGGGAGTTCGCTTAAAATATCCTGCATAAATATCACCCTGTATGATTGTTTGCAGGATATGGAAAATTTATACGTCCTCCAGGGAAATCAAAGAAACATTTTCACTGTAAATTTTGTCATTGAAAAGCGTGTGGTAAATCCGGTCGAGCGACCGGTGAATCTGGGCGTCCGGATATTCTCCGCCCTTCCTCTTCAAAAACATAATGTTGTAGCAATGCCGGAACAGCGAGCAGTAAAGCGAGGTCGTAATGAACCCGTTGCGCTCATAAAAGGCGACCCTGCGCAGACGCTGCTTTTTATCGTTTTCGTCCCGTGCCTTTTCAGGGTCCTCCACCTCGGCGATTATCCCATTAAAATCGGTCAGCACCCCGGTCAAAAGCTCCAAAAATTTACTTCCGTAGCCCATTGAGCGCTGAGACGCGCAGACTGCGTAATAATCAAGCAGGACAAAGCCTTCCTCTTTCCTGCCGATAAAAAACGCGTATCCCCGCAGCTCCCCTTCATCAAAAAGGCCGTAGCAAAAATAAAGCTTTTCTTTTTTCAGCTCCAATATCAGCGTCAGCGGCTTTAGCTCACCGACCTCAAAATCCTTTACCATATATGTCCGGTATACCTCGGCAATCTCGTCATCCTGCAAGAGTCTGGTTGTCAGCATCTTCTCACCCTGTTCTTTCGTAGGTTTCGATAAAATTTACTTGTAGTATTAACAAAATAAAATTCCTTTATTTGCTAACAGCTCTTTAAGCTCCGTATATTTGTTCCTGCTCAAAGGGATTTTTTCGCTCACGCCCTTGAGCTCGATAAAGTAGGATTTTCCGAACACATTGTTTTGCACAGATATTATATTCGAGAGCGGAATAATAAATGACTGGTGGCAGCGGAAAAAGCCGTGTTCCGTCAGCATCGATTCCAGCTGCCCGAGTGAGTATTTGGATAGCAGCGTTTCGTCCTGGGCGGTCTCCAGAAAAATCTTTCTTCCTTTTTTCTCAATATATTTAATGCTGTCTATACTGATAATTTGATACCCGCCTTCAAAATGGATACCAATTTTCGTCTGTTTGACCGGGCTGTCGCCGCCCGTCCTGCCCGCAAGCTTTTTCTCAATCCTGCCGACGGCGCGTTCAAGGCGCAGCAGGTTGATAGGCTTAACAAGAAAATCGACCGGCTCGAAGTCGTAGCAGTCAAGGGCAAACCCCGCATGGCCCGTCACAAATATAATTAAAACAGAGGGATAATTTTTTCCAATGTACTGCGCCATTTCAAATCCGCTGTTTTCCGGCATTTCAATGTCAAGAAACGCAACGTCGATTTTCTTTTCTTTCAGCGCCGCAATCATCCCGGCGCTGCTGTTGACAGCGGCGGCAATTTCAATTTGGCTGAAATTCGAAAGCGCGGAAACCGTCGCGTCCATCGCGGCTTTTTCGTCGTCTACAATCAGCGCCCTTATTATTTGGCCGGCCAAAACTCTTCCTCCCGTCCCAGTTTTCTTATGAAATTCATCATAACATAAAGCTTCTATATTGGCAACAAAATTCATAAAAGGCACTAAATTTCTGTTGCATTTCACATTATTCCAATTTTCAGGTTGTATTCTTTGCATAATAAATGGAAACAGTTCAGCAGGATATTGTATTCAATCCTTTCCTGTGTTAAAATTGATACGAAAAACGCAAAGGAGGCGACGCGTATGAATTCTGTATTTACTCCGTTTGTTATTTCAGAGTTATGCCTTTACGGTCTGTCCGTTACAATGATTATGGTCATAACCCTATTTATTAATACGAAGCCGCGTATCTGGGATATTTTTCTATGCCTTCTGTTCGGCGCGTTCCATACCGGCGCCATCGTCCTGTTGAAAGGCGAATATGAGCTGGCGGCCGCTGCGGTAACCGTCCTTCTTTGGGCCGGCATGAGAATGCTTTCCACCAAGCGCCATGTTATGGAGATTATCCTGAGCGGTTCTATTACATTTTCGGCCCTGATGCATTTCTATATTTTCGGCGCGCTTGTTGGGAGCCTGACGGACGATTTGTTTATCATGATTTGCCTGGCGCTGTATGCCTGCCTGCTCTGCGCGCTGTTCATCATTTTTTACCGGTGCAACATTACCATCTTTAAAAGCAATTGGATTAAGGACTTTTTTGAGCCTGACGACAAGGCGGTCAAAAGAAACCGTTATTCCGTCTTCGCGCTGTTCATTATTATCAACCTCTTGACCATGATTGCCATTTACTCGGGCACCGGGAAAAACGACGTCGTTCAAAACGCGGTACTTACGCTGATTTCGGCCGTATTAATCGTACTGTTCTTCCTGCTTATCAAGGTGCTTGTCGAATATTGCATCCTGCACGACATCAACGCGCGCAACCTGCGCTACCAGCAGAACCTGGAGCAGTTTATGAAGGTCATCCGCTCCCAGCGCCATGATTTCAACGTCCATCTGCATGCAATCAGCGGTTTGGTTGAGGCAGGAAATTTCGACCAGTGTAAGGAATATGTCGCGACTATGGTACGGGAATCAAACGCAATTAACGACGTGCTTCCTGTGCACAGCCCGATTATCAGCGCCATGCTGCACGGCTTTCGTGAAGAGGCGGAGAGCGCGGGCATCAGTATGGATATTGAAGTCCTTTACGATATGAAGGAATTAGCCGTAACGCCCTACGACCTCAACAGGATTTTAGGGAACCTCATTCAAAACGCAATCGATGAAATCAAGCGCAACAAGGACAACCAGTATGGTATCCAGCTGAAAATCAGCAGGGCCGACAATATGACCGTAATCGATATTTCAAACCGCTTTGACCCGCTTGTGCAAAATGTAAACCACATGTTCAACGACAAATATACGACCAAGCGGCGGCACGACGGCATCGGTTTAAACACCATCCTGCGCATTACGGAATCCTACGGCGGAATGATTTATCCCGAAATCCACGACGATATCATCCACTTTATCCTGCGCCTGCCAAACGAACAGCAATAATCACATCCCCGGAGTAAACCGCCGGGGATTTTTTCTTTTCCCAAATTGACACGTGTATTTCCAGAATTGACACGATACAGGACACAATAGGCAAAACGCCTTGCTTTTCGTTTCCGTTTTCCATAAGATATAGTTGTCGATAAGGACAAACAAAAAATGCCTATCACTTTTTCATATATACCTTCCAACGAACCGGCAGATATTTCCCCATATCTGCCCCTTCGCTAGAAGGTATCGGATGGACTCAGGTATAGTAAAACATACAATTACCTCTTTTTCTACAGCCTTTCCGGCAAGCTTCTTGCTGGAAAGGCACAGCTCGAACATATGCGGGATTTCCGCTTTCTATAATTTGGGATTTCTTGAGATAATGGTACGGTTTTTTTGAACCAGTGGTAAAACAATAAGGATTACTTGAAGGAAGTAAGATTTAGGATTTTGAAATGAATGGTGTTTTCTCCGGTACAAGCCAATGATGAACGGTAATCTCTCCTGATTTCTCGGTCGTCTTCCGGAAGAAAAGAAAGAGGCGTGCGAACTGATAATTCGCACGCCTCTTTCTTTTTGTTTTTATCCCTTATATTCCAACGCAGAAGGCGCACGGTAATCCCGCGCGCCTTCTGCGTTTTGTATGTTGGAAGTGTGTTGTAAGCAGTTTATTTTTTGACCATAGACTTACAGCCAAAGTAGGTTGCGAGCATATAGCCGCCGTACACCAGAACGATAGCGGCCGCAGCGGCGATGATTCCGCCGAGCGCATCGACCTTTCCGAATACCTGGATAATCTGGTTGGCTACCGTGATGCCAACGATGGAATGGATAATTGCAAGCAGCAGCGGCAGCATAAAGGTGATAAACACCTGCATGAATACCGAGCGGTTAATCATCTTCGGGTCGGTGCCGATTTTGCGCAGCAGGCGGTAACGCTCCTGGTTGTCGGAGCTTTCGCTTAACTGCTGGAGCGCGAGGATTGCGGCGCTTGTTATCAGGAAGATGATGCCGATATAGATAGCAATATAAGTCGCCACAACGCTCATACCCTTGCTCTGCTCATACATTTCCGTTTTTGTAGCGCAAGAGCTCGTCGTGAAATAATTCGATTTATCCGGCTCAATCCTGTCGCAGCGTTCGGAAAAAATCCGGCTGTTTTCTTCGACATTCCCTTTCAGCTGGACGTTCACATATTCCCTGCTTGGCGTAAGGATATCCTTGACCGTTTCGTCGGGAACAATTACGCTGCCGGCAATCGACGCGGCGGCTGTCGTATAATAGGCGTCCTCAATCAACGTGGGATAAAGCGTGTATTCCTCGCCGAAAATCGTAATCGTACCGCCGTTTTTGAGCAGCTCCTCATATGCGGGCATGTTTTCAGCGTAATTACAGACGATTGCCGCCTGGCTTCCGGAGAGCGTAATCGGCTCCTTTCCCTGGAGCTCAAGCGCTTTGTTGAACTGGGATACAGGAATAACCTCCGGGTGATATTCCATCTGCCTTTCATATATTTCGTTTGAAACCTGCCCGTTCAGCTCTTTGCCGTAGTCCTTAAAAAGCTGTTTATACTGCAAGTCTGTCTCATAAATCTCAAGCGAAGCGTAATTTTTAACGATATCATCGTCAAGCGCACCCGCTTCCTCAAGCATTTTTACAAAATAGCCGCGCAGGTCTCCGCCCTCTTCCACGCTTTCGTTATCGTAGAAATTATACACCGTCACATCGTACGGCGTAACCTCCTTGAGCGTGGCCGCCGACGTATCGGCAATACCCTTGCCGGAGGACAGCACACAAATTGTTACAAACAGCATCAGGCAGATGAGCGTCATTGAGATAAATGTCGTCGTCACCTTGGAATTAATCTGCCGCAGGATGAACATGTTGAGCCCTTTATAATATAGTGACTTGCAGCCCTTGACCGCGCGCAGCAAAAAGCCGGACAGGGAAAGGAAGAACAAAAAAGTCCCGATAATTCCGAGGATGATGCACATCAGCACCGTGTTGTCCCAGACAAACAGCCCAACATCGATAATAACGGTATAGGCTGTCGCAAGGCAGGCGACGGAAAGAATAAAGAGCACGACCGAAACCCAAAGGCTTTTGACCCTGAGCCTTTCGTTCTTTTTGGACGCGGTGAGCAGGTCGATGAGCTTGAATTTCGATACCGTTATACCATTGAACAGCATAACGACAAGGAAGATGATGCCGAAATAAATCAGCGTCTTGATAAGCGCGGCGTTCGAGAATACAAAATGGAACTCATCGAGCCGCACCTCAAACATCTGCGCTGTCAGCACGGAAAGGCCCTGCGCCGCGAACACGCCGGCAACCAGCCCGACCGCAAGTGAAAAAATACCGATGACGAGCGTCTCAATCGTCAGGATTCTGGATATCGTAAATTTCCGCATGCCAAGCGTCATATAAACGCCCAGCTCTTTTTTACGGCGCTTCATCAAAAAGCGGTTGGCGTATATAATTAGGAACCCGAGAATGACGGAGATAAAAACCGAAATACCCCCCAGCATATTGATAAGCATCTCCATGATGTCCCTGCTGTCGGAGGTCAGCCGCTGCATGACCGCCTGGCTGTCGAGCGAATTGAAAGCGTAAAACAGGCATACGCCGAAGGTCAATGTCAGGAAATATATGGTATAATCCCGAATACTCTTTTTTACGTTCTGGAAAGCAAGCTTATAAAACATTGTCGTTGTCACCTCCGAGAAGCGTCACAACTTCAATGATTTTACTGAAAAATTCCTTTCTTGTGTCGTTGCCGCGGATAATTTCGTTAAAGAGCTTGCCGTCCTTAATAAACAGGATGCGCTTGCAGTGGCTGGCGGTAAACGCGTCGTGCGTAACCATCAGGATGGTGGCGTTTAGCTGTTTATTAAGCGTATCGAAGCTGTCAAGCAGCATCCTTGCCGACTTGGAATCGAGCGCGCCGGTCGGCTCGTCCGCGAGCACAAGCGACGGGTTTGTGATAATCGCCCTTGCGCTTGCGACCCTTTGCTTCTGCCCTCCGGACAGCTGGTACGGATATTTGCTTAAAATATCCTCAATGGAAAGCGCACGCGCCACACGGCGCACGCGCGGGTCGACGTCCCTTGCCGGTGTTTTGGTGATGGTAAGGGCCAGCGCTATGTTCTCATAAGCGGTCAAGGTGTCGAGCAGGTTGAAATCCTGAAAAATAAAGCCCAGCTCGTCACGGCGGAACTTTGACAGGCTTTTGGAATTCAAATGCGTAATATCCTTGCCGTTGATATAAATTTTTCCCGACGTAACCGTATCGATTGTGGAGATGCAGTTTAAAAGCGTAGTCTTGCCGCTGCCGGACGCGCCCATAATTCCTACATATTCGCCCTGGTCGACAAAAAAGCTGATGTCGTCCACCGCTTTTGTGACGTTGCCCTTTGTCCCGTAGTACTTCTCAAGGTGCTCCACCCGTAAAATGTCGTCCATGTAAATCTCCTCCTGTTTTTCATATACCTTCTGTGTCCCTTTCGGACTACGATACTGATTATAACAGCGGAAGAGATTTAAATCCATCGCTTTGCCTTACAAAGACCTTACGTTTTTGTAAGGTCCGCAAGGTCTGTTTTCGGAAAGACAAGCTCTAAAGTCGTTCCCCTGCCTTCCTCCGATACAATCCCAACGGAAAGCCCAAGCTTATCGCTTAACTTTTTGACAAGGTACAAGCCAATCCCGGTCGCTTTCTTGTATTCCCGCCCGGTAATGCCCGTATACCCCTTTTCAAAGACGCGCCCGATATCTTTCCTTGAAATGCCAATCCCGTTGTCTCGGATAAAAAGAGAAACGGCGTTTTGGCGTTCCTGCGCGTAAATAGAAATTACCGCATCCTTCTGCCTGCGGTATTTGATGCTGTTGACCACGATTTGGTTTAAGATGTATTCCAGCCATTTTTCGTCGGTAAACACAGTAATAGCCTGTTTTTCAAGCTCCAGCTTGATTTTATCCCGGATAAAGTGCCTCGCGTTGCGCCGGATGACCTGGTTTACCACATTGAACAGGTTTGTTTCTTTTATAATATAGTCTTTCTGCACATCCGTGCTGCGCGAATAAAACAGCGCCTGCTCCAGATAGTAGTCGATGGCGCCAAGCTCCTCCCCCAGCCCGTCAGCGGCGGGCGACGGGTTATTTTCGAGAATCAGGCGCGACGAGGCGATGGGTGTTTTTACTTCGTGAATCCACAGCTCGATGTATTCCCTGTACTCCTTTGACGCGGTCTTATACTTTGCTATCTCATCATTCATTGCTTTGCTCAGCTGTTCGATACAGTCGCTGAAAATACGCCCTTCATAGAATTCAGGCTCGTCAAGGAACGAGGCAAGCAGGTATTTCTTTTCAAGCGACTGGAGCGTTTCTTCCACCTGGCTGTAATATTTGCGCCGGGGCAGGTATTCGATTATGAGCGCCGCAGCAAATGCCAGCGTAATCACCGAGCAGGCAAATATGATTCCCTGCGTGTTCATGCTGTAAACCCACAGCAGCAGCGCCATAAAACAGTCAACAAAGAGAAAAATCGCAATTGAAGCAGCCTTGCTCTTTATAAAATCGCTGAGTCTCATAAACTGTACCCCTGCCCTCTTTTTGTTTTAATATAATCAGAAGCGCCGATTGCTTCCAGCTTTTTGCGCAGCCGGTTGATATTGACGGTCAGCGTGTTGTCGTCGATAAATTCATTCGACTGCCAGAGCGCCTCCATAATATCGTCGCGCTGCGTGATACTCGTCTGGTTGCGCATCAGCAAATCCAGGATGCGCAGCTCGTTTTTTGTAAGCGCCGCCTCCTTACCCTGATAAGAGGCCGTTCCCTTCGACATATTGACCAGAAGCCCCGCGTATTCGTGCGACATTTCGCTTTGCGCCTGATAGGTGCGGTTCAGAATAGCCGCAATATGCGCAAGCAGAATCTGCGTGTTATACGGCTTGGTAATAAAATCGTCAGCTCCGAAATTCATGCTCATCAGCTCGTCGACGTCGCTGTCGCGGCTGGTCACAACAATAATCGGCACAGCCGATTCCTTCCTGATTTCCCGGCAGACTAGAAAACCGTCGTATACCGGCAGGTTGATATCGAGAAGGACCAGGTGCGGATGAAACGCAAGCGCCTGCTCCGCCGCGTTTTCAAACCGCTCCAGGCAAATAATTTCATAACCGTACTTTTCCAGAAATACTTTAAGCTCGTCCCGTATTTTTTTATTATCTTCTATGATTAAAATTTTCATTTTTTCTCCTCCCATATTCGGCAATCCCATCAGAAGGCTGCTATGTTTATCTTAACACAGGAAAAGCTTGCCTCACAATGTTTATTTGCCTTATATTATCTAATTTCTACTATTAAATCCATGTTTTATTTAAATTTTTAAAACTAATAATTGAAAGCATTGATGAAACATGGTATAATTTTGTCAGTTTTTAGCGAATGAATATACAGCGAAACCCGCGTAAAGGATGAACTAAAATGGTGAAAGATTTTCTCTCCAGAATCGAAGACGGCTTGTGGAACCGGGACGATTCGTATATCTGCTATTTTCGTCAGGCAGCAAACGGCAGTATCATTCTTGAAAAATGCAACCCGACCTACCTATATTATAATAGCCTGCACCGGGAAGACGTAGGAAAATGCCTGGAAGTCCTGTTTTCTGAAGAATATGTCTATCACGTAAGAAAGACATATGAAATTGCGCAGCATATCACCGATTGCCTGAGCCTGGTTCGGGAGGCCGGGGGCGCATACTGGGAAACCAATATCTATTTTGACGGGTGCAGATTGAAGGTTTCGGGCAAAAGGCTGAACAATATCCTGTCTGAGAAAATCTCCGACCGTTATCTCCACTATTTTAATTTCAACTGTTTACAGGCGCATGACAACCATAGCTTAATCCTGCGCCGCCAACCAGACGGGCGTTATTGTGTCGAAAGCTGCAGTGACCAGCTTGACCGGCTGTTTGGGATACCGCTGAGCGGCTGCCCTGATTTCGGGCAGGTTCTTAGGAAGAACTTTTTATGGTTTCGCTCTGCTTCCATTTTGGACGATTGCCTGCGGGTCAATAAGCCGCTTCGCGTTTTGGAGCTTTTCCACAGGAATGGGGAGCATAAATATATTTTCGCAACGCTTTCCCCTATGATAGGCGGCGGGGAAAGCCGGATTATTATTTCAGGCTGCAGGCTCGATGACGAAGAGTATTTCCGTATGCAGCAGCAGCCCGTCGATATGTTCAAAGAGCTTTATGAAAGCAGGTTTATGGGTATCTGCCTGTTTGTTATGCAGGCTGTATCCGAGCATGCCAGGCCATTCCTGCTCAAATCGAACCCCTTTTTCGATACCCTTTTAAAAGATAAGGGGCTCGAATTGTGCGACATCGCGGAAAGCGCTGTCATGCGCAGCTGCATAAAAAACCAAAATATATCCGCCGGAAGCGTTACCTTACCGTTATCTGAAGGCGGCCGTTTTTTCATGTGTGCCATTCCAACGGAGAACAAGAACCGGTATTTGATAGCCCTTAGCCCAAAGGAGAGTATCTCAGGTAATACAAATATTCTTTTTTCGGCCTTAACCCAGCGGGAACATGAGGTTGTCAATTATGTCGTAGATGGAAAAACAAATAAGCAAATTGCGTGTGTCCTGGATATCTCTGAGGGAACAGTGAAAAAAATTATTTACAATGCGTATCAAAAATTAAACATCACTTCCCGTATAGATTTAATAAAATTGGTGTTGAATTCATAAAAACATATATAAAAATGATATATACCCCCTGGCAAATTTTCCTGTGATTTATTGCATATTTGCATAAAAGTCTTGTGGAAATATGTGGAAATCAACTTTAGTGGTATTGAGAAAATAAAAACGCTCCTATAAAATAAATTTGTAAAAAAATTGTGAACTAAATCTTCATGGATAGAGGTGAAAGAATTGAGAATGTTTACGTCCTGCCTGGATGGAAGCCCTTACTGCTACCAGATTACAGAGGCTGAAATAGAACTCGAAGGCAAGGCCGTAACCGTATATGGCATACACATATACAAAGACGGCTGTAAACATTCGCACTGCTTATTAGAATCCTGCCTGATTGAAGATGTATCGGATGAACTGGAATATGTGGAACGTCTTGCGCGCCATCTAGCGGAAAACGGAGCCGCGCCGCTTCATGCAGAGCAGCTTATAAGTGAATTTTTGTGTGAATATCCATCCAGCGTATCCGACCTCGTATAAAATGAAATTTTTTATGCGCGAGCCGCCATTTGGCGGCTTTTTCTTTTGCATTTTAAAAAGTGTGAATCCAGAATTAAAATTACAATCTTGTTACAAACTGTCGCAAATATGCATATATGCTAATTTTTTACAACTCTATGTCAAAAGCGCAGTATCTTGCGAAAGCGCTATCGCTTCTGCAAACCGCACAACACATATATAAAAATTCCCATGTTTTTGTGAGTATTGCTTTTATTTTCCAATTCCTCTTGAATTCACACCGTGTATATGTTAGACTGTAACCAAATTGTTACATATTGTAACCTGTTTCTTTTCCGAATTTCCCGGCAGATGGTTCATCCGCCAGAATTTATATTCGTTGCTAAAACGGAACTGTAAATTTTTAGGAGGTCTGAAAGCAATGCACAAGAAATGCAAGGCCGTGCTTTCCCTGGTACTGTCCATTATGATGCTCTCTACCATCGTCCTTATGGGCACCACGGAAGCGTTCGCGGCAACAAGCACCGGCGTCGGCCTTTCGGCGCACGCACTGAAAGCTTACAATGAAAACTGGTCATATGTATGGGGCGGAACTTCCCCCGGCGCGGTCGACTGCTCCGGCCTGATTTATTCCTACAACGGCGTCGGCGGTATTCGTACCGATATGCTTGCGGCATCGCCCGAATGGGGCTACGTTTCAAGCGGCATCCCGAGAATCCACGGCCTGGGCCTGCATCATCCGGGGCATGTCGGCGTATATGTCGGCAGCGGCATGGCGATAGATGCCAGAAGCTCCTATGACGACATGGTATACGAAAGCGTCTATAATATGAACTGGGTCGAATGGTTCAAGGTTTCAGGCGTCAGCTACCCGACCAACGGCTGGGTCCGTTTCAACGGCGGCTCTTTCTACTACGAAAACGGGCAGTATGTGATTAATACCAGCAGGACATTCGAAGGGGTTACCTATTATTTTGGCTCGGACGGCAAGTCCGACAAGACTCCCGCGGATAAGTACTTTAAGCAGACAGACTATTCCAATAGCAGTGTTGGGCCGGCGCAGAAGCCTTCCGGCGGCGGTTCGTCCAGCAGCTCTGAGCCAAGCGTGCTGAAAAACGGTTCGCAGGGCTCCGCAGTCGAAAAGCTCCAGAAACGCCTCAAGGCGCTCGGCTATTTTGAAGAGGATGTTACCGGATATTTCGGTTCTTATACTGAAAAGTGCGTCAAAGAGTACCAGAAGGCCGCCGGCCTTACCGTAGACGGCATAGCTGGCTCGGATGTACTGGGTACTATCTATAAGGATGACGCCCCGAAAAAAGAAAACGACAAGAAAACACAGGATAAAGCAGAGCAAAGCAACAGTAATCCCCCTGCACAGGCGGCCGACAACCAGGAAGAGGTAACAAAGAAGGAAACCGAGCCTAAGACGGAGCCTGAAACGCAAAAAGAAACGAAGGCAACAGGCCCGAAGGATGTCGACAAGCTTTCATTGGGCGGCAAGGGCGCTACCGTCAGGCAGCTGCAGGAAAGGCTTTCCGAGCTCGCGTATTACACAGGGGAAGTGACCGGCGTATTCGACGAGGCGACGCTGGAAGCCATGCAGGCGTATTTCCGCGCTTCGGAGCTCAAGCCCGCCGATGAAATGACGGACGAACAGTTCCAGGTGCTCTGTTCCGACAAAGCGGTATCCGCCGCGGACTTTGAAGCGCTCCAGCTCAATTACGAAGGCAGCGACGTAACCTCTTTGCAGCAGGCGCTGATTAAGCTGGGCTATCTTGCCCCCGATAAGGAAACGGGCGTATTCGATGACGATACGGCAACAGCCGTTAAGCTTGCGCAGACAAACTTTGCGCTTGACGTAACAGGCGTTGCGGACGATAGTTTCTTAACCGCACTGAGCCTTGAAACGGCCCGCCAGAGCACACAGGTAAGCCGTGACATTACGGCGAAATCCGCATCCCTGACGAACGGGGCGCTCGCCAATGCGTCAGGCGCGGACGCGTTTGAGCAGGTTACCTTCAGCGGGCGGGACAACAGCTCTTACATACTGCTCATGTGGGTCGCCGGTATCATGTTCCTGATTTCCATGTGCTCGGTCGTACTGTTCCTCAAGAGCAGAAAAAAAGCGGCTCCCGTACAGAAAAACATTAAAAAGTAAAAGCGGACAAGCTTCTATATAAAGCAGGCGTATGAAACGCCTGCTTTTATTTTATTCTAATTGACTTTTTCTTTCATGGGCCTTAGACTAAAAACAAATAGGTTTGCATGAAAAGCAGGACGCGATTGCAGGAGGTTTTTAATGAATAAGGTTAAAATTACAATCTTAAAGACGACGCTCGACAAAGAGCTAGCCGCGCAGTATGGGGCTCACGGACTGACCGCCTGCCCTATGATGAAAAAGGGGCAGGTGTTTTATGCCGATTACGCAAAGCCGATAGGCTTCTGTGACGAAGCCTGGAAAGCAATCTACCAGTATGTATTTGCACTGGCGCACGGAGCAGGCGGCGACCTGTTTTATTATGGGGATTGGATTAAAACGCCGGGCGTCGCCATATGCAGCTGCAACGACGGGTTAAGGCCGGTTATTTTTAAGCTGGAGGCTACTGGCGAAACATCTCATATGGATTACGAGCCTGTCCGTTGACGCGCTAAAAAGCAAGCCGCTTTCTCAAATGAAAGCGGCTTGCTTTTTTTGATTGGGCCTTCAGTCTTTTTGGTCGTACGCCCTGCAGGCGGCAAGAAACCCAAAAAAGCCGAACAAACAGGAAAACATCGCGATTGCCGACCTTGTTGTGCTGTCCCAAAACAAATAGGACGCAAACGACAATAAAAGCAAACAGACGCATACGGCAATCATTATAATGGAAAAACGGGTTAACTTCATGGGCATTCCCCTCCTCTCCTTTTCACACGATACGGTTCACTTCGGCGGCAAAACAATTCGCGAGCGTCGTAAACTGCTCCATTGAGAGCTGTTCCGCGCGGTAATTCAGCGGGATACCAGATTTGTCAAGTACTTCGCCGACCAAATTTTTTTCAAGCTTCAGCCCTGCGGACAGGGCGTTTGGAAGCGTTTTTCTCCGCTGGGCAAACGCGCTCTTTACTACCTTGAAAAACAGCTTTTCGTCAAGCACGCTAAACGGCGCGTTTTTGTGTACATCGAGGCGGATTACAGCGGAATCCACCTTTGGCGCGGGCATAAAGCTGCCCGCCGATACAGGAAAAAGAACGCGCGGCTGCGCGTAATACCGAACCGCAACCGTGACCGCGCCGCATTCCCTCGTCCCTGCCTCGGCACAAATCCGCTGCGCGGCCTCCTTCTGAACCATGACCGTAATTGCATCCACCGGAAGCCTCTCCTCAAGCAGCTTCATGAGCACCGGAGAAGTAATATAATAGGGCAGGTTCGCACAGACGCATACGCGCATACCAGGAAATTCTTCATCGATTTGTTTTTTTAAATCGATTTTCATAACGTCGCCGTTTATCACCTTGACATTATCAAAATCCCGCAGCGTTTCATCCAGTACGGGTAAAAGCCTTTTGTCAAGCTCGATGGAAACAACCTTACCCGCACGCTTTGCAAGCTCACAGGTCAGTACGCCGATACCCGGGCCGATTTCAATTACACCCATCTCCTCGTTCACTCCGCTTTCCAGCGCCATACGCGGGCAGACGGACGGATTGACCAGAAAATTCTGGCCGAGCGATTTGGAGAAGGTAAAACCGTGCCTGGCAAGTATTTCTTTAATATTAGATATATTGGAAAGCTGCTGCATATGCTTCTCCTTAATTATAAATTGCGCAGGCCCTTAGGGTACCTGTTTTTTAATACGCCGCCCGAGCATTTGCCAAAGCCTAACGTCAGGCCGCCGGTACAGACCGCCGTGTATCCCTTCAAGCCGTCCGGTACGCCTATCTCTTCCCCATGAAGGAACCGCATAACATCGGCGCCGCCGGGTGAAATCTCTATACTTCTTCGGCATTCACCGGGCGACGCCGCCATAAACGCCGCATGGGCAGGCTCCATACGCAAGCGTTTCAGCTCACCGAGCAGTACGCCCGCACGCAGGATATAAAGCCCGTCAAAATCGGGCAGCCTGTCCGGTAAAAGATACAGCCTGTCGTTTATGAAGCGAAACCGCTCTCCAAACGGCCTGCCGGGAAAGCAGTCGTCATAAAGCTCGCTTACAAGCTTCTCCAGTTCTTTTTTTCCGCGGAACGGGGAATCATAACGGTATGGTGCGGCCGCGGTTAATTCTCCGTCTTTTTTAACCAGCCGCGCGGCAAAATGCCCTTCCCCGCCATCCATCGGCAAAATTCTCCTCGCTTTTATAAACGCAGGCCGGCCGAAGGATACGTTTGCATCTTCAAGCTCAAATTCAGGATGTTCCTTTAAAAAGGCGTCTAAAACACCTTCGTTCTCTTCCCTGGAAAACGTGCACGTAGAATATACGAGCACCCCGCCTGGCCTAAGCGCCATGGCTGCGCTGTTTAAAATAGAAAGCTGGCGCGCGGCACATGCGATTACATGCGCGCGGCTCCAGTCCTGGGCCGCGGCCTCGTCCTTGCGGAACATGCCTTCTCCCGAACACGGCGCATCGACAAGCACCTTATCAAAAAAGCCGCGCAGCTTATCACAAAGCGGCTGCGGATGGCAGGAAGACACGACCGCGTTTTTTACGCCCATACGCTCTATATTGGACAGCAGGACAGCAGCCCTGCTTTTCACCAACTCGTTCGACCATAAAAGCCCTGTATTTTGTAAGGCGGCGGCTATCTGTGTTGATTTCCCGCCAGGCGCCGCGCAAAGGTCGAGCACCCTGTCCCCTTTTTGCACGTCAAGTATTGTAACTGCGCAGCCCGCGGACGGCTCCTGCATATAAAAAGCACCCGCGTGATGAAGCGGATGAAATCCAAGCCCTTTGGTGTCAAATGGAATATAAAACCCATCTTTACAAAACTGGGACGGCTTTTTTTCAAATGGAAGAATTTGAAACACCCGCTCGGCATCCGTTTTCAGCGTATTGATACGAATCCCTCTATAATAGGGTTTGCAAAGCGCGCGTTCATACGCTGGAAATTCTTCTCCCAAAAGCATCTTCATTTCTTTTATAAAGTTTTCAGGCAGCTTAACATCCATAAATTTCTCCGTCATAAAATTAAGAATAAAAAAAGCGGCAGCGCAAATACTAAGATTGCAAAGGGGGTGAGCTCAGTGGAATTCAACAACCAGAACAACAACAACAATAACAACAATCAGAACAGAAACCAGAACAACAGCCAGAACAGCAACAATAACAATAACAACAATCAGAACAGAAACCAGAACAACAGCCAGAACAACAACAACAATAATAATCAGAACAAAAACCAGAACAATAACAACAACCAGAACAACAATCAGAACAGGAGCTTCAACTTCTAATCTGGCGTTTGATAATACCGGATACGAAAGACGGCAGTTACTGCCTTTCGTGTCCGGTTACATATATTTGTGCTGCAGCAAAAGTGTGATACTTTTTAGAGCTTCAAGGATTATTTTTGAGTAATGCGAATGAAAGCGGTGATGGCAAATATGTAATATACCGAACCGCTTTCGAGAAGCAGTACAAAAAACCAAGGAAATCAGTAGCCCAGTGTTTCGCCTATGATGATGACCCTTATCCTCCCCTTATGCCGCTGCTGCGCGCTTACCACATAATTGCAGCATACGCGGCCGTCCATATGGCAGCCGTCGCATAGAAAGGAGCCGTGCTTTTTTAAAGATACGCACTCCCCTGTTTCGCGGCAGCCGGCGTCCATATCGAGGCGCACGGTGTTTGCGGGCGCGGCCTCACGCTTGACGCGCACAATTGCCTCGTCGATGTTACGGACAATCTTATTATACCCCGCGATGATATAAACGTGCTTCGGCCCGTAAAGAATCGCGGAAACACGGTTGCTGTTCCCGTCCACATTATAAAGCTCGCCGTTTTCCGTAATGGCGTTAGAGCTGCAGAAATAAGCGTCGGCGCTGTAGGTGTCGCGGTACACCTGCTCAATTTCTTCCTTTGTAATGCCCTGCCTGCCCCGGTCGAGATACTGGTAACGGCCGCTTTTAAGCAGCTCGAGCATACCCGCCTGCTTGAGCGTCACGGAGCCGCCGCTGCCGGCAACCGCTCCCTGCGGAAGCATTGCCGCCACCAAGGCGCAGGCGTCCTTCGCCGTGCCGCAGTAATAAGCGTCCATATTGTTGCGCTTGAGGTTCTCTATCGTCTTTTGAATGCGCTTCTCAATAATCTCCCTTTTTATTTCCTGCATATCGATTCCTCCAGCCGAAAAAGTTAACTTTATTATACTATGTTTTATCTTATTTTAAAAGAGTGAAAGTAAAACGAAGGGGGTTTCCCCCGTGGATTCTCTTAAACGAACGGAAATGTGCCTGTTTTTCCTTCGGTTTGTGTGCATGAACGGCGATTTATCGGCAAAAAATATTGAAAGCAAAGCCAATTAATGGTATAATAACAAAATCATGTAAACACACTATTCATTTGAAAGGATTCGTATAGAATGATGACAGTTGCAAACAAATACCGCACCCACCTGTGCGGTGAGCTCAGGGAGTCTGACCTCGGGAAAGACGTGAGGGTTTCCGGCTGGGTGGAAAATATCCGCGACCACGGCGGCGTCATGTTTCTTGACGTGCGCGACCAGTACGGCGTGGTGCAGGTCGTCGTCCATGACCAGACGCTGCTTCAGGACGTTAATAAGGAATGCTCCGTTACCATCAGCGGCAAGGTCGTCCAAAGGGACGAAGAGACATATAACCCGAAAATCGCAACCGGCACGGTGGAAATCGTGACCGAAAGCCTCGAGGTCCTGGGTAAATGCAAAAACACCCTGCCCTTTGAGGTCATGAGCTCCACGGAAACGAAAGAGGATGTACGCCTCAAGTACCGTTTCCTTGATTTGCGAAATAAAAAGGTACACGACCATATCCTTCTGCGCAGCGAGGTCATCGCGTTTTTGCGCGGCAAAATGCAGGAGCTGGGCTTTACGGAAATCAACACGCCCATCCTGTCCGCCAGCTCGCCGGAGGGCGCGCGCGATTACCTGATTCCCAGCCGCAAGCACAAGGGCAGGTTTTATGCCCTTCCTCAGGCGCCGCAGATTTTCAAGCAGCTTTTGATGGTTTCGGGCTTTGATAAATATTTCCAGATAGCGCCTTGCTTCCGCGATGAGGACGCAAGGGCCGACCGCTCACCAGGTGAGTTTTACCAGCTCGATTTCGAGATGGCGTTCGCAACCCAGGAGGACGTTTTCGCCATAGCGGAGGAGGTTTTATACGAAACCTTCCAGAGGTTTACAGACAAAACGGTTTCAAAGCCGCCGTTTAGGCGCATCCCCTACAGGGAAGCGATGCTCACCTATGGCTCCGACAAGCCGGATTTGCGCAACCCGCTCATTATTAAAGATATCAGCGGCATGTTTATAGAAACGGACTTCGGCCCCTTCCGCAAAAAAACGGTTCGCTCCATCAACGTACCAAATGCCGCCGCCCAGTCGAAAACATGGTTTAAGAAGATGGAGGAGTTCGCGCTTTCCATCGGCATGAAGGGCTTAGGATACGTCAAGGTGCGCGACGACATGACGTTCGACGGGCCAATCGACAAGTTCTTAAAGGAAGGCGACCGTGAAAAGCTGATTGAGCTAAACGGCTCAAAGGCAGGCGACGTAATTTACTTTATCGCTGACAGCAAGGACGCTGCGCCGAAGCTTGCGGGCCAAATCCGCACAGAGGTCGCAAAACGCTTAAACCTCATCGACGAAAGCCGCTTTGAGCTTTGCTTTATCGTCGATTTCCCGATGTACGAGCACGACGAGGACACCGGAGCGCTGATTTTCACACACAACCCGTTCTCCATGCCGCAGGGCGGTATGGACGCGCTTGAAAACCAGGAGCCGACGGAAATCCTTGCCTATCAGTACGACATCGTCTGCAACGGCGTGGAGCTTTCCTCCGGCGCGGTGCGCAACCATGACCTTGAGATTATGATAAAGGCGTTCTCCCTTGCGGGCTACAGCGAAGAAGAGCTTTCGGAAAAGTTCACCGCCCTGTATAACGCCTTCCAGTACGGCGCGCCGCCGCACGCGGGCATGGCGCCAGGTATCGACAGGATGCTGATGCTCCTTACCGGGGAAGAGAATATCCGCGAGGTAATTGCATTCCCGATGAACAGCAACGCGCAGGACGTTTTGCTCGGCGCGCCTAATGAGGTAAGCGAGCAGCAGCTGCGCGAGGTGCACATCAAGCTGCGCTAACCAATAAACATTCTGGCCGCGTTTGGGCTTTCAGCTTGCGCGGCCGTCCCTATATCTCCATGAAAGGAATGAGGCATATGGTCACACATGAGGACGTCATCCAGATTGCGCGCCTGGCAAAGCTCTCCATACCGGAGGACGGGCTTGACGCGCTGACAAAGGACATGGCGGACATTATCAAATTCGCCGATACCATCAACAACGCTTCCGAAGAAGGCGAGGATTTTGACAACATCAATCACCTTTCCAATGTGTTCCGTGAGGACGAGGTAGTCCCATCCTACGACAGCGAAGAAATTTTATGTAACGCAAACGACAAAGAGGACGGGCACTTCCTTGTGAAAAAACGCGTACTTTAAAGGAAAGGATTGATTCCCATGGGCAAAATAGCAGAAACCGGCAGGCTGCTGCTCGAAAAAGAACTTTCGTGCACGGAACTGACGCAACAATATTTAAGCCAGATTGAAGCCGTAAACCAAGATTTAAACGCATATGTTACGGTCACGCCGGAAACAGCGCTGGAAACGGCGAAAAAGGTCGATAAAAAAATTGCGGCGGGCGAAGCGCTTTCCCCGCTCGAGGGTATCCCGATGACCCTGAAGGACAACATCTCCACCAAGGGGATTGAGACGACCTGCTGCTCCAACATATTAAAGGGCTACAAGCCCATCTATAACGCGACCGTCTGGAATATTTTAAAGGAGCAGAACGCCGTTCTGCTCGGTAAGACAAACATGGACGAATTTGCCATGGGCTCCTCCTGTGAAACGTCCTGCTTCGGCGGCGCGCGCAACCCGCACAATTTAAACCACGTTGCGGGCGGCAGCTCCGGCGGCGTAGCCTCGGCGGTCGGCGGCAACATTGCCGTATACGGCCTGGGTTCCGACACGGGCGGCTCCATCCGCCAGCCCGCAAGCTTCTGCGGTATCGTCGGCATGAAGCCGACCTACGGCGCGGTTTCCCGTTTTGGCCTGATTGCGTACGCCTCTTCCCTCGACCAAATAGGCCCTGTCACCACCAGCGTGGAAGACGCGGCGCTCGTATACGACGCGATTTCACTCTACGATAAAAAGGATTCCACCTCGCAGGGCAGAAAAGGCGCGCCTTGCGCGGACACGCTCAAAAACGATATCAAGGGCATGAAAATAGGCATTGCGCGCGAATACATGGACGGCGTGCGCGACGATGTACGCAAAGCAATTGAGGACGCAGTCAAGGTGTACGAATCGCTCGGCGCCGAAATTGTTTACTTCGATTTACCCGCGCTTAAATACGCGCTGCCTGTATACTATATCCTCGCCTGCGCGGAGGCTTCCTCCAACCTCGGGCGGTATGACGGCATACGCTACGGCTACAAAACGCCGAAATATATGGACGTAAACGACATGATATGCAAAACGCGCAGCGAGGGCTTCGGCAAAGAGGTCCAGCGCCGGATTCTGCTCGGCACGTATGTTTTGAGCGCCGGCTATTACGATGCGTATTATAAAAAGGCGCAGAATCTGCGCGGTTCTATTGTAAAAGCATTCCAGAGGGCGTTTGAGCAGTGCGATATAATCCTGGCGCCAACCGTGCCGATGACCGCGTTTGAATGCGGCAAGGCCGTAAGCGACCCCATCGAGACGTACCTGACCGATATCTGCACCGTTCCAATCAACATCGCGGGGCTTCCCGCCGTGTCCGTCCCCTGTGGCTTTAACGCGAAGGGTATGCCCATCGGCATGCAGGTCATCGGCAACAGCTTCTGTGAGAGCACGGTATTAAACGCCGCATGGCAGTATGAAAACGCCGCGCGCGGCGCGGTGTTCAAATCCGCGGAAATGGGGGTACGGCTATGAAATACGAAATGGTAGCGGGGCTCGAAACCCACATCGAGCTTTCAACGAATACGAAAATTTTCTGCGGCTGCACCACGCAGTTCGGCGGAGAGCCAAACACGCATTGCTGCCCCGTATGCATCGGGCTGCCGGGCACGCTCCCAAAGCTCAACCGGCAGGTGGTCAATTACGCCATTATGGCGGGCCTTGCCACAAACTGCGAGATTGCGCGCATTTCCAAAATGGACCGTAAGAACTATTGCTACCCGGACTTGCCCAAGGCGTACCAGATTTCCCAGTACGATATGCCGTTGTGCTTAAACGGCTATGTCGAGCTTTCTAACGGCAGGAAAATCAGGCTTACGAGAATCCACATCGAGGAAGACGCGGGCAAGCTTATCCACAGCCACGGCGACACTTATGTCGACTACAACCGCGGCGGCGTTCCGCTGATAGAAATTGTCAGCGAGCCGGACATCCGCAGCATTGAAGAGGCTAAGGAATATGTGGAAAAGCTCCAGCTTATTATGAAATACATCGGTATTTCCGACTGCAAAATGCAGGAGGGCTCCATGCGCTGCGACGTCAACATTTCGGTGCGCCCTGAGGGCAGCGATAAGCTGGGGACGCGCACGGAAATCAAAAACATGAACTCTATCACCTTTATGGCTAAGGCTATGGAATATGAATTCTCCCGCCAGGTCGATTTGATAGAAAACGGCGGGCAGGTCGTACAGGAGACGCTTCGCTACGACGAGGTGACCGACACGACCTCCAGCATGCGCGGCAAAGAGGACGCGCACGACTACCGCTATTTCAGGGAGCCTGACCTTGTCACCATCCACGTGACGGATGAAGAGGTCGAAGCATTGAAAAGAGAGCTGCCCGAGCTGCCGGGGGCCAAGCTCACGCGTTACACCGAAGAGCTGGAAATCCCGCGGGCGGACGCACAGCTCCTTACAAAGTACAGGAACGTCGCCGAATACTTTGAACAGGCAAGCGAAGGCACGAAAAATCCGCGCACGGCCGCAAATTTCATCATTGGCCAGGTATTCCGCCGTATGGAAAACGACAGCGCGAAAGAGGAATTTCATGTTTCTGTTTCCGCTGAAAATTTAAACGAGCTGATACGAATGCTCGACGACGGAAAAATCAAGATGAACCTCGCTAAGACGACGCTCGAAAAGATGCTCGATACCGGCAAAAAGGCTTCTGAGCTTATCTCGGAAAGCGACATGGGCGGCCTTGACGATGAGGCGCTCACCGCGCTTTGCAGGCAGGCCATTGAGCAAAACCAGAACGCCGTAAACGACATCAAAAATGGAAAACAAAAGGCAATGGGCGCGCTGCTCGGGTTTATTATGAAGCAAAGCCGCGGCAAGGCGGACGCTTCAGCCGCGCAAAACAAGCTCAAAGAATTGATTGGCTGATTGCTATTATACAACAAGAGCCGGAGAAACCAATTTGTTTCTCCGGCTCTTTCTTTAATCATTTCACAAAATTTTTTTCAAAGAAAGGTAAGGCAATAAAAAACAGTGGCCTTTGCAGCTGATTACGATGCTTCTATAAGCTGAAAAGCGCATAGTTACTGGGTTTCTAATAGAATAAGCCTATATGTTAAGCGGCAATGTTGTCCAAATGAACAATAGGAGTTATGGACGGCGGCATGGAGCTATGATACGAAATGAGTTGTTTGACATTTCCACACCCTGATATTAGAATGTAAAAGTTAAGTTACGCTTGGTCCATGGCGGATAAGACGTATTCGGCAAATTTTGATTTGCATAGATGAAAGGCGGCGCAAACGATGGGGCAGGAAAAGAAAAAGAAATTATCTGATATGACGCTTGAAGAATTGTGGCAGTTATTCCCTATCCAGTTGACTGCGCATAATGAAATATGGCAGGATTACTACGAGAAAATGAAGAAAAGCGTAGAGCAAGCTCTTTCTGATTGCTCTATTGTCCGAATAAGTCATATTGGCAGCACCGCTATCAATGGTATATGGGCAAAGCCGATTGTGGATATTCTGGTAGAAATTGAAGAAAATGAGGATATAAAAAAAGCGGCGGCTTTCATACAGAGTATAGGCTTTATCCCGATGAGTACAGGGCCAAACCGGATTTCACTTAATTTGGGATATACAGAAAAAGGATTTGCGGAAAAGGTGTATCATTTACATATTCGCCGCAAGGGCGATAATGACGAACTCTATTTCAGAGATTACCTGAACGAGTTCCCGGAAACAGCAAAGTTATATGAACAGCTCAAGCTTAGTTTGTGGAAACAATATGAGCATAACCGTGACGGATATACAAATGCGAAAACCAAGTTCGTGAATAAATATACAGAGGAAGCAAAGGCAAAGTATTTGGACAGATATAATTAAACCGGAAGATTCAGGTAGGTATTGAAGCTTTGATTTCTGTTATAAGCAAAATTTCGCCAAAAGGGAGCACAATCATATTCGATTACCCGGACGAGAACAGCTATACTGATAAAGCGGGAGAACTCGCAAAAAAGCAATCTATGTTGGCTGGTGCGGCAAATGAAAAAATGTTGGGAAGCTATTCCCGTTTAGACATGGAGCAATTGCTCTCCGACCATGATTTTCTGATATATGAGCACTTAACCCCGCAGGAAATGGCCGGGCAATATTTTGAGAATTATAACAAGGCAAATCCTTGGAATAGGATGGCCGCGTCTGATAATGTGAATTATTGCCTTGCGGTTAGAAAATGAGCCTTTGCCCTGTAAATTTCTATTTGCCGGGGTGATTTTTTATCTGCGCCCTCTTTAAAAATACCGGTAATACAATAGTACTTTGCGTGTACACACCATTCAAATCGATTGTCGTGGAACACGTCTCACTTTCTCCTGTGAACGCGGCTGTGATTCTTTTAGCAGCAAAGACTATAAAGCTTTGTTGCCTTCTTGCCAATGTTCAGACAGCGGGTAGCCTTTTGCCTGTTTCCACTCCGGTGAAAAGAACTCCTTACATTTCGTAAGAATTCCATTATATTTTACTTTTTCTCACTTTACTTCGCTTTTGAATCACGATATAATGAAATACAGAGAATCATCATTGGAGGTAACAATATGAAAACTTGTCCGAAATGCTCCGCGCAGGTAAAGGATGGCACAAATTTTTGTCCAGCGTGCGGCACGCGCCTTGCCGAACCTGTAACGGCGGGCACAGCAACGCAGCAAACGGCTCCGCAGCAGGCGCAGGCGCCTTTCAGCGAAAATATCAACAGCCATTCTGCGTATGGTCCGGCGGGAGCGCCGCAGCAAAACCGTACATATACAAATACAGCGCCGCAGCAGCAGGCGGGTCCAATACCAAACCAGGGCGCTCCCAAGCAGCAGCCCCAGCAGCCGCACCAGGGACCTACTCCCGTGCCGCCTCCGCCGTATTACCAAAACGTGAATCCAAACCAGCGGCCCGGCGAGGATAGGTTCAAGGAAGGCTTTAACAACGCGGTCGGCAAAACGAAAAATTTCTTTAATAACACGGCCGATGAAAGCAATTTTCAGGACTCGCAGGACGTACAGCAGAATAAAATTCTTGCGCTTGTCAGCTATCTTGGGTACTTTTTCTTTATCCCTATGATAGTAAAGCCGCAGTCGCGTTACCTTCGTTTTCACGGTAATCAGGGCTTAACGCTGTTACTTGCGGAAATTGTACTCGGCGTCGTGCACGCCGTCCTGTGCGGCCTGTTCGGCCTGATTGGGCTGGCCGGTATTCCCGGCGCAATCATCAGCGGAATATTTATTGTGCTGTTGAGCATCGCGATTTACGGCGCAATCCTTGTATGGGTCATTCTGGGTATTGTAAACGCCGTTACCGGCAAAGCAAAGGAGCTGCCGCTGATAGGCAAAATCCGCATTTTAAAAGAATTTTAATTAAAATATAAGGAAGCGCCCCGGTCTTGCTGGACCGGGGCGCCCTTTTCTTTATAAGGCTTTGTTATGATACTACTTGATTTTCAGCAAATACTATAGACAAAGGCTTTCAAGAATTTATGGGTTTTATTTTATTTCATGTTCTTTTCGTACTGCTCGATCATCTTCTTGACCATCTGGCCGCCGACAGAACCCGCCTGACGGGACGTTAAGTCACCGTTGTAACCCTGCTTGAGGTTAACGCCGACTTCAGAAGCCGCTTCCATCTTGAAACGGTCCAGAGCCTCTCTTGCCTCAGGAACTACTACAGAATTCTTAGACATAATGTTTTTCTCTCCTTTGCTTTAAATTTGTTTTTACACATATTTTTCACTCGCTTTGCGGTGGAACCAACCTCTTGATTAACGCCGCAATATTATTATGTGACGTGGTTTTAGATATATAGCTAGAAAAAAATGGCCTTTTGTTTTCCGTTTTTTGAGATGTAAACAAATTACACAAAAAACCGATAATATAGAATGCAGCGCTTATAATGAAAAAAACGCTGCGCATCAAAGCAAAACGGAGAAGGGATACAATGGAACGAAGCAGCTGTGAGCGGGGATTTCTTGCAATGTCTTCCCTGCTTCAGAAAATATACCGGGCAACGCCGGAAAACGACTTAGGAAGCCTTTTGAGCGATTTGAATCCAATCCGCTTTTCGGGTACGCATATTTCGTCATTTCCCGCGTTCGAGGATTACAGGGATTTATATCAGAAGGAAAGGGAAAACGGGAAAACAAAAATGCAGGCGTCCTATCACGCATGCATCGATTTTCTTTTTTTATATGAACGGGAATTTGATTTTCGTTTAAAGGGCACAATTTCCCGTTTTTCCCTGCGCAGTTATGAGGCGGAGTTTGAAAAACAGCTTTCTGCATGACAGTACAAAGGGCGGCCGTTTGGCCGCCCTTTACATTTTGCCCTGTTATGCCTTAGCCGCTGTACGCTTCAACTCATAGATAATATCGGAACGGTTTGCAACGGTCGGGGAATGCGTTACGATAATTACGCATTTCCCCTCGTCCGCAAGCTCACGAAGGATATGCATGATGTCGTTCTCCGTTTCTCCGTCGAGGTTGCCCGTCGGTTCGTCCGCGAGGATAACGTCAGGGTCATAGGACAGCGCCCTTGCAATTGCCACGCGCTGCTGCTGGCCGCCGGAAAGCTTCAATACGCGCCGTTTTCCCTCATCTTCCGACAGCCCCACCTTCCTAAGCAAATCCATCGCATGCTCCTTTTTATCCTTGCGCCGGACACCCGCGATATCCATGGAAAGCACTACATTTTCAAGCGCCGTCAGGTTTGTGAGGAGATTAAAATTCTGGAAAACAACGCCGACACAATGCCGCCTGAAATCATACTTATTGATTTTTTTAATATCCTGCGCTTTATAGTAAATCGTACCTGCCGTTGGGGACGCAAGCCCGGAAAGCAGGGAAAGCAGCGTCGTCTTTCCCGCACCGGATTTACCTACAATCGAATAAATTTTCCCCGGCTCAAAGTTAAAATTCACATGTTCTAAAACAGGCTTTTTATCATAGGAAAAGCTCAAATCACAAAGATTTAAAATTGACATCTCCGTTCCTCCTCAATCTCTGTTGGACAGTATTTTAAGCGGCTCGTACCGCATGATGAACAGGACAGACACAATGCTCGCAACCAACGTAAGCAGAATCCCTATACCGAGAAGCTCCAGCAATACGGTAAAGTCGGTAGCGCTTGTTACCTGCGTAATATAATTTACAGCCTGTGACCCGATACCGCGGCCGCCTTCAGCCTGTGACCCGCCCTGGGGGAGCTGCATGCCGTCCTGCGCCAGCATATCTTCCCCGGAGGGCCGTCCCATCGCCTGCTGCCGCCGGTCCGCGCTCTGGCTCTGTGCCGAAACCTGGCTCTCGAGCAGGGTGTTCGTAACCGGCACGCTTATCAGCGCGCCGGCAGCTGAGCCAATTACAATAGCGCAGAGCGTCACGGTGAACACCTCTGTAATAAACTGCTGTGCGACCTTACGCTTTTTCATGCCGATGGCCGTAAGCACGCCGATTTCATATTTCCTGTCGCGGATGCTGAAAATATTGAGCACTACAAGTATGACCGCGCCGATGCCAAGCACGACAAGCAGGAAATAAAGCGCCATTTGTGAAAGGTTTTCAAGCGGAAGAAGGCTCTGTTCAAAGCTCGTGATATCGGAAGAGCTTACTGTGTAATCGTCTGAAAGCCCCAAAGCCCTTGCCTGCTGTTCAAACTGTTCGTAGTCGTCCACGCTCGCGAAGGTGTAGGTGCCTGAAAGCTGCTCGCGCATTGCGGTCGAGGCTTCTATCTCTGTTTCCTCGCCGGCTGCCGCGGCTGCGTTTTGGGCGGAGGCGCCAGTAATCTCCTTGAGCGCCGTATAGCTCATATAAATTTGGTTTGCGGGGTCGCTTCCCGTCTGGAATCCGCCCATAAAGCCGCCTGACGTTACGGTAGACTGGCTGTTGTTATAAATACCGACAATTTTGATGGAATACGTTTCGTCCTCGTCGTTCGGATTGCTGATTTCTATGGTATCGCCGGCCTTGAGGGAATTAAAGGCCGCAAGCTCGTCGGAAATCACGCATTCCTGGCTGCCTGTACCCTCCTCAAACATGGAGCCCTCCGTTATTTTACAGGTTCCGTTTAAAAAATCTGCCATTGCGTCGTCCGAGCTGTAGCCGACGATGGTAAAATCTCCCTGTGCCCCCCAACGCCCCGTTTTCTGCCCGCCGCCCTGCATCATGCCGCCATCGGGCATTTCGCCGCCGGGGGCCGTTTTGCTGTTATCCCCCTGAGTTGTATCGGAAGAATCAGAAGAGTCGCCGCTTGACGAGGTATCCTCATCCGTCACCGGCTCAAAGCCATCTGTCCCGTCCGCGGAAACGGTCAGCGTATAATAAAAGGACTTGACGCTATCGGCCTTTGCGTAAGTCTGCATTTCGTCAAGGGAAAGGGATCCCTGACTGCCCATCATTTTGGCAAAATCCGATTTATCGAATTCCGGCGGCTCTCCGCTTTCCGAGCCGTCGGATTGGCTGTCCCCCATTTGCTTCATCAAGGAAGAACGGTCAAAGGATATCTGTGCTGTTACCGACATGGAATCGAGCGTCTGCCCGCGCACATTGTTCGCCGCCTGGCGGATAGAAAGCCCGACGCAGGCGGAAACGGCAATAACCAGAACGATAATGCCGATTAGGATATTTCTGCCCTTGGAACGGCTGATGCTTCTCAGTGCGTTTTTTAAAATATACATAGGTTTGCCTCCTGTTTTCACATTGCAAGGCGCATTGTAACAGGATAACCTTGAAAAAAACTTAAAGTTTTTTCCTATTCAATATTTTTTCAAGCTTTTCTGCTATAATGGGAACAGAATCAAAAAAAGCAGGAGGCGGGAGGCCTTATCTTGAAAATTTTGATAGTAGAAGATGAAAAGCAGCTTTGCGAGGCGCTCGTTGCGCTTTTAAAGGATAACGGCTATTCCGCTGACACCGTATATGACGGGCAGGACGGGCTGGATTATGCGCTGACCGGCGTATACGACGTGATTGTGCTCGATATCATGCTCCCTATTATGGACGGGCTGGCTATGCTGAAGAAGCTAAGAGAGGCGGGCAGCTCCGTACCCGTACTCCTGCTTACGGCTAAGGGCGACGCGCGCGACAAAATAAACGGGCTGGACAGCGGTGCGGACGACTACCTCACAAAGCCGTTTATCGCGGGCGAGCTGCTTGCGCGTATCCGCGTTTTGACGCGCCGGCGCGGAGAATACGTTGGCGATACGCTCTGCTTCGGGAGCTGTACGCTCGACAAAAACACGCATGAGCTTTCCTGTGCGGGAAATTCGTTGAAGCTCGGGCGCAAGGAGTATGAAACGCTCGAAATGCTGATGGGAAATCCCGGGCAAATTATTCCAAAGGAACGGTTTATCGAAAAAATCTGGGGCTATGACAGCGAGGCGGAGTACAACAACATCGAGGTATACGTCTCTTTCCTTCGCAAAAAGCTTCTTGCTCTACATGCGGATATTACAATCAAGGCGGTTCGCTCCGTCGGATACAAGCTGGAGAATGCGGTATGATTAAAAAATTGCGGTTAAAATTCGTCCTTGTTTCCATGAGCGGCGTGCTGCTCGTCCTGGTAATCATCTTCGCTACACAGAATTATTTGATGATAAAAAGCAGCGAGGAGCAGACAAACCGTCTGCTCCAGTCCGTCGTCATGACCGATGGGAATATGGAAAACCTGCGCCAGAAACCGGACGGCGGCGCTGTCCCCCCTGATAAGGGCCAAAAACCCGACGGCCTGCGCCCTCCCGCGCTGGAAACGCTGCGCGGCGCAAAATTTTTCTACGTTAAGTTCGATTCAACAGGCAATGTTTTGGAAAGCGACGTGTCCCACATGGCGGATTTAAGCGCAAGTGACGCGGCTTCCTGTGCACGCAGCGCGCTTAAATCAGGCAGCCAGTCCGGTGCGGCCGGCGGCTATCAGTTCTTATGCGGGCAAAAGGAATACGGCACCATCGTCGCGCTTGCCCAGCGCGACGTCGAAACAAATATGCTGCGCCAGCTCACTACGATTTCCGCCGCCGCTGTGATAGGCGGAGTGCTCGTCTTCCTTGTGCTTGTACTGCTTCTTTCAAAGTGGGCGGTAGGCCCTGTCAAAACCGCTTTTGAGAGACAGCGCCAGTTTATTTCAAACGCGGGGCACGAGCTGAAAACGCCGATTACGATTATCGCGGCGAACTCCGATGTCCTGCACCGCGAAATCGGAGACAACAAGTGGCTTTCCTATATCCAGAACCAGAACGAAAGAATGGCGGCGTTGGTAAACGGCCTGCTTACGCTTGCGCGGACCGACGAGAGCCGCCAGAAGCCACAGCTTGAGCGGTTCAATTTAAGCGGCGCCTGCATGAACTGCGCGCTCGAATTTGAAAGTATCGCGTATGAGGGCGGGAAAACGTTTTTAACGGATATCCAGCCGGATATCCTAATCAACGGAAACGAGCCCATGATAAAACAATTGCTCTATATATTAACGGACAACGCGCTCAAGCATTCCGACCGAAACGGCGAGGTACGCGTGGCTCTCAAGCGTATGGGTTCCAAGGCCGTGCTGGAGGTTTACAACACCGGGGAAGGCATTGCGCCGGAAGAACGCGTTAAAATATTTGAGCGGTTTTACCGCAGCGACAGCTCCCGCTCGCGCGAGACGGGCGGGTATGGGCTGGGCCTCGCAATCGGCAAATCGATTGTGGAGCTGCATAAGGGCAAAATCTCCGTACAGAGCGAACAGGGCAAATGGACGCGGTTCATCGTTGTCCTGCCGGGATAAATTGCACGGTTACTGATACAAAAAAGCCTTACCACGCGGCATTACGCCGCGCCGTAAGGCTTTTTTATTTATCACATCGATTACAGCAGCATTCGGGCTCCCTTCTCAGAAAACCGCCGCTGCATATGGGTATTATAACGCCTGCTCGGGCTGAGGCTCTACAAAATCAAAGGGCTCCGTGTTGTTCCCAAACTTGCGGAACCGCTCGTAACGCTGCCGTAAAAGCTCATCCGCGTCCATTTGGCGGTACTTTTCAAATGTGCGCAGTATCAGCCCCTTGAGGCTTTCAAACATTTTGCTGTCCTTTGTTTTCGGCTCACGTATGATTCGTTCAATGACCTGCATCTTGAACAAATCCTGCGCGGTCAGCTTTAAGCATTCGGCAGCCTCCGCCATCTTTGTGGAATCTTTCCACAAAATGCTCGCGCAGCCCTCGGGAGAGATAACGGAATACACCGCGTTTTCAAGCATCCAAACCTCATCCGCAAGCGCCAGCCCCAGCGCGCCGCCGCTGCCGCCCTCACCAATCAGGATGGATAGCACCGGGGTTTTTAAAGCGGACATTTCAAACAAATTTTCCGCGATTGCCTGGCCTTGGCCGCGCTCCTCCGCGCCGATGCCGCAGAACGCTCCGCTCGTGTCTACAAAACACAAAACGGGGCGGCCGAACTTCTCCGCCTGCTTCATCAGGCGCAGCGCCTTGCGGTAGCCCTCCGGATGCGCGGAGCCAAAATTGCGCTCCATGCGCTCCTTTGTGTCCCTTCCCTTTTCCAGTCCAATAACTGTGACCGGCATATCGTAAAGCTGCGCGATTCCACCGATAACGGCTTTATCGTCACCAAAACGGCGGTCGCCGTGCAGCTCAAAAAAGCTGTCTCCAAACAGGCTGCTGATATAATCGATAGTCGTAAGCCTGCTGTTGGAACGTGCTTGCGTAACCTTGTCAAATGCGCTCATTTCCTGCACCCCCTATGCTTCTTCCGCCGGACAAACCGTATGGAGCTTTAGCAGCTTTATAAGCGCGCCCTTTAAGTCCCTGCGCGGGACGACCGCGTCAATAAAGCCTTTTTCCATTACGAATTCCGAGGTCTGGAAATTTTTCGGGAGCTTCTGCCGGATTGTCTGCTCAATGACGCGCGGCCCGGCAAATCCGACAAGCGCGTTCGGCTCGGCAAGGATAATGTCGCCCTCCATTGCAAAGCTCGCCGTTACGCCGCCGGTCGTGGGGTCGGTCAGAACGGTAATATAAAGCAGGCCCGCGTCGCTGTGGCGTTTTGCCGCGGCACTCGTTTTTGCCATCTGCATCAGGGATAAAATCCCCTCCTGCATCCTGGCACCGCCGGATACGGTGCATATAACAATCGGGAGCTCATGCTGCGTTGCGTATTCAAACGCGCAGGTAATCTTCTCGCCCGTTACCGTGCCCATGCTTCCCATCATAAAGCCGGGGTCCATTGCGGCAAACACGGTCTTTATCCCGCCGATTTCCGCAACGCCGGTAATAACCGACTCGTTTTCGCCGCTTTTGAGCTTACAGCTTTGCAGCTTCCTGTCGTATTCGGGAAAGCCGAGCAGGTTTTGCGACTGCATTTCGCCGTTTGCCTCTTCAAATGTCTCCCGGTCGCATAAAAGCGCAATGCGTTCCCTGGCCGAAAGCCTCAGGTGGTGCCCGCATTTGACGCATACCTTATGGTTTTCCTCCAAGTCGGAGGCGAGCAGCAGCGTTTTGCAGGTAGGGCATTTTACCCACATGGTTTCGGGAATGTAAGGGCGGCTGTCGTCCTTTTCCTGCGGGGCGCTCTGCTCCCCTTCCAGCTCGTTTTTCGGCTTTAAGAAAGTGAAAAAATCGCCGTTTATCATATGCGCAACATTCCAATCATACAAAATTTATCGCAGCATGCCCCATGTGGGCATTTCATTCAATCACTGGCGGATTTTATTCCTGTTCTTCCATTTGTTCCTTTTTCTTCGCTTCCCTTTTCAGCATCAGGTCGGTCGTATAGGTGCCGGCCACGAATTCCGGGTCGGAAAGCAGTTCAATCTGCAAATCCCTGTTGTGTTCCACACCATGGATATTAAGCTCGCTTAACGCCATCTTCATTTTGCGGATGGCCTGTTCCCTTGTCCTTGCCTGGACAATCAGCTTTCCTATCATGGAATCATAAAAAGGCGGGATTTCATAGTCCTGGAAAATCGACGTATCAAACCGTACGCACGGGCCGCCTGGAATATGCAGTTTATATATTTTACCACAGCTCGGGCGGAAATCAAGGTCCGGATTTTCCGCGTTAATCCTGCATTCTATAGCATTTCCATGTATGTAAATCTTATCCTGCGTCATGGTAAGCTCGCTGCCGGCCGCAATGCGGATTTGCCACTGGACCAAATCGAGCCCTGTGACCATTTCCGTCACGGGGTGCTCCACCTGCAGGCGCGTGTTCATTTCCATAAAATAAAAATTGCCGTGCTGGTCGAGCAAAAATTCAACGGTGCCCGCGTTGACGTAATGTACGGCCTGCGCCGCCTTGCGCGCGGCCTCCATCATTTTAAGCCTGGTGTCAACGCTGATGGCGGGCGACGGGCTTTCCTCAATGAGCTTTTGGTTTTTGCGCTGGACGGAGCACTCGCGTTCGCCCAGGCACAGCACGTTGCCGTGCTTGTCGCACAAAAGCTGCATTTCGATGTGCTTTACCGGATATAAAAATTTCTCCATATAAACGGCGCCGTCGCCAAACGCGCTTTTCGCCTCGCTGGAGGCGGAATTGAACGCGTTTTCGAACTCGTCCATGCAGTCTACGCGGCGGATTCCCCTGCCGCCGCCGCCGGAACGCGCTTTAATCAGCAGCGGGAAGCCAATTTTCTTCGCTTCTTCCTTCGCCGCTTCAACGTCTTCAACAATGTCGCAGCCGGGTGTTACGGGAACGCCCGCATCGCGCATGGTTTTGCGCGCCATATCCTTATCGCCGAGCAGGGAAATCATTTCGCTGCTCGGGCCGATGAATTCTATATTGCACTGCTCGCACAGAGACACGAATTTTGCGTTTTCAGACAGCAGGCCGTAGCCCGGGTGGATTGCCTGCGCGCCGGTTGCGACGGCAACCGTCAAAATAGCCGCCATATTGAGGTAGCTGTCCGTTACCTGCGGCCCGCCGACGCAGTAGCTTTCGTCGGCTAGCTGCACGTGCATGGCATCCTTATCCGCCTGCGAATAAATCGCGACGGTTGCAATTCCCATCTCTCTGCAAGCCCTAATGATACGAACGGCGATTTCGCCGCGGTTTGCAATCAATATCTTGGAAAACAAATCGATTCCCCCATTAAGCGGTCCGGTGCCGCGTAAATAATTGGTTTATTCACCGTCGCCGACGAGCGCAAACGCAAATTCGGCCGATACGCAGAGCTTGCCGCCCACCGTTCCCTTTGCCTCTAAAAAATAGAACGCGCCGCGGTTTTTTACAAGCGTACAGACAGATTCCAGCGTGTCGCCGGGAAGCACCTTGTTTTTAAATTTTACGTTGTTAAGCTTCGTAAAATACGGCGTTGCCCCCTGTGCCTTTCCCGCTAAAAGCACGCAGCTTGCCTGCGCCATCATTTCACACAGGATAACCCCCGGGACGACCGGGTTGCCGGGAAAATGGCCCTTTAAAAAGAACTCGTCGCCCTTTACCGTATATTTTCCCCTTGAGGTGTTCTCATCTATGACCTCCGCTTCCTCGACGAGCAGCATATTGTCGCGGTGCGGAATAATTTTTTTAATTTCCTCCTGGTTCACATAAACACATCCTTATGCCAAACGGCTCATTTAATTTTAAACAGGGGCTGGCCGAACTCGACGATATCGCCGTTGTGCGCGCAGACCTCCGTGATTGTGCCGCTCTGTGTAGCGGTGATTTCGTTCATCAGCTTCATCGCCTCGATGATGCAGATTACGTCGCCCTTCTTTACGGAAGAGCCAACCGTCACATACGGCTGCGCGTCGGGAGAAGCCGCCGCATAAAACACGCCGACCATCGGAGCAGTAATGGAAGCGCCGCCGTCGTCCGGCTGTGTTTCAGGCGCCGCGCTTATTACAGGCGCCTGGGCCGCCTGCGCGGGCGCTGCCGCCTCTGCGGGCGCACCCGCCTGCATGACGACGGATTTTTCTTTCTTTATGGTCAGCTTTTCGCCGTCTATCCCCTTTATCTCAAAACAGGTCACGCCTGTCTGGTCGATGGTCTTTATCAGCTCCTTGAGCTCGCTGAGGTCATACATTGGCATTATTAACTCCCCTTTTGCTTGATATGGAATCAGGCGGCTTTAGTCCGCACATTTTTTTAAATACGATACACGCGTTATGTCCGCCGAAGCCGAGCGACGTGGACATTGCGTAATCTACCTTCTGTTCTGCCGCTTTGTTCGGAATGTAATTGAGGTCGCAGTCCTCATCGGGTACCTCGTAGCCGATGGTCGGAGGAAGCACGCCGGATTCAAGCGCTTTCGCACAGATAACCGCCTCAGCGCCGCCCGCCGCTCCGAGCATATGCCCAGTCATAGACTTTGTGGAGCTGATATAAAGCTCCCTGGCGCGCTGCTGCCCGAATACCCGCTTGAAGGCCATCGTCTCGACCTTGTCGTTCGGGGGTGTGCTGGTTCCGTGCGCGTTGATATAAATTTTATCGTTATCCCCGACGCCAGCTTCCTTTGCGGCGATTGCAACGGCGCGCGCCGCGCCGTCTCCGTCCGGTTCGGGCGCCGTTACATGGTACGCGTCGCAGGTGTTGCCGTAGCCGCAGATTTCCGCGTAAATTTTCGCGCCGCGCTGTTTCGCGTGCTCGTAATCCTCTAAAATCACAATACCGGCGCCTTCGCCTATTACAAAGCCGTCGCGCCGCTTATCAAACGGGATGGATGCCGTTTTGGGGTCGTTGCGCGTGGAAAGCGCCATTATGTTTGAAAATCCAGCGATGGAAAGCCGGTTGATTGCCGCTTCCGCGCCGCCCGCGATGATTGCGTCGGCATATCCGCCGGCGATTGCGTGGAACGCCTCTCCGATGGAATGCGTACCTGTCGCGCAGGCCGTCACAATCGGAAGGCACACGCCCTTCGCGTTTTGCTTGATTGCAATCGTGCCGGACGCCATATTTCCAATCATCATCGGGACAAAGAACGGGGAAACCTTTTTCGGACCCTGCTGTTCCATGTTGTTGCAGTTGTTGATAAACGTCTGCATCCCGCCAATACCCGCGCCGACATAAACGCCGAAACGGTCCGGATCGATTTTACCGTCGATACCGCTGTCGCTTACCGCCTGTGCCGCCGCCGCTACCGCGTACTGCGTAAAGAGGTCTGTCTTGCGCAGCTCCCGTTTTTCAATATACTGGGTTGCGTCAAAATCCTTGACCTCCGCTGCAATTGTTACCTTTAAATCGGAGGTATCGAACTTTTTAATAAAATCGATTCCGCTTCTGCCATTTATCAGGGAATCCCATGTGGTCTGTACGTCGTTGCCGACTGGCGTAACCGCGCCGAGTCCGGTGACTACTACTCTTCTCATTGGGCTCTCTCCTTCCGCTGTGGTTTCTTACATTGCCATGCCGCCGTCCACGCGCAGCACCTCGCCCGTGATATAGGCCGCTTCGTCGCTTGCAAGGAACGCGACGGCGTTGGCGACGTCCTGTACGCTGCCCGGCTTTCTCATGGGAATGAGCGCCGTGAAATTCTCCTTCACCTTGTCGCTCAGGTTTTTTGTCATATCGGTATCGATATAGCCGGGCGCTACCGCGTTGCAGGTAATCCCCCTGCCGCCGAGCTCCTTGGCGACCGTCTTTGTAAGGCCGATCAAGCCCGCCTTCGCGCTTACATAGTTTGCCTGCCCCGCGTTGCCGCCGAGCGCTACGACGGAGCTGATGTTGACAATCCTGCCGCTCCTTCTCTTCATGAAGTGCGTGTAAAGGTGCTTAATCATGTTGAACGCGCCTTTGAGGTTGACGCTTAAAACCGCGTCGAAATCCTGCTCCTTCATGGAGCGCAGCGTCGCGTCGCGGACAATGCCGGCGTTATTGATTAAAATATCGACCGCGCCGAAGGCTTCGATTACCTTGTCCACCGTTTCCTTTACGCCGTCGTAGCTTGAAACGTCACAGGTGTAAACCTCACATTTCACGCCGAGCTCTGTAATCTCCTGCTTTGTCTTTGCGGCGTTTTCGTCGTCGCCTATCTGGAGAATCGCGATATTCGCGCCGTCCTTTGCGAGCGTCAGGGCAATTTCCCTGCCGATTCCCCTGGAACCGCCCGTAACAATGGCTGTTTTATCCTGAAATCTCATGGTTGCTCCGTCCTTTCCGTTTCTTGTCCGGTTTTATGTAAATCAAAGAAGCTGCGCCTTGCATTCATTAAGCGTCGCCTTGTCCTCCACATGGCAGGCGTTTACGTTTGCATCGATTTTCTTAACCAGTCCCGTCAGCGTTTTGCCGGGGCCGCACTCAATAAAGGTATCTACGCCCGCTATGATAAGGTTTTCAACCGTTTTCTGCCACTGTACCGGGCTTTTTGCCTGGTTTATAATCAGCTCTTTATAGTCGCCGCCGTAGGGCTGCGCGGTTACATTGGAATAAACGGGGATTTGCGGCTCGGAGAGCGGAATATTTTTAAGATAAGCCGCAAGTCCGTTTGACGCGCTTTCCATAAACGGGCTGTGGAACGCGCCGCTTACCGCCAGGCGCACCGCCTTGCCCCTTTGCTCCTTAACCGCGGCGGAAAATTCCTCCACGAGCGTTTCATCCATCGCAACGACCGTCTGCGCCGGGCTGTTAAAATTTACAGGCCAGGCGTTGTCAAAGCCCTTGCACAGCTGCTCTACCTTTTGGGGCGAAAGCTTCATGACCGCGACCATAGCGCCCCTGCTTTTTGCGGCGGCGTCGTCCATCAGCCGCGCGCGTTTGCAGACAAGCTCAAACGCCCCTTCCTTTGACAGGATTCCGGAAAAGCCAAGCGCCGCGATTTCCCCAAGGGAAAAGCCCGCGATATAGTCGGGCGTAATTCCAAGCTCTTCTGCCGCGCAGGCCGCAGCCAAATCAACCGCGAACACGCACGGCTGGGTATTTACCGTCAGGGAAAGCTCCTCTTTTTCCGCTGTAAAGCACTGCTTAGACGTACCGGGACGAAGCTTGTCCGCCATATCGAAAACCGCTTTCGCGGCGGGGGAGCATTCGTAAAGCTCCCTGCCCATTCCGGTGTACTGTGCGCCCTGGCCGGAAAAAACAAACGCTATTTTACCCATTTGATTGCACCGCCCAATACTTCCTCCGCCTGGGTGAACATCTCTTCGATGATTTCCTTTGCGGGCTGTTCCTTTTTGACCATCGCGGCTACCTGCCCCGCGGGGACGCAGCCGTTTGATACGTCGCCGCCGCGCGCTGCCTTGCGCAGGACGCCGAGGCCCATATTTTCCAGCTCCTCGTCTGTAATTTCGCTGTTATATTCTTTTTTGAGATATTCCCTTGTAAACGCGTTTTTCAGGGAACGCACGGGGTGGCCCAGCCGCTTGCCCGTGAGCACCGTGTCGATGTCCTTCGCCTTTAAAACCCTGTCCTTATATTCCTGCGCAATGGTGCATTCCGTTGCGACAAGAAAACGCGTACCGACCTGTACGCCTACGGCCCCGAGCATAAGCGCCGCCGCGAGCTGCCTGCCGTCCGCTATGCCGCCCGCCGCTATGACGGGAATGTCCACCGTGTCTACTATCTGCGGAACGAGCGCCATTGTCGTCAAATCCCCGACGTGGCCGCCGGACTCGCCGCCCTCCGCGATGACCGCGAACGCCCCGTGGCGCTGCGCAAGCTTTGCGAGCGCGACGGACGGGACGACCGGGATTACCTTGATACCGGCCGCAAGCCATTCCTTCATATATTTGCCGGGATTGCCCGCCCCGGTCGTTACGACTGGGATTTTCTCCTCGGCGACGACCTTAGCGACCTCTTCGACAAACGGGCTCATGAGCATGACGTTTACGCCGAAGGGCTTATCCGTAAGCTCCCTGCATTTTATAATTTCGGCGCGGAGCTGGTCTCCGTTTGAGTTCATTCCCGCGATGATGCCAAGCCCGCCCGCGTTGCTGACGCCCGCCGCTAAAGACGCGTCCGCAACCCAAGCCATTCCGCCCTGGAAAATCGGGTATTTGATGCCTAACTGTTCGTTTATCGGTGTACTTATCATAATAAAACCTCCGTCGTGTTTGGCCAAGCCTTTTAAATATCCCAGCGCAGTACGCAGCTGCCCATCGTAAGGCCGCCCCCGAACGCGCACATCGCAATATACTCGCCCTTTTCGAATTTACCCGCGCGGTATGCCTCGTCAAGGCACATCGGCATGCAGGAAGCGGACGTGTTGCCGTAATGCGCAATATTATAAATGTAACGGTCTGCGGGAATATCGAGCTTTGCCGCCGCCGTATCGATTATTCTCGTATTCGCCTGGTGCGGTACCACATGGCCGATGTCGCTTTGCGCAAGCCCCGCTTCGCTCACGGCGCGCTTGATTCCGTCTACCATCGCGCTGACGGCAAATTTATAGACCTCATGCCCGTTCATAAAAATGACCGGGCTCTCTGACGGGTGCTTATAAAAGGGCGAGGTGTTTTCCCCCTTGGGCGCGTAAAGGACCTCGGGGTTGCCCTGTGCCATTACATAGATGGAACGCAGGCCGTCGCCTTCAGAAAGCACCACCGCGCCCGCGCCGTCCCCAAACAGCACGCAGGTTCCGCGGTCGGTCCAGTCGGTCATATTGGAAAGGTTGTCCGCCGCGATAACGAGCACCTTTTTCACTTTTTTCGATACAAAAAAGCCATCCGCCACGTCGAGCGCGTAAATAAAGCCGGAGCACGCGCCGTTTATGTCGAACGCAGGGCACGACGCCCCGATTTCACGCTGTACAACACACGCCTGCGCCGGAGTAATGTAATCTCCCCGCAGCGTCGCGCAGATAATCAAATCGAGCTCGCCCGGAGTAATCTTGGCGCACTCCATCGCGTTTTTTGCCGCCGCGACGCACAAATCGGTCAGAGTTTCTGTTGTACAGATATGCCGCTCGTGCACGCCGGTGCGTTTTGTTATCCATTCGTCGCTCGTTTCTACCATGGTGGAGAGCTTTTCGTTGGTTAATATGTACTCCGGAACGCTCCTGCCCGTTCCTATAATGCTGAAGCTCATGATTTCAGTCCTCCGTTTTCCATCTTTTTAAGCCGCGCGCTCAAAAAGACATTCATTCTATCAATACAGCCGAGCAAAATCCCTTTTTCCTGCTGTGTCATTCCGGCGGTGATGCTTTTTGCAAGGCTCTTATGGAACCGCTTGTGAATCCGGTCTGCGTGGCGCCCCTCATCCGTGAGCTGCACGTACACCTGCCTTCCGTCCTCCAGACTTTTTTTCTTGACGGCATAGCCCTTTTTTACCAGCTTGTTTACAGCAATGGTAACGGACGACGGCGTAATCATCAGTTCACCCGCAATATCGCCGATAAGCCGCCCGCGTATGGGATTTTTGTTGATTACTTCAATCAGGTGCAGCTCGCTGATGGAAAGGTTAAAGCGCTTTGAGCGCATCAGCGTGTTCTGCTCCACTCTGGAAAACAGCGAATAGCTCTGTTCCAGCACGAAATTTAAGCGGTCGCAAAAATCCTCTCCCATTTATTTCAGCTCCTCTCGGAGAAATAGTTTGACTACTTAACTAATTTTATCTCCGCCGCGCCTGTTTGTCAAGAAAAGAAATGAACAACAACAGTGCTGTATTCTTATTTTACCTTTATAATATATTTCACGTGCGTTTTTTGTAATAATATGGTTTTTCTGACAGTTTCGTTAGCTGCATGATTAAATTGCGCCGCAGCCGCATCAACTGCAGTAATCCTGGAGCAGGCGGTCAAGCTCCCTTTTGCCCTGCGCTTTGATACCCTCTCCCTTTAACTGCTTCTGGTCGAGCACCGGAAGCGCCGACACCTCCGATTCCGTCACCTTGAACGGCGTTTCGCTGCCTTCTTCATAAACGGCAATTCTCCCATTATAATCCTTGAGATAATACACCTTTTCATAAATGGTTTTCGGCGTGGTACCCACATCTGTCTGCGCGGCGGTCTGAGCCGGCCAAATGGTTGCGGCCAACGCGGAAACTGCTATTACGCCAAAAAAGATGCATACTAAGATAGCGGCATATTTTTGTACATCCTTTTTTGTCAAAACCCGATCCCTTCCTTTCTTTCACTGCAAAAAAATCCTTTGTATTATTATTGCAATTGTGCATCTGCTTTATACAGGAAGGCCGCGCGCGGTTCAATTTAACAAAATATTAAAGAAATAATGCCGAAAAAACATTTCATTTTTCTTTGGGAAGTGTTATAATGTGGATTAGTTATATATTCTTCCAGGGACGGTTCCGCCCTTTTTCGGGCGCTGCGTTCCGTTTATTTTTTAAAAATACAGGGAGGTCGGCTATACGATGAGAAAAACCGACATCAATAAATTTACCGATGAAACAGGCCTTGAAACGGCGGGTGAAAATGCCGCGGTCAAGGGAACGAAAGGATTTTTATCCGTCGTCTGGAAGGTGGTTTCCACCCTCCTGATGATTTTGCTGATTGCCTGCGTAGTCGTCGGCGTTTCCGTATCTATCTATCTGTTCGGGCTTGCAAACGAACCGACCGGTATCGACTTGAACGCCTCCAAGCTGCAGCTGACGAGCTTTATCTATGTCAACGGCAAGGACGGCAAGCCGGTGGAATACCAGCGGCTGCACAGTACGGAAAACCGTGTCTGGGTCGATTATGAAGATATTCCCAAGCAGATGAAGGACGCGATGGTCGCCATTGAGGACAAGCGTTTCTATGAGCACAGCGGCGTGGACTGGGTCCGCACCATGGGCGCCGTTTTAAACCTTGCGTCCGGCTCGGACGGATACGGCGGCTCCACGCTGACGCAGCAGCTCATTAAAAATATCACCGACGATAACGCGGTAAGCATTACCAGAAAGCTCAGGGAAATCTTCCGTGCGCTTAATTTGGAGCGTGAATTTACAAAGGACCAAATTTTAGAGGCATACCTTAACGTCGTGAACTTTGGAAGCGGCTGCCGCGGCGTACAGGCGGCGGCGCACCTCTATTTCGGCAAGGATATCCAGGACTGCTCCATTGCGCAGTGCGCGGCTATCGCCGGCATTACGCAGAACCCGGCGGCTTACACACCGCTCGATTATCCGGAGAATAACAAGGAGCGCCGCGAAACCGTCCTTGGCGAAATGTATAACCAGAAGAAAATCAGCAAGGAAGAATACGACCAGGCAATGAAAGAGTCGCAGAACATGAAATTCGTCGGCTTTGTAGAAGACGACGAGGACGACGAAGACGACGAGGACGATGTACCAAATTGGTATATCGACGCGCTTTTCCGCGACCTGCGCTCCGACCTGGCGAAGGAGCTCAATATCAGTGAAGATTCCGCGGAGCGCAAGCTGTATACGGAAGGCCTGAATATTTACTGCGCCATGGATGTGGACATGCAGAATTACGCGGAGCAATATGTATTGAACGTCGAAACGCCAAACGACCCGAATCTTCAAATGGGTTTGGTCATGATGGATTTTGACGGCCGCGTCATCGCGACGGTCGGCAGCCGAACGAAAAAGGACGGCATGCTGCTTTGGGACAGGGCGAACATTTCAGCGCTGCAGCCCGGTTCTTCGATAAAGCCTGTATTTGTCTATCCCCTCGCTATTGAAAACAAAAAGCTCAATTTCTCTTCCTACGTAGACGATACCCCGTTTGACCGCTGGTCGCTCGATGAGTACGGAAACTGGAAAGCCGGACCGAATAATTCCGGACAGATTTATCATGGCATGTGGCCGCTGCCAGACGCGATTGAGGAATCCCTGAATGCCGCGGCGGCACAGACCATGCAGGAGCTGGTCGGCCCGAAAAACGCCTATAACCAGGCAATCAATAAAATGGGCTTTACCCATCTTTCAACGCAGGATTCCGAGAACATCGGCGCGCTGTCCCTGGGCGGCCTGAACGGCGGCGCGACCGTCAGGGAAATGGTCGCTTCCTACCAGTACATGGGCAACGGCGGAAAATATTATGAGCCCTATACCTATTATTATGTAACAAACCAGGACGGCGACGTGATACTCGACAACCGCGAGAACATCCCAACGCAGGCATATTCGACCGAAACCGCGACCATTATGAACCGCCTGCTGCACTATAATATGCAATATACCAATTTCAGCCATACGGCTGCCGGATTGGCGGCCATAGACGGCTGGGATATTATCGGTAAGACCGGTACGACCGATAAAGACAAGGACCATTGGTTCATTGGCATGTCCCCATATGCAATCATGGGAACATGGGTGGGCTTTGACCAGCCGGCGTCAATTACCGGAAGCGACAGCAAGCATGTAGCGGAGCTGACCTTCCATGCTTTAATGTCGCAATACCTGAAGGATAAAAATCCGAAGGAATATACGCTCGCGCCGGATGTCGAGGCGATTCCCTACTGCCACGACACAGGGCTGCTCGCGACCAGCGGCTGCGGCAATACCTATATGGGCTATTATACGGAAGACAACCGGCCCGATTATTGCTACGGCGGTCACAGCTATTATGATTACAGCGGCGGCAATTCGGACGGTTACGACGACGACTACACGAGCAGCTATGAACCGCCCGCCTCATCGGACACTCCGTCTGACACCACAAGCGAGCCGGTACCGTCCGACGAACCCTCGTCATCTGAGGCGCCGCCCGACAGTACGCCCGACAGCGGCGACTCCGGCGGCGAAAGCGGCGGCGGTGACTCCGGCGGGGGCGATATCCCGGTGGATAATCCCGCAGATTAACCAACTAGGCCATGCGGCAGTATAATAGTATGGTAAATAACTTTTACGATAAGAGGTGCAAAATGGTACAGGTAGCAATTATGGGCTATGGAGTGGTAGGCTCCGGCGTTGCGGAAATTTTGCAGACGCACAAAAAAAGCCTGGAGAAAAAGGCGCAGGAGGAAATAGGAATCAAGTATATCCTTGATTTACGGGATTTCCCCGGCGACCCGCTTGCAGATAAATTCACCAAGGACTTTAACGATATATTGAACGACGGCGAGGTTTCCGTCGTCGTCGAGACGATGGGCGGCCTCTCATATGCCTACCAGTATGTAAAAAGCCTGCTGGAACACGGCAAGAGCGTCGTTACATCGAATAAAGAGCTGGTCGCCGCAAAAGGCGCGGAGCTTTTACAAATTGCGGCAGACAAAAACGTAAACTTCCTGTTTGAGGCAAGCGTCGGCGGCGGTATCCCGATTATCAGGCCCATAAGCCAGTGCCTTGCCGCAAACGAAATCGACCAGATTGCCGGTATTCTAAACGGAACGACAAACTTTATACTAACCAAGATGATACACGAGCAGATGGGCTTTGACGAGGCTTTAAAGCTTGCCCAGCAGCTCGGTTACGCGGAAAAAGACCCGACCGCTGATATTGAGGGCTTCGATTCCGTCCGGAAAATCTGCATCCTTGCGTCCCTTACCTTCGGCAAGCATGTCTATCCCGACAATATCCATACGGAGGGCATTACAAAAATTACGCCGGAGGATGTGGAGTACGCAGCCTCCTGGGGCGGTGTGATTAAGCTCATCGGCAGTGTGAAAATGCTTGAGGACGGGCGGATTGATATTTTCGTCTCCCCTATGTTTATTGAAAACGAAAGCCAGCTTGCGGGCGTGAGCGATGTATTCAACGGCATTATGGTGCGCGGCGACGCCACCGGCGACGTCGTGTTCTATGGTAAGGGCGCGGGCAAGCTTCCAACGGCAAGCGCCGTGGTCGCGGATGTAATCGACTGTATCAAGCACCGAAAACAGCGCAAATACCTTTACTGGACAGACAGCGAGGAAAACTATGTGCTCCCGTGGGAAGAAGGCACAGCCGCTATGTACATTAGGGCGTTTGCCCCAAACACCGACGAAACATATGTAAAAATCAAGGAAATTTTCGGCGAGGTGCAGATGCTCAGCCGGAACGGCGAGCAGGACGACGAATTTGCCTTTGTAACAGAAGAAAAAACGATTGGTGAAATACTGAAAGAGGCCGGTGCGTTTGAACAGGCAGGCGCGCGTATCGTCTCTAAAATCAGAATTGGTGACCTTTAAACATGATTAGGATACAAGTACCGGCTACAAGCGCAAATTTAGGCTCAGGCTTTGACAGCCTGGGCATTGCTTTGACTATGTATAACCAGGTTTATATGGAGGTCTGCGACCAAATCGACATTTCGTCGAATGACGGCGTCGATATCCCGACAGATGAATTAAACCTGATTTACTGGTCGGCAAAACACCTGTATGAGGAGTGCGGCAAGAAGCTGCCCGGCCTAAAAATTATACAGGAAAACAACATTCCCATGACGCGTGGGCTCGGAAGCAGCAGCGCGTGTATCGTAGCAGGCCTGATTGGGGCGAACCGCTTTCTTGGCACTCCGCTGGGCGCGCAGGATTTAATTAATCTTGCCGCAAAAATGGAAGGGCATCCCGACAACACCACGCCCGCGCTGATGGGCGGGCTCGTCACCTCCGCGATGGACGGCGGGCGTATTTACAGCGTAAGCGTCCCGGTCGCGCACAATATCCGGTTCGGCGTTTTCATCCCGCCATTTGAGCTGAAAACCGAGGTTGCAAGGGGCGTTTTGCCTGAACAATATTCAAGGGAGGACGCGGTATATAATTTGTCGCGCAGCGCGCTGATGACCTCTTCCCTCTTTTCAGGCAGCCTGCAGAACCTGCGCGTCGCCGTGCAGGATAAGCTGCACCAGCCGTACCGCAAATCGTTTATCCCCGGGCTTGATACCGTCTTTCGCTTAAGCTATGAGCTTGGCTCCTATGGTACATACATCAGCGGAGCGGGGCCGACCATCATATCGATTACAGACGAAAAAGGAATCGGCGTTTTCAGGGAGCACGCCCTTTCTTCCCTTGAGGAAAAAGGCATCTCCGGCTGGCGGTTTGAAGAGCTGCGCGCAGACAGCGCCGGTGCAAAAATTATGATTGATTAAGCTTTCCATATTGACATTTTCTTTGCTACCCCTTACAATCTTTTCTGGATATTTTTGTTCAAAAACCCTATGGGGTTCCAATACACTGGAGGTATTCAAATGAGCCTAATCGTACAGAAATTCGGCGGCAGCTCCGTTGCCAATGCCGAGCGCGTTTTCAACGTCGCCCGCATTGTGACGGATACCTATAAAAAGGGAAACAGCGTCGTCGTTGTCGTATCCGCGCAGGGCGACACCACGGACGACCTAATCGCCAAAGCGGAAGAAATCAACCCGAACGCTTCAAAAAGGGAACGCGATATGCTTTTATCGGCTGGCGAACAAATTTCGATTTCCCTGCTTGCCATGGCGATTGAAAAACTTGGCTGTCCTGTCCTTTCCCTGCTTGGCTGGCAGGCCGGATTTCAGACGACCTCCGCACATACGAACGCGCGGATTAAACGGATTGAAACGGAGCGCATACAGCGCGCAATTGACAAAAACAGTATTGTTATCGTCGCGGGCTTTCAGGGACTCGACCGCTACAACGATGTTACGACGCTTGGCCGGGGCGGTTCTGACACAAGCGCCGTTGCAATCGCGGCTGCCATGCACGCCGACCTTTGCCAGATTTACACAGACGTGGAGGGTGTTTATACCGCCGACCCGCGCAAAATCAAAAACGCGCAGAAGCTCAAGGAAATCTCTTATGATGAAATGCTGGAGCTTGCGACCCTGGGAGCGCAGGTGCTTCATAACCGCAGCGTAGAAATGGCCAAAAAATATAATATCGAGCTCGAGGTGCTTTCAAGCCTGACTTGCGCACCCGGCACCATTGTTAAGGAGGCAGTTAATGTGGAAGAAATGTTGATAAGCGGTGTAGCGAAGGATACCGACGTAGCGAGGATATCGGTTACGGGCGTACCCGACAGGCCGGGCCTTGCGTTTAAAATGTTCTCTAAGCTTTCCGCAAAGGATATCAATGTCGACGTCATTCTCCAGTCTATCGGGCGGGACGACACAAAGGACATTTCCTTCACGGTTGCCAAGGAAAAGGGCGGCGAAGCGGTCGAAATTTTAGGCGAATACATTAAAACCATCGGTGCGAAGAATGTATTGTATGACGATAAGGTCGCAAAAATTTCCATTGTCGGCGCGGGTATGGAAAGCCATGCGGGCGTCGCTTCCAAAATGTTTGAAGCGCTTTATGACGCGCAGATAAATATCCAGATGATTTCGACCAGTGAAATCAAGGTTTCCGTCCTGATTGACGTAAACGACGCGGACCGCGCCGTCAGCGCAATCCACGCCAGATTCTTTGGCGAATAAGCGCAAATTTTAAATTGACAAATGCATTGCCGCATGATATAATCATAAAACGGTGGCGGATAATACGCCACCGTAAATTATCCGGGTGTAGCGCAGTTTGGTAGCGCGCTTGAATGGGGTTCAAGAGGCCGCTGGTTCGACTCCAGTCACTCGGACCAAATAAAACCTTTGAAAACGACTTATTTATGCCGTTTTCAAAGGTTTTTCTTTTTTCATTATAAGCCGAACATTTATTCTAAATCACTATAAAAACAGGGAAAATAATTGACGGTTACTACAAGAATCTGCTTGATTTCAGCACAATGGAAGCCATGTATCTAACAACCATCAAAGCAACCATTGTTATTGTTGTGAGTCCCTTTAAAAATGGTACTCAGCCCCCTCCAAAATAACCGATTAAAATTTCCTTGATATAATGATACCGGCGCGCATACGAGTTCTCTACACGAATCAGCTCAAAGTTGTGCTGTTTGCAAATTTCCTGTTTCTTGCGGTCGCGCTTTTTTACGGTCGCGTCTTCTGCATGCTCCTTGCCGTCCAGCTCGATTGCCAGTACCGGAATCTCCATTTTATCAACGGTTCTTTCATAAACGACAAAATCAAAACGTCCCGTGTAGAATAAATCAGAATAGGACGGATTATCCCGGAATACGTGTGCCACTGAAACCTCTTTGTGAATGACATACCGGTGCTCCGCCGGTAAAATATTTTTCATGGCATGATTGAGATTTTCTAAAAACGCCGCTTCTGTCTCCGTACTGTATGGCTTAATTCCCAATGCTCTGGAAAACGCCGTGCGCTGCGTTACTTTTGACGTCCCTTTTGTACGCACATAATCAATCAGCTCATAAAGGTCGTCGTCGCTGTCGTTATGGAGCCGGTCAAGATTTTTACCGCTTGCCAAGACGACGAGCTTCTCTTTCGGACGCGATACCGCAACATTAATCAGCTCTTTGTTGTTTTTCAGCCAATCGTAGGTACGCTGGTGTGTCTGGTCGGTAATGCCGAGGGAAAACAGGATAACGTCTTTTTCATCGCCCTGAAAGGCATGGACTGTACCGCAGGTTACATCGGCATAGCCGTATTCACGCAGGCCTTCGTTGATAAGCTTGCGCTGATTGGCAAACGGCGTGATAATTCCAATTTTTTTGCCGCGGTTTTGGCCAATATAATTTAAAACCTGCTGCACCTCGCTGGGTGATGTGTTTTTAACGCTTGTCGCAGCGTCCTGCATATCAACGTAAACAAGTGGCTCTTCCCCAGCCGCGCGGCTCTCGATTTTCAGTTTGCCGTTATAATATTTTTTATTATTGAATTCTATAATTTTCGGGTGGCACCGGTAATGGTGCCGCAGAAGCACCTCGTCGCTGACCGCGTCGCAGGCAAGGTATGTTTTATAAATGGAATTGGATATGTAATCATATTCCTCCGATACGGCATATTTTTTGCGAAGTTTCTGATTCACCGCCGGATCGAGCAGGATAACGGGATTAAGCTGCTGCGGGTCGCCCACCAGCATCAAATTGTTCCCACGGACAACCGGTACCAGCGATACCGCCGTATTGCACTGGCTCGCCTCGTCCATAATCACCATATCGAAATACGGCTTTGGCCCGCCTATCCTGTGCGCTGAAATGCAGGTGGTCGCGACAATCGGAAAAACACGCAAAAACTTTTTGACGTTTTCCTCTGAACTTAAGTATTGATGGAAAGCCTGCACACGCTCTTCTTCGTCAGCCTCCAAATATAAAATATCGAGTAAATCCTTATTTTTGGGCTCATCGAGGCGTTTGATGTATTTCGCCGAAGTATAATACAAATATTTTTTGAACTCTTCCGTGTCGTCTGTCAGCAGCTTTAAAGCGTCCTCATCCCGAATTTCACCGATTTCCTTGAGACGCGCATCAATTGCGGCCAACTGCCGGCCGTGGAGCTCATATTGGAAATGGAGCTGTTTATTCGCGTTTAGAAGGCTTTCAACCACCTCCCGGCGTTCGCGCAGGTCCAGAATTTCTTCATATTGCTTAAGCAGGCTTGTAAGCTGCTGCGTCTGCCTGATTTTTGCATCGCGGTTTTTATTCAGGGTCTGGTCAAAAATATTGAGAGAACGTGTTTTTTCATATAACTGCCGCATAAAACGCAGGGCCTCACAAACCTTTTCCTGATTTCCAAGCCGTACCATCGGAAAAGGAATCGTCGTGTTTTTATATGGCAGTCCCTGCAAACGGTCGAAAACCCCGTCAATCGGATGGTTGTTAAACGATGCAAACAGAACCGTACGCCCATTGAAAAAAGCGGTCAAAATTGTATTGAGAATCGTATTGGTCTTACCCGTTCCCGGCGGGCCCTGTACATAAGACAGCGGATATTTCATGGCGTTGTTGATTGCCAAAAGCTGGTCGAGGTTGACGCGCTTGTCGAGCAAAGCGGGCGGATAGTCTTTACGCCTTACAGGGCGCTTTAAAAAATCGCCAAAAAATGCTTTGACCGGTATTGTCGCATTGTCTTCATGGTACATGCCGAGGATTGCGCCGTATTCTTTGTTCAGGTCCAGCGGAAAGTCCATACCAATTGCAATAAGGTAAGGCATATCGTCCACACCTTGAATTTGGCGGTTATTCTTTGTGATACAATCTTTGATTTGCTCCGCGTTTTTTTTAAAATCATTGAGCAAATCGTATTCATCCACATCCAAAAACTGCCTGATACTCTGCTTTTCCCCATCAATCGTAAATTCCCGGCAGACGGTAATCTCATCATCCGCGCGCAGGCTTTTATGCTTTACATCCAAATGGAGCTTTTGATAAGCCAGAACATACAGCCCTTGCCTTTTCGGAATACTGCAAACATTCAGCGCCAGCTGTTTTATCCGCGCCGCGTTTTTTTTCTTTGTTTCCGTGTATTGAAAATACTTTACAATTTCACAAAATTGCGCGTCATCCAGCGTATAATCCCCGTGCGCAAAGCTGTCGCCGTCCAGACGTTCGATTAAAGCGTAATCGCATTGGTAAGGAATTGCGTCCATACGGTAGCAGTCCGCCAGATAATTGAGAATCTGTAAATTTGGCACATGCTCAAAAAGTGTCCGGTATTTATGGGGATTGCAGCGAATATCGTCTACCAGCTGCTGATTGACTGGGCAATAGGTTCCCTCTAAAACGGAAGAAGACAGGATAGAATCGATATATATCGTTAAATTCAGAACCGTAAGCCTTCCCAGGTGCAGCCCATCAACCGTCAGGCTGCGGCGGGAAAAATCGAGCCCCTTTATTCCAATCCAATATTTTGTCTCTTGCCCATCCTTATTTTTATACGCGATACTTAGCCATTTTCCTTCATGAATTGCTCTGAAAATGTCTTTACAGACGCCGTTCACTTCTCCGCCTCCTTTGCCGCCGCCGGAATAAAACGATGCTATATCATTATATTTGAACTATAAAACCAGTTTACTTGGTTTTATTCAAAATTTCAACATTAAAATTAAACAAATTGCATAATTACAAAACAATTTACAGCATTAAACGGCATTATAGCTGTATATCAGTAATCTATTTTTATCAGCCGCTTTGTAAATAACTTTCGTATTTGCAGAATGTACCTCTGGTAAACCAGTTGCTGTATAAGTGTTTTATACCAAATCAGAAGCGCTGTTCCTTTTTCTATCTTGTAGATTCCTACGGAAAATGGAAAAACGCTTGACAAATTCTTACAGTCCCCATATAATAAAAATATAAATGAATTTGGCAAAGTCAGTGAAAGCTGATGACGCAAAGCTATGAGTCTACGGCAAATAATGCTACGATTGTCAAGCTGCAAACCCAAACGGTTTGCAGCTTCTTTTTTTGGAGGAGAACGCTATGAAAAAAACAGTTTCTGTCATCCTGGCACTTTCGGTCATAATGGGATTATTCCTATGCTTTCCCACAGCGGGCGCGCAGACGCTCGACAAGGATAAAATCAAACCCGGCGACGTGGTAGACGCTGTAAAATACGATGTGGCTTCCGGAACGTACACCTATGGTACGATATCTATTAAGTCACATACCCCGGAGGGTGTCTCCACCGCATACAATGTTCTTGATGAAAACAATTTCAAGGCGTCTGAGGGCACTGTCAGCGACACCATCAAAAATAAAATTTCTATGATTGAGCAGAGCACCAACACCGTGTTTGAAAACCGCAGAAACGAAGTAAATCTCGGTAAATTTGGGCGCGTCGATTCTGAATCGTGGAAATATTCGGTAGCCATCGCCCCTTATGTCATTCCCATGCTGGAAGCACAGGGTTTCTCACGTGATGAAAACATATGGATGGCATACGGCAACGGCAAGGGTACTGTTCTCAAGGTCTGGATTACCGTAAATACCGCGGATACAGCGCCCACAGGCGAGAAAATAAATGTCGGCGTTGTTACGCCGAAGAAAATGTCTATCCGCCTGCAGGACGGCAGCATCCTTAAAACCGGCGACTCCTTTGACATAGCGGCAGGCCAGACCATTAAATTCCAGATGTGCTCAAATAACTGGGATAACGATATTTATGACGACAACGGTAACGGCCTTGCCGGAACGGTCGTATATTCCGTCTCTGTCTCCAGCCGGTACGATGAAAGAAGCTACGACCCGGACAGCAAGACCTTTATCCTCCCCAAGGGCGACCCTGTCCTGAGGACGGACGTCAATTCCTGCTTTATGGCTTATAAATACCATTTCAGGAAAGGCGACTACAATAAACAGACCGGTATTTCAAACGTTGTAAACACGCCGCTTGAAAGCTTGTCCGTTAACCTCCCGCTCGGCTCTACCATCACATCCGACGCATACAAGGCGTTCAATCAGATAGACACCGCACGCGTCTTTATTGAAACCGGCGAGGATAAAACCCTCTCCTATACCGACTATTATTGGGAATACTGATTTTTAAAAAAATAATATGCGCGCCGTTTCTCATGAAGCGGCGCGCTGTTTTTGTTTATGGAATCATGATAAGCAGGAAAGCAGGTGATTCATTTCTTCTATTCCCTTGCACTGTGAAGTAATAATTTGCTTGAGAATCGGAATGAGCGGCGCGCAGATGTCATAACGTAACGCATTTTTTGACATGCACACGGCCCCTTCATGATGCGGAAGCATTTGCCGCAGAAAATCGGCGTCAACCGAGTTGCTTTCGCGGGCACAGCGCATTTGTGAAAACATGGTATTGATAATTTGCTTGTAGCACTTTTGATATTGCATGGAATCACACGCCGTATTTTGAACAGCGCTGCAGCAATCCTGTATTTTCCGCATGTTTTCGATGCTTTCCTTCTGGGAGCTGATAATATGGGAAGCAATCTGTATCAACCGCGGTTCTTTCGTATATTTTAGGATATTTGCAGACATCTCAACGGCAGCCATGTGATGCGGAATCATCTGCATGATGAAGTTCCCGGAAATACTGTCCGTCAGGCACACGCCCGTCATTTTCTTAACCATCCGTCCCAAAATTTCGCAGTAGCGTTCCTGATATTTTCCGACATCCTCGGTCCATCCATTGTTTTTCTGCATGTTATCCCTTCCTTTTGCTTTATACTATGATAAGAGATGAAAAAATGTGCCATCGTATGGAAAGCGTAACTCTGCCGACCTATTTCTTTCCGCCGCAGGGCGACTTCATTCTTGACAACCCAAAATTGTTGGCTTATCATGATTTTATAGTGTGGAAACATGCAAAGCAATTGTTCACACTCAAACAAAAGGAGGCCGTGGCTTTGCAGATTAAGGACAACGTCTATTTACTCGATAATGTTTTATACAGCCATGTTTATTTGATTACAGGCGATACACCAGTTTTAATCGATACCGGCATGCCCGGTTTTGCAGGCGCGATTATGAAGGAAATAAGCGTCCTGTTAGGCGGTACCGGCACGCTTGCCCATATTCTTTTGACCCACCACGATGTGGACCATGTTGGGAACGCGCTTCTCCTTGCTGAAAAAACAGGAGCGCAGGTATGGATATCAAAAGAGGACGAGCCCTATTTTACCGGCAGGCGGAACCGGCCCGGAATCAAGCATTTATTTGAAACTTTCCTGAGCGTGCCCGCGCCCCGCTGCTGCGTTTATCCGCCGGACGGGATAATTGACGGGATAAAGGCAATCCCCGCGCCCGGCCATACGCCCGGCCACACATTGCTGCAATACGGTGACGTGCTGTTTACAGGCGACCTGTTCCGCATGCGGGGAACGCTTCCCCAGCTGATGCCGAAACGCCTGACCTGGGATGAAAAGCTGCAGGCGCGTTCTATTTGCGAGCTGCAAAAATCCGCTGCCGTGTGGCTTTGCCCCGCGCATGGAAAACCCGTTAAAAATGGACCTGAAATGAAAGCGTTCCTTCACGCTGTGAAAGAAGGGGCTCCCAGTTGAATGAAGCGCAAAAGCGCGAGGCAAAGTTTATCCAGATGACGCGCGCACCCGTCAAACGCCTCGTCTGCCGTATGGCGGTGCCTACCATAATAAGTATGCTGATTACCTCGTTTTACAATATGGCCGACACCTTTTTTGTCGGCCGCATCAATACGAGCGCCACAGCCGCGGTCGGCGTTATCTTCTCCCTGATGGCAATCATACAGGCCGTCGGTTTTTTCCTGGGCAACGGTTCGGGAAACTATATTTCCCGCAAGCTCGGCGAGCAGGACACGGAGGAAGCGTCCCGTATGGCGGCGACCGGCTTTTTTACCGCGATTCTTGTGGGTATTGCTTTTATGGCGCTCGGCTTTTGTTTCCTTACGCCGCTTGCAAGGCTGCTCGGCGCGACCGAAACCATCCTCCCTTACGCGGAGGATTACATGTTTTATATTTTAATCGGTACGCCGTATATGACGGCATCGCTTGTGCTTAATAACCAGCTGCGCCTGCAGGGCAACGCCTTCTACGCGATGATTGGCCTGACAAGCGGCGCAGTCATCAATATTGCGCTTGACCCGCTTTTTATTTTCGTTTTCCATATGGGAATCAGCGGCGCGGCGCTTGCAACGATTATCAGCCAATTTATCAGCTTTTGTATTCTGCTTTTGGGCTGCAACCGCAAAGGCGGCCTGCCGGTACGCATAACCATGTTTTCCCCCAGCCTCAAGCGCTACGGCGCCATTGTTGGCGGCGGCCTGCCCAGCCTTTGCCGCCAGGGGCTTGCCAGTGTTGCGACGGTCAGTATGAATATCGCCGCCGGACCGTACGGGGACGCCGCGATTGCGGCTATCTCCATTGTCATGCGCGTGTCTAATTTCGCAGGCTCCGCCCTGATAGGCTTTGGGCAGGGCTTTCAGCCGGTATGCGGGTTCAACTACGGGGCAAAGCGCTTCGACCGTGTACGCCGGGCCTTCTGGTTCTGCATCCGCGTATCTTCCGTCGTACTGGTTGCGATGGCGTTCGCGGGGTATATCTGGTCGCCGCAAATCGTCGCGCTGTTCCGGGACGATGCGAAGGTACTTGAAATCGGCGCGCAGGCTCTGCGCTTCCAATGCCTGTCCTTCCCCTTGCTTGGCTGGATTATTATATGCAACATGCTTTTGCAGAATATTGCGAAAACCATGCGGGCAAGCATCCTTTCGATGGCAAGGCAGGGGCTGTTTTTTCTGCCGCTGATTTTCACCCTGCCCACCTTTTGGGGGCTTACCGGCGTGCTTGCCTGCCAGCCGCTTGCGGATGCTTTTGCTTTCCTGCTTGCCATCCCGCTCGGCTTAAGCGTACTGCGCGAACTGAAAAACGGCGAACGGGCGTACAATTCCCTATTATCTTAAATAAGCGGAGCCCCCTTCCCGAATTCAGGAAGGGGGCTCTTTTATGCTGTTTTCATCCCTCGCGCAAGAGCACGATTGGTTCGATTCGGTTTGACTTCACCGCCGCCTGCAGGCAGGCAAGCAGGATGATTGCCGCAAAAACAGCCAGGATGATAAGCGCGTCCGCCAAATTAAACGTGAGTGCCATTGCCATAATGGTATTGCCGAATAAGGTATTGAGATACGGGTTAACCGCAAGGTATGCCGCAAGCTGCCAAAGCCCTGCGCCCAGGACGGTGCAGACAATCCCGTTTGTCAGATATTCGATTGCAAACACCTGGAAGATATGACGCGTCTTATACCCCAGCGCCCGGTAGAGGGCGATTTCTTTTTTCCGGCTCTTCAGGCAGCTTGAGATAAATATACACGCGCCAGCCAAAATCATGACGACAAAAACACCAAACATACCGGACAGCATCAGGATAGCCGTCTGGTATGGCTCCACGTCGAAATTCAGGCTTTCTTCCTTATTTACGGGATAACCGTCAGCCCTCAGGGCTTCCATCAGGCTGTCAAGATTTTTGTAATTGTCGGCAATTACTACATACCTCTCCTGCATTTTATCCGTTATGAGCTCGCACTGCTGTGCAAAGCGGTGAAGCTCCCTTTGCGGTATGATAAACTGCGTTCCGCTGAAAAGCGGGTCTGCTGTGTTGTAGGCGCCCACCACCTTGAGCTTGTGCGTGTGGCCGGACATATCCTGCATCAGCAGTTCTTTGCCAATAAGCTTTGTCCCGTCGATTTGAGCCGTCTGCTTTTTTGCCTCGTTGTAGTCGCTGAACTGCTCCGGAACAAGAACCGCCCCCTTTTCCGACTCGTCAAGAGCGCGGCCCGCCGTTATAATCGGCTCATAGCCCGGATGGAACGCGTCGAGCTGGTAATAACCGAACAGCTCGCCCGACGTATCGCAGGCCTCAACCTGCGGCGGCTGGAAAAAAACAGTCTTAACATGCTCCAGTGACTTAATGCGCGCGGTATCCTGTGGAATCTCTTCCAGTTCCTCCAGATAGACGACGCATTCCCTGTTAAGGATATGGTCGTTGATTTTATGCTCGACGTTATACCACAGCGGGCGCATAAACGACACGACAGCCGTAAGCAGCAGCACGCTGATGGCAATAAACAGCCCAAACAACACGGTTTTGGCTTTTCCCCGAACAACGGAGGCTTTTGCAATCCCGATAAAACGGGTGATTCTGTTCATAGCTTCACCGCCTCGCTTGGTGGTATTTTTACTAGCCTGCGCAGTGTAAAAAGCTGACACAAAAGAGGCACAAACACCGCGATTACAAGAGCCGCCGCCGCAAGCGAGGCGGCGCTAGTCCACGAAACCGTTTTAAGCAGCCTGTCATAGCTTCCGTTTTGGGCGAACCAGTTATATAACGCAAAAACAATTGCCGACAGCACGGCCGCAATACAAAAGCTTTTCAGGCCGATTTTCAGCTGTTCTAAATACATACTGAGAAACACCTGCCGGTCTTTATAGCCGATGGCCTTTAACAGGCCGATTTCTTTTGTCCGCTCGGTCATTGCGTTATGTACCGCAAGAAATATGTTGAGCACCGCAAGCCCCAGGACAGCAAATGTAAACGCCCGCCCTGCGACGTTGACCACACTGACAAATAATTTAAACGTATCATATATAATGTAATTAGGTGTACAATCTTTTACACCTATTTCATCTAAACCTTGAATGACCTGCTGCACATGGCGAGAATCGTCTATTACGATACTATAGTAATCATGCGCCCCATCTTCTCTTTGGTCCATCACCGCCTGATATCCAATTGGATTTTCTTGTTTGACGTGTTCCATACACAATTTGTCAAGCAAAACTCCTGTATCGTAGGAAACAAGTATATCACCCGGTGTAAAGGCAGTCTTTTTTATATCATAAACTCCAACAACCTTTAAAGTGAATTCTGTCGGTGGTACATCCACATCACTGTATTGTTCAATCGGGAAAGCAAATTTATCTGATTTTAAATGTAAAGTTTTACCGATAAATGTCCTGCCATCCAGAAAATCGACGTCCTCATTTAAGGTGTCTACGTCAAAGTCAGGATAAAAAACGCTTGGCACCATACAAGTAAACTCTTCACTTTCTGCAAGAGCTTTTCCTGCAATCGCCGGCTCGTGTTGTGTTTTATATTCTGAAACAACCCTGGCTCCCGGAATTTTTATATTGGGGAGCAGCTTGTTCTCCAGTGTTTGTTCCCCATTAATAGAAAGCATGTCACAAAGCTGCCAACCCCAGCGATTATTTTTTTCTAGGGATAAAACATGTTTTGTTTTCACAATTTCCTCTTGTTGTTCTTCACTCAAAGGCTTTCCTTCAAGTTCAATAGGGCCAAATGAAATTCTTCGTGCGTAATCTGTGTTTAAATAATTATCTATATAATGATTAAGCATACTAGAAATCCCTAAAATTAGAATTAAGGATGTAAGCCCTATTGTCATCAACACAAATATCCCTGTGTTCCGCCTGCCGCGCCGCGTATTTGCCGCTGAAAGCCAAAAATATCCGCCCGGCTTCATCTTTCCTGCTCCTCCATAACGCCGTCGCGCATGTTAAACAGGCGGTCCGCGTACTCAACGACCGCGTCGTTATGGCAGACCACAAGCACCCCCCTGCCGCCCTGAGACAAAAGTTTCAGCTGCTCAAAAATGGATTGCTCGTTCGCGCTGTCGAGATTGCCCGTCGGCTCGTCAGCCAAAATAAAGTCCGGGTTGTTCGCCATTGCGCGCGCAATCGCCACACGCTGCTGCTCCCCGCCGGAAAGCTCGCCGGGGTAATGGTTCATGCGCTCCTTTAGGCCGACCGTCTCAATCAGCTCCTTCGCGCGCGCTTCCATCTCTTTTTTACTATGGAAATCCCGGTTAATCAGCATAGGCAGCATTACGTTCTCATAAGCGCGCAGGTGTGGGTTCAGGTGGAACGCCTGGAACACAAAGCCGAGTGTTTTCAGCCGCACGTCCGCCAGCTCGTTTTTTTTGAGGCTCGCCGTATCCCTGCCGTTGATTACCACATGGCCGGAAGAGGGCGTATCAAGCAGCCCCGCAATCTGTAAGAATGTACTTTTCCCGGAACCGGACTGCCCCATGACCACCACAAATTCCCCCTGGTGGATGGTGCAGCTGACGTCCTTTAAGGCGGTCACGCCGTTTGGATAGGTTTTTGTCGCGTTTTGTATTTCAATGCTCTTCATAGCTGCCCCCTGCGCTCATCAATCAATATTTACCGGGCAGGCCTGCTTTGCAGGCCCGCCCGGTGCGGCTATGCATCAGTAAATTTGAACCGTCAGGTTAGAATTAAAACCGCCGCTGGAATTTTTGTAGTAATCGAAATATGTGCCCTTGTCATATGTTCCAACAGAACCGCTCGTATTGTTAATACGAACTTGCTGCGGGTAGGTTATGTAAGAATAAAGATTATAATCTGCTCTTCCTATAGGGGACCCGCCCGTCGAATTACCTTTATACATTGTAATTTTTCCTGTTGAGACATTCTTCCCATTATAGACGCTTAGTACCGTGTGGTTGTGAGAATGGATACCTTTAACAGAGGTTGTCAAAGTAAACGAATTGGAGCCCTGTGCCGACGTGCCGAAGTTATTAAAGGTAAACGACTGCGCCGCAGCCCCAACCATACATATGGAAGCCACAATAACGAGCGCCAATAAAACGGTAATCATCCTTGTAATTCTTTTTTTCATTATATTACACCTCCTTTTCTATAAAATATATGACTGATTGCAATCAAATCATTCTACCATAATTATATTTTAATAAATAGCAATTGTCAATTATAATTTAAATATTATTCTTATTTTTTTGTGATTTTATTACACATATCTTCAATTTACATTTTTATTACTATTTTGTTTGAAAATAAATTTTAACCCATTTATATTTTTTAAAATTTAACGAACAAAGAAAAAACCGCTCTGGGATAACCCAGGCGGTTTTAATTTTATTATTTAATTTTTTCTCTATCGCTAAGATAAGGCCGATGACAGGTTGTCCCCCTGCGCCATTTTCCTGTATTTTATTTTTCCGCGGCAAGCTGCTCCTGCTGCATTGTATCAACGGGAGCGGGCGCCGGTGCTTTCGCGTCCTCCCGCTTCTCCTTTTCTTGCTGCTGTTTGTCGTATTCCTTAATCCAACGGTTAAGCTTCTTCATTTCAAAGATAACAAACAGTATGACAATTACCGCAGAGCTGATGTCCGCAATCGGGCCGGCGTATAGGATTCCGTCCAAGCCGAAAAACAATGGAAGAATCAAAATCAGCGGGACGAGCAGCAGCAGCTGGCGAAGCGAGGATAAAATTGCTGCCTTGAGCGGCTGGCCTGTCGCCTGGAAGTAGTTGGTCGAAACAATTTGGATTCCCGCAAAAATGATGCCGAACAGGTAAATGCGCATACATTTTTCACCGAATATCATAAATTGCCCCTTCCCTCCGCCGAACACCTGCAAAATCAAATCCGGTATTGTCTGGCAGGCAATCCAGCCAAGCGCAATCAAAGCTGTTGCAGAAATAACAGCAAGCATATAGGTCCTACGGATGCGGTGCGGCCTGCGCGCACCCAGGTTAAACCCGAATATCGGCTGCGCACCGATTCCAATCCCTATGCCGAACGCGCCCAGAATCATTGCAATTTTCATAACGATTCCCATTGCGCTGAGCGCGACGTCGCCGCCGACGTCGCTTTGGTCCCCGTAATAAACAAGCGAATTGTTCATAACGACCTGCATGACGCATGCAACAAGCTGCGTAATGCACGCGGAAATCCCAAGCGTCGAAATCTTTTTACAGGTAAAGCCGTCCGGCTTCATCAGTTTAAAGTCCAAGCGCATATGGCCGCGTTTGATAAAATACAGCAGCAGCACGACAGTTGAAATAACCTGCGACGTAACAGTCGCAACGGCCGCGCCGGTAACGCCCCAATGGAACACAAAAATATAGATAGGGTCAAGGATTGTATTTAATACGGCGCCAATGAGAACCCCATACATCGACATTCTCGGGCTGCCGTCCGTTCGCGCCATATTGGAAAGCGATACGCTTAAAATACTGAACGGTATCCCCAGCAGGATTACGAAGGTATAATCCTTTGCGTATGGCATAACGCTCGGGATTGCGCCAAACAGCCTTAAAACCGGTTCAAGGAAGATAAGGCCGACAGCCATAACAACCACGCCCAATATTACGGAAAGGGTCACAACGTTGTTGAGCGTCCGCTTCGCCTGTCCCTCTTCCTTTTCCCCAAGCTTGATTGCCGCGAACGCGCCGCCGCCCGAACCAATCATTGTGGCAAAAGCCAGGACTATCGTCATAATTGGGAACGCAACAGTCGTAGCGGCGTTTCCCAAGTAGCCTACGCCCCAGCCAATAAAAATCTGGTCTACTATGTTATAAATTGAGTTAATCAGGCAGGATATAATCGCCGGTACCGAAAAGGACAGCAAAAGCTTGCCAACCGGCTTATATTCCAGCGGATTTTGTGCCAGTGTCTGTGCTTGATTCAAGTTCATCCATCTCCATTTGATTCACATATCGGTATGAAATTTCCGCCATTTGCCCGAGCAGGGCAACGCTGCGCTCAAGCTCCTCCGGCGGTATTCCCTTCGTCAGGGTTTCCACCCAATTTTTCCGCGCCCTGCGGATTTCCTCAACGACGGGCGCCGCACGCTGTGTCGTGTAAAGCCTGCGTATCCTGCGGTCCTTTTCATCCGTTTCCACCCTGATATAGCCGCATTCGCTGAGCTTTGCTATGGCCTTAGCCGTCGTTCCCTTATCAAAATATCCGGTTCGCGCAAGGTCCAGCACGCTGATTCCCTCATTTTCGTTCACACGCAGCAAAAAAAAGTATTGTCCGCACCCGATTTTGGATGCACTCAGCTTTTTGTTGTAATAACGGTTTGCCTGCCGGTTGATTATTGATATAAACTTCATCAGCTGGTAATTTTCGTACATGGCGCAGCCCCCATTTTCATAAGCGACAATGATTGGGTATCCAACTAATATTTTAGCACCAAAAGGTTGGCAGCGCAACTAATCGGTTCTAATTTTTCCTATTTTACCAAAATCACAAATTTATCCCTCTTATTTTCTGACTGTATTTACGAGCGGTTATTTGAACATCTTTATTTACAGCATAAAAAAACAGCGCGGAGAAAAATTCTCCGCGCGCGTAGGAAAAAATTTGTTACGCAATGCGTTTTTCACGCCATTTGCCCGATTTCCATCGCCAAAGCATCAAAACGCCGCGCAGGCATTCATCCGCTGCGAAGGCAATCCAAAGGCCGTTCAGCCCCAGCCCGAAAACAACGGCGAGCAAATAGGAACCAAGCGTACTGACAATCCACATGGAGAAAATCGCAACACCCGTCGGGAAGTACACGTCGCCCGCGCCCCTTAAGCTGCTGATGACGACGAGATTGCTCGTTCGTCCAAGCTCTACAAAGATATTGATGATAATCAGCACCACACCCGCGGCGATAACCGCCTTGTCGGCGGTAAACAGGCCTATCAGCTGGTAACGCAGCAGGATACCGAGGACGGATATTGACATGGTAATGATAAGCGCCGTCCGGAAGGCACGCAGACATTGCCGGTACGCGCCGTCGAAGTCCTTAGCCCCCACCTTATGCCCGACAAGGATTTGAGCGGCCTGGCCGATAGAAACCGAAAAAATATAGAAAAACATTGTGATATTGGAAACATAAGTCTTTGTTACCAGTTCTGTCTGTGTCAGAAAATTAAGTACAATCGATGTAACCACAAGCTGGGAAACATTGTAGTTGAACGACTCAAACGCGGATGGAAGCCCTATTCTGAGCAGGGATATAATGTCCTTTTTGGGAAACGGCCGGAGCATTTTGAAGATAGAGGGCTTTTCAATCTTTTTAAACAGGAAAACGAAAAGTACAATAATGCCGACAATCCGGCTGAAACTTGTCGCAATCGCAACGCCCTTGATACCGAGCTGCGGAAAGCCGAGCAGACCGAGTACAAAAACAATATCAAAAAAGGTATTAATAATATTCATAGCGACCGTCACATACATTGTTACCTTGGTATAGCCGTGATTGCGGATGATGACGGATACCGCTCCCAAAAGCGCCTGCGTAAAAATAAACGCTCCTACAATGATGAGATATTCATTTGCAAAGCTGAGGATTTCCCCTTTAGCGCCCATAAAAACGAGAAACGGCTTACAAAAAATGACGAGGATACCGCTCATGACAATTCCAAGCAGCAAATTAAAAAGTATGGAAAGCGCGGCGACGCGTGAAGACTTTTCTTTATCGCCCGCGCCAAGCGCCTGAGAAATCAAAACAGCGCTTGCACCAGATATGACCGTAAACACCAGTGTACAGATAGATACCACCTGGTTGGCAGCCTGCGCCGCCGACGCGGCAAGGTCGCTGTACCGGCTGAGTACATAAACGTCAACAAATCCGAGCAGCATAAATAACGCCGTCTCAATAAAAATCGGCCACGACAAATTAAAAAGCGTCATCTTTTTCATCCGTTTCCCCTCCTTATACATGTGAATTGCACTCATTTTAATTTCACAGAAGCAAAAAGTCAACAGAAACTGAAAAAAAATAAAAATTTTTTTTTAAAATGTGTCATTTGTTGTTGTATTTATTAAATACATACGCTATACTAATAATGAATATATAAACCCGTTAGTTGATGGTAAAACCTACGTGCGTTTATGTATGCGAATAATTGTAAAGGAGGTTTGGCAATGGGTATATCCGAAAACTTAAAGAAGGGTACGTCGGAGATGTTAATCCTCTTCCTTCTGGAGAGAGAAGACATGTACGGCTACCAGCTTGCTCAGGAGCTCAGAGAGCGCAGCGAAGGTTATTTCGTTATGCCTGAAGGTTCCCTGTACCCGACTCTGTATCGCCTGATTGAAAAAGGCGTTATTACAGACAGGCAGGAAATCGTCGGCAAGAGGCTTCGCAAGTATTATCATCTCGAGCCCGCAGGCAAAGAGTATTTGAAGTCCATTGTTGCTGAGTACCGTTCCATTAATCTTGGAATCCAGAAGGTACTGGGCGAGGATTTGCTGAAAGGCATTTCCGGCTGAGCCGCAGCGTAACGGCATCTATTTCGGCACATATAAAACGGCCTGTCCGGTTTTCCGGGCAGGCCGTTTTATATTTTTATTCCAAGCATACAAACCGCCCCCAACTGAGCTGGAGGCGGTTTCTGCCAGCTACCCCCTGGCCACTGTTTCTTTTATCGTGCCCTTCAGGTCTTTTGCATTAAAATCAAGCATTTCCTGTATTTGCAAAGAGATGTCCTTACTGGTAAAAGACGCATTGGTCACGGTGAATGTTGCCTGTACAAGAACCTCTTGCTTTGAAAAATCGAACCCATCAAGATTAGTGATATTAAACATAATTTCATTTTTTTCATATGCATTATAAATGGGCTTCCCGATATAAGGGAACGACAGCGACCCGTCGTTAAACCTGACCTTACCACCGTCGTAGCGGATAGAGGCGTTCAGGCCGCAGAGAGGGGCGTTTACCCCGCTGAGGTACGCGGTATAGGTGATTTTGTCACCGACCTTATAAACCGAAACCTTCGGGTCATAAACCGTAACTTCACACGTCGCCTTCGCGCCGCTTCCGTCCTTCGCGGTACACGTGATTGTCGTACTCCCTACGCCAACCGCCTTGAGCTTGCCGTTTGCGTCCACCGTAGCAACCTTCGGGTTGCTCGACTTCCACGTCAACGCCTTGTTCTTCGCGTTCGATGGCGTTACCGTCGCCTTGAAGGAACCGCTTTTGCCCACCGGCCAGCTGATTTTATTCGTGTTGAGCTTGACGCTCGTCACCGGCTGGTAAACCGTAACGGCGCACGTCGCCTTCGCGCCGCTTCCGTCCTTCGCGGTACACGTGATTGTCGTACTCCCTACGCCGACCGCCTTGAGCTTGCCGTTTGCGTCCACCGTAGCTACCTTCGGGCTGCTCGACTTCCATGTTAACGCCTTGTTCTTCGCGTTCGATGGCGTCACCGTCGGCTTAAAGGAACCGCTTTTGCCCACCGGCCAGCTGATTTTATTCGTGTTGAGCTTGACGCTTTTGACTGTAAACGCACATTTAATATTGTTTTTAGTGCCATACTTATGTGCATATGAATCCGATTCGGTATAAATCGTAACATCCGGGATCCCGTCTAATATTTTTTCACCTATTTTTGTAACGGTAGCCGGAATAGCTACCTGCTGTAAACTGATTGCGTAAGCAAATGCATAGTCCCCAATTGCCTTGCAATTTTTTTTGTTCTGGATATTGATTTCTTTTAAATTATTATTCCACATAAAAGCATAAGGCGCAATCATTTCCACCCCGGAAGGCACCTGAAAGGTTGTCTTTTCATATCCAGCCGGAAATTCAACTAATATTTTTTCATCATTGCTGTAAAGTACACCCCCCTGGGTCGTGAGGATACGGTTCCCGGCTCCAACTGAAAAAGACTTTAGGTTCAGACAGCCGGCAAATGCTCCATATCCGTATGATTCCACCCTTGAAGGAATCAATATATAATTTAGACTTGTACATCCATAAAAGGCAAACGGCGACAATATATACAAATAGTCCGGTAAATATACATTCACCAGATTTTCGCAGAGGCTAAACGCGTCTATGCCGATATATTCGACATAATCCGGAATTCTAACTTCGTGCATTGTCTGATTTTGTGCAAAAGCCCCGTCGGCAATCATCTGCACGTAAAGCCCTTTTATTTGGTCGGGTATATAGACAAAAGTGTCGCTGCCGGTATAGCCAGAAATTGCAATATACTGGTAACCGTCGTCCGTCTTCATGACATCATACTTAAAATCGCCGTACATCGCGCTTGCAACCGCTTCATCGTCTGCGGCCGCGCGCGTCACCTGCGAGTCGTCAGTGGCTGCGCTTACAGTTGCCGGCATAGCCGCAAGCATGCCGAGCACCAACAGGAATGCCAGAAGGACCGACACCCCTTTTTTGATTGTTTTCATAAAAAAACCTCCATCCACAATGTAATTATTCCGACAATTCCATGATATAGAAAAAAGCAATGCCTGTCAATAAAAGGTGAAGAACTGTTACTTTTATTGCCCAGCATCTCTGTTTTTCCGCTCCAACGTTTTTAAGCTTAGAACGCCATCAGGCAATAAACAGATAAGAAAAGAGAGGAAAATTTGAAATCCGGGAAAAAATATGCTATGCTAATTAAAAATAAAGGGAAACAACTACAACAAAAGCAGTAAAAAGGAGGCGGGCGGATGAAGATACATGAATCTGCGGAAAATTATCTGGAAACTATTTTGATTTTAAGCCACAGGAATCCCGCCGTTCGTTCGATTGATATCGTCAACGAATTGGAATTTACAAAACCGAGTGTCAGCGTCGCTATGAAAAACCTGCGTACCAACGGGTATATCGAAGTAGACAGGGATGGCTTTATTACACTTACGGAAATGGGACGCGAAATCGCGGAAACCATGTATGAGCGCCATACCTTCCTTTCCGACTGGCTGATTCGGCTGGGGGTAGACCCAAAGACAGCCGTTGAGGACGCCTGCCGTATCGAGCATGTCATCAGCGCGGAAAGCTTTGAGGCAATCAAAAAAACGCAGGCGGGAAAACCTTAAAATAAAAGGAGCGGGGAAATCAACCGTTTACCGAAAAATAGACAAAAATGGGACTCTATCGTAGAATAGTAAAGAATTATGTAAGCTGGCTCCGTTTAAGAAACGGGGTCAGCTTGCTTTTAAGCTGAAACTTTTCGAAATTGTAGGAATAGATATAGTCATCAATTAGACTGCGGGCTTTCTGTAACGCCAGGATTTTCAGGCGGTAAATGCAGCTGGAAAACGCACGGCTTCCAATTTCCACGCCGCCATCAGGTTCACGATTTTTATAACCGTTTCGGGGATGGGAATAAAAACCGGAAAAGGTGTAGTCTCCCTATACTTGTCACGCGTTTTCCCCCAATTTGTGCGGGTACGTTTTCTTCAGCTTTTATTCCTCGGTATTCCGTGATTTTCGCCGTACCGCCGGCTTTTATTTCGTACATATAGTCCCCGTTCTGTTCAGCTGAAACGGCAGCCGGGATAATAAATAGTGCGCCAACCGTCAGCGGCGCCGCAAGGCATATGGATAACACGTTCCCCGTTATATTCATTACAATCCCTCCGCTGCTGTTTTCTTTGAATTTATTTTAAAGTAAAATCAACAAAAGGACGTTACTGCGGAGCCATCGCCTCGCGCGGGCTGATTTTTGTAAGGCTCCTTACCATTACAAGTTCGCACAAAAGCGGTACTATTGTCGTAAGCAGCAGCGCGGCTAAGGAAAGCAGTGCAAAATCGAGCCAGCTTACCACGTAAATCCGGCCGGCAAACGGGCCGTTCGCGTTTACCAAATTCATTACGGCTACGCACGCAGCCGAAAGTATTCCGCCAACCGCAAACGCTCGCAGGCCGGTTTTTAATTGTTCCATGTATAAGCTCAGGAA
>JABLTR010010948.1_pt1 | contig 86586 bp, 73 predicted proteins | sample 7160071 | NCBI WGS metagenome assembly JABLTR01 (sample SAMN14651230, study PRJNA627086) | human gut metagenome | isolation source: feces | host: Homo sapiens
ACTGCCATTTTTCCTCACTTCCTCTCTTGGTCTGCGTGGACAATTAGAAAGCCGTTTTCGGCGGTTTTGGTATTGCAATATGCCCTTTGCCGTTTTCGCGTCTGCAAAGCCGCATGGCACAAGGGCTTTTGCCCGTCTATTTGTCCATGCTGGCGGGTGTTTTCCGCGTCCTTTTGCCGGGGCAATAGGGACACTCTTTGAAAACGCAAAACTCATATTTCCATTGTGGGCGGTAGAAACGGCAAGTGCCGCAATCTTCATCATCTCCGGCACAACCGGATTGATAGCGGTCAAATCCCGGCTTCTGCTGCATGAGCAGTTCAAACGCCCGCTGCTTGCCCTTTGTGAAATACATTCCGGCTGTACCTCCTTTCCTGCGGGCATAAAAAAACGCCACAACTTCTTTGAAGCTGCGGCGTAGTATGCAGAAAGGGACGCTATCTCTCGATAACGTCCCTTTTGCTTGGTTATTCACTTGTAACCTGTTTGCCCGCTGTCCTTAAAACGCGATGATATAAGGGTTTTTGCTTGTTTTCTTATCTCACCGCGCTTAAAGGGGCGGTCTTTTTGCGTTTGGCGGGCTTCCCTTTTGGGGCGGGCTGTGGTATACTGGATGCAATTTTCAAGTGGGAAAGGAAGGTTCCAATGCGATTGATTCCCCTGTGGGAGGCGGACGAGGAGCGGGCCTACGACCTGCAGAAGAGTTTCGCCCCCAACGAGAACGGCTTTGTCAACGGCGCCTATGGGCTGAGCCGGCAGGCGTTTTCCGAATTTGTTCAGTTGCGCAAAAGAAATTCCCAGGGCCTTGATTTGCCGGAAGGCCATGTTCCCGATACCGTCTATGTGCTGGAGGACGATTCGGAGGGGTACGTGGGGATTGTCAAGCTGCGCCACCGCCTAAACGACGCCCTGCGGCAGGGAGCGGGCCACATTGGCTACGGCATCCGCAAGGAGTACCGCGGCCGTGGCTACGCCACAGCGGCGTTGTCCCTGGCTTTGGATGAGGCCCGGAAGATCGTCCCAGAGGACGAAATCTACCTTTCTGTCCGCAAGGATAACCCCGCCTCCCTCAAAGTCCAGTTGCGCAACGGCGCTCGGGTGGACCATGAGAGCGGCGAGGAATATTTCACCCGCATCCCCCTCTCCCGCCAGCCGTGAACCGCGGCCCTGGGCTTGCGAAAAAAGAGGGAGTATGCTACAATAGCTCTACAATAAGACTGGGAAAAAGGATGGGATGACACATGGCAAACAACGCCCACGAGCGGGTAGTGGTGCTGGACTTTGGCGGCCAGTACGCCCAGCTCATCGCCCGCCGGGTCCGTGACCTGGGGGTCTACTGCGAGATTAAAAGCTACAAAACCAACCCGGAGGAGCTGCGGGACTGCAAGGGCATCCTCTTCACCGGCGGCCCCAACAGCGTCTACGCTCAGGACGCCCCCCTGTGCTCCAAAGAGGTCTTTGAACTGGGCATCCCCGTGCTGGGCATCTGCTACGGCGCCCAGGTGATGGCCTACCTGCTGGGCGGCACGGTGTCCTCCAGCGAGGTGCCGGAGTTCGGCAAGACCATGACCCAGTTCAAAAGCGATTCCCCCCTGTTCCAGAACGTGGGGGAGAGCGTCTGCTGGATGAGCCACAACGACTATATCTCCCAGCTGCCCGAGGGCTTTACCGCCTCCGCCTGGAGCGCCCATTGTCCCGCTGCGGCCATGGAGAACGTGGAGCGCAAGCTTTACGCCACCCAGTTCCACCCCGAGGTGGAGCACACCCAGCAGGGCAGCGAGATGTTCCGCAACTTCCTGTACAACATCTGCGGCTGCGCCGGCGACTGGGAGATGAAGTCCTTCGCCCAGGAGACCGTCGCCGCCATCCGGGAGCGGGTGGGGGATAAGAAGGTGCTCTGCGGCCTGTCCGGCGGTGTGGATTCCTCTGTGGCGGCCATGCTGGTGCACAAGGCCATCGGCAAGAACCTGACCTGCATCTTCGTGGACCACGGCCTGCTGCGCAAGGACGAGGGCGACATGGTGGAGCAGGTGTTCAAAAAAGAGTTTGACATGAACATCATCCGCGTCAACGCGGCGGACCGGTTCTTCTCCAAGCTCTCGGGCGTCACCGACCCGGAGCGCAAGCGGAAGATTATCGGCGAGGAGTTCGTCCGCGTCTTCGAGGCGGAGAGCGAAAAGCTGGGCAAGATGGACTTCCTGTGCCAGGGCACCATCTACCCTGACGTGGTGGAGAGCGGCACCGGCCAGGCGGCCGTCATCAAGAGCCACCACAACGTGGGCGGCCTGCCCGAGGACATCGGCTTTGAGGGCCTGGTAGAGCCCCTGCGGGACCTGTTCAAGGACGAGGTGCGCCGCGTGGGGCTGGAGCTGGGCATCCCCTCGGAGCTGGTGTGGCGCCAGCCCTTCCCGGGCCCGGGCCTTGCGGTGCGCATCATGGGCGAAGTCACCCCGGAGAAGGTGAAGCTCTTGCAGGACGCCGACGCCATCTTCCGGGAGGAGGTGGCCAACGCCGGCCTGGAGCGCAGCGTGAACCAATACTTTGCCGTGCTCACTGCCAACCGCAGCGTGGGCGTCATGGGCGACGGCCGCACCTATGGCGTCACTGTGGCCCTGCGCGCCGTGACCACTACCGACTTCATGACAGCCGACTGGGCCCACCTGCCCTATGACTTGCTGGGCCGCACCTCCAACCGCATTATCAACGAGGTGGAGGGCGTCAACCGCGTGGTGTATGATATTACCAGTAAGCCGCCGGCTACAATAGAGTGGGAGTGATTTCAGAAGCCCGGAAAAGCCCGTGATTACTGGGGTTTCCAAGGCTTGATACCCTCCGTGGCAACGATTTGGCAACAGTTTTCATTATTCCAAAGAGAAAGAGCTACCTGATTTGAGAAAGTCAGGTAGCTCTTTTTATTTTACTTCTCTTTGTCCGTCTGCTTTTTGAATTCTTCTACCAGCATATCGCTGAGGCCCTGAGAAGGGACAACCTTGTGCCAGTGGCCTGTGGTATCAAACTCCGGGTAACGGTAACGCCAGCGGTCATAGTCCTCTTTGCTAATCTCCCCTGACTTCAACTTGGCCGCCTGCTCCCCCCAAGCACAGAGCATCTCATGGAGCCGGGCCGCTTCTTTCCCTTGGAACACATCCACACGAAGATGTATTTCTCCGTCGCACTCGCAGATTTTCAGGCCATAACAGTCCTCAAGCGTAAACAGTGTGTGCATCAGCCCTACATAGGAGTCTATGTCCGGCACATCCAGAGCATGGGGAGAGACCTCCAATATCTGTGCCAGCGCGGCAGTTAGGTCTGCCTTGGGCGTCCGCGCCCCGTTCTCGTATTGAGCAAGGCGCACATCAGCGGACTTCTCCGGGAAGCCCAGCGCCATACCAAGATATTTCTGCGTCATGCCGCGCAGAGTGCGGAAAAAGTGAATGCGTTCTCCAATCGCCATAACGGCCAACTCCTATCTGGATTCTTGATAGATTCAGCATAGCAGAAATGCTTAGGATAGTCAAGAGAAACCTAAACAAATTTATTTAATATTTTTCTGCAAACCGCTTGACTTTAACTATTATGCTTAGTATAATGAAGATGATATAAGCAAATAAGTTTAAGTCATAAAAATTTTACAAATCGCATACCCTCAAAACGGCGAAAAAATGTCCGTTGCAAAGTGAGAGGGGGAATTTCAGGCGAAGTAAAACTGAATGACCGTCCGACAGATACTTTCTCCGGGGAAGCAGGCAACGATATGAGCGTGCCAAGGAGAGAAGCAAACAGCACAGCGCCTGGAAGGGTTGCCTGCCAGAGTCTGAAGGGTGAAACGGCAAACAAGAAACGATCACGACAAGGAAAGGAAGGTATTTTTGTGTATGACAGAAAAACAGTCGTTTATGCGGGTCGATGAAGTGGCGCAGGAATTGGGCGTTTCCAAATCCTATGCTTACAAAATCGTACAGAAACTCAACGCGGAACTGAAAAGCCTCGGTTACTTGACCATATCCGGCAGAGTCAACCGAAAGTTCTTCTATGAGAAGCTGTGCTACGGCGAAAAGGAAAGGAGTGGTAACTGATGGCAGTCTATAAGGAAGAAAAGACCAACACCTGGCGAGCGGTCTACCGCTATACCGGCTGGAACGGCGAGCGCAAACAGACCCAGAAGCGGGGTTTCAAGACCAAGCGGGAGGCGCAGGCATGGGAACGGGAACAGCTCAACAAATCCACCGCCGATCTGGATATGACCTTCAAGAGCTTCGTGGACCTCTATACGGCAGACATGAAAACCCGGCTCAAGGAAAACACCTGGGCCACCAAGGATCACATCATCCGCACCAAGTTGCTGCCCTACTTTGGCAAGCTCAAGATGTGCAACATCACCGCCCAACAGATCATCACCTGGCAGAACGAGATGCTGAACTACAAGAACGAAAATGGAAAGCCCTACTCGCCGGTGTATCTCAAAACCGTCCACAACCAGCTCAGTGCCATTTTTAACCATGCGGTGCGGTACTACAACCTCCGGGAGAATCCCTGCAAGAAGGCAGGCAGCATGGGCAAGAAGAAAAACCGAGAGATGATGTTCTGGACCAAGGAACAATATCTGAAATTTGCCGAGGCGATGATGGACAAACCGCAGTCCTTCTATGCTTTTGAAATGCTCTACTGGTGCGGCATCCGGGAGGGAGAGCTGCTGGCCCTCACTCCCGCTGATTTCGATTTTGAGAAAGGCACCGTGTCCATCAATAAATCCTATCAGCGGCTGAACGGCCAGGACCTAATTACCACTCCCAAGACGGAAAAGAGCAACCGCGTCATCACCATGCCGCAGTTTCTGACGGATGAGATTCAGGACTATCTCAAAATGCTCTACGGCATCGGGCCCCATGATCGGATGTTCACTGTCACTAAGAGCTATCTCCACCGGGAGATGGAGCGGGGCGCGAAAGAGGCTGGGGTCAAGCGCATCCGAATCCACGACATCCGACACAGCGCGGTGTCGCTTCTCATCGATATGGGCTTTTCAGCTACGGCCATCGCAGACCGGGTGGGCCATGAGAGCATCGACATCACTTACAACTATGCGCACTTGTTTCCGTCCAAGCAGACGGAAATGGCGGATAAATTGAACATGGAAAGGGGCAATTAAAAATGTCGGCAAAGAATTTGGACAAGCACAACCGCTGGCGGAACAAAACGGTGGCTTTCCGAGTGTCTCCGCAGGAGGACGAGCAGCTGGAAATCTTCGTCAAACTGTCCGGCCTGACGAAGCAGGACTACATCACCCGGCGGCTGCTGGAACGGGATGTGGTGGTGCAGGGCAATCCCAGAGTCTACAAGGCTCTCCGGGACGAACTGGCCGCTGTGCTGGACGAGCTGCGCCGGATCGAGGCCGGGCAGGGCGTGAGCGACGAGCTGCTGGACACCATCCAGATGATCGCTACGATTATGAACGGAATGCAGGAGGAAGCTGCCTATGGGAATTGACGCAAAAGAAAAGACCGCCCACAACGCATCTGTTGGCGCAGATGCTGGGCAGTCCATTCAAAAAGATTCTGACAACAGTATACCCGCTTTGGTGGCAAAAGGCAACGGGGAAATGGAAAATTTGGAGGAAATGTACCGTAAGATGCAGCGTATGGCTGACCCGCGCTACCTGCACACGCTCACCATGACGGAACTGTTTCAGACCGCCTACAAAAGTCGCCCGCCCATCATTGAAAATTTGCTTCATTCGGGAGCATATCTTCTGGCTGGCGCTCCCAAGATCGGCAAGTCGTTTCTGGTGGCGCAGATTGCCTACCATGTCAGCACCGGGCAGGAGCTTTGGGGCTGCAAAGTCCACCAGGGAACAGTCCTCTACCTTGCGTTGGAGGATGACTTCCAGCGCATCCAGAACCGGATGTTTATGATGTATGGCGTGAACGATACCCCGAATCTCCACTTCGCCACCGCTGCCGGAAAAATCGGGAACGGTCTGGACGAGCAGTTGGAGAATTTCATGCGGGAACATTCGGACACCAAACTCATTATCATTGACACCATGCAGAAAATTCGGGAAGTGGGCGGCGAGGCATACAGCTACGCCAGCGATTATGAGATCGTTGGTAAGCTCAAGCAGTTTGCGGACAAACATTGTATCTGCGTATTGACTGTCCACCATACCCGGAAGCAACCCGCTGGGGACGCTTTCGAGATGATCTCCGGCACCACCGGCCTGCTGGGCTGCGCCGATGGCTCGCTGCTGATGCAGAAGAAAAAGCGAACCGCCTTGGAGGCCACCATTGATGTGGTGGGCCGTGACCAGCAGGATCAAATCCTCTACTTGAAAAAGAACCCGGAAACGCAGATTTGGAACTTGGAGCGCATGGAAACAGAGCCGCACAAGGAGCCGTCAGACCCTGTGTTGGAAGCGGTGGCCCGGCTGGTCAATGCCAGTCAACCGGAGTGGACCAGCTCACCCACTGAGCTGGCCGCAGCGGTACAGGTGGGCATGGCGGCAAATGCGCTGACCAAGTACCTGAATGTCAAATCCGGCAGGCTGCTGGAAGATTATCATGTGGGCTACGAGAATAAGGCGCGCCACGCCGGGCGGCAGGTGAAACTCACCTATATGCTGGTGGAGACCCCTACTTTTGAAGTGGTCGAGGATGGGCGCGACGGTAGCGACGGTTGCAACGGTGAAAATGCTACCACCCAAACAACCGTCGCTATCGTCGCAGCCGTCGCGGAAAGGAACGGAAGCGAATGAAGAATGTTCAGATTCCTTATGACCTGTTCGTGGCGCTGGTGGAGTATCACCTCGGCTATGATGACGAATACGAGGATGAAATCCGGCAGGGATTGGAGCAGAAGCTGGACGCCCTGGTGAGGCACGAGCTGTATGCAAAATATAAGACCGCACCCAGCGCGGAAGAACGGGAACAGGCCCGGCAGGAGTATCTGGACCGGCGCGGCGTGTTCCCAGATTTTCGCTGGTAACAGGCGTTTACTTTCATACTAATCTCGCGGATGAAATTAGCACAAAAGTCAATCTTCTCCCTGTCGGCTTGGACAGGAGCGTGACACGCTTCTGTGACTGGCGGACAAGGCAAATTGGGTGGCTACACACACTCTACGCATCCCCCGTCCCCATCGGAAAATCTGCAGATTTGGAGATGGTTAAGGCCGGGAGAATCCGGTGGATTTTCCCAGCCTGTGGGCGGCGGAATGGAAGCAAACGCAGTTGCGAAAAGAACGCCGGTCACACCGCATTTTGAGGCTGTGGGTATCACCTGCAAACCGAAAAAGGCGGCGAGGCTCCCGCAGGAGCCGCATACCCCCTCGGAGAGCCCACGATACTTTGCAGCCGCAGGATGAAAGTATCATAGTGGGTTATTACACTTCCGCAGAAGCGCATCCCCCAAAACTACCCGTATCTCAACCGCCCTTGTGGGCGAGAAAGGAGTTCTATGGCAAGAGGCGACGGTATCCATCGTACCAGCGCAAGAAATATGAGACTGACCACACCCAAACTGAAAAACGCGCAGCAACACAACGAGCGCGAAAAAGAATCGTATGTCAATCAGGATATAGTCCCGGAACGCTCCCTCCTGAATGTCCACTTCAAGAAACCGGACAGTGGCTATCTGGAACAGTTTGAACAGATGGAGGCGGACGGGCTTATCTCCACACGGGGCATCAAAGAGGACGCTTTCCGCTACGGCGAGCTGATCTTCGATGTAAACTCCGCCTACTTTTTCAACCACGGCGGATATGACTTCGCAAAACAATTTTACCACGACGCCTATCAGGCTGCAATCAAAATCGTGGGCGGCGAACAGTACATTCTGTCGGCGGTCATGCACGCCGACGAGCGCAACCGGGCCATGTCCGAGGCGCTGGGGCAGGATGTGTACCACTACCATCTCCATGTGGTCTATGTGCCGGTGGTGGAGAAGCAGATACGATGGTCCAAGAGGTGCAAGGACAAGTCATTGGTAGGCAAGGTAAAAGAAACGGTCATGCAGGTCAGCATGAGCAAAAAGTGGGCCTCCAAGCCGGTTTTAGATGAGGCCACCGGCGAACCGCTGAAAACGGCGAAGGGAAAACCTGTTCTCAAAAAATCGTACAGCGTGTTGCAGGATGATTTCTTCCAGTATATGCGCGAGGCCGGTTACGCGGATATAGAGCGCGGTGAGCGCGGCAGCTCCGAGGAACATCTGACGGTGACGCAGTTTAAGGTGGAGAGAGAGCAGGCGCGGCTGGCGGAGCTGCAAACAGAAAAATCAGAGGTTCAGGCGGAGATCGGCCAGCTCCAGGCAGAGAAGGCCGAGGCAGAAAAATCTGCCAAAGAAGCGCAAACGGAACTCCGGTTGCTTGCTCCCAAACTCAAGAGCATGGAGAAGCTGGCGGCTGAGTATTCTTCCGACCCGGAGGACCTGCTGCCGCTCCCCGATCGAATGGAGTCCGCCAAATCCTACCGGGAGAAAAAGTCCAAACCGCTGCTGGAGAAGATCGTCAAGGTGATGCGCTCCGTTTACCGCGCTTATCTGGATGTCTGCCAGAAATTCGAGCTGTTGCAGCGCAAATATGATACGGAGGTTCCGTATTTGAAAAAGCAGTTGGCCGAGGTCAAGGGAGAAAATGCAGAATTGCAGGAAACCGCCAGAGACTATCACCGGCTGTGCCGGGCCTATGGGCCGGAGCGCGTAGCCGAAACGGTGGCCGCTGTTAAGCGGCAGGAACAGGCGGAAAAAGAGCCGAAACGCGGTCAGAGGCGGCAGCATGACCGGGATGCGCGGTAATCCCGTGTAGAGCTGAGAAACGCTGATTTTTGCGGATAGAGTTACCTGAACTGAATCATGTATCGTTTGGGTGCTTTCTATCCGAAAATCCGCTTACTTTTGCCAGTGTAGAGCCGGAGAAAATTTATGAAAATGCGGAGGTCTTATGAGAACAGGTCTTTCCAAGAAGCAAAAGACAACCAGCATCTTTTTTGACGAGGCAAGCCCCATCATTGAGGTGTGTACCTACAACACTTCCCTTAAAAACCGTTTAAGCGAGTATGCGGCAAAGTACCCGGCCGAGTGCCGGTTGGTGGACGATGATGAAAATGGATGCCTCACATTTGAGATCAGGAAGGGGCGGTTCAGTTTCAAGCTGAACGCCCCGTACAGCGCAGAGCGCCGGAAGGCGGCCAGTGAGCTGGCAAAGAAGAATATCCAGAATTTACAGCAAGGCAAGAAGTGATGACACGCCGCCCGTGGGGAGAACGGTTCCCTGCGGGCGGCTCTTTTCGCTTTGACACTCATGATTTTGTGAGATTATCTTGAATATTCGTGCCTGCTGTGCTATAATAAAGATGAATTCGACAACGAATGGAGATTTCGTTATGCCGGTTAGCTATGATAAGTTATGGAAAATGCTGATAGATAAGAAGATGAATCGTACAGATTTGAAGGAACACGCGGGAATCAGCTTTAATATACTCGCAAAAATGGGACGGAACGAGTTTGTTTCGATGGAAAGCCTTTATAAAGTATGTACGGCACTGAACTGTGATGTTGGCGATATAATGGAGTTTACGAACAATGAGCATGATTGATTATGTCACAACAGCGACAACAAAATATATCGAACAGATGCCAAAAGTACAACGAAAAAAGTACGGTCAATTTTTTACGAGTAAAGAAACGGCTGTATTCATGGCGGAACTGTTTGATTTGCAATCCGTTTCAGGGCCGGTTTCAATTCTTGACCCCGGTGCTGGTTCGGGCATTCTATCAACCGCTTTGATTGAACGGATGCAGCGTGTCGCTTCAATTACTAAAATCGAATTGGTTTGCTACGAGAGTGACACGAATATCTTGAAATTGCTTCGCTCAAATTTGGACTGGGTTTGTGACCACGCTACAAAGAAGATAGAATATAAAATCATATCGGATAACTATATTCTCTCTCAAGTCGCTGACTACAATCATATGTTATGGGAATCTCCAAATCCTCCTAAATTTGATTGTGTTATTGGGAATCCTCCCTACATGAAAATTCCGAAGGATGCACCAGAAGCTTTAGCAATGCCAGATGTCTGCTATGGAGCGCCTAACCTGTATTTTCTATTTGCCTCAATGAGCTTGTTCAATCTGAAGGACGCTGGCGAGATGGTCTATATTATCCCGCGCTCTTGGACTTCGGGTGCTTATTTCAAAAAATTTCGGCAGAAATTTCTTGATGAGGGAGCTTTGGAACATATCCATTTGTTTGTAAGTCGTGACAAAGTGTTTGAGAAAGAAAGTGTTCTCCAGGAAACCATCATTATAAAGGCAAAAAGAACAGCGGTTAAGCCCCAAAATGTCACAATTACAACTACGCAGAGTAACGCTGATTTTTCTCAAAAAACGGTCTTTCATGTTCCCTATGATACGGTTGTAAGTGGAGAGGACAAATATGTATATTTGGCGACAAATGCCGAGGAGGTTGAAGTCCTAAAAAGATTAAACCGGTTGCCTGATACTTTGCCAAGCATAGGTCTCAAAATGAAAACCGGCCTAACGGTTGACTTTAGAAATCGTGAAGCATTGAGAGATCATGCAGAAGCAAATGCGGTTCCTTTGTTCTATTCTCAACACATTAAGAGCGGCAAAGTTGAGTTTCCGATTGGCAAAGAAAGCGAATATCTTGTTACTGAACAAAATGGGCTTTTGCAGAAAAATTCAAACTATCTTTTTGTCAAACGGTTTACAGCAAAGGAAGAACATCGGAGACTGCAGTGCGGTGTTTATTTGGCTCGCAAGCACCCGGAATATGACGAAATCAGCACACAGAACAAGATTAATTTTATCTGCGGCCAGCATGAATTATCTGAGTGCATTGTATATGGCCTGTATGTGCTGTTTAATTCCACACCGTATGACTGTTACTATCGAATTTTGAACGGTTCCACGCAAGTCAATTCTACCGAGATCAATTCGATGCCGGTGCCTCCGATGAACACGATTGAGGCTATGGGCAAGGCGTTGATTCGGAGCAAAGATATGTCGGAAGCCTCTTGCGACAATATTTTAAGGAGCTTTATATGAGTAAGTTATCAGATGCAAAAGAAATTTTGAATGCGCTGCAAGTCCCGACAAAGCAGCAGAACGGAATGTGTTGCTGTGTTTTGCTGGCGATGGCAGGGCTTACGGAAGAACTTCCTTGGTCTGAGGCCACAAATAATTGGATTCGGATACATGATGTGATTGCTTTTGCCAACAGCAATTATGGTATGACCTATGCGGAGAACAGCAGAGAAACTTTTCGCAAGCAGGCGATGCATCACTTTAGAAACGCTGCATTCATTGAGGACAATGGCAAAGCAACGAATAGCCCGAATTATCGCTACCGCCTGACAGATGAAATGCTCCGCCTAATTCAGAGCTTTGGACAGAATATGTGGAATGAGCGGCTATCTACATTCCTTGAACACCATGATACCCTTGTTGAAATCTATGCTTCTAAGCGGGCCATGCGGAAGATGCCGGTGAAAGTCAATGGAGCGGATTTTACATTCTCCCCTGGAAAGCACAATCAGTTGCAGAAAGCGATCATCGAAGAATTTGCACCGCGCTTTGCTCCAAATTCGGAATGCCTCTATGTTGGAGATACCATTGAAAAGGATTTGGTGAAGAACGAGGATAAGCTTCGTGAACTGGGATTTGCTATCACATTACATGATAAGATGCCGGATGTGGTCCTCTACTCAGAGGAGAAAAACTGGTTGTATTTTATCGAGTCAGTGACATCTGTTGGGCCAATGGAGCCGAAACGCATCAAAGAGATTGAGGAAATGACCGCCGATGTGACAGCGGGGAAAATCTATGTAACTGCTTTCCTTGATTTTAAGACATTCAAGAAATTCTCTGAGGCACTTGCTTGGGAAACGGAAGTTTGGATTGCAGACATGCCGGACCACATGATTCATCTAAACGGAGATAAGTTTTTGGGGCCGCGTTAGGAGGAATATAAAATGAAAAAAGAAGACTATTCCCACATTGAGATTTCTCCTTATCGCAAGAATTTCATTTTGTTTATAGAAACTCTGGAAGAGGTTCTGTTCTATTATTCCTTCGAGTCATATAAATTGCCTGCATTGAATTCCCATTTCCTTTGCTTGGATATGTTACAAACAAAACATAATATTGATACCAAATCAATAAGCGAAGGAAATTTCATTCCGTTATCAGAAGAATTTGAGGACACTCTTGAGAGGGATATTGTGTTAAAGACGTATATTTCGGAAATAGATGTTCTCTTAAAGCGACGTAACAAGTTGGGCGCGATTGTAGATTATAGGAACTCTGAACTTAAAACAAAGATTAGCAAATACACAGAAGCTGCAGCTTATATTTGTGAGATCAGCAGGTCGAACAATATCTATTTAACAACAATATATGATTTGCTCATCGATAATATTTTTGCAGAAACATCCGAATATAATAATTGGAATGCCATTTATCTTCTTACAAGAACATTGGCAACAGAATTAGTTAATGGTGGTTATAGCGCGGAGTACATTACCGAAGAATTAAAAAATGCATTTTTAGACCGGGAAAAAGTCGTACAATGTGAAGAACAGCTTCTAGTTGACTTTTTCAACAGGTTTACTTTTGAACGTAAATCATATCAAGTTGTATTTGGAATTAATGCGGAAACCGCAAGGATTCTAAAGTATTTTAAAGAGATTAATGTTAAAACCCCCTCTAACGACATAAAAAAGAAACTGAATCTAAAGCATCGGGGAGATTGTATAGTTGAGGTAGTTGTTGAAAATGTAGACAAACATCAAGCTGCTAATGCAGCTTATGGTTATATCAATACCATCATTGGATTACATCGCATAAGCCAGCATCACAAACCAATTTACATTAAACCGATAGCGCAAGTAAATGAGATTGACGAAGAATATGTTGTTATTTCCACAAAAATTATCAAGATGGGGAATAATATTCTTTTACGCGCAAACAACGAAAATCAAATACAATCTTACTTCTTTGATAAACAATTACTAAATAAAATAGACCCTCCAGAAACGTTTTTTAGAGCGGTTAGCCTGCATAATAACGCATTGGATAGTAAAGAACCGACAAATCAATTGTTGGATTTATGGACGGCAGTAGAAACGCTGATTGGGTTTAGGTCGGGCGACGAAGATAAAATTAATGTGGTTTGTGATATACTTACTAGTATACTCAATAGGACCTATCTATATAGCCATATTACGCAATTGCATAAGGATATTATGGCAGTATGCGGAAAAAACGGAGAGGATACACTGTCATCTATTGCCGGTGAAGAGCAACCAGTTTGGAAATTAGCTAAAATTCTTTCAGTAAAAGATTGCCAGGAAGACTATGATAAGTTGTATCATTTGTGTGAAGAATATCCGTTACTGCAATACCGAATGGAGTATTTCTCCAAAAAAGTTTTTGTGAACTCGGAAAGCGTTTATAAAGAACTCGTCAGGCGTAAAGCTAAATTAAGATGGCATATAATGAGAATCTACAGAAATAGAAATATGATAGTTCATAATGGCGAATATATGCCTTATTTGAACGTAATACTTGGCAATCTTCATTATTATATTGATGCGATGTTTGACTTGCTGATTGAATACTATCACTTGGAAATTGAGCATAACCATAATATATTTTATCATGCCCAAAAAGAAGAAATACAATATTGGAATTGCTTGGGCCTCGATGATAAAGGGAAGAAAATAGTATCAAGGGAAATCGATGCATCTAATTACGCAGAGATTATCTTTAATAATTATGAGGGTAACGCAATTAAAAACATGGTGCAACGGGCGATTGCTAATATGCAAACAAATAGCGACCAGTAATCCCAAAGCTAATCCTTGGCAACACCATGGCAACAAAAAATCAGATAGCCCAAACTATCTGGATAATGAAAACAATACAAACACTCTGAGCTAAATTTCATAAGCAAATTCGTTTAGAATATGCTTAACAGGAGCGAGTGGGAATAACAACCAAACTCGCCAAAACCCGCAGAAACACTGCCCTTTTTAAAGGCGGATGCTGGCTGTGATTCTATTTTGATTCTACTGTTTTTCCAAAAAACAGAATCCCCCAACCCGAAATGGGCTGGGGGATTTGTTTTGCAAAGCTTTGGATTCAATCCTCCAAATCGCCCTCCGCATCCTCTGGTTGGGAAGCTTCCTCGGCGCCTTCCTCTTGGAGCAGGCTAGGGTTCTTGGGGTCGATGGCCCGTGTGCGCAGCCGCGCCCGCACGGAGGAGCGGAACAGCCGGTAAAGCACCGCGGTGGCGGGGGTGCCGAACAGAATGCCCGGAATCCCCAGCACGCCGCCCCAAAAGACCACCGCGAACAAGGTCCACAGGGGTGGCAGTCCAATGGAGGAGCCCACCACCCGGGGGTAAATCAAGTTGCCCTCCACCTGCTGGAGAATCAGCAGGAACACCAGGAAAATCACGGCGTCCAGGGGGTGGACCAGCAGCAGGATGATAACCCCCACCGCCGCGCCGATGTAGGCGCCCAAAATGGGGATTAAAGCCCCCAGGGCCACCACGGAGGAAATCAGCAGGGCGTAGTCCAGCCGTAGGATGCTCATGCCCACATAGCACAGGGAGCCCAGAATCACGCACTCCAGCAGCTGCCCGCGGATGAAGTTGAAAAACACCTTGTTGGTCAGCGTGGCCACCTGGCCCACTTTCCGGGCGGCCGCCTTGGGCAGGAAGGCCAGCAGGGAGGACTTTACCCCCCGCAGCAGCTTTTCCTTGCCCATGAGCATGTACACCGAAAAGATAAAGCCCATCACTGCGGCAAAGACGCCGGAGGCAACGTTGAAGGTCACCCCCACCAGCGAGGAAAGGAAGTCCCGCAGCACTTCCGTCAGGCTGGAGAGCAAGGTGCTCCAGTTAAACCCAGCCAGGAACTCCTCGATGAAGGTCAGGTCGTTCTCCTGGGCGAAGTTGTTCAGCCAGGTCATGGCGTTGTTGAAGTACACCGGGGCGTTTTGCTGCACTGTGTCCGCCAGCACGCTGAGGGATTCCACCATCCCGGGGATGATGAAGGCGGCGATGAACACAATCACCAGGGCCACCACCAGGTATGCCAGCGCCACGGAAAGGGGCCGCCGCACTTTGGCCCAGGCCTTGGACTTGGAATCGCGGAAGGGCCGGAAGGCCACGTCCTCGAAAAAGTGGACGAACACGTTGAGAATGTAGGCAATGGCAATGCCGTAGAACACTGGGGCCACCGTGCCCGCCACCGTGGACACAGCCCCCCACACTTGGTCAAATTTCATGAGGATGAGCACCAGCAGCGCCGCGAAGCCCAGCAGCAGCATGCCGCAGTGCAGCACCCGTTTCTCCTCCCGCAGATGGGAGCCTATCTCCCGAAAACGCATAGTCTCTCCTCTTTCTTTTGCCGATTTTTAGCCGCCGTAGTAGCGCGCCACCAGCTCCTGGGCGCAAAGAGAAAGCTTCCCCTTTTGCTCCAGCAGCTTCTGCACGGTGAAGCGGTCCCGCAGCTCCATGGCGTGGAGCAGGCTTTCCAGGCACAGCTCCCGGCGGATGCCCAGCTCTTTGGGGTCGGCGCAGGAGCCCGCCGCCTGGAGGCAGGCCAGAATCTGTCCCTTGTCCGGGGCGGCGAAGCCCTGGGGCAGGTATTCGGCGGCCATCTCGTACAGGCTGGCGGCCAGCACGGTGCCCACGCCCACCGCGTTGCCGTGGAGGGGGTGCTCCTCCCCCCGGCGCAGGGCGTCCATCTCCCAGTAGTGGGCCATCTGGTGCTCCGCCCCCGAGGCGGGCCGGGAGACGCCCACCATGCCCATGGCCAGGCCAGAGAGGATGAGCGCCTCTGTCACAGCCTGGATGGCCTGGGGCTCCCGCTGGGCCAGCGCCTGGGCGTTGGCCGCGCAAGTCTCCACGGCGGCCTCGATGACGCCCGCCACCTCGGGGCAGTAGTATTCCCCGTTGAGCTGGTGGGACAGCCTCCAGTCCGCCAGGGAGGTGAACTTCCCGATGATGTCCCCAAAGCCGGCGGTGAGCATGGGCATGGGGGCATCCTTTAAGATGTCCACGTCCGCCACAATGGCCGCGGGGTACACGGCGGGCAGGGTGGTTTTAAAGCCGTCTAAAATGGTGGGCGCCACCGTGGAGGCGTAGCCGTCCATGGAGGGCGCGGTGGCGGCGATGACATAGGGAACGCCGGTGCGGGCGCTGACATACTTGGTCACGTCGTTGAGGGTGCCGGAGCCCACCGCCAGCAGCATGTCGTCCTGGCTGGTCATGGCGGCCAGCACAGAGCCCAGGGCGTACTCGTTGGGCACCAGGGGCGTCTCCGTCTGGAACACCCGCTTGTGATAGGCCAGGCCCGCCTGGTCCAAAAGCTGCTCCACCTGGCGGCCGGCGGCCTCATAGGTATAGTTGTCCGCCACCAGGAAAATGTGGCTGGCGCCCAAATCCCGCAAAATGCCGGGCAGCTCCTGGATGACGCCGCTGCCCACCCGGATGGCCTGGATGTCCACCTTGTGGGACTTGCCGCAGGCGCAGGAATACTCCATCCCCGCCCATTGGGAGATGGGGCGGTCTAAGATACTTGCCATGGGAAACTCCTCCTCGTTGTATGATACAGGGTAACTCTCAAGTTTTTCTGGGATGCTTCAAGTTTTGGTTTGGAACACATGGTGGCACTTTTGGCAGGTCACCTGGATTTTCCCCCGGCCCCGGGGCGCCCGCAGCTTCTGCTTGCACTGGGGGCAGCGGAAGTATTTGTAGGTGTTCCTTTCCCGAAAGCGGGTGCGCTGGAATGTAAACCACTTCTCAATGGGCGTCCAGAACCGCAAAAAGCCGTAGTACTCCCGCTGCCGGGCGGCGTGGTTGCGGGAGAACATGCGGAAGAGGACGTAGATGAAAATGGCGTCAGCAACCAGGGAAATGGGCCAGAAAAAGGCCCCCGCGAAAGAGATGACCAGCGCGATGACCAGCAGGAACAGGCTGAATTTGTCCCCGCCGTAGCGGCCGTACATAAATTGCTGGAACTTTTGAAACAGCAACAGCGACACATCCTTTCAACATCGGCGGCAGGGCAAAGCCCCGCGCCCTCCTTTTCAGTATACCGTTGCGCCCGGGAATTTTCAACGGGCAGGGGCAAGCCTTTACGATAAATTTACATTTGCAAAATCCCTTGGAATGGGCCTGGCAAGGTGGTATACTTTAAATATACCGCCCGGTATGGGCACACGTAAGGAGGAATAACCATGCGTTATCGGGAACTGGGCCGCACCGGCCTGCAGGTCAGCGAGATAGGCCTGGGCGCCGAGTGGCTGGAGCGCCACAACCAGGAAGAGGTCACAGCCGTCATCCAGCGGTGCGAAAGCTATGGCATCAACATCCTGGACTGCTGGATGTCCAACCCAGAGGTGCGCACCAAAATTGGCAACGCCATCCAGGGCCACCGGGAGAAGTGGATTATCCAGGGGCATTTTGGCTCCACCTGGCAGGAGGGGCAGTATGTCCGCAACAAGGAACTGTCCGCCGTGAAGCCTGCCTTCCAAGATCTTTTGGACCGCTTGCAAACCGACTACATCGATTTGGGCATGATCCATTTTGTGGACACCGAGGAGGAGTTCCACAAGGTGTTCGAGGGGCCGCTGCTTCACTATGTAAAAGAACAAAAGGCCAAGGGCGTCATCCGGCACATCGGCATGAGCACCCACAATCCCAAAACCGCCAAGCTGGCGGCCCTTTCCGGCGAGGTGGAGATGCTGCTGTTCAGTGTGAACCCCGCCTTTGATTTGCTGCCGGAAAACGACGATTTGGACGCCTACTTCGAGGCGGAGACCTACGCCGAAGGCTTGGGCGGCATGAACCCGGAGCGGGCCGAGCTCTACAAGTTGTGCGAGCAGCGGGGCGTGGGCCTCACGGTGATGAAGGGCTACGCAGGCGGCCGGCTGTTCGACGCCCGCACCTCCCCCTTTGGGGTGGCCTTGACGCCGGTGCAGTGCATCCACTACGCCCTGACCCGCCCGGCGGTGGCCAGCGTCCTGGTGGGCTACGACACCCCGGAGCATGTGGACGCCGCCGTGGCCTATGAGACCGCCACCGAGGAGGAGCGGGACTACGCCAGCGTGCTGGCCAAAGCGCCCCATCACGCCTATGGCGGCCAGTGCACCTACTGCGGCCACTGCGCCCCCTGCCCGGCGGGCATTGATATCGCCATGGTGAACAAGCTCTACGATTTGGCCACCATGCAGCCGGAGGTCCCCGCCACGGTGAAGGCTCACTATGGCGCCCTGTCCGCCACGGCCGCGGACTGCATCGCCTGCGGCGGCTGCGAGACACGCTGTCCCTTTGGGGTGCCTGTGGTGGAGCGCATGGAAAAGGCCAAGGCGCTGTTTGGGTGAGCCCAGCCCGCGCATAGCGGGGAGAAAGCGGCGCATACTAGAGGGCGTGACCAGGATTTCTCAAAAATGAGAATCATTCGCAAAATAACCCTTGACTTTTGATAACACAAGGGGTATACTGTAGCTAGAACCCCCGGAGACAGGGGGAAGTACGGATATTCTTTGAAGGAGGAACAGACCATGCCAGAACTGAAGGGCTCTAAGACCGAGGCCAATTTGATGACCGCTTTTGCCGGGGAATCCCAGGCGCGGAACAAGTACACCTACTACGCTTCCAAGGCCAAGAAGGACGGCTATGTGCAGATTGCCGCCATCTTTGAGGAGACAGCCAACAACGAGAAAGAGCACGCCAAAATGTGGTTTAAGCTCCTCCATGGGGGCATTGGCGACACGGTGGACAACCTGAAGGACGCCGCCGCCGGCGAGAACTACGAGTGGACCGACATGTACGCCGGCTTCGCCAAGACCGCCCGGGAAGAGGGCTTTGACCACATCGCCGATCTGTTCGAGGGCGTGGCCAAAATTGAGAAGGAGCACGAGGAGCGCTACCTCAAGCTGGTGAAGAACCTGGAGGAGGGCCTGGTCTTCTCCCGGGACGGCGACGTGATTTGGCAGTGCGCCAACTGCGGCCACATCGTCATCGGCAAGAAGGCCCCGGAAGTGTGTCCCGTGTGCGCCCATCCCCAGGCCTACTTCCAGATTAAGGCCGAGAACTATTGATTTGAAAAGCTGGAAAAATCCTCCCAGGCTCCCTGGGGGGATTTTTGTCTTTCCTGTGGTCAGCTTGGAAAAGCGGCATGCAGCGGCGAAAGGGGAGGTGGAGGAATATGAAGCGGTGTGCGGCGCTGTTTCTGGCAGTGCTGCTTTGCGGCGTGTTGAAGGGGTGTGCCCCGCGGCCGGAAAAAGGGCAGGGCTTGGTGGAGGAAAGGGGCGTCAAAGTCACCTACACCGGCATGGAGCAGGCGGAGGACGGCGATGTGGCCTTGCACCTGGCGGTGGAGAACAACAGCGGTCAGCCCATTGTGGTCAACGTCCAGGAGTTCTCCGCCAACCGGTGCCAGATGGCCGCCTTTTTCGCCAGCAAGGTGGCTGCCGGGGAAACGTCTCACGCTGTTCTGACAATTCCCGCCGGGGAGTTGGAGCGGTACGGCTTGGACACCGTGGAGGAAGCGTCCTTTTTCCTGGTGGTGTTCCACGGGGACACCCTTGAGCGCATCCTGACAACAGAACAGCTGCATGTGGATTTGTGAGGGAATTCCCTGCCGGGCGGCGGGGGATTTTTTCTTGTCCAAAGGTCTTGCAATTTGCGAACGCACGTTCTATAATAAAACAAACGCACGTTCGGAACAGAGGGGAAGGGGGCGGCACTTTTGGAAAACGGCATCCTGCACGTGGACATGAACAACTTCTACGCCTCGGTGGAGACGCTGTTTGCGCCTCAGTACAAGGACGTGCCCATGGCTGTGGCCGGGGACAAGGAGAGCCGCCACGGCATCATCCTGGCCAAAAACATGCTGGCAAAGAGCATGGGCGTCCAGACAGCGGAGCCCATCTGGCAGGCCAAGCGCAAGTGCCCAAATTTGCAGCTGGTGCCGCCCCACCGGGAGCGGTACTTGCAGTATTCCCGCATGGCCCAGGAAATCTACTACCGCTTCACCGACCAGGTGGAGGCCTTCAGCCTGGACGAGTGCTGGCTGGACGTCTACGGCAGCGAGAGGCTTTTCGGCGACGGGGAGCAGATTGCCCAGCAAATCCGCCGGGCGGTGAAGGAGGAGCTGGGCCTTACCGTGTCCATTGGGGTGTCCTACAACAAGGTGTTCGCCAAGCTGGGCAGCGATTACAAAAAGCCCGACGCCGTCACGGTCTTTGGCCGGGAGCAGATGGAGTCCGTCATCTGGAAGCTGCCCGCCCAAGCTTTGCTGTTTGTGGGGCCCCACACGGAAAAGACCTTGGAGAAGTTCGGCATACACACCATTGGGGACATCGCCCGCATGGAGCTGCCCGCCATGCGCCGGATGCTGGGCAAAACCGGCGAGGCCCTGTGGACCTACGCCAACGGTCTGGACCACTCCCCAGTGGCGGCCGCGGGCGCCGGGGAGCCGCCGAAAACCATCGGCAACAGCACCACGCTGCCCCACGATGTCACCTCTGAGGAGGAGGTGCGCCGGGTGTTGTTAGAGCTGGCGGAGTCCGTGGCCAGCCGCCTGCGCCGCCAGGGGATGAAGGCGGGGGAGGTGCAGCTCACCGTGAAGAACGGGGAGTTTCAAGAGTACCAGCGGCAGTGCCGGCTGGAGCCCGCTGTGTGCGACGCCCGCTCCCTGTACAAGGCGGCCCTGGCGCTGTACCGCAGGGAGGACCGCCGGTGGGCCGTGCGGCTGCTGGGCCTGCGGGCAGGCAAGCTGGTGGAGGCCGGCGCCGCCCAGATGAGCTTCTTTGCGAACACCCGGGACCTGGAGCGGGAGGAGCGCCTGGAAACCGCCGTGGACGCTTTGCGGGAGCGTTTCGGCGGCGGCAGCGTCCGGCGGGGCACTGTGCTGGAGAAGAAAGAGAGGGAAGGGGAGTAACGGCTTTTGCCTTTCCCCGGGAAGGATGACGTCCCATGGATATGTTCGAAAAGCTGAAAATCCTCACGGACGCGGCCAAGTATGACGTGGCCTGCACCTCTTCCGGCTCAGATAGGCGGGGGCGGCAGGGCGTGCTGGGCAACGCCGTGGCCGCGGGCATCTGCCACAGCTTTGCCGCCGACGGCCGGTGCATCTCTCTCTTAAAGGTGCTTATGTCCAACGACTGCGCCTTTGACTGCGCCTACTGCGTGAACCGGCGCTCGGCGGAGTGCCGGCGGGCCACCTTCACCCCGGAGGAGCTGTGCTCCTTGACCATGGAGTTTTACCGCCGCAACTACATCGAGGGGCTGTTTTTAAGCTCGGCCGTGGTGGGCAGCCCCGACGCCACCTGCGAGCGGATGCTGGCGGTGCTGAAAACCCTGCGGGAGCGGTGCCGCTTTGGCGGGTACGTCCATGTGAAGGCTATCCCGGGGGCCTCCCCGGAGCTGACCTACCAGCTGGGCCTGTACGCCGACCGCATGAGCGTGAACATCGAGCTGCCCAGCCAGCAGAGCCTAAAGCTGCTGGCCCCCCAAAAAAGCAAGGAGAAAATCCTCTCGCCCATGGGGCTTATCCGGGACAGCATCCAGGAGAACAGCCACGCCCTTTCCACCTACCGCCACGCGCCCCAGTTCGTCCCGGCGGGGCAGTCCACCCAGATGATCGTGGGCGCCACTCCGGAAAGCGACCGGCAGATTCTCCGCCTGACCGAGGGGCTGTATCACAAGTACGGGCTGAAGCGGGTGTTCTTCTCCGCCTATATGCCCGTGGTCAGCGACAGGAACCTGCCCGCTTTGGGCACGCCCCCGCCTCTGCTGCGGGAGCACCGGCTGTACCAGGCGGACTGGCTGCTACGGTTCTACGGCTTTTCCGCCGGGGAGATTTTAGACGAGGACGCCCCCAACTTCGACCCCCTGCTGGACCCCAAGTGCGGCTGGGCCGTGCGCCACATGGAGCACTTCCCCGTGGAGGTGAACAAGGCCCCCTATGAGATGCTGCTGCGGGTGCCGGGCATCGGGGTGAAAAGCGCCCAGCGCATCCGGGCGGCCAGGCGGTACGCCAAGCTGGGCTTTGCGGATTTGAAAAAGCTGGGGGTGGTGCTGAAGCGGGCGCGGTTTTTCCTCACCTGCCAGGGGAAGAGCCTGTCGCCCCTGCCCACCGACGACCCCGCGGTGATTGCCGGCGCCATCCGGGAGGGCAGCGCCTTTCACCGCACCCAGCTGCCTGGGAAGGAGGGCGGGGGCCTTTTGTTGGACCAGCCGGAGCAGCTCTCCCTATTTTCCCCCACAAAGGAGGACCATGTGCAATGCCTGACCGGTCAACTGTAATCTACCGTTACGACGGCTCCTACCAGGGCTTCCTCTGCTGCGTGGCCCAGTGCTTCCAGGACAAGGCGCTGCCGGTGTCCATCCGTCCCTACGACGAGGAGCAGCAAAGCCTCTACGGCAGCAAAGACATTCCCACCCGCCTAGAGCTGGCCCAGCGGGTGGAGCGCTCCATCCCCCGGCGGATTTCCCCCCAGGCCCTGCGCCTGGTGCGGGAGGGGTTCCTCACCACGCTGCCGGAGCGGGAGATGGCCCTGCTGCGCTTTTTGCTGCTGGGCTACAAGTACGGGTCCCCCGTAACCCGGATGACCACCCACCCCGCGGTGCACGCCTTGGAGAAGGCCGTGCTGGCCCTGAACAACGAGGCCCACCATGTGCTGGAGTTTTTGCGCTTTGCCGACTGCGGGGAGTTTTTGGCGGCCAAAATCCAGCCCCAGGGCAAGGTGCTCCCCTTGGTGGCGCCCCACTTCTGCGACCGCCTCCCCAGCGAGAGCTTCATGATTTACGACGGCACCCATGGCATGGGGTTCCTCCACCGGGCGGACACGCCGGGGGAGTTCTTCCAGGCGGACCAGGTGGAGCTGCCCTCCCCCAGCCAGGCGGAACTGCGCTGGCAAAACCTGTGGAAGGTGTTCTACCGCACCATCGCCGTGGAGGGCCGGGAGAACCCCCAGCTGCGGCGGCAGCTGTGCCCCAAGCGCTATTGGCCCCTGATGACCGAGCTGGGGGACGCCAGCTGAACCGGCAGCCAGTGCCCCGTCTCTGCGGCCGACTGCCCATAGGAGGATTTTCCGGCAAACTAAAAAGAGGAGCTTCGCGGCTCCTCTTTTTGCTTATTCATAGTCCTCAATGCACCATTCGTCGTGCCAGTCCAGATAGGGCCTGTCCCCCTCAAAGCGGAAGGGCAGCCAGACGTAGTCCGCGATGGAGGTGTCCCGCTCCCTGTCCCCGGCAGGGCGCTGGATGCCGTATTTCTCCGCCAGGGCGGGGATTTCCTCCCGCCTGCCCTGGAACAGGTACTCGAACATCTCCCGGGTGAAGTCGTAGGGCACGTCCATGTCCTGGGGGCACCAGCGGTCCGCCACGGCGATGTACAAATCCTTTTTGCCCACCACCTGGAACACTGACGAAATCTGGGAGTGGAAGGAGGTGTGGCTGGGGTCGGTGGGGTGGGGGTCCCCCAGCACGGTGTAGGGGCCGTGCCAGGTGTCGGCTATGGCCACCTCCGAGGGGTTGGGCAAATAGCCCGTGGTGCCGCTGGTGACCAGGTAGTGCTTGCCCTTGCGGCAGAAGTGGGCCGTGGCCTCCCGCACATAGGGCGGGCCGGCGTGGGGGAAGTGGGTGCTGTAGTAGCCGGTGACGTCGGTGTAGTCGTCGGTGAGGTCGGCGCAGATGGTCTCCGAGTGGACCCGCTCAAAATAGTAGTAGGCCTTGCCGTCGGGGGCCATCGCCAGGTCGAAGTCCCCGGCGCTCATGCCCAGGGGGCGCAGGCCTTCCCGCACCTTGGTGTAGGGACCCAAAATGTGGTCCGCCGTCAGCACGGTCTCCGTCTGGGTCTTGTCCCGGTTCATGATTTTCAGCCAGCAGACAAACTTTTTCGTGCGCTGGTTATAGAGGATGTGGGGCCTATCCATGCTGGCGCTGGGGTGCAGGGAGGAGTTGGGGTCCTCTGGCTCCGGGGGGATGATAAGTCCCTTGTCCTCCCAGTTGTACAAGTCGGCGGAGGCGTAGCACCGCACGCCCCAGTGCCAAATGCCGTTTTTGCCGTCGGTTTTTTCCTTGTTTTCACCATACCAATAATAGGTGCCGTCCAGGTACATCACAGAGCCGCCGTGGGCCTGGATGCGCTTGCCCTGGGTGTCCAGCCAGGGCTGGCCGGGGCGGATGGAGCTGGCAGGTGTGTTCATGAGAGATTCCTCCTGTGGCGGTCGCTTGCAAGGCAGCCGGATTTTTCCTCTTATAATGAAAAGGGCCGCCCTGGGGCAGCCCTTGGGCTTATTTCTTTTTCCGCTCGTCCGAGGGGGAGATGCCCATGCACCGCCGGTAAACCTGGGAGAAGTAGGAGAAGTTGTCGTACCCCAGCCGGGAGGCGATGACGCTGACAGGCAGCTGGGTGGTGGTCAGCAGCAGCCGGGCGGCCTCCATTTTCCGCTGGAGGATGTACTCCTTTAAGGAGGTGCCCGTCTCGCTTTTAAACAGCCGGGAGAGGTAGTCCCCGTTCATGAACAAGGCGGTGGCCACGTCGTTGACGGTGAGGGACTGGTCCAGGTTGTCCTCCACGTAGCCTCGTATCTGCTCCACCAGCTTTTTCTCGTTGTCCGAGGGCTGCCCCGCCTGGGGGAAGCACTCCACCAAGGTGCGCAAAGCCGCCTGGATTTCCTGGAGGGAGCCCGCCTTGTCCCCCTGCTCAATGGCCTGGAGCAGGTCATGGGAATCCATCTCCTTGGCCAAGGCGGCGTTTAGGGCCGCCTGTTGGAATTGAATCCAGAAGTTCCGCAGGGCCCGCTGGTCGATTTCCCCCGTTTCCACCAAGGTGTCCAGATAGGCCAGCGCCTCCTCCAGCACCGTGGGCCCCAGCCCCTGGGAGAGGAGCAGCCCCCAGCGGCGCAGCTGGGGGGTGTCCAAAAACTTCTCCATGTGCAGCTTGTCCCGGTGCTGGGTGGGGCAGAAGATGCCGCTTTCCCGCAGCACGTTGTTTTGCTTGGCATCCAGCAGCAGCGCGGCCTGGCTGTTGATTTCCTTTAGGGGAATCACCGGGCTGACGTAAAAGGCCAGGTCGCAGGGCATGTGCTGGGAGATGGCCAGGTAGGCCTTGTTCAAGGGGGCCAGCAGCGTGTTGGTGTCGGGAAAATCCCCCTGGGGAGCGTAGATAAACCAGCCCAGGGAGGTGCGGTCGATGGAGAAGGGCAAAATGCCGCACTGGGCGTCCTCGTACACCTCGTTGACCATGTTGTTCAGGGCGTAGACCCAGTCCTGGGTGGGCCAGGGCTCGGCGTGCCAGCGCAGCAGGTGGCCCCAGATGACAAAGCACTGGCTTTCGGGGCGCAGGTCGCGGCCCAGCTTTTGCAACACGCTTTGCAAAGCGCTGATGGAAAGCTCCTTGCCGGCGCTCCAGTCGCTGAACAAGTTCTGGAACAAAGCGGCCTCCTGGCTTTTGGCGATGGCGCCGTAGTGGAGCAGCTCCTTCACGGCGCTGGTGTCCTTCACCCGGGCGATGGCCCTGGCCACCGTGGCCTGGATTTCATCGTAGCGGGCGGGCTGCAGAATGTAGTCGAAGCAGTTCAGCTGGATGGCCTCCTTGGCGTAGAGGAAGTCCGCGTGGGAGGTGAGGAACACGCAGACAAAGTCCATGTTGCGGTTCCTGGCCCAGCGCAGCAGGGAGAGGCCGTTTTCCCCGGGCATCTCAATGTCGCACAGAAGGATGTCCACGTGCTCTTCCTGGAGGATGATTTTGGCCTGGGCAGCGTTGGTGGCGGTGCGGATGGAGCTGACCTCCAGGGCGTCCCAATCCAGGCCGGAGATAAGCCCGCTGAGAATGCGGATTTGGTCGTCTACAAGCAAAACGGTCATGTTGATATGCCTCCCGTGTTTTCGTCACGTTCAATGGGTAAGAACAGCTCCACGCAGGCGCCGCCTGTCAGGTTGCGGAACAGCACCGTTGCCGTGGGGCCGTAGAGCAGCCGCAGCCTGTGGCGGATGTTGGAGATGCCCACATGCTGGTCGGTGTAGATATTTCCCTCTTGGGCGGGGGAGTTCAGCTCATGCAACGCCTCGGCGGAAAAGCCGCCGCCGTTGTCGCTGATGGAGATGTACAGGTAGCCGCCCTCCCCGGGGAGGGTGGTGCACTTGATGCGGATTTCCAAGGGGGAATCCTGGCGCTGGGAGTGTTTGAAGGAGTTCTCCACAAAAGTGAGCAGGCTCAAAGGCGGCACCAGCAGGTGGGAAGTCTCCGCGTCCAAAAGCAGGTGCAGCTGGGGCGGGTACTCCGCCCCGGCCCGCTGGATGCGCACGTAGCTTTCCACCGAGGCCAGCTCCGCCTCCAAGGTGACCAGCTTGCTGTCATCCTTAAAGATGCTGCGCAGGTAGGTGGAGAGGTCCAGCACCAAATCTTGGATGGCCCCGTACTTTTCCTCCTCTGCCAGGGAGTACACCAGGTTCAGGCTGTTTAAGAAGAAGTGGGGCCGTATCTGCAAGTGCAGATATTGCAGGTGGGCGTGCTGGGCCGCCAGGCGCTGCTCGTAGGAGTCTATCTTCTGCTGGCGGATGGTGTCCAGCATGGCGTTCACCGTCTGGGCAATCTGGTTGACCTCTTGGATGCGGGAGTCCTGGGGCACCCGGATTTCCGTGTCCCCGTCCTGGATGGAGCGGATGGTCTGGGTCAGGCTGCCCACAGGCTCCAGCAGGCTGCGGTGGAGGATAAGCCAGCACAGGGGGATGGACGCCAGCAGCACCAGGGTGATGGCAAGCAGCAAAATTTGGATGGGGCTCAGCTGCTCCCAAAAGCTTTGGGCCGGGCTGGCGTATTGGATGAACCCCATATCCCGGGAGAGGGGCAGGGAGGTGAGCTCATAGCGCTGCCCGTCCTCGGTGCGCAGGAACCGCTGGCTCCTTTGGGCGCCGGCGGCGGGGAGTTCCTCCCCGCCAAGGGAGGCTGGGGGATAGTAGGGGGCGCCATCCAGCTGGGTGAAGTAGATGTACTCGTTCTCCCCCAGGCCCACGCTGTCCAAGGAGGCGGGGTCTACCATGGCGGCAATCACCGTGTGACGGTATACATATATAAAGAACTGCACGGTCCGGTCGGAGAGCTCCACCTTGGTCCACATGGCAACCGTCTTGTTGGAAAGGGAAGCCGTCTCCACCACGTTCCACAGGTGGCTGATATCCCCTAGGTCGTAAGAATCCAAATAGGTGAGCCGGTGGTAGTCGTAGGGGCGGGAATAAAAGAAAAACGCCTCTACCATGTCATAAGCCTGCAAAAAAGTGCGGCATTGCTCAGAGAGCTGATAGGCGGCCAGGTGGGTGTTGGTAAGGGAATCGGAAAAAGTGGCGGCGCTAAAGTTGGAATCCATGGCGATGGACTCGGAGAGAAATGTCTCCACGATCTCCAAAGTTTCCTCCCACTGTATCTGGTACATACGCAGCGTGTTCTCCCGGGATTCCCGCAGGGAGGCCTGTTCTTGAAACACGGTATAGCTGTCAAAAATGATAACAGCGATAAACAGCGGGATAACAATTACCGTTAAAGAGAGCATCGCGGTGCCGCGAAAGGAAACAGCTTTGCGCTTTTTGAACAAATGCCCCATCTGCCCCATCAGTCAAGCCTCCTTTTTAGCGATTATATCATAAAGCCGGGACGCTGTAAAGCCAAATAGGGCAATTTGTGGTCGGAAAATCAACATACAAAAGTCGGATTCTCAACATTCATTTTTGAACAGAATGTGAATGTAGTAGGATTCTCAACAGCCGAAAACGGAAAATTGATAGAAACATTGCCTAGGCAAACGTTATAATATTTGTAACTTCCATGAAAAACTTTGGAAGGATGAAAGGAGTCGAGGTAAAAATGACTAAACTGTGGAGACGGGCTGCTGCCATTCTGATGGCCGGCCTGTTGACCGTCGGCATGGCTGCTTGCAGCGGCGGCGGGAACAACTCCAGCACCGCGGAAAATGGCGGTACTTCCAGCTCTGCCGAGGGCGGCGATACTGCCGAGGGCGATTCTGTTGACATGGGTGACTATCAGCCCGTTGGCAGCACCGATACCAGCGAAGTGACCAAACTGGTGGTTTGGAACACTGGTTCCGCTGAAACCGAGGACTGCAACGAGGTTGCCGCTGCTGTCAGCGACATCACCCGCGAGCTGATTGGCGTTGAGGTGGAGCTGGTCCGCGGCCAGGACAACGACCAGATCAACCTGGCCCTGTCCTCCGGCGAAGTGATCGACCTGCTCAACTACAACAACCTGTCCGGCCAGCTGTCCACCTGCGTGCGCAATTCCTGGGCTACCGCCCTGGATGACCTGGTGCAGATTTGGGGCCAGGGCGCTCTGGAAGTGATCAACCCCACCGACTTGGAGGCCAACTACTTCAGCGGTGTGCTGTACTCTCTGCCTGACCAGAAGGACACCTCCCGCAACAGCGGCTTCTCCATGCGTAAGGACATCGTGGACGAGCTGGGCATCACGGTTCCCGAAGTGGGCACTTGGGATGACATGCACGAGATTCTGGTGCAGGTCCACGAGGCTCATCCCGATATGTATCCTGTGGTTTCCACTTGGGCCGGCGGCGGCTATCAGGAGACCCTGCCTATCGACCCCCTGGACGACAGCCTGGGTGTTCTGGAGAACATCATCGAGTCTGACAGCACTGAGGTCGTCAGCCTGCATGCCACCGACAGCTACCGCGAGTACTGCGAGCGGATGTATCAGTGGAACCAGGAAGGCCTGATCATGCCTGACATCACCACCAGCACCGAGAACAACCTGCTGGCTGGCAACGGCTTCGCTATGATCGAGAACTGGAAGCCCGGCAAGGAGTACGAGAACTACAAGTCCACCGGCAAGGAAGTTGTCTTCATGAAGCTGCACGAAGACAACATCAAGTACACCGGCTGCGCCAACGGCAACTCCTTCATTATCCCCTGGAGCTCCGAGAACCCCGAGAAGGCTATGATGCTGTGGGATCTCATGTACACCAACCCCGAAGTGTCCAACCTGTTCATCAACGGCATCCAGGGCAAGCATTGGGATTACACCGATGACACCGAGACCTTCATCAGCACTCCCGACGGTGTTGACCCCAACACCAGCGGTTACTCCTCTGTGGACTGGTCTTGGCCCAACCAGCGCATCACCCCCGTGTGGGAAGGCAACGAAGCCGACCTGTGGGAGCAGCTGGAAGAGTTCAACACCACCGGTGTTGTCAGCCCCGCTATGGGCTTCTCTTGGGACTCCAGCAGCGTGCAGAACCAGGTTACCTCTGTGAACAACGTGATTTCTCAGTACAACAACGCTCTGCGCTGGGGCACCATGGATCCCTCTAACATCGACCAGCTCAACGCTGACCTGGAAGCTGCCGGTATCAACGAAATCGTTGCTGAGAAGCAGCGCCAGCTGGATGAGTTCTTGGCTTCCAAGGGCGATTCCGCTGAGGATGGCGATACTTCCGAAGTTTCTTCTGAGGCTTCTGTGGTTTCCTCTGAGGCTGCCGAGTAAGCTTTTGCCTAACTCGTAACAAGGTACATTTGGAAGGAAGGCGGGTGCGGGAGATTGCCCGGCCCGCCTTTTTTCCAAAAAAATAAATATACTTTAGAATGGGAGGCATGAATATGAAGAAGGTCGGAAAAACGCTGAAGCGCTTCTGGCCCCTCTACTTGATGTTCTTACCCGGCGCTATCTATCTGTTTATCAACTGCTACATCCCCATGTTTGGTATTCAGATCGCCTTCCGCACCTATAATGCCAGAGATGGTATTTACGGGAGCCCCTGGTGTGGGATGGAGAACTTCGAGTTCCTTTTCCGTACGGATGACGCTTGGATTATGACACGGAACACGCTGCTGTACAACTTCGTGTTCATCGTGCTGGGCACAGTGCTGGCTATCGCCGTGGCCATCATCCTCAACGAGGTGAAGAGCAAGGGCGCCAAGCAGCTGTACCAGACCATTATCTTGATTCCCTACCTGATTTCCATGGTTATCGTCAGCTATTTGGCTTTCGCTTTCCTGAGCACCAGCAACGGCTTCATCAACCATGGTATCTTGGAGCCCCTGTTTGGCGAGAATGCCGCCATCGACTGGTATAACGAGCCCAAGTATTGGCCGGTTATCCTGGTGATTATCAACATCTGGAAGGGCCTGGGCTACAACATGATTCTGTACTATGCCACCATTTGCGGCATTGACCACAGCCTGTATGAGGCCGCTGTGGTGGACGGTGCCAACCGTTGGCAGCAGATTTGGAACATCACGTTGCCCAGCCTGAAGTCCACCATCATCATCCTGACCCTGATGGCCCTGGGCGGCATCTTCCGTTCCGACTTCGGCCTGTTCTACCAGGTGCCCCAGAACTCTGGTCCCCTGATCAATGTAACCCAGACCATTGATACATACGTGTATCGTGGCTTGATGACAACGAGCAACATCGGCATGTCCTCCGCTGCAGGCGTGTACCAGTCTATCGTGGGCTTCATCCTTGTGGTTTCCGCGAACCTGGTCGTCCGCAAGCTGGACAGTGACAGTGCGCTGTTTTAAGAAGGAGGTAGCAGAAAATGGTAGAAAAAGGAAAAGGCTTCCAAATTTTCGCCAATGTCTTGCTGGCCCTTCTCAGCATTTGCGCAGTGGCTCCTTTTATCCTTTTGATTATGTCGTCCTTTACGGATGAACAGGTCCTGATTAGCAACGGTTATAGTTTCTTCCCGGCTAAGTTCAGCACCTATGCGTATGAGTACTTGTTGACAGACTCCACCTCGGTTATCCGCGGCTATGGCATTTCCTTCCTGATTACCGCGGTGGGCACTGTGTGCAACTTGCTGCTCACCACCCTGTACGCCTATCCCCTCTCCCGCCGCGATTTGCCCGGCCGGAACGGGTTTGCGTTCTACCTGTTCTTCACCATGCTGTTCTCTGGCGGCTTGGTGCCCTCTTACATGATGTGGACCCAGACCTTCCACATCCGCAACACCCTGTGGGCCCTGTTGATCCCCGGCCTGATGATGGGTGCTTTCAACGTCATTATGATGCGCACCTACTTCACCCAGAACATCCCCGATGCTGTTATCGAGGCTGCCCGGATTGACGGCGCCAACGAGTTCCGCATCCTCTACGGGATTGTGCTTCCCATGGCCCTGCCCATCATTGCCACCATTGGCATGCTGGTTGGCCTGGCCTATTGGAATGACTGGATGAACGGCTTGTACTACATCAACGATGACAACCTGTACAGTATCCAGGTGCTGCTGCAGAAGATCCAGCGTAACTTGGACCAGCTGCGTCAGCAGGCCCAAGGCGGCGGCAACATGAACGCTGCGGAGCTGCCCTCTACGGCTGTGCGTATGGCCTTGACTGTGATGGGCGTGCTGCCTATCATGGTGATTTACCCCTTCGTGCAGAAGTGGTTCGTCCAAGGCATTGCCATTGGCGCTGTGAAGGGCTAATCGCTGGGAACACCTACAGTTTGATGAAATTCCCTTTTTTGGGGGGAAAGCCCGGATGCGCTTGTATCCGGGCTTTTCTTTATGCGAAAGAGTTTTCTGGCGAAAAGAGCCGCTCTTGACGCTCAGAAAGGGATAGGGTAAGATAATAGCAGTAAGACTTTTTAAAGAAAACAAAGGAGGAACAGACATGGATATCAACAATATCCCCAAGGAAATCTTGGACCAGATACCCCCGGAGTTTCTGGATAACCTGGACCAGCTGATGCAGGAAACCCGCAAGCCGGTCTTTGGTGAGAAAGTGATTGAGGAGCACCTGCCCGCCCTGTGCCGTCAGGCGGCCGCCGAGGGCATTGTGCTGCTGAAAAACCAGGGTGGCGCCCTGCCCCTGCAGAAGGATGCCCCCGTGGCTGTGTTTGGACGGGTGCAGCTGGATTACTTCTACGTGGGCTACGGCTCCGGCGGCGACGTGAACCCGCCCTATACCGTCAACCTGATGGAGGGCCTGGGGAACGCCGGCGTCCAGGTGGACCAGGAGCTGGCCCAGACCTACGCCAAGTGGAGCGAGGAAAACCAGCCCTTTATGGGCTTCTGGGGCAACTGGCCCCGCTATTTTGAGGAGATGCCCCTGGAGGACAGCCAGGTGCAGGCGGCCGCCAGCCGCTGCCAGACCGCCGTGGTGGTCATCGGCCGCGCCGCCGGCGAGGACCGGGAGAACACCTTGGAGCCCGGCAGCTATTACCTCACCGAGGCGGAGCGGAAGCTGCTCACCCAGGTGACAGGCGCCTTCGCAAAGACCGTGGTGCTCATCGATTCCGGCAGCATCATGGACCTGGCCTGGCTGGAGGAGTATCCCATCTCCGCCGCGCTGGTGGTGTGGCAGGGCGGTATGGAGAGCGGCAACGCTGTGGCCGACGTGCTCACCGGCGCCGTGACTCCCTGCGGCAAGCTCACCGACACCATCTCCTACCGCTATGAGGACCATCCCAGCGCCTCCAACTTCCTGGGCAACGACGCCAACGTCTACGCCGAGGACATTTACGTGGGCTACCGCTACTTCGAGACCTTCGCCCAGGACAAGGTCCAGTTCCCCTTTGGCTTTGGCCTGTCCTACACTACCTTCGCTTTGGAGAATGTCCAGGTGAAGCTGTGCGGCGACACCGTCCGGGTGAAAGCCACCGTGAAGAACACCGGTAGCTACGCCGGCAAGGAAGTGGTGCAGGTGTATGGCGCCGCGCCCCAGGGCGTTTTGGGCAAGGCTGCCCGGGTGCTGTGCGCCTATGAAAAGACCAAGCTGCTCCAGCCCGGGGAATGCCAGGTGCTGGATATGAAGTTCCCTGTGAACAACCTGGCCAGTTTTGACGACTCCGGCGCCACCGGCCACAAGGACGCCTGGGTGCTGGAGGCTGGCGACTACGCCGTGTATGTGGGCTCCGATGTCCGCGCCGCCCAGAAGCAGGGCGCCGTCACTGTGCCGGAGCTGCGGGTGCTCTCCCAGCTGGAAGAGGTCTGCGCCCCGGTGGTGCCCTTTGAGCGCATGGTCAACAAGGACGGCCAGGTGGCTTACGAGCCTGTGCCCCAGGCCACTCGCTCCTTGAAGGACCGCATTGTGGAGAATATGCCCCAGGAGATTCCCTTCACCGGGGACAAGGGCATCAAGCTCCAGGACGTGGCCGATGGCCTGGCCTCTATGGAGGACTTTGTGGCCCAGCTCACCCCCGAGGACTTGGAGGCCCTGAGCCACGGCGACTATATCATGGGCAGCTCTTTGGGCGCTCTGGGCAACGCCGGCGTGCTGGGCGGCATCACCGAGAGCCTGCGGGCCTTGGGCGTGCCCCCTGCCACCACCACCGACGGCCCCTCCGGCATCCGGCTGCAGTACTACTGCTCCTTGCTGCCCTGCGGCACGGCTTTGGCCTGCGCTTGGAACCCCCAGCTGGTGGAGAGCCTCTACCAGGCCCACGGCCGTGAGATGGTGATGAAGGGCAGCGATATGCTCCTGGGCCCCGGCATGAACATCCACCGCAACCCCCTGTGCGGCCGGAACTTTGAGTACTTCTCCGAGGACCCCCTGGTAAGCGGCAAGACCGGCGCCGCCATGGTCCGCGGCCTGCAGAAGAACGGCGTCTCCGCCTGCCCCAAGCACTTTGCCTGCAACAACCAGGAGACCAACCGCGCCTACAACGATTCCCGGGTGTCCCAGCGGGCCCTGCGGGAAATCTACCTGAAGGGCTTTGAAATCTGCATTGCCGAGGGCAAGCCCCAGAATATCATGTCCAGCTACAACAAAATCAACGGCGTGTGGAGCCACTACAACTACGACCTGTGCACCACCGTGCTGCGCGGCGAGTGGGGCTACGAGGGCGTTGTCATCACCGACTGGTGGATGCGCTCCTCTCCCGACCCGGACTTCCCCGACCTGTGGGACAGCGCCTACCGCATCCGCGCCCAGGTGGACGTGCTGATGCCCGGCGCCATTGACCACGCCGGCACCCCTGACCCCTCCGCTTTGGAGTCCTACCGCAAGGGCGGCCTGACCCTGGCCGAGCTCCAGCGGGGCGCCTGCAACGTGCTGCGCTACCTCATCCGCAGCAACGCCCTGAAGCGCATGAACGCCTAAAGAAAGTATACGCGCCAGAAGCCCTTTCCCTGTGGAAGGGCTTCTTTTTTTTATGTTTTTTCCAGGCTTTTGAAGAAATGACGGGACCCTATTCCCACCGCCCACAGCGCCAGCCCGCTGGGCAGCAGCACCCAGTACACCGCCTGGGAGAACTGGTCAAAGAGAAACCCATACACCACTTGGCCCAGGGGCTGGGCGCACAGGGACAGGGTGAACACACAGGACATCACCTTGCCCATGAGGCGCTCTGGGGTGCGGGCCTGGATGAGGGAGATAGCGCAGGTGGAGAACAAGCTGCACCCCAGCTGGAGCAGGAAGAACATCCCCAGCAGCACGGCGTAGCGGGCCAAGGCGCTGGCAGGCACCAGGAACACGGCCCCGCAGGGCAGCAGGCAAAGGCCGATGCCGCCCAGCACCCAGGCCAGGGAGCGCAGCCGCAGGCGTTCCCCCAGCGCCGCCACGCAGACGCCGCCCAGGATGGCCGCCACGCCCAGGGCGCTTTCCGCTGCGCCGTAGAGCTCCGCCGAGAGCCCCAGCACCGTGCGCACCAGGTAGGGGAAGCCAACCACAGCCGTCCCCGCGGCGAAGAAGCTGGCCAGCGCCGCCAGCAGCAGGAGCTTTACAATGCCCGGCTCCTCCCGCAGGAGAAAGCACGCCCCCTGGGCCAGGTCCCCCTTGAGGATGGCGCCAAGGCTTTCCTTGGGCCTGGCGGGCTGTTCTCCCAGGCGGAGGAAGCACTCCAGCGCCGCCGTGAGGAAGAAGCAAACCGCCGTCCCCAGGAAGATGGGGGACAGGCCCACCGCGGTATACAGCAGGCTCCCCAGAAAGGGTGTGACCAGCGAAGCCAGGGAGGAAACCTGGTTGACCAGGGCGTTGCCCCGGAGCAGCTGGGACTCCTCCACCATTTGGGGGACGCAGGCTTGGACGGTGGGCGACTCAAAGGCGCCCAAGACGGAGAGAATCACCAGCAGCGCCCCGGTGAGGAAGACCCTGTCGCCCAGGGGGAAAAGGACCATGGCCCCCAGCACCGCCAGCCCCGAGAGGGTGTCCAGGGCCACCATGATGTTCCGCCGGTTGGCCCGGTCCGCCAGCACGCCGCCCAAAGGGGAGAGCAAAATGGTGGGCACCATGGAGACAGCCAAAATCCCTGCGAAGGTGGCGGCGGAGCCGGTTTCCTCCAGCACGAACATGGAGAGGGCAAACCGCAGGGTGTAATTTCCCAGCAGCGAGCTGGCCTGCCCCAAAAGGAGCAAGGTGAAGTTCCGGGTGAACAGCTGCTTCATGGCCGCGCCCTCCCCAACAAGGCGGTAAGCCCTCCAGCCAGCAGGAAAGCGCCCGCCAGCCACGCCACAACAGTGCCCTTTCCAAGGCGCCACAGCGCCAGGCTCAGCCCCGCCCAGGGAAGGGGGCGCTCCTCCCGGGCGCGGGTGAGGCGCTTCTCCCACCTGCCCGCGGCGCTTTCCATCCATCGTACTGCTTGCCGTTCTGTCATACGAACACCTCCAAGAAACTTTAATACCTACCGAATGAATGTAAATTCCCAAAAATAAGCTGCCTTGCGGCAGGCTTATGAAAAATCGGGCATTTGGTCGAAGAACTGGTCCACCACAGCCTGGATGCTCTCGTCAAACAGGGGAACGCCCATGCGCTCCAGCATCTCCCCCAGGAAGGTGAACTTCCGCTTCATCTCCTCCTTGGTGGCGGGGAATAGGCTGGGCATCAGCCACAGGCTGGTGAGCACCGGCAGCAGCTCGGCGATCTCCCGGGGATACTCTGTGTGCAAGGAGCCGTCCCGGTTGCCCTCCTCCAGCAGCTCCAAAAAGTAGGGGGTGAGGACGCGCCGGTTGGAATCTATCATCTCCACCAGCAGCCGGGGGTTTATGTTCAAGGGCAAGGATTGCAGGGTCAGGTTGGTGCGGGAAGCGTCCGCCTGGTTCAGCCGCACGGCTTCCCGCAGCTTTTCCAGGCCGTTTAAGTCGCCGCGCTGTTTCACGGCTTCAAAGGGGTTGTTCTGGAAAAACATCCGGTCGCTCACCTTGTCCAGAATCTCCTCTTTGGATTTGAAGTGGTGGTACACCGCCCCTTTGGTCAGCCCGCCCAGCTGGTCCACAATGTCCTGGATGGTGGTGTTGTCATAGCCCTTTTCCAAAAAGAGCCGCTGGGCAGCCTCTAAAATCCGTTCTTCTGTGACCTCGGGGTATTTGTTCCGGGCCATGGGAAACCTCCTTTTCATTCGGTTGGTATGTTTTGAGTATACAAGAGAGCGGCAAGCTTGTCAAGGATAGATTCTTGCGGTATGTAAAATTAACTTTCTTGGGGCAGCTGCTCTTTTAAGCACCGCAGAAAGGTGTCCGCCGCCTTGGTGAACACCTGGTACTTCTTCCACACAATGGCGGCGGTGGCCTCCATCCCAGGGGAGAGGGGCCGGAAGCACATGTCTGTGCCCTCTGTGTGGATGAGCTTGTCCAAGGTGAGGGCATAGCCCAGGCCCTCGTCCACCAGCAGGGAGGCGTTGTACACCAGGTTGTAGGTGGCCACCACGTTCAGCTGGGAGGCGTCCCGCTTTAGCCAGCGGAACAGCGCCCCGCTGCCGCCCCGCTGGTGAGAGAGCAGCAGGGGCTTGTCCCACAAGTCCTGGGGGGTGATGGCCTCCTTCTCCGCCAGGGGGGAATCCCGCCGCATGAGGACGCCCCAGGTGTCCTTGGTAGGCAGGGGCAGGGACTGGTATTTCCGCTGGTCCACCTCCCCAAAGACCAGGCCAAAGTCAATGAGGCCCTTGTCCAGGTACTCCAGCACGTACTCCGCGTTGCCGCTGGAGATTTGGTAGCGGATGTCCGGGTACCGCTTTTGGAGGGTCCGGGCAGCCTTGGCGAAGTACCGCACAATGTCTGTCTCCCCGGCGCCGATGGACACCGTGCCCACCACCGTGTCGTCGGAGTGGGCGATTTCCTCCTCGGCCTTGTTCACCAAGGTGAGGATTTCCTCGGCGCGCTTGCGGAGAATCATGCCCTCCTCGGTGAGGATGACTTTCCGGGAGCCCTTGGTGCCCCGTACCAGCAGCTGCTTGCCCAGCTCCTCCTCCAGGGCTTTCAGCTGGGTGGAGAGGGTGGGCTGGGTCAGGTGCAAGGACTGGGCCGCGGCGGAGATGCTCTGTTCCCGGGCCACCGCCAAAAAATAATGTAGAACGCGAAGCTCCATAGAAAACGCCTCCTTTTTTCCTCCCTTAAGTATGACACAAATTTCTATAAAAATCAATTATGCACACCCATTTAAACCAAGTATTTGCTATTTAAAAGCCTGGGTGCTATTATAGGGATGCAGAAAAGAAAAGCTATGGGCGGCCATGCGGCCTAGGCATTTGCCATTCCCTGGGGCCTGGGGTATAATAGAGAGGCAGCAGGGCCGCCGCGTGGATGGAAGGGGGAGGGCCCTGTGAGGGCTTCGGAACAAGCGGTCATCCAGAATCTGAAGGACGCCGGCTGCTGCCGGGAGACGGTGGAGCGCTTTTTGGCCCTGGGGGACGCCGGGGATGTGCAAGGCCAGCTCCAGCTCCTTGCCCAGCACAGGAAATGCCTGCTGGAGAAGGTCCACCGGGAGGAGCGGCGCATCCAGTGCCTGGACTACCTGGTGTACCAGATGGAAAAGGAATCCCCAAAAGAATGAGCGAGTATGGGAGGTATATAGATGAACACCATTGCCAACAAAACCTTGGACCAGGAACGGGCCCTCTACGGCCTGCGGGATACCCTGGTAAAGGACTGCATTTTTGACGGCCCCGCCGACGGCGAAAGCGCCTTCAAGGAGTGCGCGGACGTGGAGGCGGACCACTGCTTCTTCAACCTGCGGTACCCCTTCTGGCACGACGAGCATTTGACCATCCGCAACTCGGAGATGACGGAGCTGTGCCGGGCGGCCTTGTGGTACTCCCACCACATTACCATTGCGGACACCAAGCTCCACGGCATCAAGGCCCTGCGGGAGTGCTCCCAGGTGAAAATGACCGGCTGCGATATCATCTCCCCGGAGTTTGGCTGGTCCGTCCACAACATAGAGATGGAGGACTGCGACGCCCAGGCGGAGTACTTCATGATGCGCTCCACGGGCCTGCGTTTTCGCAACGTGCGCATGAAGGGGAAGTATTCCTTCCAGTACATCGAGGACGCTGTGTTCGAGGACTGCGACTTCGACACCAAGGACGCCTTCTGGCACGCCAAAAACGTGGTGGTGAAAAACAGCACCGTCAAGGGCGAGTACCTGGCCTGGTACTGCGAGAACGTCACCTTTGAGAACTGCACCATCATCGGCACCCAGCCCCTGTGCTACTGCCAGGGGCTCAAGCTCATCAACTGCAAGATGGTGGACTGCGACCTGGCCTTTGAGCGCTCCCACGTCCAGGCCAGCCTAACCGCGCCCATCCTCAGCATCAAGAACCCTCTCACGGGCAGCCGCATCACCGTGCCCCAGGTGGGGGAGATCATCCGGGACATTCCCGGTGCCGATGGGGAAGTGCTGGTGGAGAACCCCTGAGCCCTATAGAACATAAAAAGGACTGCCGCGTTACCGGCAGTCCTTTTTTTGTTTTGTATCACAGCGTGCTTACCACCGCTGGGCGGTCTCCGCGCAGTGCTGGTTTACCTTGGCGGCGCGGACTTCCACAAAGCACCCGCACAGCTCGCACATGCCGTTGACCAGGTGGCCGCAGGCCTTGCACAGCGCTAGGCGGTGGGCGTAGGTCTCCTGGTCCGCCTTCCACTGGGGGGGCAGGTTCTGGATGTACTCGTAAATGGACTGGAAGTAGGTGCCGTCCAGCTCCCGCAGCAGGCAGCGCTTGCAGACCCGTTGGGTCATGCCAAAGTGATTTCAACCACAGAGCAGGCAGGCAGCGTGAAGCGGGCCTGGCCGTTCTCCACGGTGATGCCCTCCATGGGCTGGATGGACACAGTGTTGGGGGTGTCGAAATCGTTGTAGGCGTCCATGCTGCCGGTGAGGATTTTTCCGGTGACGGTGCCCATCTGGCCGCCCAGCAGGTCCAGCTCCACGGGGCAGGACTGGGTAGCGGAGAGGTTGGCGGCGGTGACATGCACCACGCCGTCCTTGTCCTCGGAAGCGGATACGCTGAGCATGGGGATGGTGTTCTCCCCTTCGCCGGCCTGGCCCTCTTCCACAAAGGCGCCCAGCAAAGTGGCGTCCTGGTGGTCCTTGTACAGGTCGAACACGTGGTAGGTGGGGGTCAGCACCATCTTGTCGCCCTCGGTGAGCACCACGGCCTGCAGCACGTTGCACAGCTGGGCAATGTTGGCCATGGCCACGCGGTCGCTGTGGCGGTTGAAGATGTTCAGGGAGAGGGCGGCCACCATGGCGTCGCGCATGGTGTTCTGCTGGTACAGGAAGCCGGGGTTGGTGCCGGGCTCCACGTCGAACCAGGTGCCCCACTCGTCCACCAGCAGGCTCACCTTGTGCTCGGGGTCGTAGCGGTCCATAATCTGGGCGTGCTTGGTAATTATCTCGTCCATGAAGTTGGCCTTGCGCAGGGTGATGTAGTAATCCTCCTGGGTGAACTCCGTGGCGGAGCCCTTGTGCTGCCAATCGTTGCCGGGCACGGTGTAGTAGTGGAGGGTGAGGGCGTCCATATACTTGCCGGCCATCTTCATCAGGGTGTCGGTCCACTGGTAGTCATCGTTGCTGGGGCCCACGGCGATTTTGTACAGCTTGTTGTCGCCGTAGTTGCGCAGGAAGGTCTGGTAGTGGCGGTACAGGTCGGCGTAGTACTCGGGGCGCATGTTGCCGCCGCAGCCCCAGCTCTCGTTGCCCACGCAGATGTACTTCAGCTTCCAGGGCTCGTCCTGGCCGTTTTCCCGGCGGAGGTTGGCCATGGGGGATTCGCCGTCAAAGGTCATATACTCTACCCACTCGCTCATCTCCCGCACGGTGCCGGAGCCCACGTTGCCGTTGATGTAGGGCTCGCAGCCCACCTGGCGGCAGAACTCCATAAACTCGTGGGTGCCAAAGGAGTTGTCCTCTACCACGCCGCCCCAGTTGGTGTTCACCATGCGCTTGCGGCTCTCCTTGGGGCCAATGCCGTCCTCCCAGTGGTACTCATCGGCGAAGCAGCCGCCGGGCCAGCGGAGCACAGGCAGCTTGATGTGCCGCAGGGCTTCCACCACGTCGGTGCGCATGCCGTTGACGTTGGGGATGGAGGAATCCTCTCCCACATAGATGCCGTTGTAGATGCAGCGGCCCAGGTGCTCGGAGAAGTTGCCGTAGATGTTCTTGTTGATGGTGCTCTTTTTGTCCTGCTTGTTGACGATAATCTTGCTCATAAGCCGGTTCCTTCCTTTATAAAAGAAATAAAACAGAGTGCTCCTCCCAGAGAGCAAGAGGTACGTACCTCTTGCCTACTAGGATACTAGAAAATGCAGTTTTTTGCAAGGGGGGTGAGAGAATTTTTACAGCATTGGGCAAGAAAAGGCGGCGTTTTTCGTGGGATTTGAGAGACTTTCACAAACATGCGCAAAACCTTGACAGCGTGCCCGCGGGGTGGTACAATACCACACATAGAGACAAGGGCGTCTTTGTGTGTGCTTTGGCACAGGCAAAGGCGCCTTTTTCTTTTCCCAAAGGCGTTTGAGAAGGGAAAAGTACAAGGGACAGCCTGTCCCCAGAGAGCGCGGGAAGGTGCGAGCCGCGCGGCAGGTCCCCTGGGAAGAACCCCCTTCAAGCCGCAAGCTGAACGGGGATTCCCCCCAGTAGGCGCGCCGCCCCGCCCCGCGTGAGAGGGCAGAGCCTTGCAGGAGGCTTGGAAAATGAGAACCAATATAGGTGGCACCGCGAGCGCAGCACTTGCCCTATAGGATTGCTGAACATGAAGATTGGAGGGATTGTTTATGTGTTCTATTATGGGTTACTGCGGCAGCGGCGCCGATTTTGGGGCGTTTCAACGGGGGTTTGACAGGACCCTCTCCCGCGGCCCCGACGACACCCGCGTGGTGGATGTGGGCAAGGGCTTGCTGGGCTTTCACCGCCTGGCCATTATGGGGCTGGATTCCACCGGCATGCAGCCCTTCCAGCTGGGGAGCAGCTTCGCGGTGTGCAACGGCGAGCTGTACGGCTTTGAGGCCATGCGGGCCCAGCTGGAGGAAAAGGGCTACACCTTCCGCAGCGGCAGCGACTGTGAAATCCTCCTGCCCCTTTATAAGGAGTACGGCACGGGGATGTTCCAGATGCTGGACGCGGAATTCGCCTGCATCCTCTACGACGGGGAGCGGGGGGAGTTCCTGGCCGCCCGGGACCCCATCGGCATCCGGCCACTGTACTACGGCTACGACGCCAAGGGTGTAATCGTCTTCGCCAGCGAGCCCAAGAACCTGGTGGGCCTGGTGGGGGAGATACGCCCCTTCCCGCCGGGGCACTACTACCAGGGCGGGGCGTTCCACTGCTACCGGGACATCGCCAAGGTGGACGTGATTGCCTACGACAGCCTGGAGGACGCCTGCGGCCTCATCCGGGAGAAGCTGATAGCCGGCGTGGAGAAGCGCCTGGTGGCCGACGCCAAGGTGGGCTTCCTCCTTTCCGGGGGCTTGGACTCCTCTTTGGTGTGCGCCATTGCCGCCCGGAAAAGCCGGCAGCCCATCCGCACCTTTGCCATCGGCATGAGCCAGGACGCCATCGACTTGAAGTACGCCCGGCAGGTGGCGGACTACATCGGCAGCCACCACACCGAGGTGTACATGACGCCGGAAGACATCCTCGCCTCGCTGGAGGAGGTCATCCAGCTGCTGGGCACCTATGACATCACCACCATCCGGGCCAGCCTGGGAATGTACCTGGTGTGCAAGGCCATCCACCAGCAGACGGACATCCGGGTGCTGCTGACCGGGGAGATTTCCGACGAGCTGTTCGGCTACAAGTACACGGACTTCGCCCCCAGCCCCCTGGCTTTCCAGGAGGAATCCCAAAAGCGCCTGCGGGAGCTGCACATGTACGACGTGCTCCGGGCGGACCGGTGCATCTCCGTCAACTCCCTGGAGGCCCGGGTGCCCTTTGGGGATTTGGACTTTGTCTCCTACGTCATGGCGCTGGACCCGGATTTGAAGGTGAACCGCTACGGCAAGGGCAAGTACCTGCTGCGCCATGCCTTTGAAGGGGGCGGCTACCTGCCCGCGGAGATTCTCTGGCGGGAGAAAGCGGCTTTCTCCGACGCGGTGGGCCACTCTATGGTGGATTACCTCAAGGCGTACGCCGAAACCCAGTACACCGGCGAGGCCTTTGAACGGGGGAGAAAATCCTACACCCACGCCCAGCCCTTTACAAAAGAGTCTCTGCTCTACCGGGACATCTTCGAGAAATACTACCCCGGCCAAAGCCAGATGGTGGTGGATTTCTGGATGCCAAACAAGGAGTGGGAGGGCTGCGATGTAGACGACCCCTCCGCCCGAGTGCTGTCCAATTATGGGGACAGTGGAAAGTAAATTGCAGTACGGAAAAACGTACAGAAATTTTGTGGCGCGCTTTATACAATACGGTTTTTCGGACAGTAATTCCGGCGGCGCGGCAGCCGGTTTCCTTTTCGTCGAAAGCAGCTGGTGAAATTGTTTCTGCAAGATGTACCGCTGTGCTGTGCAAAAGCGTCTTGACTTTCCGCTTGGCATGGTGTATACTTTTTAGCAACGGACAAAGGCGTCCGGCGCTTCCCGAGGAAAACAGCCCTTGGGAGGTGCCGGGCGTCTCTTTTTGCTTTTGCAGGAAAGAAAAGCGCTGGCGTCACGCAGCCCTGTTCCAGGGCGGAGGATGCTCCAGCGCAAAAGGGGGACACATCATGCAAACACAGGCAAGGTTTGCCCTGGGCCAGCGGTACATCGCCGCCGGGGCCGGAGAGGGCTTTTATTCCGTGGACCAGGTGCCGGGCAACGCCCTGGGCGCCTACCTGGACGGCGCCACGGTGGAGGTGTTCTGCAACGCCCAGGACGCCACCGGCGACACCATGAACGGCGGGGAAATCATCGTCCACGGCTCCAGCGGGGACGCCACAGGCTACGCCATGCGGGGCGGCTCCATCTACATCGAGAGGGACGCGGGCTACCGCTGCGGCATCCACATGAAGGAGTACCAGCAGAAGGTGCCTGCCATAGTCATCGGCGGCCGGTGCGGCAGCTTTTTGGGGGAGTACCAGGCGGGCGGCACCATTGTGGTGCTGGGTATCGGCTGGGAGGACCGCTGCCCCGTGGGGAACTTCTGCGGCACGGGGATGCACGGCGGGCGCATCTACCTGCGCACCACCCACCTGCCCCCCGATTTGCCTGCCCAGGTGGTGGTCTCCCAGGCCACGGAGGAGGACATCTCCCACCTGCGGCCCCTGGTGGAGGAATACTGCCGCCGCTTCCAGGTGGAGAAGGAGCCGCTGCTCGCCTCCCACTACTATGTGCTGCGGCCCAACACGAAAAATCCCTACAAGCAGCTCTATGTCAACAACTGATGGGCAAAGAAAAGCGCCTGGCGGTCCAAACTGAACCGCCGGGCGCTTGTTTTGTTAGAAGACCCAGGCGTTGCCGCTTTCCTCGTCATCGTCCTCCGGGGCGGGGGCAGGCGGGGTGAAGGGCGGCTGGTATTGGAGCACCAAGGGCAGCAGCTCCTGGTGGAGGTTCACCTTGGCGGCGCAGGTGGGGCCGAACTCCATGGTGACAAGCTTCCCCTCGGAGCAGGGCTCCCACTGGGGCAGGCCCGGGCAGTTGGGGTTGCCGGTGCGGGCGAAGTTCACAAAGGCGCCGGACATCACCTGGTCCAGCATGTCGCCGGCCTCCTGGTGGCAGACGGGCACCATCTCCCCGTTGTGGAAGAAGTAGGGGATGTCCGAGCAGTGCCAGGCAGCCTTGCCGCCGTCCACGTCGAACACCAGGTTGAACAGGTAGTTGTACACCGGCGCGCTGGCCTCCTTGGCCTTTTTCTCCACGTACTCCACCGTGGGGGGCAGGAAAGCCGTGTCGTAGTGCAGGGCGTAAGCCTCGTTCATGCCGGGGAAGGCCTTGCGGAAAGCTGCCAGGATTTTCTCCCCGCCCTCGGCGCCAAAGCGGGCTTTCACCAGCTCCTCCCGCTCTGCGGTGGACAGGGCACTGTAGTCCGGGCCGCTTTGGAAGGAGCTGAACTCGGAGAACACGCTGCCCACCATGGTGGGCACCTTCAAAGAGGCGGCGCTGAAATCCCCCACCAAGGGGTCGCAGGTGTAGTAGCTGTTGGGCTGGGGCGCCCAGTTGATGCGGTCGCCCTGGGCCTCCCGGGCCTTCACGGCTTTGTTCACCGCCCAGATGAACTGGGGCGTGGGCACCTTCTCCAGCTGTTCCACCTGGGTTTCGGGGATGTTCAAGTTGCTCAGGATTTCCAGCACCAGGGCCTTGGCGTCATAGGGGGCGTGGAACAGGGGCCCGCCCAGCACGCCGGACATGACGATCATCTTGTGGAACAGGCCCTCAGCCTCGGGGATTTGCCCCAGCACGGTGACTTTCCCGCCGCCGCCGGACTGGCCGAAGATGGTCACGTTGTCCGGGTCGCCGCCAAAGCAGGCGATGTTGTCCCGCACCCAGCGCAGGGCCTCCACCAGGTCGGCCATGCCCACGTTTACGGAGTTCCAATACTTCTCCCCAAAGGCGGACAGGTCCAGGTAGCCAAAGGCGTTTAGGCGGTGGTTTACGGTGACGACCACCACGTCGTCGTCCTTGGCCAGGTTGAAGCCGTCGTAGCAGATTTGCTCCATGCCGGAGCCAGAGGCATAGCCGCCCCCGTGAATCCAGAACAGCACAGGACGCTTGGCGCCGGGCTCGCAGCTTTTGGTCCACAGGTTCAGGTACTGGCAGTGCTCGGAGGAGGGCCAGAACCGGTGGGGGATGAGCACCTCGCCGGTGGGCATGGGCTCGCTGAGCACCGGGCAGTTCATGCCGTAGCTGCCGGCGTCCTTTACGCCCTCCCAGGCGGGGACGGGCTCGGGCATCTGGAAGCGCTTTGCCTTGGCGTAGCGGATGCCGTAGAAGTGGTCCACACCGTCAAAGCGGAAGCCCCGCAGCTTGCCCTTGGGGGTGGAGACGATGGGGCTGTCTTTGCTCATGACAAATTCTTTCATGGAATCTTTCCTCCCGGTACACAAGTTCTATTTCTGTCTATTGTACAGTATCCCGCGGGGTTTCTCAAGGGGATTTCGGTAAAATCCCCAGAAAAAGAATATGCCAGCAAACCCGCTGGGGCCTGCTGGCATATTGTATGATTTGCTTATCGAGAAGAGAGTGTGTAGGTGTGGCCCGCCTCCACAGGGAAGGAGAAGCCATACTGGGTGGCCTGGGTGGGGATGGCCTTGCCGTTTTCCTCTACAGCCAAGGTGTTTCCGTAGATTTCCACCGTGCCGTCCTGGGAGGAGGACAAGCTGGCCGTGGTGAGGGCGCCGTTGTCCCAATCCATGTCCACGGTGTAGCCGCCACGGGCCCGCAAGCCCTTGACGCTGCCCTGCTTCCACGCGGCGGGCAGGGCGGGCAGCAGCTGCAAAATGCCCGTGTGGCTCTGGATGAGCACTTCGGCGATGCCGGCGGTGCCGCCCAGGTTTCCGTCAATCTGGAACACCATGCCGGAGTTGAGGAAGCTCCTGGTGGCGGAGTGAGCCAGCATCTGGCGGATGAAGTGGCCTGCCTTTTCGCTGCCCATCAGCCGGGCGTACTGGCAGATGTACCAGGCGGCGGGCCAGCCGTTCTCGCCGGCGCCGTTGTCCACCCGCAGGTCCAAAGAGCGCTCTACAGCCTTGCACAGCTGGGGGGTGTCCTTCCAGTTGATCTCATCGCCGGGATAGGCGCCCCACAGATGGGAGATGTGCCCCATGCCAGGGGTGAGCTCGGGGACTTCCTCCTGCCACTCCAGCAGCTGACCCTTGGAGCCCACCTTGTTTTCCGGCAGCTTGGCGGAGACAGCCTGGAACTCCTGGGTCAGGGGGTCATCCAAGCCCAGGATGCGGGCGCTGTCGATGCAGGCGGCAAACAGGGCGCGGATGATTTGGTTGTCCATGGTGGGGCCTGCGCACACAGGAGTGTCAAAGCCATCGGGGCAGATGTAGCGGTTCTCCGGGGAGACGGAGGGGCAGGTGACCAGCTTGCCTGTGCCGTCGTCAATGAGGAAGTCCACAAAGAACAGGGCGAACTCCCGCAGGACGGGATAGTACTTCTTCAGGAACTCCTTGTCCAAGGTGAACAGGTAGTGCTCCCAGATGTGCAGGGCCATCCAGGCGCCGCCGGTCTGCCACACGGAAGCGGCCATGTAAGCGTCCTGGGGGGCGCAGTCGCCGTAGAAGTCCGTGTTGTGGTGGCACACCGAGCCCCGGCACCCGTACATAATCCGGGCGGTTTCCTTGCCGCGCTCGCACATCAGGGCGATGAGGTCAAACAGGGGCTGGTGCTCCTGGGAGAGGTTCGCCACCTCGGCGGGCCAGTAGTTCATCTGAATGTTGATATTGATGGTGTATTTGCTATCCCAGAAGGGCATGTACTCCTGGTTCCAAATGCCCTGGAGGTTCAAAGGGGAGGAGCCCACCCGGCTGCCGGACAAAATCAAGTAGCGGCCAAAGGTGAAGTACAGCGCCGCCAGGTCCGGGTCCTGCCCGCCCTTTTGGAAGGCTTCCAGGCGCTTGTCCAAGGAGAGGTCCGGGCCCTGGCCCAGGTCCAAAGTGCAGGCGCGCATCTTGGGCTCAAAGTCGGCAATGTGCTCTTGCAGCAGGGCGTCAAAGCCCTTGCGCTGGGCGTCGTCCACCAAGGTGAGGGCAGCCCCCTTGGGGTCTTTCTCCCGGTTGGAGGTGGCGGCTGCCAGGTAGATGCACACCTCGCTGGCGCCCTGGGCGCGCAGCATGGTGTAGGGGTCCAGCAGCTCCCCGTCGCAGGTTACGCGGGCCGCACTGGCGTAGCGGATGCCCGCCGTTTCCCCGCAAATGAGGATGGTGTTGTCGCCCACGGTGTGGTTTTCCTGCAGGAGCACAGCGGCCCAGCCGCCGCCGCGCTTCACGACGCCGGGCTGCCGGTCGTCCGGGGACTTTTGGTCAGAGTACTTCTGCCGGTCCATCTGGATGTCCAGGTTGATGGCCCCGGGCTTGTCGGACCGCAGCCGCAGGCACAGCACCTGGGCCGGGTAGCTGATGAACATCTCCCGGGTGTAGGTGACGCCGTCCTGGCTGTGGGTGAGGGTGTACACGCCCTTCATCAGGTCCAGGGAGCCCTTGTAGCTGTCAATGTCCAAGCTATGGGGTGTCCAGCTGGAAGTAAAGGGTGTGTGCTGGTTCAGCGCCAGGTCCAGCTCGCCCAGGCATTCGTAGCGGGGCATGGAATAGGGCGCGGCGAACATGTACTGGGAAATCAAATCCTCGGCTTCCTGCATCTTCCCCTCCAGCACTTTTTTCTGGATGGTGGGCAGCATCCCCAGGCTGGCGCGGTTGTTGCGCTCCATGGGGCCGCTGCTCCACAGGCTGTCCTCGTTGAGCTGGATGCGCTCGATCCCTGTGTGGCCATAGACCATGGCGCCCAGGCGGCCGTTGCCCAGGGGAAGGGCGTCGTCCCACACCAGCGCGGGCGAATCATACTCCATTTTCCATTCTTGTTTCGGCATAGCGATTTACAACTCCTCTTTTGTGGATTTACCGGTGAAAGGAGCAAATAAAGCGAATCCTTTCACCTGCAAAAAGCCCCGCCGTCCCGGTGCGAAGATATAGGAATTTTCAGCCGGTAGGCAGGGGTTTCCAACTGGCTACAGTGTAGCATATTTCTTCAAAAAACTCAATCGTTTTGCCAAACTTTCACAAGAAAAATTCCGGCCTGTCCCGCTGTGCCCGCCCGCCGGAAAATGGACGTTGCCTCCGGGGGCAAGGTGGGGTATAATAGAGCGGAAAAATAGAAACGGTTTGGCGGCAGGCCGCGGCTTTCCCCGCCAGCCGGAGAGGAGTTCTTTCATGAAACAGCAAGCCTTTAACCCTTACCTTCCCTCTTGGGAGTACATCCCGGACGGGGAGCCCTACGTCTTTGACGGCCGGGTGTATATCTACGGCTCTCACGACCGCTTTAACGGCCACGCCTACTGCCTGAACGACTACGTCACCTGGTCTGCCCCGGTGGACGACCTGGGCAACTGGCGCTACGAGGGCGTCATCTACGAAAAGACCCAGGACCCCTTCAACGCCGACGGCAGCATGTGCCTCTACGCCCCGGACGTCACCCAGGGCCCCGACGGCCGGTACTACCTCTACTATGTGCTGGACAAAAAGAGCGTGGTTTCCGTGGCGGTATGCGATTCCCCCGCGGGAAAGTTCCAGTTCTACGGCTACGTCCACTACGCCGACGGCACTCTGCTGGGCGAGCGGGAAGGGGACGAGCCCCAGTTTGACCCCGGCGTCCTCACCGAGGGGGAGAACACCTACCTGTACACCGGCTTCTGCTTTGCCGGCGACAAGAGCCGCCACGGCCCCATGTGCACGGTGCTGGGCCCGGATATGCTCACCATCCGGCAGGAGCCCGTGTTCATCGCCCCCAGCCAGCCCTACAGCCAGGGCAGCGGCTTTGAGGGCCACGAGTTCTTCGAGGCGCCCTCCATCCGCAAGGCGGGGGACACCTACTACTTCATCTATTCCTCCGTGGTGTTCCATGAGCTGTGCTACGCCACCAGCAAGTCCCCCACCCAGGGCTTCCAGTACGGCGGCGTCATCATCTCCAACAACGATTTGGGCATCGGCACCTACAAGCCCGCGGATAAGCCCATGTACTACGGCGGCAACAACCACGGCAGCATGGTGCAGATTGGGGAGAAGTGGTACATCTTCTACCACCGCCAGACCAACGGCACCAGCTTCAGCCGCCAGGCCATGGCCCAGGAGATTCAAATCCTCCCCGACGGCTCCATCCCCCAGGTGGAGATGACTTCCTGCGGCCTCAACGGCGGCCCTCTGGTGGGCAAGGGCACCTATCCCGCCCACATCGCCTGCAACCTGTTCTGCGATTGGGAGTCCACCTACTCCGGCGGCATTGCCGGCAACGAGTATTGGGTGGACGTCCACTGCCCCCGGGTCACCCAGGACGGCCGGGACGGCGACCAGGAGCCCGGCTACATCCTGAACATGATCCACTCTGCCACCGCTGGCTACAAGTATTTCGACTGCCAGGGCGTCACCAAAGTGACTTTGCGGGTGCGGGGCTACTGCAGCGGCACCTTCCAGATTAAGACCAGCTGGGACGGCCCGGTGCTGGGGGAAATCCCCGTGCGCTTTACCAACGTGTGGAAGGACTACTCCACCCAGGTGGAGCTTCCCGACGGGGTAAACGCCCTGTACTTCACCTATGTGGGCCCGGGCAGCGCCGCGCTGCTGTCCTTCACCTTGGAGTGAGGCCCTGCCGAAAAAACAAAGAGGCTGCCCCGTGCTGTGGCAGCCTCTTTTTCTATGGTTTCCCCAAGCTTGTTGTTATTCTTTCACAACGCCCTTTTTCAAAATGACGTTGGCGTACAGGGCGCGCTCGCCGGTGACAACCGCCGCGTATGTCTGGGCGCCCCGCTTGTAAAAGGTGTACTTGTCAATGGCCTCTTCCCGCAGGCCCTGCTCCTCGTGCTTGGCGCCGATGGCCCGGTAGGTGTCCCAAATCTCCGGGACATAGGGGTCGTTGGGCAGCACCGCCATAAAGGTGGTGGGGTGCTCCACGTAGCTGTCCAGGGGCATCAGCGAGAGGATGGCCTCCATCAGCTCCGGGATGCCGTGGCCGTCGCAGCGGATGACGCGCTCCGGCTGGCCCAGGCGGGGGTAGTTGGCGTCGGCCAGGAGCAGCTCGTCCCCGTGGCCCATCTCCATTAAGATTTTCAAAAGCTCCGGCGGCAGAATGGCCGGGATTCCTTTTAACATAGGTATTCCTCCTTGTGTGTTCAGCCGGGGTACTGGAAGTTCAGCCCGGCGCCTGCCTCCAGCTGGGGCAGTAGGTTCTGGGTGATGTCCTCATACCCCGCCAGGTAGCCCTGGGAGGTGAAGACAATGGGCACCATCTGGTCCTCCTCCGGCACCTGGTACGCCTCGAAAAAGGCCTGGAGGATTTCGTTGTTGCTGCCTGAGCGTGTGTTGATGCGCACCACTTGCAGGGGATAGCTCTTGCCGTCCGCCTCCACCTGCTCCGGCAGGGAGTCCATGAATTCCTCCTCTGTCTGGATGCACTCCTCGCAGGTCAGCCGGTAGAAGTAGACCGCCGTGGCGCTGCCCTTTTCCAGGGGATAGTCCTCCAGCTGCTGGGCCACGGTGCGCTCCTCCAGGGGGTCGTACACGCCGCGGCCGTTTTCGAACAAGTCCTCCCCGGCGGTGAGGAACGCCTCCCGCAGCGACTCCTGGATGGAGTCGGTCCCCAGGTAGGCCTTGCCGTTGATGGTGAGGATGGGGTAGGTGAGGGAGCTGATCAGCTCCTCGGGGTAGCCCAGGCCCTCCAGCACGGTGTACATCTTGTCCGAGGCGGAAGCCTGGAACACGTTGTAGGCCTGCAAATCGTAGGGGTACTTGTCCTTTACGTCCTCCAGCTGGGTGTTGAACATGTCGTAAAAATCGTTGATTTGGTCGTGGCAGGCACCGCAGGGCTCGTTGTAGAAGAAGTTGATTTCAATGCTTTCCGGCAGGGGCTCTTCCTCTTGGGCCTGGGAGCAGCCCGCCAAGGCCAGGAGGAGCAGCGCCGCCGCCAGCAGCAGGGAAAGAATCTTGCGCATGGCGGCCTCAGAATTCAGAGCCGGCCACGGTGAGGGGCTGGCCCTGGGCCAAGGTGACGGCTTTTTCCTTGCCCGCGTAGCGCAGGGTGAAGGCCTCCTGGCCGGCGGCGGTCCTGGTCAGGACGGCCTGCTCCAGCTTGCCGTCCCGGAAGTCCAGGTCCACGGTGACGCCGCCCCGGGCCCGCAGGCCCCGGATGGTGCCGGTGCCCAGCGCCTTGGGCACAGCGGGCAGCAGGTCGATGTTCCCGTCCCAGCTTTGGAGGAACAGCTCGGCAATGCCTGCGCAGGCGCCGTAGTTGGAGTCGATCTGGAAAGGCGGGTGGCCGCCGAACATGTTGGGGTACGAGCCGCCACCGGAGAGGGAGTACTGGGGCAGGCTGCCGTCAATGGGCCGCAGCTGCTTTTTCAGCACCTGGTAGGCGTGCTCCCCGTCATGGAGGTGGGCCCACAGGCTGATGCGCCAGGCCAGGGCCCAGCCGGTGCTCTCGTCGCCCCGCAGCTCCAAGGTGCGGCGACAGGCGTTGGCCAGTTCGGGGGTGCCGTCGGTGGAAATCAAGTGGGCGGGATACAGGGCGTACAGGTGGGAGGTGTGGCGGTGCTCGGGCTCGGCCTCCTCCAGCTCCTCGTTCCACTCCAGCAGCTCGCCCCGGGAGCCAATCTTAAACTGGGGCAGGCGCTCCAAAGCGGCGTGGACTTCCTTGGCCAGGTCGGGGTCGGTGTCCAGAATCTGGCAGCAGGCGGCCAGGTTTTCCAGGGTCTCCCGGACGATGGCCATGGTCATGGTGGTGGTCTCCGCCACGGAGCAGCGCTTGCCGTTGTAGATGAACACGTTCTCCGGGGAAGTGGAGGGGGAGAAAATCAGCTTGCCGTCGGCGTTCTCAATGAGCACGTCCAGGAAGAAGCGGCCGGCGTCCCGGATGATGGGGTAGCCCGTCTCCCGCAGGAAGTCCTGGTCCTGGGTGAACAGGTAGTGCTCAAAGGCGTGGGAGCACAGCCACCCGGCGGACAGGGGCCAGTAGGCGTAGCTGCCCGTGCCCCGGCTGTGGTTGCCCACGGGGTTGGAAAGGCCCCAGATGTCCGTGTTGTGGTGGGCCACAAAGCCCCGGGCGCCGTAGTGGGTCAAGGCAGTGTGGGCGCCGGTGACGCGCAGGGTGTCGTGGAGGAACTGGAGCAGCGGCTGGTGGAGCTCGGAAAGGTTGGCGGTCTCCACAGGCCAGTAGTTCATCTCCGTGTTGATGTTGATGGTGTAGTTGGAGCTCCACGCGGCGCGCAGGTGCTTGTTCCAAATGCCCTGGAGGTTGGTGGGCTGGGTGCCGGGCCGGGAGCCGGAGATAATCAAATAGCGGCCGTACTGGTACAGCAAGGCGTAGCGCTGGGGGTCCACGTCCTCGTTCCAGCGGGCCAGGCGCTCCACGGTGGGCACCTCGTCCTCGTCGGGGCCAAGGTTCATAGACACCCTGTCGAAGTAGGACTTGTAGTCCTCCACGTGGCGCTGGCGCAGGGCTTCAAAGCTCTGGGCAGCGGCGGCGTTTAGGTCTTTCAGGCACAGCTCCTTGTAGGGCTTGCCGTCCAGGTAGGGCTGGCGGAAGGGCCCGTTAAAGCTGGTCTGGGCCGCCACCAGCAAGGTGACGCTGTCCGCGCCGGTGATTTCCAAAGCGTCCTCCCAGGGGTGGATGGTGCCGCCCTGGGCCTGGGCCTCCAGGATGGCGCAGAAGCGCATGCCCTTCTTCTGGGGGTCCTCCTCGTAGACGATGGGGTTGGGTGTCTCCCCCAGGTAGGAGGGGTCCACCTGGGAGGGGGCCACGCCGTCCAGCACCAGGCGGCCGTCCTCAATGGTGCAGGAGGAACGCAGGCGGCAGTCGAACCACGCCTTCAAGGTGATGGAGCCGGGCTTGTCCGCCTGGATGCGCAGCACAATGGCCTGGTCCGGGGCGGAGACAAAGGCCTCCCGGGTGTAGGTGGTGCCCCCGATGGTGTAGGTCAGCCGGGAGATGGCGTCCTCCAGCGAGAGGCTGCGGCGGTAGTTCTCCACATCGCCCTGGGGGTGCTGCAGCTCCAGCTTCAAGTCTGCCAAGGGCAGGTAGCTCTGGGTGTAGTCGCTGAGGAACATGTCCTCCAGCAGCTCCTGGGCCTCGGAGTACTTCTTCTCCCGGGCCAGCTGCTGGGCCTGCTTGTAATACTCCACCGCCCCGGGGATGTCCGCGCACTTGGGATAGCCGGACCACAGGGAGTCCTCGTTGAGGGACAGCGTCTCGTGGTCCACGCCGGACCACACCATGGCGCCCAGCCGGCCGTTGCCCAGGGGGAGGGCTTCCTCCCAGTAGGTGGCGGGCTTTTGATACCACAATTGCAGCATGATAGAACAACTCCTTAAAAAAGAAATCTACTGTATAGCATACAAGAATGGGCCGGCCTTCGCAAGGCCGGCCCACTTTTTTACCCCAAATTTTTAAAATTGTATGGTTGCCAAATTATTCGGCAGCGGACTCCACAGCGGAAGATTCCACGGCGGAGGACTCAACAGTGGAGGATTCCTCAGCCACAGAGGACTCGCTGGTCTCGGCGGTGGAGGAGGTGTCATCAGAAGAACCGGTGTCAACTTCGCCCAAGCCCTCGTTGCTGACGATACGGCCAGCTTCCTTGTAGAGCTCCAGGTAGCGGTCGATCTGGTAGCCGTCCAGCTCGGACAGGTAGGTCTCCCAATCGGCGTCGTTGTTGGGGTCGCGGTCGCCCATGATGAACTGCACGGTGGCGCTGCGGATGTAGCTGTTCAGGTTGGTCTGGATGTCGGCGTACTCGTTGGCGTTCTCAGGGTCGATGAACACGGAGTACTGCAGGTTCCAATCGGGGATGTAGTTTAGCAGGTCCATGGTATCCAGGGCGATACGCTGCTCGTAGTTCTCGGGCTGATAGAGAGCGTCACCCTCAACATAGGGCAGGCTGGCGGCACGGAACTCGGCCAGGTCGGCCTGGGGGCCAGGAGCGAAGCCGTTTGCGGTGACCAGTGCGTCAGATTCATCAGAGCTCAGCTGGTTGATTACATAGGTAGCGGGGCCGCCGAACACATTCTTGGCGCCTTCCTCCGCATAATCCCAGCCAGTGCCCTCGGGACCATGGAAGCGGTACATGTTCCAATAATCATCGTAGAAATAGTGGTCAATCATGCGGAACACAGCTTCGGGGTTCTCGCAGGCGACAGTCATCACAGCGTGGAAGCCTTGAATTTGGCCTTCGCCGGAGTTCTGGCTCTGCTGCCGAACACCATCGGGGCCTTCCAGAACGGGGACGATCTGGTAGTTTTTAGCCTCATCCACGTTGGCGTTGTCATAGCCCATGCCAATATGGTCGCAGCAGTACATACCCACGATATAGGGCTCCAAGCGGACAGTCTGGGCAAACTGGTCGCTGTCGTTGGTGAAGGAGGTGGGGTCAATCAGGCCGTTGGCGTACAAATCGTTCAGGTAAATCAGGCCATCCCGGTAAGCGTCTGTGGTGACAGAGATATCAATGTTCTCGCCATCGGGGGTGTACAGCCAGAAGTCGGGCTTTACCGTGACAAAGGAATTGCCGATGATGCCGTATTCCAGCATCAGGTTGAAATCGGTGCCGCCCAGCAGGCCGATCTCATCGGCCTGGCCGTTGCCATTGGGGTCCCGGGTGACGAAAGCGGTCAGGACTTCCTTCAGCTCGTCGGTGTTAGTGGGCATATCCAGGTTCAAAGCATCCAGCCAATCCTGACGGATGTAGAACTTGGGATAAGCCAGGCAGTGGTAGCACTCGGAGAAGCGGGGGAAGCCATAGATGTGGCCATCGGTGGCGGTAACAATCTCCTGGTAATCAGGGTGATCCTCGAAGATGCGGGGCATGTTCTCGCCGTAAAGCTCGATGTATTCATCGATGGGGGCGAGGACCTGTTCCTGCACACCATACTGCATGATGTCGGTGAAGGTCAAAATGGAAGTCCAGTCCAGCAGGAACAGCTCGGGATAGTCGCCGGAAGCCAGGCGCAGGTTCCGCTGGGTGACGGAGTCAGCGCCAGCAACAGCAGTGACTTCCATCCGCACGCCGGATTCTTCGGCAATTTCATTGACCAGGCCGTTGTTGGTCCAGTCGATGTCGGTGCCGCCCTCAACCCAAGTGTCCACGGTGATTTCCTCGTTGACAATGGGCATGCCCTCGGCGTTAAAGTTCTCGGGAGTTTCGGCTGTGGTGCCGGAAGCCTCGGCGCCGGATTCAGTGCTGCCGCTGGTGGTGGAGCTGGTGCCGCCGCCGTTACAGGCGACCAGGCTCATGCTCATGCACAGGGCAAGAAACACGGCTAAGATTTTTCTTTTCATGATTTTACCTCCAATGCATTAGATTTATTTGGAACACGCCTGCCCCGTGGGGATGCGGGGCAGCGTGTCGGCCAACAAAAGAACGGGAAGCATTATCCCTTTACAGCGCCCACCATAATGCCTTTGATAAAGTATTTCTGCACGGCGGGGTAGAGGAGCATCAGCGGCACAGTGCCCACCACCATACTGGAGTACTGCAGCAGGTACTGGGTCTTCTGGCGCTCCAGCTGCTGGGTTACGTCCATGGTACCGGCATTCTGGTCGTTGAGCAGGATGTCACGGAGGATCAGCTGCAGGGGGTACTTGGTGTTGGTGCTCAGGTAGATCATCTCGTTAAAGTAGGAATTCCAGTGACCCACAGCGTACAGCAGCACGTTTACCGCCAGGATGGGCACCGACAGGGGGATCACCATCTTAATGAGGAATTGGAAGTCGTTGCAGCCGTCGATGCTGGCGCTTTCCAAAATCTCCTGGGGGATAGAGGTCTGGAAGTAGGTGCGGGTGATGATCAGGTTCCACACGGAGATGGCCGTGGGCAGCAGGATGGCCCACATGGTGTCCAGCATACCCAGGTCGCGCACCAGCAGGTAGGTGGGGATCATGCCGCCGTTAAACAGCATGGTGAACGCGAAGAGCATCATAATGGGGTTGCGGACTGCCAGGTCTTTCCGGGAAAGGGGATAGGCCGCCAGCACCGTAAGCACCAGGTTGATCACCGTGCCCACCACTGTGTACACAATGGAGTTCCAGAAGCTCAGGGGCAGCAGGTCGTGGTCAAAGACCATTTTGTAGCCGCGCAGGGTAAAGTCCACCGGCCACAGGAATACCTTGGCCGAGAGCAGTGCGTCTGGGGAAGAAAAGGAAGCTGCCACAACGAAGATAAGGGGGATTAGGATCGCAATCAAGGCAATGGCGCAGAAAGCGTAGACAATTGTCATGAACAGGTGATCCGTTGGCCTGGTGTACTGTTTGATTTTTGCTTTTTCTTTAGCCATGATGGTCCCTCCTTACCACAAGCTGGTTTCGCCGACTTTCTTGGCAAAGACATTTGCCAAGGCAATCAGGACCAGGTTGACGACTGAGTTGAATAACCCCACGGCCGCGGCGTATGAGTATTGGAACCCTGCGATACCTCGTTTATAGACGAAGGTGGAAATGACCTCGGAAACTTCCGTGTTTACAGGGTTCTGCATCAGGAAGACCTTTTCATAGCCCAGGCTCATCACACTGCCCACAGCCAGAATCAGCTGGATGACGATGGTGGGCAAAATGGCGGGCAAATCCACATGCCACACGCGGGCAAAGCGGCCGGCGCCATCCATCAAGGAAGCCTCCACTTGGGCGGAGTCCACATTGGCCAGGGCGGCTATGTAGATGACAGCGCTGTAGCCCATGCCCTGCCACACGCCAGACCATACATACATGGTGCGGAACAGGTCTGGGTTGCCCATAAAGTCAGTCTGGGGGCCGCCGAACAGGGCGATGATGTTGTTGATCAGGCCTGTGCGGGGGGAGAAGATGTTCTTCATGGTGCCCACCAGCACAACGGTGGAGATGAAGTAGGGCAGGTAAGTGACCATCTGCACCACTTTCTTATAGGCCTTGCTCTTCAGCTCGTTGACCGCCAGCGCCAAAATGATGGGCATGGGAAAGGTGATGACCAGGTTGTATAGGCTGAGGATCAAGGTGTTGCGAAGCAGCTTGAAGAAGTCGGGGGTGTTGAAGAAATTGATAAAGTGTTTAAACCCAACCCAATCACTGCCCCAGATACCGCCTCGGATGGAGTAATCCTTAAAGGCAATGATAACGCCGCCCATGGGAACGTAGCAGAAAATGATAAGATAGGCCAAAGGCAGCACCAGCATCAGGTACAGCTGCCACCGGCGTTTCAGTTCATCCACAAGGAACGCCCCTGGGCTTAACGCCCGTTTTTTCACTTTTGCTGACGATTTCATTCATTCATCCCTCCAGTGGTTAGTATAGGGGGAGGCCCCCTTTTGCTGGCGTTTTTCTTGATAGGCTGAAAAAGGGTTTCCCGCCCGTGGGGACCGGGCGCCGCGGGGGAGAGGGAGCAGTACCTCGGAACCGTTCCCGGCGTTGCAAGGGAAGCTTGCGCCGCGGTAGAAAGAGAGCCTTTTGAAAAAAAGCGCCAAAAACAAAACGTTGTGTTTACCTAAAAATAGCACATCGAGTAACTTTTGTCAATATTTCATAACGGTTTTTTTTTTTTTGTTTCTTTTAACGAATACATGTCAAGGATTCGGGGGGAACGGCGTGGTGAAAGGGATATAAGCTGAGCCTATGTATAAACGAAAATTGAAACGTTTTAACGCAAACGTTTACAAACTGCGCTTACCTTGACCCCAGCAGGAAGAGCGAGGAAAAAGGAATGTCCCCTATGCAAAATGTCCCTTGCATCTTCCCCATATTCCCTTATAATGGAGGTGCGGCCCCGTGAGAGGGAATTCCGGCGCCCGGAGGGAACGCCGGGCCTTTTGAATGGACGCCGCGTTTAACGTATCAGAATAGGGGCCTTGCGCGCCCCACACTGGGAAGGAGAGTTTTCATGGAACTTTGTACCGAGATGAAGCTGGTGGGCGATACCTACGGCTCGGGGTTTGGCTGCGGTCTCACCCTTACGGGCAGCGCCACCATCAGGGGTTTTGAAAAGGTGGGGGAGGACCCGTCCTCCCTCCGCTATGAGAATGGCAAGGGGTTGGCCTTGACAGTCCACAAGCGCCAGGAGCAGGACGCCCTGCGGGTGTGGACGGAGTTTTCCAACCACAGCGGGGAGGCTGTCACCTTGGAGATGCTGGCCTCCTTCGCGCTGCAGGACGTGGAGGCGGACGCCATCTACCGCCTGCAGTCCTTCTGGAGCGCCGAGGGCAAGCTGCGCCGGGAGACCGTGTACGATTTGCACCTGGAGCCCTCTTGGAGCGGCCACGGCGTGCGGACCGAGCGCTTTGGCACTGTGGGCTCCATGCCGGTGCGCAAGTACTTCCCCTTCCTGGCCTTGGAGGACAGCCGCACCGGCCACGTCACCGCCGTACAGCTCTATGTGGGCGCCTCCTGGCAGATGGAGGTTTCCTGCCGGGAGAAGAGCGGGCGTCTCACCGTAACCGGCGGCCTGGCCGATAGGGAGTTCGGCCACTGGACCCGCACTGTGGCGCCGGGGGAGAGCTTCACCACGCCTCAGGCCGTCATCGCCCAGGGGGAGGACCTGTACCAGGCCTGCGCCCGGCTGGTGGCTGCCCAGCACCCGGCCATCTCCCCGGTGGACGACCACATGGGCATCCTTTTCAACGAGTACTGCACCACCTGGGGCAACCCCAACCTGGAAAACCTCAAGGCCATTGCCGACAGGCTGGAGGGCAAGGGCATCCAGTTCTTTGTCATCGACTGCGGCTGGTACGGCCAGGGGGCCGAGTGGCCCCTGAGCGTGGGCGACTGGGACGTGAACACCCAGCGCCTCCCCGGCGGCCTGCGAGAGGCGGCGGACTACATCCGCTCCAAAGGGATGGTGCCCGGCCTGTGGTTCGAGATGGAATCCGTGGGCCCCAAGAGCCGCCACTACAACGATCCCACCCACCTGGTGAAAAAGGACGGCGTGCCCCTCACCGTGGGCGGCCGGCGCTTCTGGGACATGGAGGACCCCTGGGTGGTGGATTACCTCACCGAAAAGGTCATCGGCCAGCTGAAGGCCGGGGGCTTTGGCTACATCAAGGTGGACTACAACGAGACCATGGGCCTGGGCGTGGACGGCGGCCACAGCCTGGGGGACGGCCTCCAGCGGAAGGTGGCGGCCTCCCAGCGGTTCTTCCAGAAAATCCGGGAGGAGATTCCCGGCATTGTCATGGAGAACTGCTCCAGCGGCGGCCACCGGCTGAGCCCCGCCTTTATGGAGCTGGTGAGCCAGGCCAGCTTCTCCGATGCCCACGAGACCACCTCCATCCCCATCATCGCGGCCAACCTCCACCGGGCCATCAAGCCGGAGCAGAGCCAGATTTGGGCGGTGCTCCGCGTGGAGGACAGCGACGCCCGGCTGCACTACTCCCTGGCCGCCACGCTGCTGGGCCGCATGTGCCTCAGCGGGGACATCCACGGCCTGTCTCAGCACCAGTGGGACATTGTGGAGGAGGGCATGGACTTCTACCGCAAAGCCGCGGAGATTATCCAGAAGGGCGTCACCGTCCTCCACCAGTGTGAGCCCCAAAGCTACAACCATCCCCAGGGCAGCCAGCTGGTGCTGCGGGAACTGGACAAGCAGGGCCTGGCGGTGTACCACCGGTTTGAGAACTCCCCCCAGGGCATGCCCGCTCTGCCGGAGGGCTGCAAGGTGGTGGCCACCTTTGGCCAGGCGGACAGGGACTTCAGCGCCCAGGCCTGGCTCTATGAGAAAGGGTAAAAGGAGAAAAAGCTATGGCAAGAGAACAGATCTTGTGGAACAAGGGGTGGAAATTCCGCCACGGGGATTTTCCCGCGGCAGCTGCCCCTGCCTTTGACGACAGCGCCTGGGCGGACATCTGCCTGCCCCACTCCTTTGGCATCCCCTACTTTATGGAGGGCCAGTTTTATGTGGGCTACGGCTGCTACCGGAAGTCCCTTTTCCTGCCCCAGGCTTGGCTTGGCAAGCGGGTGGCCCTGGAGTTCCAGGCGGCTTTCCAGGCGGCGGAGGTCTACGTCAACGGCCAGCTGGCCGGCAGCCACAAGGGCGGCTACACCCCCTTTGCGGTGGATATGACCGAGCTGCTGCGCCCCGGGGAGAACCTGGTGTTCGTGCGGGTGAACAACCTGTGGGATTCCCGCCAGGCGCCCCGGGCCGGGGAGCACGTGTTCAACGGCGGCATCTACCGGGACGTGAGCCTGCTTGTCACCGACCCGGTGCGGGTGGCCTGGGAGGGCATCTGGGTGACCACGCCCCAGGCCTCCCGGGAGCGGGCGCTGGTGGAGGTGCAGACCGAGGTGGAGAACCTCACCGCCCAGAATAGGCCCTTCCGGCTTTCTTCCGTGGTGAAGTACCAGGGGGAAGCGGTGGCCCAGGCGGAGTCCCGCGGGGAAGCCGCCCCTGGGAAAAAGGAGGCCTTCACCCAGCAGCTGGAGGTGCTTGCCCCCCACCTGTGGAGCCCCGAGAGCCCGGAGCTCTACACCATGGAGACCACCCTCTCGGTGGAGGGCCAGGAGCCCGAGCGCCAGGAGACCACCTTCGGCGTGCGGTGGTTCGCCTTTACGGCCAAAGAGGGCTTCTTCCTCAACGGGGAGCCCTATAAAATCCACGGGGCCAACGTCCACCAGGACCACGCGGGCTGGTCCGACGCCGTCACCCACACCGGTATTGCCCGGGATGTGAAGCTCATTAAGGACTGCGGCATGAACTTCATCCGGGGCTCCCACTACCCCCACCACACGGTGTTCGCCCAGGAGTGCGACCGCCAGGGCGTGCTGTTCTGGTCGGAGAACTGCTTCTGGGGCACAGGCGGCCCCAAGCAGGAGGGCTACTGGACCGCCAGCGCCTACCCCATCCGCCAGGCGGACGAGGCGGAGTTCGAGGAAAGCTGCCTGCGCTCTTTGGAGGAGATGATTCGCGCCAACCGGAACCACCCCAGCATCGTGGTGTGGAGCATGTGCAACGAGCCCTTCTTCACCGACGCGGGCACCTCGGAAAAGATGAAAGCCCTGCTGCAAAAGCTGGTGGCGGCCTCCCACCGGCTGGACCCCACCCGGCCCGCGGCCATTGGCGGGGCCCAGCGGGGCGGCATTGACGTGCTGGGGGATGTGGCTGGCTACAACGGCGACGGCGCCGCCATCTTCCACGACCCCGGCTTCCCCAACTTTGTGTCGGAGTACGGCAGCTCGGTCAGCGACAGGCCCGGGAACTTTGCCCCCAACTACACCGACGGCGTGGAGCAGCCCCACCCCTGGCGCTCGGGCATCTCCCTGTGGTGCGGGTTCCACCACGGGAGCATCCTCTTTGACATGGGCCACATGGGCATGATTGACTACTACCGCCTGCCCCTGGACACCTGGCACTGGTACCGGGAGAACCTGCTGGGCATCCCCCGGCCGGAGCACGCCGTGGAGGGGAGGGCCGCCCGCCTTTCCCTGACGGCCGACAGGCTGGAGCTCACCGACGACGGCACCCAGGATGTCCAGCTGGTGGTGTCTCTGCTGGGGGAGGACGGCCGGCGCGTGCTGTCCCCCCAGCAGGTGCGGCTGGAGGTCGTCTCCGGCGGGGCTGTGTTCCCCACGGGCAAGGTGTACGAGATGAGCGGGGAGAAGGGCAGCCTGCTGGACGGCATGGGCGCCATAGAGCTGCGAGCCCTCTACCCCGGGGAGACGGTCATCCGGGCCCAGGCGGAGGGCGTTCCCCCAGTGGAGCTGCAGCTCCTTGTCACCGGCGACAGCCCTTGGGACGGCCGGGAGCTGGTGCCCCTGCCGGCGCCGCCCAGCGTCATGGGGCCGCCCCCGCGCCAGGCCTTGGATGAGATCGGCCTGTACCGGCCGGTGTTCGCCAGCGGCGAGGACTCCCAGTGCCCGGCGAAAAACGTCACCGACGGCCAGTGGGAAACCTGCTGGAAGCCCGCCTCCCCAGAGGCCGGCCAGTGGGTGATGGTGGACCTGGAGGGCACCAAGGACGTGGAAGGCATCCACGTGGTGTTCCGGGGGATGGTCCAGCACGCGGTGGAGGTGGCACTCTCCCACACCCGGGAGGACTTCCGGACTATCTACAACTCCGGCGAACGCCCCGCCGTGACGGACGTCTCTCTGGACAACCTGGGCCAGCAGGCGCGGTTCATCCGGGTGCGTTTCCCCGGGGAGGTCACGCCCATCTGCAAGATAGAAGTGTTTGCCTGAGAGACGCAAAAAAGCTGCCGTGAAACCACGGCAGCTTTTTCTATGCTTACGGTTACGGTTGGGCGGGAGGCGCCTCCACCGAGCCGCCCTCTTTTAGGGAAGCGGCTAAGGTGATGGTCATGGGGGTGACGTCCTTGCCGCCGGAGAGCTGGTCCAGCATCAGCCGGGCGGCCTGAAGGCCAATCTGCTCCAAGGGCTGGCTGACAATGGTCAGCGAGGGCCGGAACACCCGGGACAAATCCATGATGTTGTCAAAGCCCACCACGGACATCTCCCCGGGGATTTGCACCCCCCGCTCGTTTAAGGCGATGAGGGCGCCCAGCGTCAAATCGTAGTTGGTGAGGAACATGGCGGTCATGCCCGTGTTGGCTTTCAGCAGCCGCCGGGCCTGGCGGTAGCCCCCCTCCAAGGTGAGGTCGCACCGGCGCACCAGGCTCTCGTCGTACTCCACGCCGTATTCCTCCAAAGCGTCCCGGTAGCCCCGCAGGCGCATTTGGGCGGTGTGCACCTCGTCCGAGCCCACCAGCACCCCAATGCGCCGGTGGCCCGCCTGGAGCAGGCGGCGCACCCCCAGCCGGGCGGCGCCCCGGTTGTCGATGAGCACGCAGCTGGCCACGCCGTTTAAATCCTCCAGGGGGCGGTCCAGCAGCAGGATAGGCACCTTCTTCTCCACGGCGGGGCGCAGGTGGCGGCTGCTGCTGCCAATGGGCACGTTGATGATGCCGTCCACCTGTTTTTTCAGCAGGAAGTCCACGGAGCTTGCCTCTTGTTCCAGGTTGTTCTGGCAGTCCGTCACAATGACGCTGTAGCCGTTTTCCTGGAGCACCCGCTCGAACACGGCGACGATCTTCATGTTGAACAAGTTGGAAATCTCCGGCAGCACCACGCCCACCGTGCGGCTCTTTTTGGATTTCAGCCCACGGGCGTATTCGTTCACGTGGTAGTCCAGCTTTTTGATGGCCGCCTCAATAGCGGCCCGGTTTTTCTCCCGCAGGTTGCCGCCGTTGAGATATTTGGAAATGGTGGCCAGGCTCAGTCCCGTTTCCCTGGCGATGTCTTTGATGGTAGCGGCCATACAGTGCCTCCTTTTTCACAGAAAAATTAGGAACGTTTCTTCCTATATGTCAAGATAACACAGAATTGCCCCTGTGTCAAATGGAAAAAAGGCTTGACAAAACCTGGGGCTTGTGGTAGGCTGTGCTTATAAAGTAAAACGTTTTGTTTTCTGGCTTTTCCACCAGCCCGGCGCGTTGGGAGCGCTGGGGCCCCTGTGAGCCAGGAACGTTTTATCCCTAACCTAGAGGAGTGAGTATCCATGCCTTTGACAACAACCGTTTCGATGCTCCGCAAGGCCCAAGAGCAGGGCTTTGCTGTGGGCGCCTTTAACGTGGAAAACATGGAGATGGCCCAGGCCATCATCAGCGCGGCCGAGGAGCTGCGCGCCCCTGTGATTTTGCAGACAACGCCCTCCACCGTGCGCTATGCCGGCACGGGGATGTACGCCGCCATGGTGGCTGCCCTGGCCCAGGAGGCTACCGTCCCGGTGGCCATGCACCTGGACCACGGCGACAGCTTTGCCCTGTGCGCCCAGGCCTTGCGCTCCGGCTACACCAGCGTGATGATTGACGGCAGCAAGCTGCCCCTGGAGGAGAACATCGCCTTAACATACAAAGTCAGCGAGATGTGCGCCGCCGTGGACGTCCCCGTGGAAGGGGAGATTGGCCGTGTGGGCGGCAAGGAGGACGACTTGGAATCTGACGGCGGCTACACCATTCCCGAGGAGGCCGTGCGCTTTGAGAAGGAGAGCGGCCTGTTCAGCATGGCGGTGGGCGTGGGCACGGCCCACGGCTTCTACAAGGAGAAGCCCCAGCTGAACAAGGAGCTGATTACCACTTTGCGGGGGATGCTCCAGGCGCCCATGGTGCTCCACGGGGCTTCCGGCCTCTCCGACGAGGACGTGAAGGACTGCATCCGCCGGGGCATCTGCAAGGTGAACTTCGCCACCGAGCTGCGCGCCGCCTACACCGAGGGCGTCAAGGCCGTGCTGGCGGAGAACCCCAAGACCTTCGACCCCAAGGCCTACGGCAAAGAGGCCCGCCAGCGGGTGAAAGCCTTGGTGATGGAGCGCATGCTGGTGTGCGGCTGCGACGGGAAGGCCTGACTATGAAAACCGCGTTATTAGGCATTGACGTGGGCACCTCCGCCTGCAAGGTGGCTGCCTTCGACTTGGAGGGCCGCGTGCTGGCCCAGGCCGCCGAAAGCTACCCGGTGCTCTACCCCCAGCCGGGCTGGGCGGAGCAGGACCCACAGCAGTGGTGGGAGGCCGTGTGCAAGGCCCTCCGGCGGCTGTGGGAAAGTGGCGCCGTGGCCCCCGGCGAGGTGGCAGGCGTGGGCATCGACGGCCAAAGCTGGAGCGCCATCCCCCTGGACAAGGAGGGCCGGACCCTGTGCAACACCCCCATCTGGATGGACACCCGGGCGGGCTCCCTCTGCCAAGAGCTGGAGGCCCGTGTGGGCGGCGAGAAGATTTTCGCCTGCAGCGGCAACCCCTTGTCCGCCTCGTACACTTTGCCCAAGGTGCTGTGGTACAAGGAGCACCTGCCCCAGGTCTATGAAAAGGCGGAGAAGGTGCTCCAGTCCAACGGCTATTTGGCCTTCCGCCTGACAGGGGCCGTCACCCAGGACAAGAGCCAGGGCTATGGCTGGGCCTGCTACAATGTGGCCCGGAACCAGTGGGACATCCCCCTGTGCCAGGAGCTGGGCGTAAAGCCCTCTTTGCTGCCGGAGATCGTCTCCTGCAGCCAGGTGGTGGGGGGCGTCACGCCACAAGCGGCCCAGGAGACGGGCCTGCTGGAGGGCACCCCTGTGGTGGCCGGCGGCTTGGACGCTGCCTGCGGCACCTTGGGGGCGGGGGTCATCCACCCCGGGGAGACCCAGGAGCAGGGCGGCCAGGCAGGGGGCATGAGCCTCTGCGTGGACAGCGCCCAGGCCGACCCCCGGTTGATTCTCAGCGCCCACGTGGTGGAGGGCCTGTGGCTCCTCCAAGGGGGCACGGTGGGGGGCGGCGGCGCCCTGAACTGGTTCGAGCGGGAGTTCGCCGCCGCCGAGCGCGCCGCGGCCCAGGAGCAGGGCGGCAGCTCCTTCCAGCAGCTGGACCGGGAAGCGGAAGCCGTCCCTCCAGGCTGCCAGGGGTTGGTGTTCCTGCCCTACCTGGCTGGGGAGCGCAGCCCCCTGTGGGACATCCACGCCAAGGGCGTGTACTACGGCATCGACTTCTCCAAGACGCGGGCCCACTTTGCCCGGGCCTGCATGGAGGGCGTGGCCTACTCCCTGCGGCACAACCTGGAGGTGGCCCAGGAGGCCGGGGCCTCCGCCGGGACGCTGCGGGCCATGGGCGGCGCCGCCAACAGCCGCCTGTGGACCCAGATAAAGGCGGACATCACCGGCAAGGCCATCCAGGTGCCCGCCTCAGACGCCGCCACCTCCCTGGGCGCGGCCCTTTTGGCCGGGGTGGGCGTGGGCGCCTATGGGGACTTCGACCAGGCGGTGGCCGCCACGGTGCGCGTCACCCGGGAGCACACCCCCAACCCAGAACACCGGCAAGCTTACGAACAGGGCTACCGGCTGTACCGGCAGCTCTACGAGGATTTAAAAGATACCATGCGTAAGGAGGCACTCTAACAATGAAAGCAGCAGTTTTGCACGGCAACGAGGACATCCGCTACGAGGAGTTCCCCACCCCAGAGACATTGCCCGGCACGGTGAAGGTGCGGGTGCGGGCCACAGGCATCTGCGGCAGCGACGTGCCCCGGGTGCTCCACCATGGGGCCCACTTCTACCCGGTGGTGCTGGGCCACGAGTTTTCCGGCGATGTGGTGGAGGTAGGCGAGGGCGTCACCTCCATCCAGGTGGGGGACACCGTCTCCGGCGCGCCCTTGCTCCCCTGCATGAAGTGCGACGACTGCCAGCAGGGCAACTTCTCCCTGTGCAAGCATTACAGCTTTATCGGCAGCCGCCAGCAGGGCAGCTTTGCCGAGTACGTGGTGATGCCCGCGCAGAACGCCATCCAGTACGACCCCTCCATCCCCTACGAGCAGGCCGCCATGTTCGAGCCCTCCACCGTGGCCCTCCACGGGCTGCTGTGCAACGGCTACCAGGGCGGCGGCTACGTGGCCATTTTGGGCTGCGGCACCATTGGCATCTTCACCTTGCAGTGGGCCAAGATTTTCGGCAGCAAGAAGATTGTGGCCTTTGACATCGACGAGGGCCGCCTGGCCCTGGCCAAGCGCATGGGCGCCGACGAGGCCATCAACACCGGGGAAGAGGGCTACATGGAGCGGGCCAAGGCCCTCACCGGCGGCCACGGCTTTGACTATGTCTTCGAGGCGGCGGGCAACCCCGTCACCATGCACATGGCCTTTGAGGCCGCCGCCAACAAGGCACGGGTGTGCTTTATCGGCACCCCCCACAAGGACATGAGCTTTACCCCCGCCCAGTGGGAGCTGATGAACCGCAAGGAGTTCCTCCTCACCGGCAGCTGGATGAGCTACTCCGCGCCCTTCCCCGGCAAGGAGTGGACCCTCACCGCCCACTACTTCGCCACGGGCCAGCTGAAGTTCGACCCCGCCTTTATCTACAAGACCTACCCCATGTCCCAGGCGGCGGAGGCCTTTGCCGAGTTTTACCACCCCGAGCAGGTCCACGGCAAGATTATGCTCGTCAACCCGTGAGGCCCGCCATGATTTTAACCGTTACCTTAAACGCTTCCATCGACAAGCTGTACCTGGTGGAAAAGCTGGCCCCCTACAGCGTCAGCCGGGTGCAGGAGGTGGTGAACACCGCCGGGGGCAAGGGGCTCAATGTCTCCCGGGTGGCCGCCTTGGCGGGCGGGCACGTCACCGCCATGGGCTTTGTGGGCGGCTATAACGGCCAGCTCTTCCAAAGCCTGATTACCACCCCGGGCATCACCCCGGCCTTTACCCAGGTGCGGGGGGAGACCCGCTGCTGCATCAACGTCCGGGACAGGGAGACAAACCAGAGCACCGAGTTTCTGGAGCCTGGCAACCCCGTCTCCCAAGAGGAGCTGGAGCGCTTCCTGGCAGACTACCAAAGCCAGTTGGAGCAGGCGGAAGTGGTGGCCATTTCCGGCAGCATGCCCAAGGGCGTGCCGGGGGACTTCTACGCCACCTTGTGCCGCCTGGCCAAGGCGCAGGGCAAGAAAGTGATTGTGGATTCCAGCGGCAGCGCCCTGCGGGAAGCTTTGCCCGGCGGCCCGGATTTGGTCAAGCCCAACGACGAGGAGCTGTGCCAGCTCACAGGCCAGGACACCTCCACCGTGGAGGGCTGCATCCAGGCGGCCCAAAGCCTGCGGGCGCTGGGTGCCGGGGCCGTGGCCGTGTCCCGGGGGAAGGACGGCGTGCTGGTGGTCTCCCCCCAGGGGGTGTACCAGGGCCGGCCGCCCCGCATCCAGGTGGTGAACACCGTGGGCTGCGGCGACAGCATGGTGGCAGGCTTCGCCACGGGCTTTGCCCAGGGCTGGGAGCTGCCCCAGGTCATCCGCTACGCCGTGGCCATCTCCGCGGCAAACGCACTGACGAAAGAAACCGGCTGCTTCCAACCGGAGGACCTGGAGCGCTTGCTGCCCCAGGTCGCGGTGGAACAGCTGGAGCACTAAAAAAATCTACCAGAGAAAGAAGGAAATTCCATGGCATGGATTGACCCCAAGAAAGTACCCAAGCGCACTTTGTTGAACGGCCAGCAAATCCCCTGCATCGGCATGGGCACCTTTGGCTCGGATCGCTTCACCGCCGAGCAGATTTCCGCCGCTGTGGCGGGCGCCATCCGCTGCGGCTACCGCCTGTTTGACTGCGCCTCTGTCTATGGCAACGAGGACCAGATCGGCCAGGTGTTCGCCCAGGCCTTCCAGGAGGGCGTTGTCAAGCGGGAGGAGCTGTTCATCGCCTCCAAGGTGTGGAACGACATGCACTGGCAGGGCGACGTGCTGCTGTCTTTGGCCAAGACCCTGAAGGATTTGCAGCTGGACTACCTGGACGCCTACTTTGTCCACTGGCCCTTCCCCAACTATCACGCCCCCGGGTGCGACGGCGATTCCCGCAACCCCGATTCCCGCCCCTTTAAGGTGGAGGACTTTATGACTACCTGGCGGCAGATGGAGCGCCTGTACGACATGGGCCTGGTGAAGAACCTGGGCATGTCCAGCATGACCATCCCCAAGCTGGAGGCCGTGCTGCCCCTGTGCCGGATCAAGCCCACCCTCATCGAGATGGAGCTGCACCCCGGCTTCCAGCAGCCCGAGCTGTACGACTATGTGGTGGCCCACGGCATCCAGCCCATTGGCTTCTGTCCCATCGGCAGCCCCACCCGCCCCGACCGCGACACCACCCCCGACGACGTGGCCGACATCCAGATGGAGGAGGTTGTCTCCATCGCCAAGGCCCACAATGTCCATCCCGCCATTATCTGCTTGAAGTGGGCGGTGCAGCGCGGGCAGATTCCCATCCCCTTCTCCATCCACGAGAACGAGTACGTCAGCAACCTCCAGTCCACTGTGGAGGACCCCCTCACCGACGAGGAGATGGAAACCCTGCGCAAGGCCGACAAGAACTGCCGCCTGATTAAGGGCCAGGTGTTCCTGTGGCCCGGCGCCACCAGCTGGCACGACCTCTGGGACGAGGACGGCACCATCACCCAGTGACATATATCTCGCAGCAAAAAGCGGCAGGCTTTCCAAGCCCGCCGCTTTTTCGCGTCTAGCTGTATTATCCAATGTCGCTGGAGGCGTCCGCCACGCTCTCCTCCGGCAGCGGCGAGGGGGACGGGGTGGAAAGGGCCTCGGAGGCGGTGCCTTCCCCCTCCGCGGCGCCGTAGAGCTGCTCCTCCAAGGAGGTGCCAAAGATTTGGTCAAAGTTCCCCAGGGCGCTGCGCATCACGTCCTCCACCAGCACTTCGCCGGTGTTGTTGTCGATCAAGGCGAACCGCGTGGCGCTGTAGGTCAGGTTCATAGAGCCTGTGTTCTCCAGGCGGAAGTACAGCGCCTTGTAGGTCTTCCCGTTGGTGTAGGCGGGGTCCAGGCCCACCTCGCCGTAGGTGTAGTAGTCCCCCTGGTAATAGGGGTAGCTCTCGTCAAACTTGTTGTAAGAGCTGCTGGGCACCGAGGGGTACATGCTCATAATCTGGTCGCCGTCGTACCAGTACAAGGTCACGCCCCGGTAGTCCAGGTCCTGGGTGAAAAGGGTGATTTCCACCGTGCCGCCTGAGTTGTCCGGTATCTGGCAGATGTAGCCGTTTTCCCCAGCGGGGATGCGGTCCAGCTGGGCGCTGGTCAGCACGTCCAGTTTTTCCCGGCCTTGGGCCAGGTAGTTCTGGCTGGGGTACACGGCGCCCTGGTTCAGGTCAAAGGTGAACTCCGCTGTCACCCGGTTTTTCATGGGCGTGTCTGCGCCGTAAGCGTCCACAATGCTCGTGGGATACTCGTACAGGGTGAGAATCACCTGGCTTTCTCCGGTGGGGATGCCGTCAAACACCATGGTGCCGCTGGTGGAGCCGTCCTCCAGCACAGTGCCGGGGCTGGAGGAGCCGAGAAGGGTCTCGCTCTCCAGATAGCCGCTGTCGCACTCCGCCAGGACGGTGCCGTCCGGGGTGGTCAGCTGGCCGTAAATGCCCAGGGGCATCCTATCGCTCCCGGAAACCAGCTGCTCCAAAGGTGCCAGCAGGGTGGAGTTCAGGCTGCCAAAGTTGGACACCTGCACCGTGGCGGTGACGCAGGTGGGGCTCACCCGGGCCTGCTCCAAGGTGACGCCGTTGTCCTCCACGGCATTTTTCCAGATGAGGGTTCGGCGGGTGTCCATGGTCACGGAGAAATCCGCCTGGAAGCTCATATCCAGCAGCGCGTAGGTATCTGTGTCATCGTACCGGGTGTAGAGGAGGGGCACCTCCAGGGAGACGGACAAGTCCGGCCCCTGGGCGGCGTTCTGGGGCAGCCGGTAGACCCACTCCCCAGCGTAGATAGGCGTGGCCCCGCCGTCGGTGCTTTCGCCGGTCCAGACAAAGCCTAGGCTATTTTCTATTGTGGCAATTTTCTCTGCCTCCAGGTTGTTTATCCACAGGTGGCTGGTGTCTGTCCCCTCCACATAGGGGTCGTCACAGGGGCTGATAGAATTGGCGTATGCGGTGTCAAAGGGTATGCCCTCGGCGGCCAGCTCCAGCTCCAGGTGGAGGTACAGCCCGTCGCTCCAGGCGTTTTGTATGGTCAGCTCTCCAACGCCGGTGTTGGAGGGGACGGAGATGGGCTCAAAGGGCGGCACGTCCTGCTGCTCCAGCTGGCTCTCCGTTTCCGAGGGCGGCGTGGGGGAGGGCGTGGGCACAGGAGGCTCCCGCCCCTCGTTGAAGTCCTGGAAAATCTGGCCGATGCCGGGCATGCTCTCCATCAGCTGGGGGCTCACCTGGTTTAGGCCAAAGGCCCCCGCCACCACCACCGCGCAGCAGGCGGCCAAGGCGGCGCAGGTGCGCAGCACCCGCTGGTGGATGGGTCGGGCCTTTACGGGCAACTCATCGGGCAGGGAAGCGAAGGCGTCCTGCACCGCCTGGAAATAGCTCTCCGGCGGCTGCTCCACCTCCAGCTTTTGGGCCAGACGCTGCCGGAAGGCCTTATCCCGCTGCAGGTCATTTTTTCGCATGGCGCGCCACCACCTTTCCCGTTTCCCGTTCCTCGTAGGCTTCCTTAAATTTCTTCCGCCCGTGGGAGAGCCGCTGCTTCACGGCCCCCTCGCTGATTTGCAGCATCTCCGCAATATCCTTAATGGGCAGGTCGTTTAGGTAATAGAGGGTCAACGCCAAGCGGTCGTTTTCCCCCAGCTCGGCCAGCACCCGCTGCACGTCCAAAGAGGTCTCCCGCTCGTCGCTGGCCCCCTCCTCGGGGAGGATTTCCAAGGGCACCAGGCCCTTCTGCTGCCGCAGCAGGTCGTAGCAGCAATTTATCAAAATGCGTGTCAGCCAGGTTTTAAAGTATTTGGGCTGCCGCAGGTCGCTCAATTTGTAAAAGGCCTTGCAGATGGTCTCCTGCACCGCGTCCTCCACGTCCTCCTCCCGGTGGAGGATGGCCTTGGCCGCCCGGTACAGGGCCAGCTGGTTCTTCTCAATCAGGGCCATAAAGGCGTTTTTATCGCCCCGCTGGGCCTTGCGCACCAATCGCTCCACAACATCCTCCCCTCTTCCTGCGGGCGTTTCCCGCAGTTTTCCCAGTTTCCTATGAATTAGACGGCCCACCCCGCGAAAAGGTGAGGCCGTTTTCCCAAAAAGCTGCCGCAGGCCTCTCCCAGGGCCCGCGGCGCATTTTTACATTAGTATGGCTCAAAGCAGATGTTCAAATCCACGCTGCCCGCAATGCCCGGCACCGTGCCGCTGGCAGAGTACTGCCACATCTGGAAGTGGTAGTACAGGCTGGGGGCGGGCTGGTATTCGGCGTACCACAGGGGGAAGTCCTTCAGCTCCTCCAGGTTAAAGGTGTTGTAGGCCATGGACTTGTTGGTGTACACGCAGGGGGTGTACCCGTTGGACTGTATCTCCTGGCAGAAGGCCTTGGCCATGGCGGTGACCACCTCCCCGCTGATGTCATAGGCGCGCAAATCCTCGACGGGCAGCTGCTCGCTGGGGATGGGGATTTCCCAGTCAAACACCACGGGATAGTCCAGTTCCCGGCCGTCTAAGGTGTCCAGCACGTACTGGGCCTCCTCCCGGGCCTCCTCCTGGGTGATGGCCTGGGAGAAGAAGTACACCCCCACCTTCAGCCCGGCGGCGGTGGCTCCCTGGTAGTTCTGCTCAAAGGTGGAGTCCACGTTCAGGCCGCCCTCGGTCATGCCCCGATAGCCCACCCGCAAAATGGCGTATTCAAAGCCGGCGTCCTTCACCTGCTGCCAGTCGATGGTGCCCTGGTGCTCGGAGACGTCCACGCCGGCTACGGCCTTGCCGTCCTGGTAGCGGATGAAGCCGTTCTCCTCCACGAATTTCTCGGTGTCATACTGGTTTAAATCCATGTCAAAGTCGGGGACCAGCCGCTGGCCCTCGTACAGGTCGTTGACCAGCACCATCCCCTCGGGGACGCCTGTGCCGGAGGATTCCTCCTCCTGGCCCTGGCCGCCGCCCCCAACTAGGGAGATGACCACCACAACCATCACCACCACCAAGGCCACCGCGGCGCTGGTGGCCAGCAGGACGGGGTTTACCTTTTGTTGTTGCTGCTTGCTGTGTCGTGAAGCCATACATCCTCCTTGTAAAAAGCGGGGCGCGTTGCAAGGGAAAGAGCTTTGCAACGCGCCCACAAAGGGAGAAAGCCGCCTTTCTCCTTTGTGAAATTTCGGAAAAAGCCTGCGCGGCCGCTGGGCTTACCGCAGGGACGGGTAGTTCTTAAAGGAAAGGGTGATGGGCACCGAGCCGGAGATGCCGGAAACCGTGCCCTCGTCGGTGTACTGCCACATGCCGAAATCGTAGTAGAAGCCCGGCTGGGCGCGGTACTCCGCGTACCACAGGTCATAGCTTGTCAGCTGGTCCAGCTGCAGCGTCTCGTAGGCCATGGTCTTGTCGGCGTAGTAGCTGGCGGTAAAGCCGGCCAGCTCGATTTTGTCGCAGAAGGCCTTGATAAAGCTGGTCACCTGCTCGCCGTTGCAGGCAATGGTGCGGGAGGACTGGTCCTGGCTGCCGTCGTCGTTGGTGTCGTACTCCCAGAAGAAGGCGATGGGCCATGTCACCTGGTAGTTGCGGATTTGCTCCAGCACGAAGGTGGCCTCGGCCTCGGCCTCCTCGGTGGTGACGGCCTTGGAGTAGAAGTACACCCCCACAGGGATTTCCGCCGCCAAAGCGCCCTCTATGTTGGCCTGGAAGTTGCTGTCCAGCACAATGTTGCCGTTGGTCTTGCCCCGCCAGCCCACGCGGATTAAGGCGAAGTCCACGCCGCTCTGCTTCACCTGGGCCCAGTCGATGGCGCCCATCTGGGAGTTGACGTTGATGCCCACAAAGGAGTCGCCGCCCTCGTAGACGATGGTGCCGTTGGAACCGGCCTTAAAATCCTGGAGCTTGTAGGTGTTCACGTTGATGTCGTAGTAGGGGATGGTCATGTTCCCGTCGTTGATGTCGTTGACCGTGGCGGTGCCGTCGCCGTTGTTGGAGACCAGCTCCACCGAGCTCTCCCGGGGCCCGCGCACCAAAATCACCGCGGAAACAGCCACAATGGCCACCACCAGTACCACCGTGATGGCCAGGAACAGGTTGCGCTTTCTTGTCAAATCCATAGGTGTATCCAGCTCCTTTTCCAAAAGAAAATCTATAAAACAGCCCAAGCTTGGGGGATTTTTCAAAAAACAGAAAGTTTCTTTGCCACATTATACACGAAATCTGTCGAAAAGGCAACTGGGAACAGGTGTTTCCTGGCATTTCCATCCTTGCGGAAACCTTGGCCCTCTGCTACAATGAAGGGTACCCGCCAAACCAGCGCGGGGCCCATCCCTTTGAGAAAGAAAGGAAGGAGACCGTGACCATCCAACGCCTAGAGAGAGAAGAGGCCCACCGGCTCTATTTGGCCAGGTTCCGGGAGGACTTTGTCCCCAGCGAGCTGCGGCCCTGGGGCAGCATCCTGCGGCTGATGGACCAGGGGGCCTACTCCATATTCGCCTGCAAGGAGGCCGGGGAGATTCTGGCCTACGCTACCTTTATCCAGTGTTCCGGCGCCCTTTTGCTGGACTATTTCGCCGTGGACCCAGCCCGGCGGGGCCAGGGGGTGGGCACGGCCTTTTTCCACGGGCTGCAAAAGCTGCCCGCCCTGGGGCAGGCGCCCTGCCTGTACATCGAGGCGGAGAGCCTGGAAAGCGCCCCCACCCCCCAGGAGCGGGAGACGTGCCGGCGGCGCATCCAGTTTTACACCCGCTGCGGCTGCGTGGAATCCCCCTGGTACGCCTACCTTTTTGGGGTGGAGTACCGCATCCTGCTGCTGCCGCTGGAGGGGCCCCTCCCCGGGGAGGAGCAAATGCGGGAGCAGCTGCTCTCTGTGTACAACGTGACAGTGCCCATGCACACCGACGGCACCCAGGAGGGCTTCCGCCGGGTGTGCCGCGTCTACCGGCGGGAGGGCATTTAACAGGATTTTGCTTTGACAACGCCACCAGAGGGCGCTATAATAAAAAGCAGATTTTTCCGGGAAGGAGGAGCGGCTATGGATACCCCTGAAGAGGCCCGCGTGGAAGAGCGGTCCTCCCACTTCACCCGGGAGCTGGGCAGGGCTGTCACCTTTCTCTCCCGCAGCCGGAAGCGCTTTATGAACGAGCGCCTGCGGGATTACGGCTTTTCCGGCGCCATGTACATGATTCTGCTCCACATCGAGCGCCATCCCGGCACCACCCAGGACAGCATCGCCAACCACATGTTCATCGACAAGTGCAACGTGGCCCGGCGCACCAAAAAGCTGGAAGCCCTGGGCTACCTGTACCGGGAGACAAACCAGAACGACCGCCGCCAGAACAACCTGTACCTCACCGAGAAGGGCCGGGAGCTGGTACCCATCATCCGCTCTTACATGGGCCAGTGGGGCCGGGAAATCACCGCGGGCCTCACCGACGAGGAGCGCACCACCCTCATAGGCCTGCTCACCAAAATGACCGGCCAGGACAGAAAATAATACCCGCAAAAAAAGGGCTGCCGTTACAGTACGGCGGCCCTTTTCGCGTGTTCTTTTTTAGAAGAGGCACAGGCCATAACGGCACCACAGCAGGCGGCCCTTGGGCAGGCGCTCCCGCAGCAGGGAGAGGGCCTTGTCCAGCTCCTCCAGGAAGGGCTCCAGCTCCTCCTGGGTGAGGGTGTGCTGGCTGAACCGAGCTTTCAGCGCCAGCTCCTCCAGCTGGGGCGGGATGGTGTCGTCCCAGCCGTGGAGGGCGGTCTTGGCGGTTTTGTGCACCCGCTGGAGGAAGGCGTACGCCTCCAGGGCGGCCTTGTTCCTGTCGGGCTGGCGGAACCGCTCCTGCCGGAATTTCAGCACCAGCTTGTGCCGCAGGAGCACCACCCCAGCCAGGAGCAGCAGCCCCAGCGCCGTGGCGCCGGCGGCTATCCAGCCCCAGGGGCCGGCGCTTTCCCCTTCCGCCCCGGCCTCTCCAGGCAGGGGGGAGGCGGAAGCCTGGGGCGCCGCGCTGGGCGCTGTGGGGGCTTGGGCCTCCGGGGTGGGGACAGGCTGTGGCGTGGGGGAGGGCGTGGTCGCCGGGGTGGCCGTGGGGGCCGCCCCCTGCTCCTGGGGACGGGCGTTGAAGGTGGCGGCGGGGGAATCCGGCCCGGCGGGGGTCACTTCAAAGGGAATCCAGCCGGCGCCCCCAAAGTACACCTCCACCCAGGCGTGGGCGTTGTAGTCGGGCACGTCCACCCAGCCCTCCTCCCCGGCGGGGACGGCGTAGCCCTCCGCATACCGGGCGGGGATGCCCATGGCCCGCAGCAACGCCGTGGCCGCCGTGGCAAAGTGGACGCAGTACCCCTGGCGGCTCTCCAGCAGGAAGAACTCCACAAAGTCCTCCCCTGCCGGCAGGGCCGGGGGTGTCAAGGTGTAGACGCACTGGGCAGCCAGGGTGTTGGCAATCTGCTGGATAAGCAGTGGGGTTTGGGTATAGTGGTTGCGGGCGTAGGGGTCGGAGTAAGGCCCGTAAAAGACGCCGCTGTTCAGGTGGTTTTCTGTTAGATAGGTCTGCAAGGTGGCCTCCAGCTCCGGGGGAAGCTGGGTGTAGTGCTCGTAGACAAAATCGTTGTAAGCTTCCACGGTCAGGGCCAGCTCCTGCTGCTGGGGGCTGAGGTACTGCACCAAGTCCGCCGGGATTTTCCACAGGTCTTGGTTTTCCACCAAAAACTCCCCGTTTTGGGAAAACAGCTCGCCGGTTAGCGCGTCCATGATATCGGCCATGCCAGGGACTTGGCTCCAGTAGTCTATGTCAGAGGAGCTGTACCCCTGGCTGTTGGCATAGCCCTCTAAAAGAGAGGACTGCACTTGGCTGGGATAGTAGGCCAGGCTGTTGGAAAGCCCCCACGCCTCCAGCGTGTAGGTGGGCGTGCCCCCGAAAAAGTGGGAGGACTGCAAAAAGCCGTCGTCCACAAATTCCATCTGGGCGGTGTCCACGGTGCTTTCCACCAGGCCGTAGGGGGTGTAGACGCACCGGGGGTTGGCGCTGACGTTCTCCACCGAAACCTGGTAGCGGTAGCTGTTGAGGGGCGTGAACAGCTGGGAGAACTGGTCCGGCAAGGTCTGGGGCCGCTGGCCTTGCAGCAGGTTGGAGAGCTCCCGCTGGTCCGCGTCGGACAGGCGCTCCCAGCTCTCCCCGGTGTAGACGCTGCCCACAAAGCTTTTCAGGTAGTCCTTCTCCCGGTTGGTGGGCAGCTCGGCGCCCAGGGCCTCCGGCTCCTGCCACTGGTACTGTACCCGCAGGACGGTTTCCCCGGTGTAGGAGCGGGCCCCCAGGGAGTTTAAATTCACCCGGCTGTTGCCGCTGCCCACCCCGCCCCGCAGGGAGGATTGGATGCCAAACCCCCGGGAAAGGCCGTTCCACAGGTCCACGGCCACCTGGGGCCGCTGGTAGGTGGAGTAGGGCACCAGGCAGTAGGTGAGCCCCATGCACAGCGCCACCCCCGCCAGGAACAGCCCCAGCATCGAGGGCCGGGCCAGGTTGTTGCCGGCGGCGTGGTAGCGGCCGTGGTCCTCCAGCAGGCGGTGGCGCTTCCCAAAGGAGGGGGAGAACAGCAGCAGCACAGCCCAGAACAGCAGCAGCGCCGCCACATAGGGGGCCGGGGGCACCAGGGAAATCAGCATGGGCACGCACAGGGGCAGGCCCGTCAGGCAGAAGGCCCCAAAGGCGCTTTTGTGCCCGGCCAAGGCCCAGCCCAAAAAGAACAGGTAGGGGAAGGTGAGCAGGCAGCAGAATACCGTGCACTGCTGCTGGATTTGCCCCTGGGTCAAGGCCGGGTCGGTGGCCATCTGGGGCATGAGGACGCCCAGCCGGTTGCCGTAGGCCTCCAGCACCAGGTTCACCGTGTGGGCGCAGCCCTGGACCAAGTCCTCAAAGAAATACCACACCGCCCCCACCCACAGGGCAATCCCCACCAAGGAGGCCACCCAAGAGGGCTTTTTCGTCAAAAATAAAAACAGGGAAAAGGCCAAACACACCGCGCCCACCCCCAAAGCGGGCAGCGGCGCCACCGGCACCTGGAAGGCCCCAAAGAAGCAGCCCAGGGCCCCGGTGCAGCCCAAGGCCAGCAGCACCCCGTAAAACAGCACCTGGGCGCCGCCGCCCGGCTCGGAGAACAGCACCCGGGGCTTGTCCAGCAAAGCGGTTTGTTCTCCGGCCTCTTGTTTTGTTTTCGCCACGGGAGCCACCTCCTTACAGGGTCAGACCGTTGAGATTTTGGGCCACTTGGCCCGGCGTCAAAAGAATCCGCCGCGCCCCGGCAGGCAGGGGGGCCTCCTTGGAGGCGCTTCCCCCCTGGAGCACCGTCAGCTGGGCGCTGGGGTATTTGTCCCCCAAGGCCAGCAGTACCGGCCCCTGGGGCTGGTAGCACAAGTACAGCACGTGGGAGAGCCCCACGGGCAGCGCCCCCTCTTGGCCCAGGGGCAGGGGAGAGCCGCTGCCTGCCGCCAGCACCTCCTGCCACAGGGGCAGCAGATCCTCCGGTTGGGTGACTTCCCTGCATTGCAGCTTCTGGGCGGCCCCGTCCCAAAAGGCCACCCGGTGGGCGTGCTCCCCCTCGGTCAGGGCGCTGGAGAGGCTGGCCAGGGCGTCCAGCAGCAGGTCTGCCTCCAGGCCGCCGCCGTTTAAGTCCAGCAGGAACAGCAGGTGGTCTGAGAGGGGCAGTCCCAGCTCCTTCACCAGCGTGCGGCCCATTTTCTGGGAGAGCTTCCAGTGGATGCGGGAGAGCCGGTCGCCCTCCCGGTAGTCCCGCAGGGCAAAGAGCTCGGTGGGGTCGTCGCCGGGCTTTTTCTGGGAGTAGCGCTCCCCCTCGCTGTCGGGGATGGAACTCTCCCGCACCTCCAGCTCCAACGGGTACACCGTGGGCCAAAAGGTGGCGGAGAGCCCCCGGGGGTGGCGCACCGGCAAAGCGAACAGCCCCAGATAGTCGCAGGCCCACAGCCTGTCCACCTGGCACACCACCCTGCCGCAGGTCCGGGAGGAGAGCTGGTGCTGGAACACCTGGCGCCTGGGCCCCGCGGTAAAGGAGAAGCGCTCCTCCTCCCGCTGGCCGGTGAAGGTGTTCACCACCGTCAGCCGGGCCTGCACCCGGCCGCTGGAAAAGGGCGTGGCGTTCCACACCGCCAGCTGCAAGGGGATGGCCTCCCCCTTCCTGGCGCAGCTGGTGCCCGTCAAAGAGGCGCCGGGGCCCTCCCGGCCCGCCAGCAATTCCACCCGCAGGCCCAAAATCCCCGGCAGGGACAAAAGAAAGGCGAACACCGGGAACAGCAGGGAGAGCACGAACACATACAGGGAGATGTACCCGTTATAACAGATGAAAAAGACGCTGGTGCACAGCAGCACCAGCAGGTAGCACAGCCGGCTTTTCCACATAGGCCTCCTCCTTCCTGCCGGGGTTTCTTTTGCAAGACGAAAAGCGAAATGCCTTTACAACATTAAAAAGAAGTCGAAAAATTCTGGCGGATTTCAAATTTAATCTGTAAAGAAAACACCTTGTCACACCAGCTTGGGCTGGGGCACGGATTCCATCACTTCGGCCAGCAGGTCGTGGATGGTGCGGTCGCTAAGGCGGGCCTGTGGGTCCGGCATCACCCGGTGCTCCAGCACGTTGTAGTAGAGCAGGTGCACGTCCCCGGGGATGACGTAATCCCGTCCGGCCATCCAGGCGGAGGCCCGGCAGGCGCGAATCAGCGCGGCCCCGGCCCGGGGGCTGGCCCCCAGGCGGATGAGGGGGTGCTCCCGGGTGGCGGCGCACAAGGTGGCCACATAGCGGTACAAGTCCTCCGCCACGTGGACCTGGGCAGTCTCCGCCTGCATTTGGCGCACCTCCTCCAAGGTGGCCACCTGGCGCAGGCTGTCCACCGGGCGGCCGCCCTCGGTCTGCTTGAGGATGAGCACCTCCTGGTCCAGGGAGGGGTAGCCGATGGAGAGCCGCATCATAAACCGGTCCAGCTGGGATTCCGGCAGCAGCTGGGTGCCCGCCGAGCCCACCGGGTTCTGGGTGGCGATGACGGTGAAGGGCTGGGGCAGGGGGCGGCTGATGTTGTCCACCGTAACCTGGCCCTCCTCCATGGCCTCCAGCAGGGCGCTTTGGGTCTTGGCGCTGGTGCGGTTGATTTCATCGGCCAAAAACAGGTTGCACAGCACGGCCCCCGGCCGGTAGGAGAAATTCCCCGTGGCTCTGTCCCACACGGAGAAGCCCACCACGTCGGCGGGCATCACCTCTGGGGTGAACTGTACCCGGTTGTACTCCAGGCCCATGGCTTTGGAAAAGGCCAGGGCCAAGGTGGTCTTGCCCACGCCGGGGTTGTCCTCCAGCAGGATGTGGCCCCGGGCCAAAATGGCCATGAGCACCTTGCACACCACGGCGTCCTTCCCCAGGATGGCCTTGCGCACCTCGTTTACCACAGCCAGCGCTTTGGGTTGCAGCATAAACGTCCCCCTCCTTCTATCGCGTTGCCCGCGTGGCGGGCGGATTCTCATTTTACATAGGTTAGAAAGATGTTTCCTATTATACTATATCCCGCAAGGGGCCACAAGAGATTCCCCGCACCTTTGTGAAAAAAGACGAACCCCCGGGGCGGCTGTCCCCACCTTCTGAAAGGGGGCGTCATAGGGGGAAAAGCCCCGGTTTTTGTCGCAAAGTTTTTCCCGGAAAAAGGTTGACAAAGCCGTTTTTCAATGATACACTGATGCTGTATTCTGATAGCACCAAAGATGAACTCACAGCTTATGTAAGTCATTTGCCTGTCTGAATGATTTACACAAGCTGTGAGTTTTTTTAAAAGCCGGGGGTCTCCCTCTTCGGTGAAGCGCGAAGCCTTATTACGCCGGGCTGCCGGCGGCCGGCACTGCTAGCTTAATACGATTCTCTCTTAGGAGGTGCCGAATTATGAACGGTACAGTCAAATGGTTCAACGCAGAAAAGGGTTATGGCTTCATCTCCAACGACGAGGGCGGCGACGACGTGTTTGTGCATTTCTCCGCCATCGTGGCCGACGGCTTTAAGACTCTGGAAGAGGGTCAGAAGGTCACTTTCGAGACCGAGCCCGACCCCAAGAACAGCGCCAAGCTGCGTGCTGTAAACGTCCAGAAGATTTAAGTTTTCTTGGAAAAAGCAGGGGCCGGCATCCCGTTTGGGAACCGGGTCCTGTTTTTTTGCAAAAAAAGGGTTGACATTCCCTGGGCCATCGGTTATAATAAACGAGCGCTGAAGGACAGCGGTAAAAAATTGAAGATGCGGGAGTAGCTCATCTGGTAGAGCGCCACCTTGCCAAGGTGGAGGTAGCGAGTTCGAGCCTCGTCTTCCGCTCCAGGAGAAACGCAAGCTTATTTCTAGCTTGCGTTTTTGTTTTACCCCAAAGCTTTTCCCAGGAGGAGTGTTGTCTATGGCGCTGGAAATCCCTGCCTACAATCTGTTTATGATGTGCGAAAGCCTCCGGCGGGAGGCCTTTGCCCCGCTGCCCGCGGGCTATTCGGTGCGCCTCTGCCGGGAGGACGAGCTGGAAACCTGGATGGCCCTCAACGCCGAAAGCCCGGAGTCGTTCCCCTTCCTGCAAGACTATTACCAGCGGGTCTACCAAAACAAGGGGAAGCTGTTTTTTGAGAAGTGCCTCTTTGTCTGCGACAGCCAGGACACCCCGGTGGGCACCTGCTTTTTGTGGAAGGCCTACGGCAAAATCACCACCCTCCACTGGCTGAAGGTGCTGCCCCAGCTGGAAGGCCTGGGCCTGGGGAGGGGGCTGCTCTCCCAGGTGCTGGCCCAGGCCGGGCCCGAGGATTTCCCCATCTACCTGCACACCCATCCCAGCTGCTTCCGGGCGGTCCACCTCTATGGGGAGTTTGGCTTCCGGCTGCTGCGGGGCCCGGCGGTGGGCGGCCGCTCCAACGATTTGGAAAAGAGCCTGCCCTACCTGGAGCAGGCCATGCCCCGGGAATACTTCCAGCAGCTAAAGTTCGCGGATACTCCCCAGGCGCTGCTCCAAGCCGCCGCGGGATTGCCGGAGGAGTTTTAAGCACTGCCCGTGGACTTTTTCTTTTGCCCTCTTGTCCGTACAAGCCCTTTGTGTTATGATGGGACAAAGGCCGGGGCTGCCCCAGGCCAGAACAGAAGGGAGCGAGTATCCATGAAACAGAGCCACGAGGTGCCGGTAACGGCCTTCCAGGCTGGGGAGGGCCTGCTGCCCGCCTATCAAAAGCTGGTGCGGGAGGTAGTCATCCCCTATCAATATCAAGTGCTGGAGGATAAGCAGGAGGGCGTGGAGAAGAGTCACGCGTTAGAAAACCTGCGCCTGGCCGCCAAGAAGAACCGGGGGGAGGAGCTCACCGAGGATTTCTACGGCATGGTGTTCCAAGACAGCGACGTGGCCAAGTGGCTGGAGGCTGCCGCCTACACCTTGGGCCAGCAGCCTGACGCCCAGCTGGAGCAGCTGGTGGACCAGGTCATCGCCTTGCTGGGGGAGGCCCAGCAGGAGGACGGCTACCTGAATTCCTACTTCACCGTGAAGGCCCCCGACAAGAAGTGGACCGATTTGCAGGAGGCACACGAGCTCTACTGCGCCGGCCATCTGATGGAAGCCGCCTGCGCCCACTATGAGGCCACCGGCAAAGACAGCCTGCTGTCCATCATGCGGAAAAACGCCGACTGCATCTACGAGCAGTTCACCAAGCGCAACCCCCGGGGCTGCCCGGGCCACCCCGAGGTGGAGCTGGCCTTGATGCGCCTGTACCGGGCCACCGGCGACGAAAAGTACAAGGAGCTTTGCGGCCATTTCCTGGACGCGCGGGGCCAGGAGCCCAACTACTTCCAGGAGGAGAAGGCAACCCGCGGCTGGACGCTGTGGGGCTCCATCAACGAGGCCGTGGACACCGATTACATGCAGGCCAGCCTGCCTGTGCGGCAGCAGAAGGACGCCGTGGGCCACGCTGTCCGGGCGGTGTACCTGTACACAGCCATGGCCGACCTGGCAGGTGAATCCGGCGACCAAAGCCTGGTGGACGCCTGTCACGCCCTGTGGGAGAGCGTCACCCACCGGCAGATGTACGTCACCGGCGGCATTGGCTCCACCGTGCTGGGCGAGGCCTTCACCGTGGACTACGATTTGCCCAACGCCACGGTCTACGCGGAGACCTGCGCCTCCATCGGCCTGATTTTCTTCGCCCGGCAGATGCTCCAGCTGGAGGCCAAGGGCGAGTACGCCGACGTGATAGAGCGGGCCCTGTACAACACCGTGCTGGCCGGCATGCAGCTGGACGGCAAGCGCTTCTTCTATGTGAACCCCTTGGAGGTGGTGCCGGGCATCTCCGGCAAGGCTGCCACCCAGACCCACGACCTGCCCCAGCGGCCCCCCTGGTACGCCTGCGCCTGCTGCCCGCCCAACGTGGCCCGGCTGCTGTCCTCCATTGGCAGCTACGCCTATGGGGAGGGCCAGGGCGTGTTCTACACCCACCTGTACCTGGGCGGCACAGTCCAGAGCGCCCAGGGCTTCTCCCTGGAGTGCCACACCGACTACCCCCGCCAGGGCGCGGCCAGGTTCACCTTCCACGGGGAGAAGGAAACCACCTTGGCCTTCCACATCCCCGCCTGGAGCCAGAAGACCAGCCTCTCCGTCAACGGGGAGGAGCAGGAGTTGGCCGCCTTGCTGCGGGATGGCTACGCCTACCTCACCCGCTCTTTCCAGGAGGGGGATGTGATAGAGCTCTCCTTTGACATGACGCCCTACAAGGTCTACGCCAGCAGCAAGGTCCCGGCGGATACGGGCTGCGCCGCGGTGCAGCGTGGGCCGGTGGTCTACTGCGCCGAGGGCCTGGACAACGGCGGGGATGTGCTGTCCCTGTCTTTGGCCGCGGAGGGCGCCGTGACCCAGCTGCCCTATGAGCCGGAGCTGTTGGGCGGCATCATCCCCCTGGCGGCGGAAGGCTGGCGCACCCAGCCCACCCAGGAGCTGTACAGCCGGGAGCGTCCCCAGCGGCAGGCCGCGGACATCCGCCTGGTGCCCTACTACACCTGGGGCAACCGGGGCGAGAACCAGATGCGTGTCTGGCTGCCGGAAACATAATCCCATGCTACAATAAAAAGAAAGGACGCCCAAGCGGCTTTGGCTTGAGCGTCCTTTTTTACTGCGCATTTTACAGCTGGTCGATGAAGTAGGCGTTGCTCCCGGCGAACAGGCCCCGGCTGTCCCGCACCTGGATGCGGAACCAGCCCTCCTTCCCGGAGAGGGGGAAGGTGGCCTCGGTCAGGCTTTCGCCGGGGGCCACCACGGCCTTGTAGGAATTCCGCCCTTCCACGGTGACGAAAATCTTCTCCACCGGGGAGGTTTTCACTTTCAGCGCGCCGCCCTCGATGGACAGCCCCAAAATCTGGGGCCCCTGGGACCAGTAGAACCGGCCGGCCTGCAGGGCCTCCATCACCGCGGGATAGGTGAGCTCTTTGGCGGCAATCTGCACAAAGCCCCCAAAGGAATCGTTAAGGGGGTCGCCGATGGGGCGGGTGTCGTGGTTGTCGTCGGTGGAAAGGGCGTACAGCCGCTGGCCGGCGCGGAGCATCTCATCGTAGACCTGGGGGTTAAAGCCGTACAGGCCGTCGTGCTCGCAGCCGTGGTTGTAGATTTCCATGGCGAACAGGCCCTTCAGCCCGCTGTAGTCCCGCCAGTCCTGCAAAGACCAGTAGGCGTGGTTGTAGCACACCAGAAAGCCTGATTCGCGCATCTGCTGGATGTAGCGGTTCAGGCCCTCCAAGTCGCCGTACTGGAACTTGGGCAGCAGGTCCGCGGGCTTTTCCTGGGCGGGGTTGGTGTCGAACAAGTTCAAATGGTAGCACTTGAGCACAGGCCACTCCCGATTCTCAGTGGGCTCCTCGGTGACGTCCACCTCCAGGGCCGCCAAGGAAAGGAAATTCTCGTCATCCAGCTCGGTGTGGTGGACGTACTTCCGGTGGTCCGTGTAGGCGATGATGGAGTAGCCCTGCTTTTGGTACTCCTCCTTCACCTGCTGGGGGGTCAGGTGCCCGTCGGAGAGGGTGGTGTGGCAGTGCAGGTTTGCCTTGTAGTAGGTGCCCTCTGGCAAGAGAATCTGGTCTTTCATAAACAATTCCTCCTAAATAATATAGTTATGGCGGCTTATTGCAGGCCGTCCTCCGTGCGGTAGTCGCGGAAATAGAACTCCTTGTCCCGGGGGCCGATTTCCCGCACCACCCGGCAGGGCACGCCCATGGCCACCACGTTCGCCGGGATGTCCTTTGTCACCACGCTGCCCGCGCCGATGACGGAGTTTTTCCCAATGGTCACCCCCGGCAGGATGATGACGCCCGCGCCCACCCAGACGTTTTCCTCAATGCGCACGGGGAAGTTGTACTGGTACACCTGGCGCCGCAGGTCCGGGTCCACAGGGTGGCCCGCCGCGGTGATGGTCACGTTGGGGCCGAACATCACGTTGTCCCCAATGTACACGTGGGTGTCGTCCACCAGCGTCAAGTTGAAGTTGGCGTAGACGTGGTTGCCCAGGTGGGTGTGGCTGCCCCAGTTGGCGTGCAGCGGCGGCTCGATGTAGCAGCCCTCGCCCATGTCCTGGAAAATCTGCCGGAGAAGCTCCTGGCGGCGCTGGCCGTCTGAGGGCCGGGTGTTGTTGTAATCAAAGACCAGCTCGTTTAAAGTCCGCTGTTGGGCCTGGAGCTTCTCGTCGGCGCAGTCGTACAGCTTGCCGTTTAGCATCCGTTCCTCCAGCGTCATGACAAGCCCACCTCCTTTTCCAGCATTTGGGCGAACAGGGTGTTGGCCCAGGCAAACCAGGGCCGGGTGAATTTTGTGGGGTCGTCGGCGTCAAAGCCCTCGTGCATAAAGTTGGTTCCCGCGTGGGTGCGGGAAAGCATCTCCAGGCACTGCTGCTTTTCGGCTTCGTCTGTGCTGGTGAGAATCTGCATCACCAGGCTGATGTGCCAGATGTACCGGGGCGGGGTGTGGGGGCTGCCAATGCCCTGGGCGGCCTGGCCCACGTAGTAGTAGGGGTTGTCCGGGGAGAGTACGAACCGCCGGGTGTTCTGGTAGATGGGGTCCTCCGCGGGCTTGTAGCCCAGGTAGGGGATGGACAGCAGGCTGGGGGAGTTGGCGTCGTCCATCAGGTTGTAGTTGCCAAAGCCGTCTGTCTCGTAGGCGTAGATTATGCCGTACTTGGGGTGGTCGCAGACGCCGTAGGTTTCAATGCCGTCCTGGATGTCCGCCGCCAGGCCGCGGCAGCGCTCCTCCAGCACCTTGTCCTCATACCCGGCCTGGAGCAGCTCCACGGCGTAGCCCAGGGCCACCACCGCCATCATGTTGGAGGGGATGAGGTACCCAAACTTGCAGGCGTCGTCCGAGGGCCGGAAGCCGGACCAGGTCATGCCGGTGATGTTCACCGGGCGGCCGTGGCCCGCCATGGGCAGCGTGTCGCTGGGCGGGCACTGCTCCCGCACAAACCAGTAGGGGGAGCGCTCGTGGCGCTGCTCGGTGGAGAAGGTGTCCGCAATCCGGTGAATCATCAGCCGAAACTCCTCGGTGAAGATGGACGTGTCCCCGGTGGCTTCATAGTATTGGTGGGCCAGGTACAGCGGCGCGCACAGGGAGTCCACCTCGTACTTGCGTTCCCACACCCAAGGCGTGTGAAAGCTGCTGTAGTCGTGCTCGCTGTAGCCAGGCTGGGGCCGGCTGTTAAAAGCGTTGGCGTAGGGGTCCAGGTTGATGTAAAAGGCGTACTTTTGCAGCACGCTGCGGAGGATGTCCCGCAGGCAGCTGTCCTTCTTGGCGTACTTCACATAGGGCCGCAGCTGGGCGGCGCTGTCCCGCAGCCACATGGCGGGGATGTCCCCGGTGATGACGAAATAGCTGCCGTCCTCCAGCTGGGTCACGGTGGTTTCGATGGTGTTTAAAAAGCACTGCCGTGCCAAAGGCGCCAGCGCCGGGAATTTCTCCCGGACAGCGGCCTCCAGCTCCCCGGCTTTTTCCACTAGGATAAGGGGAATCATACAACAACTCCTCTCTGCAGGGATGGCCCCCAGGGGGCTCAGGGCCATTGTAGCACAACTGCCCGCCCCTGACCAGAGGGGGAGAAACGTTTTCACAAAAAAAGAAGGGCCCTTCCCCGGTTTTCTGGAGGCTTGCACACCCGCTGCCCGCCTGCCCGGCTGTTTCCGTTCGGTTTTCTGGCAGGCGGTTTTTCCGTTTTTTGCGCCTGCCGCGCTGGAGAGGAAAAAGAAAAGGGCCGCTGTGCAGCGGCCCGCAGCCTGTCGAAAAAGTCCAGCGAAAGCTGGGCTTTTTCTTATGTATGAGTTATAATTAAGTAAGAGAAAAAATAGGTGGTGACAGGTATGCTGG